>LSQX01263831.1_pt2 | contig 24438 bp, 35 predicted proteins | sample 654561 | NCBI WGS metagenome assembly LSQX01 (sample SAMN04489861, study PRJNA283612) | anaerobic digester metagenome | isolation source: 4 biogas reactors fed with cattle manure at either 37C or 55C with and... | place: Denmark: Kongens Lyngby | collected 2014
GGTTTTTGAAATGCTAATATTGCCATAATCTTATTAGTTTTTAGAGTACAACTCTACGATTAATTGTTCTTTAATGTTTTCCGGAATGTCTTCTCTTTCAGGTATATGCAGGAATGTTCCGGCCATATCTGCTTCTGAGTACTCAATCCAAGGATATTTACTATGGTTAAAACCACTCAACGAGTCGAGAATTACTTCCATAGATTTATCTTTTTCGCGTACCGCTATTACTTGACCGGGACGCACTTGATAGGATGCTATGTTTACCACTTTACCATCTACAGTAATATGACGGTGGCTTACCAATTGGCGGGCACCCGCGCGAGTTGGAGCAAAACCTAAACGATAAACGATATTGTCTAAGCGTGATTCAAGTAATTGCATCAGGATAACCCCTGTAATACCTTTTGTACGTAGCGCTTTCTCGTATGTTCTGCGGAATTGTTTTTCGAGTAAGCCGTAAGTAAATTTTGCTTTTTGTTTTTCACGAAGCTGGATTCCGTACTCGGAAGTTTTCCGACGACGTGAATTTCCGTGTTGTCCGGGAGGATAGTTTTTCTTCGCCAAAACTTTATCGGGTCCGAAAATCGGCTCTCCAAACTTACGGGCAATTTTTGTTCTTGGTCCTGTATATCTTGCCATTTTTATTATTAAATTCAGCCCCTACCCTCTTAAGTGGAGGAATTGTGAAAGGGCGTTTTTTGGTTTTTCTTTAATTTGAATTCTTTTAGTTTGTATTGTATCCCCATGAAATCTTGATAGAATCGATACTTGAGATTACTATCAAGCAGCCCCGCTTTAGAGGGCTTGGGGGGTCAGCTTTATACTCTTCTCCTCTTTGGAGGGCGACATCCGTTGTGCGGAAGTGGTGTAACGTCAACAATTTCTACTACTTCAATTCCTGCACCGTGTACGGTACGAATAGCAGATTCACGTCCATTTCCGGGACCTTTAACGTATGCTTTCACTTTACGTAATCCTAAGTCAAAAGCCACTTTAGAGCAATCTTGCGCTGCCATCTGAGCAGCATAAGGAGTATTTTTTTTAGAGCCGCGAAATCCCATTTTGCCTGCCGAAGACCAAGAGATCACTTGTCCTTCAGAGTTTGCAAGGGTTACAATAATGTTGTTGAAAGATGAATGAACATGTAACTGTCCTACTCCATCTACTTTTACAACTCTTTTCTTGGCTGCAACCGTTTTTTTTGCCATAATTTATTTTACTGATAATTGTTTGCTAAAATTCGCAATGGGTTAATTACTATTTAGTCGCTTTTTTCTTATTTGCAACTGTTTTTCTTCTACCTTTACGCGTCCGCGCGTTGTTTTTGGTTCCTTGACCTCTCAACGGTAGCCCAATACGATGACGTATGCCTCGATAACAACCGATATCCATCAATCGCTTGATGTTCAGCTGAGTCTCTGAGCGTAAATCACCTTCCACTTTGAATTCTTGTCCGATGATTTCACGTATTTTAGCTGCTTGGTCGTCAGTCCAATCTTTTACCTTGATGTCAAAATCGACTCCGGCTTTTTCCAAGATTTTTCTTGCATTGCTGCGACCTATTCCGTAGATGTAAGTCAATCCAACTTCCCCTCTTTTATTCTGAGGTAAATCTACTCCGACAATTCTTATAGCCATAAACTACTACTTTTGTTTATTTAAATGAATAAATTATCCCTGACGTTGTTTAAACTTGGGATTTTTTTTGTTAATAACGTACAAACGTCCTTTTCTGCGTACGATTTTGCAGTCTGCCGAACGTTTTTTTACTGATGCTCTGACTTTCATAATGATAAGCCCCCTGTATCTCCCGGAGGAGACATCCCAACTATCTGAGGCTTTTAAATAGTTGAATTTATTATAATAAAATATTGTTTTTTCCTCGTTGACACTCCTTTTCGAAAAAAGAGTGTGAAGGTTACTATTTATACCTGAACGATATTCTCCCTTTTGAAAGATCGTACGGAGACATTTCCACTTTCACTCTGTCGCCGGGAAGTATCTTGATGTAGTGCATACGCATCTTACCCGAGATATGAGCTGTTATTACGTGTCCGTTTTCAAGCTCTACCCGAAACATAGCGTTGGATAATGCTTCGATTATCGTTCCGTCTTGTTCTATTGCTTGTTGTTTAGCCATAATGTTAAAATTAATTTTGAGAATTTAGCTTTGAGTTAACTTAAAAGCTTGAAGTATTCAAATTAAACTATAAACTAAAATTCCCTTTCTCCCAATACTTCTTCTACATATTTGAAGCTGGATAAGACATCTGCTTTTCCCTGCCGAATTGCTACCGAATGCTCAAAGTGAGCTGATGGAGACCTGTCGTATGTTCGTGTGGTCCATCCATCTTTTTCGAAAACTATTTTACGGGTTCCGAGATTAATCATCGGTTCAATAGCAAGGGTCATTCCTGATTTCAATAAAAGTCCGTTACCTTTTCTACCGTAGTTCGGCACTTCAGGAGATTCATGTAAATTGCGTCCTACGCCGTGTCCAACCATCTCTCTTACAACAGAAAATCCTTCTTTTTCACAATATTCCTGAATTGTAGCAGAGATATCTCCGATTCTTTTACCCTCAACCGCTTGTTCAATTCCCTTGTACAACGATTCTTTTGTAGTTCGAAGCAGTTGAATCGTATTTGGTGCGACTTCTCCCACACAGAATGTGTAAGCTGAATCACCGTGAAATCCATTTTTCAAAACTCCGCAATCAACAGAAATAATATCTCCTTCTTTCAACACCACATCTTTTGAAGGAATCCCGTGTACAACTTGTTCATTTACCGAAGTGCAAATCGAACCCGGGAATCCGCCATATCCTAAAAATCCGGGAATACCACCGTTGTCTCTAATAAATTCTTCTGCTCGTTTGTCGAGTTGGAGCGTAGTAACTCCGGGTTGAATCATTTTTGCCAATTCAGCCAACGTTTTGGCTACAATTAAGTTGCTTTCCCGAAGCAATTCTATTTCATCATCTGATTTTAGAAAAATCATTATATTTAAGACTTTAAGACATTAGACTATTAGAGATGATAAACTTTTTTGTCTATGCTCTACGTGTCAATTGGTCTATTTTCTGACTAATAAGCTGAAGCTCCTCCGGTACGACCTTTTATTCTACCGGATTTCAACAGTCCGTCGTAGTGACGCATTAATAAGTGACTTTCTACTTGCTGTAAAGTATCCAAAACTACACCGACAAGAATTAGCAACGAAGTTCCTCCAAAGAACTGCGCAAAACCTTGATTGATACCAAGTAGTGAAGCAAAAGCCGGAAGAATAGCCACAATCGCTAAGAAAACTGATCCGGGGAGTGTAATTCTAGACATTATTGTATCTAAGTATTCAGCAGTTCTTTTTCCGGGTTTTACTCCGGGGATAAATCCGTTGTTACGCTTCATGTCTTCAGCCATTTGAGTAGGATTTACTGTAATAGCTGTATAGAAATAGGTAAATGCGATAACTAAAAAAGCAAATACCAAGTTGTATGGTAAACTTTCGAAATTCTTGAAGCTGTTCCAAAAACTGCTTCCTCCATCAGTTGACGAATATCCGGCAAATGCCATAGGGATAAACATAATTGCCTGTGCAAAAATGATAGGCATCACACCGGCAGCATTCACTTTCAATGGAATGTACTGACGTACTCCACCGTATTGCTTGTTTCCAACAATTCTTTTCGCATATTGTACCGGAATTTTACGTGTACCTTGTACAAGCAAGATAGAAAATCCGATTACAACCAGTAGAATTACGATTTCAAGAATGAACATTACTAATCCACCTCCTGAATCGTTGATTCGTGAAGAAAGCTCCTGAATCAATGATACGGGTAAACGCGCGATAATACCAATCATAATGATAAAGGAAATACCATTACCGATACCTTTATCCGTGATTCTCTCTCCAAGCCACATTACGAACATACTTCCGGCCATAAGAATAAGCGTAGAAGATATCATAAACCATAGCCCTTCGGGTATTGCTGCTCCTGATTGCGCTACCTGTATTTTAAGGTTAGTCAGATAAGACGGTCCTTGCAACACTAAAATAAGAAGAGTCAAGTAACGTGTGTATTGATTCATTTTTGTCCTGCCGCTTTCTCCTTCACGAGAAAGTTTTTGGAATCTGGGAACCGCTACTGTAAGCAACTGAATCACAATCGAAGCAGAGATATAGGGCATGATTCCCAAGGCAAAAATTGATGCATTCTGGAAAGCTCCTCCGGAGAACATGTCTAATAGAGCCATGATTCCACCGCTTGTTTGGCTTTTCAGCGCGGCAAGTGAATTAGCGTCTACGCCGGGTAAAACTATAAAAGATCCAAAACGATAAATTAATACAAACAAAATCGTTGTAATAATTCTATCCCTGAGGTCTTCGATTTTCCAGATATTCTTTAAAGTTTCAATAAACTTATTCATAAGAAGCTATTATTTTGTAGGTGATTGACTGCGAAATGCAGATTAAAACAGACCATCTACTCTCATTATTAGAGAAAATAGATGGTTTGAAATGTTGTTTTATAGTTTAACGACTGATCCTCCGGCTGCTACTATTGCTTCTTCGGCTGATTTTGAGAAAGCGTTTGCCGAAACTTCAACTTTTGCAGTAAGAGTACCTTTCCCTAAAACTTTTACCAAGGCTGATTTAGAAATATAACCTGCATCGCGAAGTTCTTCCAAACCCACTTTTTCGAGTTTTTTGCTGTCAACTAAAGCTTGAATAGTTTCAAGGTTAATAGCTTTATACTCTATGCGGTTAATGTTCTTGAATCCAAACTTAGGCAAACGTCTTTGGATTGGCATTTGACCACCTTCAAAACCTACTTTTCGAGAATATCCGGAACGAGATTTAGCTCCTTTGTGTCCTCTTGTAGAAGTGCCGCCCATTCCTGAACCTGAGCCACGTCCAATTCTTTTACGTGTTTTTACAGAACCGGGTGCCGGTGTTAAATTTGATAAGTTCATATTTGTAATATGTTGTGATGTAAACAAAATAAACGAATGTTTCAGCTTATCTTACTTGTTTACTTTTTTCTTTTATTAAAAAACTAAAGTTAATATTTATAACCCATTATTATCACTGTATCTGCTGTGAATTTTTCTTATTGGGTTTTCGGGTCATTAGTCAAGGACTTTCACTAAGTGGTGCACTTTTTTCACCATTCCGAGAATGGTTGGTGAACTTTCGTGTTCAACTACACTGTTAAGTTTTCTCAGACCTAATGCATCCAATGTTCTTTTTTGGTCTTTCGGACAGTTAATCCGACTTCTCACTTGTTTGATTTTAATTGTTGCCATACTTATTTCTGAAATTATTAACCGTTAAACACTGTAGTAAGTGATACACCTCTGTTTTGTGCTACCATACGCGCATCACGTAATTCGCTCAAAGCCAGAATAGTCGCTTTCACTAAGTTGTGAGGATTAGAAGATCCTTTGGATTTTGCTAAAACGTCTGTAATTCCCACGCTCTCCAAAACTGCACGCATAGCGCCACCTGCCACAACTCCGGTTCCTTGAGTAGCCGGTTTAATAAACACGCTTGCTCCTGCAAATCTTGCCAATTGTTCGTGTGGGATTGTTCCGTTTAGTACGGGCACTCGGATTAAGTTCTTTTTAGCAGCTTCAGTACCTTTAGCAATTGCAGCGGTAACTTCACCGGCTTTTCCTAAACCCCAACCTACAATACCATCTTCGTTACCTACTACTACCATAGCCGAAAAACTGAATGTTCTACCACCTTTTGTAACTTTTGTTACGCGATTAACAGCTACTAATCTGTCTTTCAGTTCTAAATCGTTTGTAGTCTTTACTCTATTTGCGTTTGTTGCCATTGTGATTAAAATTTAAGTCCACCTTCGCGTGCCGCGTCAGCTAATTGTTTAACACGTCCATGATACAAATAACCGTTACGGTCGAATACCACTTCTTTAATTCCTGCTTCTAAAGCTACCTGAGCTATTTTTTTACCTACATTTGCAGCTTGTTGAGTTTTAGTAATTTTCTCTTTTACTGCAGTTTTAGCGGTTTTTGTTTCTTTTGCTTGTTTTGTTTCAGCTGCTTCTGTTGCTTTAGCTTTTTTTGCTCCTTTTTCTACATTTCCGAGAGAGGATGCACTGGCAAGAGTTACACCATTCACATCGTCAATTAGCTGAGCATATATTTGAGCGTTGCTTCTGAATACTGTAAGGCGCGGTCTTTCAGCAGTTCCCGAAATACTTTTCCGGATATGCATTTTAATCCTTTCTCTTCTTTTATATTTCTTGTTACTCATTGTCTCAAAAGTTTACTTAGATTATTTACTTGCTGATTTACCAGCTTTACGACGAATATATTCTCCTTGGAATTTAACTCCTTTTCCTTTGTAAGGTTCAGGCTTGCGGAACGAACGAATCTTAGCGCACACTTGACCCAGTAATTGTTTGTCAATACTTTCAAGCATAATCAACGGGCTTTGATTACGTTCAGATTTTGTTTCAATCTTAATTTCCTTGGGCAATACCATATAAACCGGGTGGGTAAATCCTAATGATAATTCCAATACTTGTCCTTGATTGGAAGCTCGGAATCCGACACCTACTAATTCCAGGGTTTTCTTATATCCTTCTGAAACACCAATAACCATATTATTGATCAATGAACGATATAGACCATGGTACGCACGTGTTTGTTTATCGTCATTTTCACGAATAACTTTACATTCATTTCCCTCAATTTCCATTTTAATGCTGGGATCGATTGATTGGGAAAGCTCTCCTTTAGGTCCTTTTACAGTTACTACATTGTCTTTTACTGACAATGTTACGCCTGCAGGAACCGTTATGGGTAATTTACCTATTCTTGACATTCTTTTTCCTCCCTACATTAATAAACATAACACAATACTTCACCTCCAACTTTCAGCCCAACAGCTTCTTTGTCAGTCATTACGCCTTTAGGAGTTGAAAGAATAGCAATACCAAGTCCGTTCAATACACGAGGCATTTCTTTGTAACCTACATACTGACGCAAACCGGGAGTTGATACTCGCTGTAATTTTTTAATTGAGTTAACTTTGTTAACCGGATCGTACTTCAAAGCAATTTTAATAATGCCCTGAGTTTCGTTTTCTACAAATTTGTAGTTCAGGATATAGCCTTTTTCATGCAATATCCTTGTCATTTCTCTTTTCAAATTCGACCCCGGAATTTCCACCACACGGTGGTTTGCTTTGATAGCATTCCGCAATCGAGTAAGATAATCTGCAATTGGATCTGTCATTGTTTTTATTGATTTAAATTGATCCCGATAGCGGGACAATATTTAAGAGACCTGCCCCCAACCCCTAAAGGGAAGTTTAAAGGGCACTTGTCAAAATTTTTTCGATTATTATTGTCGGGTAAATCTCAAAAGTCAATTATAACTTGACTATTCCACCGTATTCCCCTCTTTAGGGGGTTAGGGGGCAAGTTTACCAACTTGTTTTTTTCACACCCGGGATTAAGCCTTTTGAAGCCATTTCACGAAATTGAATACGTGAAATACCAAACTGGCGCATATAACCTTTCGGACGACCGGTAATTTTGCAACGATTGTGCAAGCGAACCGGAGAAGCGTTTTTCGGAATTGCTTGAAGCGCTTCGTAGTCACCTTCGGCTTTTAGCTGCTCACGTTTTGCGGCATACTTTGCAACCATTCTGGCTCTTTTCACCTCACGGGCTTTCATTGATTCTTTTGCCATTGTGTTTCTCTCTTTCTTTTAATTTTTCTTAAATGGTAATCCAAATTCTCTTAACAACGCGTAACCTTCTTCATCTGTATTTGCTGATGTAACAAATGTGATGTTCATTCCCAATAGTCTGCTGATACTGTCGATGTTAATTTCAGGAAAAATAATTTGCTCCGTAACACCAAGTGTGTAATTTCCACGACCATCCAGTTTATTGTCTATTCCTTTGAAGTCACGGATACGGGGTAAGGCTACACGAACAAGACGCTCCAAAAACTCATACATACGCTCACCGCGTAGTGTAACTCGTACGCCGATTGGCATTTTTTTACGAAGTTTAAAGTTTGAAACGTCCTTTGTGGATACAGTCTGAACAGCTTTTTGACCAGTGATTTGAGTCATTTCATTGATAGCTGTTTCGATGATTTTTTTGTCTGCTACAGCAATACCAAGACCTTGATTCAATACAATTTTCTCAAGTTTTGGAGCTTGCATAACTGATGTGTAGCCAAACTCTTTCATCAGGATAGGAACAATGCGTTCTCTATATTCTTTTTTTAAAGTTGCTGTTTCCATTTTTTAAATTTCTTCTCCTGTCTTTTTTGATATACGTACCAATTTTCCATCCTCGCTACGTTTTCTTCCTACACGTACCGGTATTCCTTTTTCCACCGGATTAAGGTTCGAAATGTGGATAGAAGCTTCTTTAGTTATAATGCCACCTTGAGGGCTCTTAGCATTGGGCTTGGTATGTTTCGACACCAAATTTATACCTTCTACGTAAGCACGTTGTTCTTTCACAAGAACTTCTAGTACTCTTCCGGTTTTGCCTTTGTCAACTCCGGTATTTACATATACGGTATCACCCTTTTTAATGTGTAATTTACTCATCTCTTTTTAAGTTAGAATTCAGAAGTTAGAAGTTAGAAGTCGGAAGTTTTAGTATAAACTCACATCTAATTTTTCTAATTTCTAATTTCACATTTCTAATTTTTTTAAAGCACCTCAGGTGCAAGTGATATAATTTTCATATTTGTTGCACGAAGCTCACGTGCTACCGGACCGAAAATACGACTTCCACGAATTTCACCTGCATTGTTCAACAACACACAGGCGTTATCATCAAATCGAATATACGAACCATCAGCTCTTCGTACTTCTTTTTTTGTACGTACGATTACAGCTTTTGATACGATACCTTTTTTAATGTCGCTAGACGGGATTACGCTTTTCACACTGACTACGATGATGTCGCCAAGTGATGCGTAGCGCTTACCTGTACCTCCCAGTACGCGAATGCATAGAACTTCTTTTGCACCGCTATTATCGGCTACTACTAATCTTGATTCTTGTTGTACCATTGTTTTGTGTTATTTAGCTCTTTCGTTAATTTCGATTAATCTCCATCTTTTCAGTTTGCTCGTCGGGCGTGTTTCCATTATTGTAACTGTATCACCGATATTGCAATCATTTTTCTCATCGTGAGCGTGATATTTCTTGGTCTTATTTACGAACTTTCCGTAAATTGGGTGTTTTTCTTTCCATCTTACAGCCACAGTAATGGTTTTGTCCATCTTGTTGCTTGACACCACACCTATTCTTACTTTTCTTAAATTTCTTGTTTCCATCAGAATATAGCTTTATTCTATTTATTTAATTCTCTCTGACGCAATTCAGTTGCAAAACGTGCAATATTACGACGTACATCTTTTATTTGCATAGGATTATCGAGTGGAGAAATGGCGTGATTCATTCTCAAACGAGTCAAATGATCTCTCTCTGCTTCTAATCTCTCTAAAAGTTCTTTAGTTGACAATTCTTTTATTTCTGCTGTTTTCATTGTTCTTTATGCTTTAGATGTTGGTTCATAGTCGCGTCTTACAACGAACTTGGTAGTTACAGGTAATTTTTGAGCTGCCAAACGCAATGCTTCTTTAGCTACATCATAGGGAACGCCATCTATCTCGAACAAAATACGTCCGGGAGTAACCGGCGCTACGAATCCTTCCGGAGCTCCTTTACCTTTACCCTGACGTGTATCTGCCGGCTTGCGGGTAATTCCTTTGTCGGGGAACACACGAATCCACACCTGCCCTTCACGCTGCATAAAACGAGTAACGGCGATACGGGCTGCTTCTAACTGACGTCCGGTCAGCCATTTCGATTCTAAGGTTTTGATTCCGAAAGTACCAAAAGCAAGCTGATTTCCACGCTGAGCATTACCTTTGAACTTTCCGTCCTGAAACCTTCTGTATTTGGTTTTTTTAGGTTGTAACATAATTAGTTAACGTGTTTTATATAAACAAGTCGTAAGATTATACTCTTAAAAAACTCTGTTTATCAATTTCTTATTTTTTTCTTTTTCTAAAGCCTCTGCCACCTCCTCTACTGTCGTACGGTCTGTCGCCACCACCGTGACGTCCACCTCGCAAATCTTTAGCAGCGGTAAAGTTCGGAGCAAGATCTTTTTTACCATAGATTTCTCCACGGCATATCCACACTTTAACTCCGATGATACCTACTTTTGTAAGTGCTTCGGCGTGCGCATAATCTACATCTGCTCTAAATGTGTGAAGAGGTGTTCTACCTTCTTTGTACATTTCGGAACGTGCCATCTCAGCACCGTTCAGTCGCCCTGATACCTGGATTTTAATTCCTTCGGCTCCCAATCTCATAGTTGAAGCAATAGCCATTTTCACGGCACGTCTGTAAGCGATTTTTCCTTCCAACTGGCGTGCTACGTTATTTGCTACGATTACCGCATCGAGTTCCGGACGTTTGATTTCAAAAATGTTTATTTGCACCTCTTTATCGGTGATTTTTTTCAACTCTTCTTTCAGCTTATCTACTTCTTGACCGCCTTTACCAATAATAATACCGGGTCTAGCTGTACATACTGTGATAGTGATAAGTTTCAACGTACGTTCGATAACGATGCGTGATACGCTTGCTTTTGCAAGGCGGGCGTTTAGGTATTTTCTAATTTTACTGTCTTCCAGCAGGGTGTCACCATAGTCGTTGCCACCATACCAGTTGGAATCCCATCCTCTGATGATTCCAAGACGATTACTAATTGGATTTGTCTTTTGTCCCATCTTGCTTAATTTTGGTTATCGTTAGTGAATTTGGTATCTACAAACAGTGTTACGTGATTCGAACGTTTACGGATACGGTATCCGCGGCCTTGCGGCGCGGTGCGCAAACGCTTCAACATAGTCGCTGAATCTACATAGACTGCACTTACATATAAATTGGCATTTTCTGCATTTTCTTCGGTCTTTGCTTCCCAATTTGAAATGGCAGATTTCAACAATTTTTCCATCTTTCCGGAAGCCTCTTTTTTGGAGAATTTTAATACGCTCAGAGCTTTGTTAACCTCCATACCGCGAATCATGTCCGCTACCAGACGCATTTTGCGTGGTGAAGTAGGTACGTTATTTAGCTTGGCAAAGTAAAGCGATTTTTTAGCTTCTTTTCTCTCCTCGGCTGATATTCTTTTTCTTTGACCCATTGTATCGAAATTTTTACTTTTTTCTTACTTTAAACTTTTTCACCGGATTATCTTTTCTTACCACCGTGTCCGCGGAAGATACGTGTAGGTGCAAATTCTCCCAATTTGTGTCCTACCATATTTTCTGTAATATATACGGGAATAAATTTATTTCCATTGTGAACTGCGATTGTGTGCCCCACAAAATCAGGTGATATCATTGATCCTCGTGACCATGTTTTGATTACGGATTTTTTACCGCCTTCATTCATGGCTACGACTTTCTTTTCTAATTTAACACTGATAAATGGTCCTTTTTTTAACGAACGGCTCATATTATTTACTTAACTTTTAATTCTGATTATTTTTTCCTTCTTTCAATAATATACTGATTGGATTGGTTTTTTGGACGACGCGTGCGGTATCCTTTGGCCAACAATCCTTTACGTGAACGTGGGTGTCCACCTGAAGCTCGTCCTTCACCACCACCCATCGGGTGATCAACAGGGTTCATCGCTACACCTCTTACTCGTGGACGACGTCCTAACCAGCGTGAACGACCGGCTTTACCGGATCTTTCTAGAGCGTGGTCGGAGTTTCCTACGGTTCCAATAGTTGCTTTACAAGTGGAAAGTATCTTTCTGATTTCTCCCGATGGCATTTTAATCAATGCATACTTGTCTTCTCTCGAAGTAAGCTGCGCAAAAGTACCGGCGGAACGAGCTATGGAAGCTCCTTGTCCGGGACGCAATTCGATATTGTGAACTACGGTACCAAGCGGAATGTCTTGCAAATACAATGCGTTACCAACTTCAGGTGCTACTCCAGCTCCTGAATTCAAAACTTGACCCACTTGCAGTCCGTTTGGCGCAAGAATGTAACGTTTTTCGCCATCAGCATAAAAAAGCAACGCGATACGTGCCGAACGATTCGGATCGTATTCGATTGATTTTACTGTTGCCGGCACACCGTCTTTGTTACGTTTAAAGTCAATTACTCTGTATTTTCTCTTGTGTCCGCCTCCTAATTGGCGCATGGTCATCCTACCTTTATTATTCCGACCACCGCTTTTGTAGTTAGCTCCCGCTACAAGAGATTTCTCTGGTGCACTTGAAGTAATTGTGTCAAATGTACCAATAACCTTGTGTCTCTGCCCCGGTGTTGTGGGCTTTAATTTACGTACAGCCATTTTTTTGTTACGATTTACGATTTACGATTTACGATTTTATAATCCTTTGTTTTCTCAAACTACGAACTATAAACTGCAAACTATAAACTATATTTAAATATTGCTATAAAAATCAATTGTATCACCTTCTTTCAGTGTCACGATCGCTTTTTTGTAAGCAGTTGTTGCGCCTTTGTTGAAACCGCTTTTTGTATAGCGAATTCTTTTTTTAGGTGCTGATACCATTGTGTTTACATCGGTAACCGTAACACTGTACATTTTTTCAATCGCGTTCTTGATCTCAATCTTGTTTGCGTTTTTATCCACCTTAAAGCCGTATCTGTTAAGCGTTTCGCCAAGATTAGACATCTTTTCAGTAATGATTGGTTTTATTATAATTCCCATAGTCTAATTCTCCTTATGCTTTAAAAATTTGGTGAATTGCAGCAACCGAATCTTCCGTAAACACTAAATTATTCGCGTTCATAATTGAGTAAGTATTTAGTTCTGAAACAGTTATAACTTTTGATTTCTCTAAATTTCGAGCCGACAAATATACGTTTTTATTTCCATTTGACAAAATGAAAAGTGTCTTTTTATCAGCAACTTGTAATTTTTTCGCCATTGCCACAAAATCTTTCGTTTTTGGAGCTTCGAAATTCAACTCATTAACTACCGTTATGGCGTTGTCTTTAGCTTTGTATGATAAGGCCGATTTACGCGCGAGTTGTTTCACTTTCTTATTCAGCTTAAAGCTGTAATCACGTGGTACCGGACCAAAAACACGTCCACCTCCTACGCGGATCGGTGATTTGATATCACCCGGACGAGCTCCGCCACCACCTTTTTGACGACCAAGTTTACGACGACTTCCAGCCACCTCACTTCTACCTTTAGTTTTGTGAGTACCTTGACGTTTGTTTGCCAAAAATTGCTTCACATCTAAATAAATAGCATGGTCATTTGGCTCTATACCGAAAACTTCAGCATCTAACGATACTTTTTTCCCGGTTTCTTTTCCTTCAATGTCTAATATATTAATTTCCATGATTATTTATAGATAATTACAATTGAACCTTTAGCTCCCGGAACTGATCCTTTTACTACTAATAAATTTTGCTCCGGAATCACTTTTAATACTTGTAAATTTTGGATCGTAACTCGCTCACCGCCCGTACGTCCTGCCATTTTCATACCTTTCATTACGCGGGAAGGCCATGAAGACGCTCCAAGCGAACCCGGTGCACGCATACGGTTATGTTGTCCGTGAGAAGCATCTCCTACTCCGGCAAATCCGTGACGTTTTACTACACCTTGAAAACCTTTACCTTTTGAAGTTCCGACTACGTCAACGTAGATATCTTCTTCAAACATCTTGTCCACGGTGATTACTTCACCTAATTTAAATTCTTGTTCAGCTCCTTTGAACTCAACCAAGTGGCGATGTGGAGTTACTCCTGCAGCTTTGAAATGACCTGCCTCAGCTTTTGTAGTGTGTTTTTCTGACTTTGGTAAAAATCCAAACTGTACTGCTTCGTAGCCGTCTTTTTCTACTGTTTTAATTTGAGTTACTACACAAGGACCTGTTTCGATAACAGTGCATGGTAAATTTTTTCCATCGGCACTGAAAACGGAAGTCATTCNNTTTTTTCCTAATAATCCTGGCATTTTAATTGATTTTACCCTTAACCCCTACTGTCGGGGGATCGGTATTGTTATTAATTAACTTTGTACAAATTCGTCTTTTTCCTCTTTTTTAGAGGACAAGCGCATTATACCTTAATCTCTACTTCTACACCGCTTGGTAATTCTAATTTCATCAGAGCATCTACGGTTTTACTGGTAGAGCTGTAAATGTCGATAAGACGTTTATAAGATGAAAGTTCAAATTGTTCACGTGATTTTTTGTTCACAAATGTAGCACGGTTTACAGTAAAAATACGTTTGTGAGTAGGTAGTGGAATTGGTCCGCTTACTACCGCACCGGTTGATTTTACAGTTTTCACAATTTTTTCCGCAGATTTATCTACTAAATTGTGATCATACGATTTTAGTTTGATTCTGATTTTTTGACTCATGTGTCCTTGATAGTTTTGAGTATGAAGTTTACAGTTTTTCGCGTAAACTCCATTCTCAGATTAAATTATTATTTAGTTGAAATATTTCCGCTTAAGAGTCATTCGCTAAGCGAAATATTATGTTTAATTACAGTAATTCAACTTTTCCGCCTGCTTCTTCTACTACTTGTTTCGCAATTGAAGAAGAAAGTTCAGCGTAGTGTGAAAACTCCATAGACGACGTAGCGCGACCCGAAGTGATTGTACGTAAAGCTGTTACATATCCAAACATTTCTGACAATGGAACTTTCGCTTTCACAATTCTTGCTCCTGTACGGCTTGAGTCCATACCTTCTACTTGTCCGCGGCGTTTGTTCAAGTCACCGATAACATCACCCATGCTTTCTTCCGGAGTTACCACTTCAATTTTCATGATTGGTTCCATGAGTACCGGTTTCGCTTTTGCACATGCATTCTTATAAGCAATCTGCGCACAAATCTCGAATGAAAGCTGATCGGAGTCCACTGCGTGGAATGAACCGTCAAGCAATGTTACTTTCAATGTGTCCATGGGATATCCGGCTAAAACACCGTTTTTCATCGCCATTTGGAAACCTTTTTGAACCGAAGGGATAAATTCTTTTGGAATATTTCCACCTTTTACCACATCTTCAAACTGAAGTGATCCTTCAAAGTCAGCATCAACCGGCTCGACTTTCACAATGATATCAGCGAATTTACCGCGACCTCCGGATTGTTTTTTGTAAACCTCACGAAGCTCAACCGGTCTTGTGATAGCTTCTTTATAGGCAACCTGCGGACGTCCCTGATTACATTCTACCTTAAACTCGCGTCTCAAACGATCTATAATGATTTCAAGGTGTAGCTCACCCATTCCGCTAATTACGGTTTGACCGGAGTCTTCATCAGTTTTGACTGTAAATGTCGGGTCTTCTTCGGCTAATTTTGCCAATCCCATTCCGAGCCTGTCTAAGTCTTTCTGAGTTTTGGGTTCTACAGAAATTCCGATAACCGGATCCGGGAAGTCCATTGACTCGAGAATGATTTGACTTTTCTCATCACACAAGGTATCTCCCGTACGAATATCTTTAAATCCGACCCCTGCACCAATATCGCCTGCCAAAATAGTTTCTACAGGGTTTTGTTTATTGGAGTGCATTTGGAAAATACGAGAAATACGCTCTTTTTTCTCCGAACGAGCATTGTAAATATATGAACCGGCATCCAATTTTCCTGAATAAACACGGAAGAAACACAAGCGACCTACATAAGGATCTGTTGCGATTTTGAAAGCTAAGGCTGTCAACGGTTCAGTTATATCGGGGTGACGCACAATCTCTTTTTCAGGATTACGCGGGTCTACCCCGACGATTTCAGGCGTATCAAGTGGACTTGGAAGGAACTCGCAAACAGCATCCAACATTGTTTGAACTCCTTTATTCTTAAATGATGACCCGCAAATAATGGGGTTAATTTTCATCTCAAGAGTCCCTTTTCGAATGGCTGCTTTGATTTCATCTTCGGTAAGCGAGTCCGGATCCTCAAAGAATTTTTCCATCACCACATCATCAAATTCAGCACAAGCTTCGAGCATTTTCTCTCTCCATTCTTGGGCTTCACTTTCTAATTCAGCAGGAATATCTTCAATGTGGTATTCAGCTCCCATTGTCTCATCGTGCCAAAGGATAGCTTTCATTTTAATCAAGTCAACCACACCTTTGAAGTTTTCTTCAGCTCCAATCGGGATCTGAATCGGACATGGAGTTGCTCCTAAGACCTCGCTGATCTGGCGTACTACTTCATAAAAGTCAGCTCCCGAGCGGTCCATTTTATTGACATAACCGATACGCGGAACATTGTACTTGTCTGCCTGACGCCAAACTGTTTCTGACTGAGGCTCAACGCCACCTACTGCACAAAACGCGGCTACAGCTCCATCGAGAATACGCAATGAACGCTCTACCTCGACAGTGAAGTCAACGTGTCCCGGAGTGTCAATCAGATTGATTTTATATCTATTGTCTTTGTAGTTCCAAAATGTGGTGGTAGCTGCAGACGTGATAGTGATACCACGCTCTTGTTCTTGTGCCATCCAGTCCATAGTGGCAGTACCTTCGTGAGTTTCACCGATTTTATGGGTTAATCCCGTGTAAAAAAGGATACGCTCAGAAGTTGTCGTTTTACCGGCATCAATATGTGCCATGATACCGATATTTCTATTGTATTTTAAATCTGCTTTAGCCATTAATCTTTTTATACCTTTTATACCTTTTTAATATATTAAGAGCTTTTATCAATTAGAATCTAAAGTGTGCGAACGCACGGTTTGCTTCAGCCATTCGGTGCATGTCTTCTTTACGTTTGTATGCTCCACCTTGACTATTGAACGCATCAATAATTTCGGCAGCTAATTTTTCAGCCATCGAACGACCGCCACGTCTGCGAGCGTAAAGTATAAGATTTTTCATTGAAATTGACTCTTTCCTGTCGGAACGAATCTCGGTGGGAACTTGGAAAGTAGCACCACCAACACGGCGTGACTTCACTTCCACTAACGGAGTAATATTCTCTAACGCTTTCTTCCAGATTTCAAGGGGGGATTTTTCTTCATTAGGAAGTTTGTTTTTTACAACATCTAATGAATCATAAAAAATACCGAAAGCGATTGATTTTTTACCATCAAACATTAAATGGTTAACAAATTTAGTAACCATTGATTCATTAAAGACCGGATCGGGCAAAATGATCCTTTTTTTAGGTTTTGTCTTTCTCATTTTTGTAAAATTTCCGTTTTTGTTTTTTTGGTTGCTTAAGCTTCTTCAACGCCTCCTCTGAGACATTTACTCAACCTTCAACTGCTACCTTAAAACTCAAACAAGTTGTTTTAAAACTTGGATTTTTTTAGTTTTTTGTTAGAAAGATCCGAAGATCTGAATTCAGCTAATTCCGCGTCGAAAGATTATTTCTTTGCTGATGCTCCTGCTTGTCCCGGTTTAGGGCGTTTTGCTCCATACTTAGAACGACGTTGCGTACGACCGCTAACACCCGCTGTATCTAATGTACCGCGAACAACGTGATAACGAACACCCGGAAGATCTTTTACACGACCGCCACGAACCATCACGATAGAGTGTTCCTGCAAGTTATGTCCTTCACCCGGAATGTAAGCGTTCACCTCTTTTTGGTTAGTCAAACGCACACGAGCAACTTTACGCATAGCCGAATTAGGTTTTTTTGGAGTTGTAGTGTAAACACGAACGCACACCCCACGACGCTGTGGACATGAGTCCAAAGCAGGAGATTTGCTTTTTTCTACAAGCACGTTTCTTCCTTTTCTAACTAATTGTTGAATTGTAGGCATTTCTTTTCAATGTGTTTATTTAATAATTACTTCTTTTACAGCCCTTTTGGACTTTTCCCAAATTGGGTTGCAAAGGTACAAAGTTTTTTTTAAATGACAATAGAATGAATGAAAATATTTTCTTAAAAGTCCCCCACCCGTAACCTTTCCGAATGCCTAATTGTCAAAAAAGTTGCAAAAAACAGCCTTGATTCTTAGTTATGAAAAATGATCTTTTATTTGTAATCTTACAATTTTAGGATCATATAAAAAAAACAGTTCAACTGCTTTTTGACCGATAGACCTACTTTAATAATAATCTATCTGATTTTATCAGAAGCACATAAAAGCCGTCTCGATTGGAATTTGAGACGGCTTCTGTCTAAGCAAATATACACCTTATGAACTCCTTATGATGACATTAATAATATATAAAGGCTATTTGGCTATTCATTTTACCACTTTGTACGACACAGTTCCCGTATCATCAGAAACCTGGATAACAAATACACCTTTTTCATTTAACGGAATAAACTGCTCATTATCAGCGGGATGAAACTCTTTAATTAGTGCACCGGTTAATGTATAAATTCTTATACTTTCCTGCCCATTTAAACCCTTTATCACAAACCCATCATTCAGTGTATAAAATTGATATTTATTATTGAAATTACTATTCATACCGCTTGAAACGGTAAGTACGCTCATTGCTTCAGATGAATCAGATATATAGCTACCTTTCGTTGACCGGACCTGATAATAATATACACCACTTTCAGTCAAATCATTTATTTGGAATTGATTGGATGTAGTGTAGATGTTTTTATGAATAAAAATTGTATCCTGCTTACCGTGATTTATTGATACATTATCCAAGGCTAAGTTTCCAGAAACTTTTTTATATGTGAATTTTACCGCTGAATAATTTTTATCTCCCGGAAAATCATATGATTTAATAGCTGCGGAGTTATTTACGAAAGGGATACTGTCAATTCTCTCCCACACCGAATTGTTTCTCATTTCTACTTTCAAATATGAACCTGTTCCTCCGGTTTGATATTTATATGTGAAGTCCAATTGATTAATAATTCCGGGATAATTTTTTGTTTGAAGCCATTCCCCATCATTCTTTAAGGCAATTGAAGGCGGCGAAGTCCACGAACTAATGGACGATGTGTAAGAGCCGCTCGCTGTTCCACTCCAACCTTCCGGCAGTGGTTTTCCGGTTGTTCCTGACACCATATCGAAACCTTCTGTTTCCGAAATTACCTGTCCGTCTAATCGATAAATATCTAAGTAATAACCCGTAGCGTAAGAATCTTCCTCCCAGTTAGCAGTAAAGGAAGAAGAACTCACATCTTTAGCCTCCAAAGTCGTAGGAATTTCGAGCGGTTTTGTTTTTAAGAGCATAGAATTAACAGATGGAGTCATTATGTTACCACTGCTGGAAGTAACTCTATACAAATATCTTTGAGCAGGGTCCAGAATTTCAACTGAATAATGATTTGTAGCTCCCACTGAAACATCATTCAAAATATAATATATCGATTTAGAAAAACTCATCGAATGATTTCCTATCAAATTCAAGTTATTTTCATACGGAAATTCATCCCATTCTCCCAATTCAAAATGACTTGTCGGATGAGTTATATCTATTTTTCGCTTCAAAATTTTATTTTCTCCCCAATAATAATCAGCACCGCCATCCACTTCTCCTACAGCATCAATCTGCATTCCGTCCCGAAGCAGTATTATCGCGTCATTTCCATTGAAAGCCGCTAAAGAGTCGGACAAAACAGCTGCTTTAGCACGAAGATCAACATTTGATGAAGCCGAATAAACTATTACATAGGTTTGATTATGAGGCAGACTGCCGGAAAGTTGTTGGGTAACCACAAAGTCTCCTGCTCCGTTCGTCTGTTTTTTCAATGAATATTTTGACAAATCAACGGTGCCGCCTGTCCCATTATATAATTCCAGCGCCTTGTCATTGGAAGCTCCTTCATAATATCCGGATATAATTACATCTCCCGCTTTAGTATCTCCCTGATAAAGAGTCACTTTATAATCTGTCGCGTTGGGATCTTCCAGCCAGTTCAATGTCCCACCGATTGGCGTAACATCAGTTGGTTCGGTTACAACAAAATCAGAAGTTGACGCAAATCTGATTGGAATTTTAGTTATTTCTGTAAGTCCGCCGCCTTGAATTAATATCGTATCGCTATACTGACCCGCTGATAACGGTGTGATTTTCACTTCAAGAGTTTGGCCAATCACAACCTGACTTTCGTGAACATTTGTCGCTGAAATCTGAATGTACGGATTATTTCTCGCTAAAGAAATGGTAACCGGTGAAGAAATATTTACGCCTTGCAATTTAAAAGTCATTGTTTTCGTAGCGTTCAGGAAAATCGGCCCGAAATCAAATTGGAATCTCCTTCGCGGAGAAATTAAGAATGCACCCGTTTCTGCCGGATAATCAAAGGTTTTCAAGGTGTCTTTTCCCCAAATATAATCAGCTAACTCAGGATGATCAATAAAAGGATTCCTGTTTCCTTGAATGGCGTAAACTGCTTCATTACGTTGAATTTCTTTGGAGCTTACGGGATCTTGCGCGTGCCATTTCAGCAACAAGTCAATTGCCCACGGTTTCCAGACGGGATAGGTTGTGTTGGTGAGCATCGGTGAATTCCAGAGGTTGCTCAGATTCTCGTAGATTGTGGCTACATACATATATGACCTGGCAAAATCACCTTTGTACTCATCGGCAGGCTCAAAGCAATTATCAAAATAAAAATCACCAAAACCATTTTGCCCGACTTTGGATTTACCATTGTCAAAGGTAGGGGTGAAAACAACTTCACCGAGCGGCAAGTTCCCTTTTATCCCATTCGTGTATGAATCGGAAGGATAGAGATGAAAAAGGTCTTTGTAGGCAAAATTCTCATATCCTCCCCACCAGCTTTTGGGGAAAGAATGTTCAATCGCCATATTGGGAATAGAACTATAAGTACTTGATGTACTGAAACTGCGAGTGATATCCGAGTACATATCAACTACCGTATTGTCCGGATTTCTATCAGTTTTATAAAATCCTTCCCACGTGTAACCCACTCCGCTCCCATAGCTTAGCAAATAGAGCGGAGAAGATATTTCATGCAATGTGGTTTTCAGTTCCTCTTTGCTTTTACCGCGGGCGTAATAATAATATCCGGTTGGAATGGCGCCTTGGCTGATAACGAAAAAGCCTAACAACGCGATACTAAGTAATATTTTCTTTAAATCCGGTTTCATTAGGTCAAAAGTTTTATGGGGTTATATTTTTATTTTCATGTCGATCCGCAAAGCATCCTTAAATCCAAAATTTCAACTCTGATATAGAATCAAACCGCTCCAAGCGGTTTGAGCCGTTGTGAAAAAAATGCATCTATCTAACTTTATGCCAACACGATGAGCGTTTATCGGCAGAATATGAGTAAACATTCTCCGGCTATCTTCACTTCCTCCATCTTTTCATCAAGTCATCATACGCGTCAATTCGTCTATCCCGGAAAAAAGGCCACCATCTTCTTACAGTTTCTGTTCTTTTTAAATCCAGTTCAAACACTAAGTTTTCATCTTTATTATCAGCGGTTTGAGCTACAATTTCGCCTTGAGGTCCGGCAATAAAGCTTGTTCCCCAAAACTGAATTCCTTTTGTAATTCCCGAAGGATCAGCCTCATAACCAACCCTGTTGCATGAGATTACAGGTATTCCGTTTGCTACCGCATGAGAACGCTGAATGGTAACCCATGCAGTTCTTTGTCGTTCCTTTTCCTCATCCGTATCCGAACTTTCCCAACCAATCGCAGTAGGATAAATTAACACTTCTGCTCCGCTCATCGCCATCAATCGGGCGGCTTCAGGATACCACTGATCCCAGCAAATCAGGACGCCAAGCTTCCCAACAGAAGTCTGAATCGGTTCAAAACCTAAATCTCCGGGCGTGAAATAAAACTTTTCATAATAAGCCGGGTCGTCCGGGATGTGCATTTTTCTATACATACCGGCAATTGATCCATCTTTTTCCAGCACCACAGCCGTGTTGTGATACAGCCCGGGCGCCCGCTTTTCAAACAAAGAAAGCACGATAACCAAACCAAGCTCTTTCGCTAATTTTCCAAATCGCTCCGTAGAAGGACCGGGAATCGTTTCCGCTTGGTCAAAAACCGAAACGTCTTCCGTTTGGCAGAAATACAATCCGTTGTGAATTTCCTGTAATACAATGAGTTTCGCTCCCTGCGAAGCTGTTTCACGGATGTTTTTTTCTAACTTATTGATATTTTCAGCGATGTTGGCTGTGTTGGATTGTTGGATTAATGCTATTTTCATGTTTATACGAATTTTTGCGAATTAAGACGAATTTGAACGAATAATACAAAATTTAGTATTTTAGCAATTGGATTATTTAGAATAAATTTACTGAACAAAGAATGAATTAATATGATTAATCAACACTCTTTTTCCCCCTTAGGGCCTGCGTACCGCAGGCTGGGTTAGTAGGCTTGTACAATATTGCATCGTCACACAATGCAGCGATCCATGCTGTTTTATCAACGCTGTACAGTCAATTCCGACAATTTCTCTGTCGGGAAATGCTTTTTGCAGCTGATTTTTCGCTATTTCATCTTTCGGAGAATTATATGTCGGGACAAGTACCGCACCATTGATTATCAAAAAATTGGCGTAAGTTGCCGGAAGGCGGTTACCGTCTTCATCAAAAACCGGATCTGCCATAGGTAGCGGAATCATATTGTATGTACCTTCTTTCGCGAGTGGAGAAAAAGAATAAAGCTCTTTTTCCATTTTCTTCAATTCCTCATAATGCGCATCGTCTTTATCTTCGCACTTCACATAAGCAATGGTATTTTTATCACAAAATCTCGCCAAAGTGTCAATGTGACTATCTGTATCGTCTCCTTCAAGGTATCCGTAACTCAACCAAAGAACTCGTTCCGCTCCGAGATATTTTTTCAGTTTTTTCTCAATCTTAATTTTCGAAAGGTTGTTTCTATTATCAGAAAGCAAACATTCAGTGGTAGTCATAATCGTCCCTTTTCCGTCACTTTCAATACTGCCGCCCTCTAAAATAAAGTTCTTCCGGTTTTTATATTTTACTTTTCTTGAAAAAATATTATTCTCAAACAGTTGACGCGTAATTTGATTGTCTAAATTAGCGGCAAATTTCATACCCCAACCGTTAAAGGTAAAATCAAGAACATATGGTTTTCCTTTTTTAAAAACCGATATTCCACCGTGATCCCGCGCCCAGGTGTCATTAGTCTGAATCTGTATGTAAGTAATTTTATCCTGCGGTAATTCTTTCAGACGTTCTTTTACCTGCTCTTTATTCTTACAGACTACCAGTAGGTTTTGTCGCTTCACTATCTCCTTTGCTATATTATCAAAGCAACTCAAAACCTCATCCAACATGTACGACCAATCAGTTTCGTCATGCGGATAAGTCAACTGAACAAAAGATTGTGGTTCCCACTCGGCGGGCATTCGAATTTTCAGTTTTGAGTTTTGAATTTTGAGTTTTGAATTTGCTTGTGACATATTTTTTACAATTTAGAACTAAACCAATAAACCATTCAACTAAATATCGATTCTCTTCCTTCCGACTCCCTCATCCACAATTACTTTCTCAGGCGGATGCAGTAATTGTTCGGGTGTTTGGAAGATTTTATTCAGCATTCGCAATGACGAAGCATAGTAAAATCCATCGCAAATACGTTCATCCATAGCGAATTTCAACTGAATACTCCGGTATGGAATTACGTCTCCGGAACGTTTGGAGGTGTACTGAGTCGATTTTTTACCCATTGCCATAAAAATGCTGCATGTACCAAATTCATACAAATGGTGATATACGGACTCCACTCCAATCGATCCGATATTAGTCAAAAAAAGACTTGTGTGCTAAGGGCTTATCTGTTCCAATGAACGTGGGAGAACTCCCACTTTGTCCATCCAGGTAAATGTAAACACCAAGAAACGCATTAAGAAATCGGGGAAAACGCTTAAAAATTTCGAAAGAATATCGGCTGAATTCGCTTGTCCTTCGAACTGACTATCTTCCAACTCACTCTGAATTTTTTCTACAACATCTTTCAGCGTATCTGTTGGCAAAAAGTAGGGTTTTATCATTGTCTCCTCACCGTCATCGGTTAAAGAGCGCTTCACAACCAGTGACATATTGATATAATTGCGGGCATAAAGCTTGTTCCACACCACAAAACGGTTTAAATTCGGTCTCTGCGAAACCAAACGTATCATCGCGGCTATAATCACGTGCATAATGGACAAGCCGGGCATTTCATCCTTGTGTTCTTTGATGAATGCTTCGATGTTCTCAATCGAAATCCGTTCCTGAAAATAATTCTGAGCATCATTTCTCTTGCGCAGAAAAAAAGGAATCATCGCGAAGAAAGGTTCGATATTCCTTACACGCCATCCATCATATCTATCACCCCAGCGCCAACGGAAATACCGCAATTTATTCATCTTGTAATGTTTCATCTGATTGTATTTTATTTTTTTTGAAATTCAAAGATAAATTTTTTAATAGAAATAAAAAAATCATTGTTGTCCGATAAA
>LSQX01290947.1_pt1 | contig 24433 bp, 24 predicted proteins | sample 654561 | NCBI WGS metagenome assembly LSQX01 (sample SAMN04489861, study PRJNA283612) | anaerobic digester metagenome | isolation source: 4 biogas reactors fed with cattle manure at either 37C or 55C with and... | place: Denmark: Kongens Lyngby | collected 2014
AATACCTCATTTGTCTTCAGTCTGACCTTCCCCTCAAGGGGAAGGCTTTTAATTTTCCTCATCTGTCTGTTTTATAAATTATTTTCAGAATGATGACATATCCTCTTCGTTCCATTGTTTTATCTGTTTCCAGATTTCCTCATGAGGCCGAAGGGCAATCATGCGGTTGCCAAATGCCATATTGTTTTCAAGAGCGTCTTTGAATTTATCCTTTGAGGTCCATAGACCTAAACTGGGGGAATCAATGAAATAAACTTCCTCACCGTCAATAATATTTAAACCGGATTTCAGTGTATCGGGATTGTATTTTTTAACGGCTTCGTTAATGTCCATATAACCGAAGCCCACGCTTTCCACTTCCTCCTTTGTAAGATGACCGGGGGCGTAGGTAATGTTAAATCTGCCTTCGGATGAACCGTGGATTAAATGGGCGGCGGCATGGGCAAGGTCGTGAAGCTCAGGGTCACTGTTGAAGGCTTCAAGGGAATGGGGGGTGCCCTTGTAGCCGTATTTGCGAATCATTCTGTCCACCTCGGGCTGTTCGCCGAAGCGTTCCACGCCGGGAGCGATTATTATAAGCTCTCCCCCGTCCTCAATCACCTTACGGGTGCGATAGACAGCCTTGTTTCCCACCCAGGTGGATTTGAATTCCCTGCCGTCCATAAAGCAAACCACTTTTTTCAACGGCTTTTCAAACATAAAGACGGTTTTTTCCCGGGCGTATCTTGCGGCTTTCACATAGGTTTCCATGTCTTCCCCCACATAAAGGCCGGTGGTCTTAAGGTTATTCTGCTCGTCCCTTGTCTTGACTATAAGGGCATAAATAGAGGGAACGCCGCCTAAATACTCCTTTTCCGCATAGTTGTAGCATCCCCGAAGGGGGGTTATGACCTGCCCCAAATTGTTTTCTATGCCGCAGAGGGCGGCGGTGATATGGGAGGCGCAGATCATGTTTTTGCCCCCGAGTCCGATAAAGTAATTCTTGTTGTGGTTGGCAAAGCCCAGCACCTCATGGGGGACCACTTGACCGATATTTATGACCAGGTCGTAGCCCGAGGTTACTTCTCTGTTTATCTCAACCGGAATAGGCCAGTCGGCAAGTCCGCCGGTGGCGGTCTTAACGAAATCGGCGGGGATTTCCCCCAATGTATTGCAGTCGGTTTTCCAGTTGTGCTTTAGTATTTTTTCCTCGGGAATATCCCCGAACATCCACTTGTTTTCCTCCGGGGTGTGGGGGACGTGCTGTCCCAAAGTGGGTATAACCTTGATTTCGCAGTCTTTTCCAAGAATATGGTACAGCATATTGGTAAGGTTCCCCGCGCCGGAATGATATCTTGTGATATCCGGAGGGAGAAGCAAAACCCGCTTTAATTTTCCGTATTTTTCCCTTGCCTTTTCCACAAGGTTTGCCATCATTTCATACTGTTCGTTGTGTTCGATATTAACGTTCTCTTTGTAAAACCACATTTTTATATCCTCCGGTTTTAATGTTTATGATTTATCCGGCTTGCCGCAAAGCCTGCGCCGAAACCGTTGTCGATATTCACCACGCTTACCCCGCTGGCGCAGGAATTAAGCATCGAAAGCAGGGCGGCAAGGCCGTTAAAGGAAGCCCCGTAGCCAATGCTGGTGGGTACGGCGATAACCGGACAGTCGGCAAGCCCCCCTACCACGCTGGCAAGGGCGCCCTCCATGCCAGCAACCGCCACTATTACATTGGCGGTCATAATGTCGTCCATACGGGAAAGCAGCCGGTGAAGCCCCGATACCCCAACGTCGTATAAACGGCTTACTTTGTTACCGAAAATTTCGGCGGTGAGGGCGGCTTCCTCCGCCACCGGGATATCCGATGTTCCGGCGGTTATGACAAGGATTCCGCCTTCCGTTTCGGGTACCGGCATTTCGCCGATAAGTCCCAGCCTTGCTACTTCAAAATAGTTAAGAGGTGTGAATTTTTTCACTTCCGCTGCTTTTTCCCTTGAAAGGCGGGTTATTATTATCCGCTTTTCCCCGCTTTGTATCAGGCTTCCGGCGATTTTTATTATCTGTTCCGGGGTTTTCCCTTCCCCGTAGATTACCTCGCACTGTCCCTGACGTAGGCGGCGGTGCAGGTCAACCTTGGCAAAGTCCAAATCATCAAACGGTGCCTTCTTTAATTTCAGAATCGCTTCATCCACGGGGATTTCTCCCTTAGCAACCCCTTCAAGGAGGGTCTTTATACTGTTTTCATCCATGGCTTTTCCTTATTTCAAAATTTTCGTTTATATATCCGAAAAACGGACTGAGCTTTGAAATTATAAGCTCTTTATTATCATAGGCTTTTTTGATTTCGCTTTCCACAAACTGAAGTTTAGCTTTATTCCGGCTTACCCTTACCCTGAAGTCGGTAAAGCCTAAGGAAAACAACATCCCTTCCGCCTTTTCTATACGGGAAAGCAAATCGGCGGTAATGGTTTCGCCAACGGCAACCCTGGTGGCAAGGCAGGAATAGGCGGGCTTTTCCCATATCGGCATACCGGCGTCTTTAAGTATCTGCCTTATTTCATTTTTTACAAAGCCGGTTTCCCTCAGGGGGGATATAACCGAAAATTCCTTTAATGCAGCCATTCCGGGACGGACGGTTTCGTCGTCACCGGCGTTGGTGCCGTCGATTATTGTATCATAGCCATCGGTCAAAGCCTTTTCCATTAACATTCCGAAAATGGCTTTTTTGCAGTAATAGCAGCGGTTTGAGGGATTTTGGGTCACCTCCCGGGAGGAAAGCACGTCTGTATATAAAACCGTTGTCTTGACTCCGAGAAGGCTTGAGGTATCGAGCGCGTCCTCATGTTCGAATTCCGGCTGAAAAGCGGATTTTACATAATAGGGTTTTATGTCGGCGTTAAGGCTTGTACCCGCATATAGCAGAAAGGAGGAATCCACCCCTCCCGAAAAGGCAAGGGCGGTTTTGGGGTTCCGGGCAAAAAAATCTCTTAATTTCAGTATTTTTTCCTTAAGAACCGAATCATAGTTTTCCCATAAATCAAAAAGGGGGATTATCATAAATCACCTGTAAATATCCTTCGTTTTATGCCATTATAAGGGGAAAAATCGCAAAAATCAATAGGTTAAAGTAAACATATCCCCTTTTTGCCCATATACTCATTATAGATACGAAAAGGGGAGAATGAAAATGAAAATATATATCGATAACGGGTACAACCCACGGAACGACGAAGCCGCCGGGGTATTGTACGAAACCGGATTACGGATGGCCGATTCTCTCAGGGAATACGGTATGGAGGTTATGCTGTCAGTACCCGAAAACACCCTTAAGGCGGCGGAGGGACAAAACCAAGCGGTTTTACATATAAATCAGGCAAACGAGTGGGGGGCGGATTTGTTTTTGGCGCTAAACCTTAATTACTCCCCGGACAGATACGCCACCGGCGCAGCGGCGGGGGTGTTTAAGCCCTCCCCGGAAACCGAAGCGGTTTCGGCGTCGGCGTTGGATTTGCTTTCAACCCAGACCCACCTTCAGAACCGGGGAATAACCCAAAGGCAGGACTGCCTGCCGCTTAAAAAGGCGAAAATGCCGGCAATGGTGCTGGATATAGGTTTTCTGACAAATAAAAACGATTTCGAGCTGGCAACCAAGCACCCCGAACTTATTTCACAGCTTGTCGCAAAGGGGGTCGCCGAAGGCTTAAGGGACATAAGAGAAACGCCGGCAACAGCCGACGCCGAAAACCCGGTTTTAAAAACCCGGCCTGCCTTCTTTCAGCTTTACCCTGCCGGACGGAAAAATATCTGCCGTCTTACGGTGAACGTCTTATCTTCGGTTATCCCCCGTAAGCCGGTGGCAAACGCCCATGTCACGGTTTATCACGGGAAGGAAGGAAAGCATATCCTTATATACCGGGGGGAGACCCGGAACGACGGCAGCACCATACCCGTTGAACTTCCCTATTTTTCGGATAAAGCGCCAAACTGTCCGGAAATGTTCTGCATCTGTGTAAGGCACCAAGATTATATGCCCAAAAACACCTGGATATATATTAACAGCGAACGCATCAAACGGGAAAATATCTTCCTTGATGAACGGAGAATAAGCAACCGTTAGCTGAATTCCGAAAGCCGGTTTACCGCAACATAAATATTCGAAATTTTATACCAGGTGGCAAAGTCCACCACACCGGTAACCGGAAGGTAGAATATCTGCTGGAAGGTGCGGACGGCGTTCTGGGTCTGGGTTCCGAAGACCCCGTCAACCCTTATTTTGGGTATCATGGGATAATTGTCGGAAATGCTGTTTAGCTGAACCTGTATTGTCCGCACGTCCATACCGGAGAAACCTAAACTTAAGGGTTCGCCGGGATAGGAAATGGGCACCCCCTGCACCTTTTCGGCCTGGGTAAGATAAACGTCGGCACCGTAAAAGGACCTTAAAATGGACAGTGCGTCCAGCCCCCGGTCGCCTAAATTCTTTGACCCCCACTGTTCCATTCCGGTACACCTCACCCTTGCCCCGTCGCAAAACTGGGTGAACAGAGGCTGCCTTATTCCCGGTCTGGTGATATAGGTGGTGAAAATTTCGTCCACTATGTTGGCTATATTGTAAAAAATATTCCTGCCGTGGTCGTAAAACTGGTCGTAGGCAGTGGAGTTGGTTATGGTAAAATTGTACCCCTGCCCCCGGTACCATTCGGTGTAAACCCGGTTTAACGCAAAGGACAAAATGGCAAGCACATTAGCCCTTATGGTTTCAGCCGGCCAGGTGGAATAAATCTCGCAGGATGCCACATTGGAAATATAGTCTTTGAAGGGTACCCACACATTGGCGGCGGAGGTGTCGCTCGGAACCCCCAGATGCACCACCATGAATTCGGGGATAACCGGTTCCGGCAGAACGATTAGACCGTTTCCGTCGGGCAGGGGTTTGACCTCGTCTTCGGGAATTTTGGGCGGGAAATCCCCCCACAGCGTATTCGGCTGAATGTCTATGGTAATCTGGGCGGGGGTGGGCTGTACCGGGACAAGATTCATACGCACGTTCTGGATTGCGGTCTGGGTGGGCAATAGCTGTACCCCATCCACCACCGTCCTTACATAACCCGGTGCGTTTACGGTTATGGTGTATTCCGCATAGGGCTTTACACTGCCGGGGGGTTCCAGAGAGTATTCTATGGGGGGTGTGCCCAGCTCCACCGTTATGGTCTGCCCCGCGGAATCGGTGGTCAATACCTCAATTGCCTGTTCCCCCCGGGAAACGGTAACCGTCGCTTCGGCAACGGGTACGGCGTTTCTTATCGAAGTTACGCTTACATTCAAAAATCCGGTATCGATTAATTCCTGATTGCCGTTCATATAAATCATTCCTTTCCTAAGGAAATATTATGTTTTTTTGTACTTTTATATTACAGTTCCCAACGCTTTAGCCCACCGGAGGTTTGTTAAATGGATATACAGGAGCAGTTAATCCGGGAATTCCGCATCTTTGAACCCACCGGCAATATTGAAATAATAATAAAATACCACGGGGACCTTGCCGCAATTGCTACCCGCCTTGAGGCGGTGGCGGAGGAACTGAACGAAAACTATGCCATTCTCACCCTTCCCGCCTACCGGGTGCCGACCATCATAGAAGTGCCCCAGGTGGAATTTTATGAGCTTCCCAAAACCGTAACCTTTCAGGTGGAACGGGGTCTAGATATTACCGGCATAAGCCGGGTGCATAATGCTTCCGAATTCAACCTGCTGGGAAACGGGGTGCTTGTGGGGATAATAGATTCGGGGATTGACTACACCCATTCCGATTTCAAGAACCCGAACGGCACTACCCGCATTCTTTATCTCTGGGACCAGTCGGCGGAGGGCACCCCCCCGTCGGGTTTCAGAAGCGGCCGGCTGTACACCGCCGAGGACATAAACACAGCCCTTGACCGGGATAACCCCCTGGAAATCGTCCCGGAACAGGACATTGTCGGTCACGGCACTGCCGTTGCGGGGGTTGCGGCGGGAAACGGCACGGCATCCGGAGGGGAAAATATGGGGGCCGCCCCCCTTGCTCAGCTTATCGTGGTTAAACTGACCCAGTCCCCAAGCCCCGGCTTTTCAAGGTCCACCGATATTATGCGGGGGGTAAAATTTTGTCTCGACATGGCGCAAGGGCTGGAAATGCCTATCGCCATAAACATAAGCTACGGCGCCAACGAGGGAGCCCACAACGGTTCTTCCCTGTTTGAAACCTATCTTGATTCGGCTTCCCAGCGGTGGAAAAACGTTATTTGCGTCGCCGCCGGCAACGAAAGAAGCGCGGGACACCACTACAAGGGTTTTATTAATCAGGGAGAACGGATTGAAATCGAATTTTCCATCGGGGATAACATAAGAAATTTGTACCTTACCTGCTGGAAAAATTTCGCCGACACCTTTCAGGTGGAGCTTATTTCCCCTTCGGGGAGCTCTTCGGGTATTATCTCCCCCTTAAACCGGGTGACGAGGGTGGTGCTGGACGGGGTGCGGGTTACCATGCTTTACGGTCAGCCCAACCACTATAATCTTAATCAGGAGATATACATAGGGCTTGAAGCGATTACCGGGGCGATTAGTCCGGATGTCTGGAAACTGGCGTTAAGGGGGGCTGAGGTGGTTGACGGCAACTTCAACATCTGGCTTCCCATGACGGATATGGTTACCGAACGGACTTCCTTTCTTGTCCCCTCCCCCCTCACCACCATAACCATTCCCGCAACCGCTTACTCCGTAATAGGGGTGGGGGGGTATTCCGCCATTCAGAACACCTCTGCCTTCTTTTCCGGACTGGGGTTTACATATATGACCTTCGGACAGAAACCGGACCTGGTGGCTCCCGCGGTGGATGTCATCTCCACCGCTGTGGGGGGAGGCTATGATTCCTTTACCGGAACAAGCATCGCCGCCCCCTTTGTTACGGGAGCGGCGGCGTTGATGATGGAATGGGGGCATGTCAGGAGGAACGACCCCTTCCTTTTCGGGCAGAGGGTCAAGGCCTTTTTATGCCGGAACGCCAAAAGGGATTTCCCCATAAGGTTTCCCAACGAGGCATGGGGCTACGGGGTGTTAGACCTGATTGCCACGATGAACGATCTCAGACAGCTTATTCAGCAATAACGGAGGTGCTTTAATGGATATAGAGGAACTCATAGCCAGCGAGGAAAATCAGGCATTGCTAAGGCGGCTGTTAAATGACCCCAACGCAGTGGATTTTATTGTGCGGAGGAATACCTTTACCGAATCCTTAATACAGAATTATGAAATTGCGGTGGCGATAATCGTGGGGGGGCGGTATCTTATCTGCTATGCCTTTGTGGAGGTGTTCGATCAGTTTACCAGCGTTTTGGGGGCGGGAGCGATTTCCTCGATATCCATAGTTTTAGGTCCCCTTGGCCGTCCCAGCCTTGAAGCAAGCGGCATAACCCAGGTACACCGCCAGCCTTTCCTTGACCTGAGGGGGCAGGGGGTTATAGTAGGAATTGTCGATACCGGTATCGACTACACCCAGGAAGTTTTCCGCTATGAGGACGGCACCAGCAAAATATTATACATATTCGACCAGACGGCTGAGGGCCCCCCGCCCCCCGATTACTATATCGGCGTCGAATACACCAACGAACAGATAAACACCGCCCTTCAAAGCGAAAACCCCCTTGACATTGTGCCGGTAACCGACCCGGCAGGTCACGGCACTTTTTTGGCATCCATCTCCGCAGGGCGGGAAATCGACAACTTTGTGGGGGCTGCCCCCGACGCAGACCTGATAGTGGTAAAGCTCCGGCGGGCAAGACCTTATTATCTCAACTTGTTTTCGGTACCCGAAAACCAGCAGAACGCCTTTGAATCCAATGCCATAATTTTGGGGATTGACTATATTCTAAACCGGGCCCAGCGCTTAAACCGTCCCGTTGCCATCTGCTTGGGTTTAGGATCTAACTTCGGCACCCATACTTCATTTTCCATTTTTGAAGAGTATTTATCCGATATCGCCAACTTAGCGGGGGTGTGCATCTGCGTGGCGGCGGGGAACGAGAGTCAGGCAAGGCACCACGCCATGGGGCAGGTTCCGGCAGTAGACGAAACCTATGACATAGATATTAAAGCGGGGGAAAATGCGGGGGATATTTTCGTTTCCATTTGGACGGGGGTTGCCGACCGGATTTCGGTATCCATACGATCACCTACCGGTGAGCTTATACCGCGGGTTCCCGCAAGGTCGGGAGAACCCTATTTCAGCCAGCTGCTGCTGGAACGGTCTTCGATAAGCATATCATACTTTTTCCCGATTGAGGGGTTGGGGGGTCAGCTTACCGCCGTTAAGATAATAAATGCCACATCGGGCATCTGGACCATAACGGTACACGGGGATATTATCCTTGACGGGCAGTTTCATTCCTGGCTGCCCATGACGGGTTTTGTTTCCCCTACTGTGGAGTTTCTTGCGGCGAACCCCAACTATACCATTACCGTTCCCGCCTCAATGCACGGGGGAATAATCTGCGGCGCTTACAACTACCGCACCGACAGTCTGTTTCCCCAGACCTCCTGGGGACCCACCCGGGTGGGGGGGATTGCCCCGGATCTGGTGGCTCCCGGAGTGGATGTTATGGGCTATTTCCCCTTCGGGGAGGGGGTTATGTCGGGGACCAGCGTGGCTGCGGCGATTACCACCGGAGCGGCGGCGCTGATGCTCCAGTGGGGGATTGTCAAAGGCAATGACCCGGCGCTGTCAACCTATCAGATACGGGCTTATCTTATAAGAGGCTGCGATCGTTCGGAAAATCAGACCTACCCCAACAACCGGTGGGGATACGGGATTCTCAATTTGTTCAGAGCTTTTCAGCTGATGAGGGAGTTATAAAATTATGTTTTTACAATCCCTCTCCCTTTAAATTTTTTCCGGCGGCAACAGCCGCCGGATTTTATCCCCCTTCGGGGGCGCATTGTGAAAGAGATTATTTCCATCTCGTACGGATGAACCTTAATTTAAAGTCAGAAATGCTTATCTCACAATGAGCCTCCCTTGTGCAAAGGGAGGTGGCGAGGTGAAACCGAGCCGGAGGGATTGTTTCTCTTATCTTAAATGAACATCGCCGTCAGATATGCGGCACTGCCCCTCATCCGTCAGCCTTCGGCTGATACCTTCCCCGAAAGTCGGAAGGCTTAAATAATAAAAAACCGAAGGGGGTTTCCTTCGGCTTTTTTACGGTATAAACTTTCTTAAATATATCGATTAGATTATTTTATTCGGGCTTAACGGTATCTTTGATGTTAAACTCCGTCATATCATAGGAAGTTGCCATACAGTGGTCGATTCCTATGGTAACCACATAAAAGTAGTCGCCGATATAAAGGGTGCGGACACCGTTGTAGCTGTAATACCAATAGGCGTTTTCGTCGTCCGTGTTTTCGAAAGCAAGCTTGGCTTTAAGGACAAAACCCTCTTCTTTGGTATAGGAGTAAACGTAAACCGCCCTGTCCGCCGGGAAGGCTATGATATTTTTTTCGGCATTTATGAGTATTGCCTTGTGGTTGTAGGAAGCCTGGGAATAATATTCACCGGTAATTACTTCCTTATTTATTTCCTTAACATCCGTGGGGTCGGATATATCAAACATGGAAAGCTTAAGATAGTCAATCGAGCCTTCGTCGTTGCCGTTCCTGCCGAGACCGAAAAGCAGGCCGTTGTCAAACTTGTGGAGGTAATCGGAAAAGCCGGGTATCTTAAGCTGGGAAAGGATAACGGGATTGGCGGGGTCGGATAAATCGACCGTAAACAGGGGGTCAACCTGCCGGAATGTCACAAAGTAGCCGTAATCCCCGTCAAACCTGACCGAATAAACCCGTTCCTCTTTGGCAAGACCTTCGATTTTCCCAACCACCTCAAGGTCATTATTGAGGATATATAACGAGTTGGTCTGGTTGTTCTGAAAATCCGAAACGGCGATAGTGTCATAAACGATTGTGTCGTTGTACCTTGTATAGGAGTAGGAGTTGACGGTGGTTACTATTCTGAAAAAGCCCTTGTATTCGTCCATGGAAAACTGGTTCAATACCCTACCCGAAACCGTTCCGCTGGCGGTAAATTCCACCCTGCCGTCATCAAGGGTGTACCGCTGGATAAGAGTGCTTGACTTTTCGGTGATTTTATTGTCCGCCTCTACGGTTTCATAGGATGCTCCTGCGATATAAAGGTTTTGGGTGTTGGCATAAACCATCTCGGCAGAGCCGAGGGAGGCGGTGTTGGATACCCTTTCCCCCTTTACCGTGTCAATGCCGCTGACAACCGTATAGTTGATGTAGTTGTAAACGGGGCAGATGGAAATGTCTTCGGGGGGTATCAAGGATGAATTCTCATCCGCATATACCGCCGGAACGAAGGTTTCCGTTTTATCCGGATCGATTTCATAGACATAATAGCTGGAAATAAGATACAATGTGTCGCCTATCATCCGGCTGGACAGATTGTAGCCGTCCTGACCGAGGGTGGCAATAAATTCCGGATTTTCCCTGTCGGAAATATCGTATATTTCCGCATAGGTGATGTTTTTGTAACTGTTATTGTAGGATCTGTAATAATTACTCTTCAGAACGATCAGCCGTGTCCGGGTTACATACATGTCTATTGAATAATTATAAGAGTAATCTATCTTTTCGTCGTAATCGGGCTTTTCCTCCGCCTGGTCGCCGCTTATACTGAATGTAGAAACAGGGGTCAAAATACCGTCTTTGGCTTTAATGATATAAACGGTGTTACCCGCTAAAGCATAGATATAATTGCCGTCGTTTTTAACAATATCCGCTTCCTGAACCCCCGCAACCTGCAAATTGGTGTCGGAATGTTCGGGGGAAGCCCCGTTTGTATTTCCCGGAGGGACAGCTGTGCCTATGTCGTCATAAATTACATCTTCTCTTACCCCGCCGCCAACATATTCCATGCTTTTGATTTTCTCATTAATCTCGTTATATAGCTGGGCGTAGTTTGAGGCTTTGCGGATTTCGTTGTTTTTAAAAGTTTTAATCTGCGTACCGGGTATGGCAGCCAGCGCAAAGGTGGCAATCACCACCAGGGCAAGTACCGCCGCCAAAGCGGGGATGCGTTTTACTGGGTTACCCGTAAAATGTTTACGCTTTCGTGGATGGATTTTGCTTGCCTCAACCGACTCCCGGGAGGGGTTAAGACTGTCCATATCTGCCTTATAGTTCTTCCAGATGCTCATCGGAATAGACTCCTTTCAGTTTTTCTTTCAGGTTTTGCTTTGCCCGGAAAAGGTGGGATTTTACGGTGGAGGTCAGAAAGCCAGTGACTTTGGAAATTTCCTTAATCGAATAATTTTCGTAATAAAACAGGTGAACGCAAAGCCGCTGCTTTTCGGGGAGGGACATGACCGCTCCGAACAGTTCCGAAAAGTCGTTGTCGGATTTTTTGGTTACTTCCGCCGCTTTCTTTTCGATATCGGAATTCCTTTTCCTAACCGCAAGGGTTGACTTTGAACAGTTGATGGCAACCCGCAAGAGCCAGGCCTTTTGATGTTCTTCGTCGTTGAAATCCTTTTGGTGCCTGACGTAGCGGATAAAAACCTCCTGCATAACGTCTTCAGCGTCTTCACGGTTCTGAAGGTAGGTGTAGGCGGTCTTAAAAATCATTCCGGAATATTTATCAACCACGTAACCGATATCAACTGTCATATTGTCCTCCGTAATATAAACCTGAGTTTCAACCGAAAGGTTGCGGATGATTTTGAAAATAATGTTAAATTTAGAATAACATTTTTATTTTATTTATGCAATAGCGAATTATGTTATATGTAAAAATGCTTCCCCTTGAGGGGAAGGGGGACCGCGGTAGCGGTGGATGAGGTGTAGTGCCGACGATGTGGAAGATAAGAGTAATACAATCCACAGTATAAGTATAGGTATTTTTAACCGCCGAAACGCATAGAATTCAATAAAACGGGAGGCGGTAAATTTGGATTTCTGGCAGATTCTCGAAATATCTATCATAGCAATCGCATTGGCGTTTTCAATCTACAAAGCAGTAAAGGCCACATTACAGCTTTCAAGGGATAAAGCTCTGTATCCCATGATACTTCAATACATAACCGAGGCGGAGGCCACCGGAAAAACCGGGGCGGAGAAATTAAAGCATGTGCTTACTAAAATAGAAGCATACGCCAAGCAAAAGGGCATTTCGTTGGATCTGGTGTATATAAAGGATTTGATTGAAAGGATAATTGCGGTTACAAAGGTGGTTAATGTTAGGGGGTAATGATTTTTATAAATAAATTTTTTTATATAAATATAATCGGTTGATTTCGGAAAGAAACAATCCCTCCGGTGCGGATTTACCGCACCACTTCCCTTTGCACAAGGGAAGCATCTTTTTAATTAGCATTTCAGCCACTATAAAAGCAGTGTCTTACTGTTTCCTTTACAACGATAAAATTTTATAATATAATGGTAAACTGTAACATAATTTATAAGAATTAAGTCATCCGAAAAAAAGCCTCCCTTGTGCAAAGGGAGGTGTCACAGCGAAGCTGTGACGGAGGGATTGTATCCCGCTGGCGCAATCCGAAGCTTTATTTTTATCTTTCCCATATAGCGGCACTACCCCTCATCCGTCAGCCTGAGGCTGACACCTTCCCCTCAAGGGGAAGGCTTTTTTTATACACAGCGTAAATGGTGGAATCTGTTTAATTCTTGACAAAATCACAGGCAGGTGCTATTATATTTATATCAATTCCAGATTATGGGGCGGGAAAATGGACTGTAACATATACGAAATGATATTCAAAAGAAAATCCGTAAGACGGCATGACAGAAATCTAAAGATATCCGATGACGAGCTTGAGATTATATACCAGAAAATGAACACCCTTGTCCCATATGACGGGGATATTAAAACCGCCTTTCTTATCGTGCCGTCGGAGAAAACCTCCTGCAACCGGGGGGAATACTGCCTGGCGGGATACAGCGAAAAAAAGGGCGATTATCTGTTGAATATGGGCTATATGCTGGAACAGATGGATTTGTTTTTTCCCTTCCTTAACGTCGGTGCCTGCTGGCAGAGTCTTTCAAAACCCGAGTTAAAAAAAATAGACGGTCTTGACTATGTTATTATGCTTTCCTTCGGAAAATCTGCCGAAAGGAATTTCAGAAGCAGAGAAAATCCCCCCAGGCGGAAAAGCCTTAATGACATCTGGGAGGGGGAATATTATAAAAACGTCGGCAAAGCCGTAAAGCTTTCCCCTTCGGCAATCAACAGCCAGCCCTGGAGGGTGAAGTCCTTTGAAAGCAAGCTTGAAATCTACCGTACGACCTCCCTGTTTCCCTTATATCCCAGACCGAAAATGCACTTTTTCAATACAATCGATATGGGAATATTCTGCTATATTCTTGAAGTCTGCCTTGAGCATGAGGGTTTTGGCTTTGAAAGGGGCGAAACACCCGGACAGTCCAAGGGACTTATACCGGTGACATCGTACAATATTAAATAAAGGGGTATTAAAATGAAAATCGTTTACCAAAGTAAAACCGGGTTTACCGAAAAATACGCTAAAATGTTGGGTGAAAGGCTGGGCATAACGCCGATAAGGCTTAAGGATTACCGCCCCGCAACAGACGACGAAATAATTTTCTTAAGCTGGGTGACTGCCAACGGCATAGCTAAGCTTTCAAAGGTCAAAGGCAAATGTAAAATCAAATGCATAGGCGCGGTCGGGTTAGCAGTTCCTTCGGAGGAAAACACCAATAACCTGCTGAATGCCAATAAGATATGCGATATTCCCCTCTTTTACCTTCGGGGGGGAGTAGATTTTACAAAGCTGAAGGGGCTTACCAAATGGCTTATGAAAACCATTGTCAAGAGCGATATCAAAAAGAATGTAATTGTCGGCGACAGCGAAACTATACTTACCAAAGGTATAAGCTTTGTCAGCGAGGACAATCTTGACGAAATCACGACATTTATTCGCTCATAGTTAAAACAGAAATCCGAAGGCTGACGCCTTCGGATTTTTCATACAATAACTAACCGTCTTCTCCCCCGGGACCGTCCCGGCGTTCCCGGTTGTCCTGACAGGCGGGACATCCGGTTGAAGTCCACTGGTTGTCGACTTCGCTTTTGGGCGCGCCGTTTTTATGGGGGGAGGCGGTCTTTTTATCCCCGCCGGGGGATTTATGAATCTTTTTCTTTTGGTTTTTATTATCCTTCAAGTTTATTTTCCTTTCCGTGATATTCCGTTCTTATTTTTTACACGGAAAGCGTTTTTATTCAAATTAAATTTTTTGCGCTTTCAATCGTCCCGCAGGCTATCATACTCCCCGAATCTCCGGAAGGCTGGGTGGTAAAGTCGTCCCGGTTGTCGTGGATAATAACGGGAAGCCCTAAAACCTCCCTTACGTTAAACCGTTCGGTCAGAAACACCGAAAAGGCATATCCCCTGTTTACGAACAATGGGGGCAGATCTCCCGCATGGGCGGGATGTTCGCAGTCATGGGGGTTGTAGTGGCTGCCCGCATTTTCAAAGGGGTTTTCGGCGGTTCCTTCACATAAGCCGTTATGTATATGCAACGCAAGGATATTGGGTTCGCACCGCCCCAACCTGAAGGGTAAACCCGTTATATAGGAAACCACCACAACGCCTATCTGGGTCTGATAAAATTCTACCTTACCGGAAATGCGGGAATATTGGGGGGAACCTTTTATTACCGCCGTTGCTTCGGGGGGATTTTCAAACAGAGAAATAAGCTGGGAGGAAATATAATTCCGTGAAGCCATGATTTTCACCTCACTTAAATTATATGTCCTCCCGTGATTTTTGTTAAAAGCTATGCCGCAATATCCTTGTTCATATATCTGTAGTACCCTGCCGCAAGGGCTATGCCGGCATAGGCTATGCCGAGTATAATTAGAGTACCGTCAAGGGATTTTTGGTTTACGATTTCCGAAGCTTCGCAGTAGGCGTAAGGTGTTATATATTTCAAGAAGTCCGCTTTTTCGGCAATATTTGAAATAATGTTAAAGAAATAAAGCATAAGGGCAAAGCCTATTCCCGCTCCCACGCCGGCACGTTTTACAAAGGCTGAAATTCCGAAGCAAAGGCAGGCGATTTCAAGCTGTAAAATCAAAAATGAAACATGGATTAGGAAAAATTCCGTTGCCGGCAGTTTCTCTCCTATGGAAAGTATGCCGAGAATGGAGAGAATTATTATCACCGCATTCAAAAGGATTATCTGTGTCAGCACCGAAGCCAGCTTTTCGTTCAGCACCCTTAATCGGCTTACCGGATGGGTGAGGAGAAATTCCGCTGTACGTTCCTTTTCCTCCTTGGCAAGGGCGTATATTCCCAAAAGAGCTGCGAACATACCGCCCCCCATGCCCAGAATGTTGCCGCATTCAATGCCGTAAAAGCCTATCAGTGTGCCGAAATTCAGCTTATCCATACCGAAGGCGGCGGTAAACTTGCCTAAATTGGCAAACAGATCGCTTTCGGGACCCAGTTCGTCTTTTAGATAGGGAAACATCCACAAGCATACTATAAGCATTCCGGTTATGGCCGATGTCCAGATAATAAGGGATTTTCGTGACAGCTTGAGTTCCTTTAAATAAATCTTCATTCTTCTTCCCCCCTGTAATAATGGAGAAATGCTTCCTCCAGGGTCGGTTCGGAAATGGTCAGATCGGTTAAGGGAAGGGTGGAAAGGGAGCTTAACAGTTTATTTATTTCACCGTTATAAAGGAAGGATACCGAATTCTTTGAAACCTTGACGGTGGAAACCCCCTCCAGTCCGGGAACGTTTGCCACCCCCGATAAAACTACATATTTTGCGGCGTTACGGGTTAGATTGGATACATAGTCGCAGGCGATTATTTTTCCTTCCCGTATAATTGCAGCCCGGCTGCAGTATTCCTGTACTTCGCTTAACACATGGGAGGACAAAAATACCGTCGCTCCTTCGGCGTCCCGTTCCAGAAGAATTGAAAAAAACTCCTTTTGCATTAGGGGGTCAAGGCCGCTGGTGGGCTCGTCAAGGAAATACAATGGAGGTTTATGCTGCAAAGCGCAGATGATGCCCACCTTTTTGCGGTTTCCCAAAGACAGTTCCTCGATTTTTTTGTTCTGTTCGACCTTCAGCCTTTCGCAGAGTCTTTCCGCCTCGGCGGCACAGTCGATTCCCCTAAGGTCGGCGGAATACTTTATAACCTCTTTTACCCTCATGCCGCCGTAAAACATCGCTTCGGAGGGCATATATCCGATTTTCGGGAGGATTTCAAGCTGTTTTAAAGTTATGTCCCTACCGAATATTTCGGCGTTTCCCGAAGTCCTGTTGATAAGTCCCAAAAGGGTTCTTATGGTGGTGGACTTCCCCGCTCCGTTGGGACCGATAAAGCCGAAAATTTCCCCTTCCTCCACCGAAAGGTCAATGTCGATTATACCTCTACTTTTACCGTAGTATTTGGTAAGCTTGCTGGTTTTGATGACTTCGGGCATGGCCTTCCTCCCTTAAGCGTTTTCGGCTTTCAAAATCAAAGGGTATATATCCTCGGGACGGGGGACAATTATATCCACGCCGTATTCTGTAAGTTCCTCCTCTGTGCCGTAGCCGTAAAGCACCCCGGCTGAGGCAATTCCGGTTTGCTTTGCCCCGTTAATATCGTGTTTCCGGTCACCTATGATAATGGCGTTTCTCCCCGGAACACCGCCGACGGATTTTAGGGCGTGTCTGATCAGTTCCGCCTTGTCGGTCATGGTCTGGTCGAAATTAGAGCCGGCGATAAATGAAAAGTAGTCTATCAGGTCATAATGTTTCAGAATCCTTTCGGCAAAGGCCTTTGGCTTTGAGGTTGCCAAAAGGATGGTTTTACCGGCGTTTTTCAGCAACTTAAGCTGATTGGGTATTCCGTCGTAAATTTTACATTCGAAAAGTCCCTTTTCGGAATAATATTCCCTGTAAATTTTAATGGCGTTGTCTTCCCCGCCCTCCGGAACGCCAAGGTCCCTGAAGCTGTCCGTAAGGGGAGGTCCTATCCGGGAGTATAATTCCTCGTCGGGGGGTGTTTTGAGATTTAGTTTGGTCAGGGCGTATTTCAGCGAATTGATTATGCCCGGATGGGACATGACGATTGTCCCGTCAAGGTCGAAAATGATGTGTTTGTAGGGCATTTTGTACTCCGATTTATTTTTATTATTATCCCGCCGCAGGCGGATTATATTTGTTTCTTCTTTTCAGAATGTAAGGTGCTGCCCCTCATCCGTCAGCCTTCGGCTGACACCTTCCCCTCAAGGGGAAGGCTTTTTAATCCCGCCGCAGGCGGATTATATTTGTTTCTTCTATTAAAAAATTCCGGTAATACCGGAATTTTTGTTTCAGGCAACCGTGGTACCGTGCTTGGCGTTTTCTTCTTTTTCCAGTACGGTGTAAGCGATTTTTCCCACCAGGGTTTTGGGAAGTTCGGTTCTGAATTCGATTTCATAGGGCAGGGCGTATTTGGCGATATGCTTTTTGCAGTAGTTGAAAATGTCGGTTTTAAGCTCCTCGGAGGGGGTGAAGCCCTTCTTAAGTACTACAAACACCTTGACCTTCTGCATTTTATAGGGGTCCTTGACGCCTATGGCGCAGGACATCTGAACCGCCTCATGGGCGTCGATGATATTTTCAATCTGGGAAGGATAGACATTGTAGCCGGAGGTTATTATCATCCGCTTTATACGCTGCTTAAAGTAGATAAAGCCGTCTTCGTCCATAAGCCCGAGGTCGCCGGTGTGAAGCCAGATTCTGCCGTCGCCGTGGGTCCGGAGGGTATTTGCGGTTTCTTCGGGGTTATTCAGGTAGCCTATCATTACAGAAGGTCCGGAAAGGCAGATTTCCCCTTCGGTGCCGTAGGGCACTTCCTCGTCGGTGCCGGGAATGCAGATTTTATAATATGTATCGGGATAGGGAAAGCCTATTGAGCCCTCACGGTACATATGGTAGGGGGTAAGGCAGGAGGCGGTGACGCATTCGGTGGTGCCGTATCCTTCTCTTATATGTACGGGGGAGCCGTGGTCGTCCAGGAACTTATCGAATTTCTTTTTAAGTTCTATTGACAGTGAATCCCCGCCGGAAAACACCCCTTTCAGGAAGTCGAGTTTTACGTTGTCAAGACCGTCACAGCGGGTGATGGCTTCAAACAAAGTGGGGACACCGGCAATAAAGTTGGGCTTTGTCTTTTTAATAAGCTGGGCGTATTCCTTAACCGTAAAGCGAGGGACAAGGATGGATACGCCTCCCCCCATCAGAGCGGTATGGATGCACACCCCAAGGCCGAAGCCGTGGAACATGGGCATTGCGGCAAGCATTCTTTTCCCCGGTACGGCGTAGGAGGACATGGTTGCCGTCTGCAGGCCGAGGGCGTTGAAGTTGAGGTTGGAAAGGAGGATTCCCTTTGTTTTCCCGGTGGTTCCGCCGGAAAAGAGGATAACCGCCGCATCTTTACCCTTCATATCGGCGACATAGCCGGTCTTTACGTCCTTTCCGCCGTTAATGAAATCCTTCCAGTTTATTATATCCTCCCGGGGGGGAACTTTTTTGATTTTCCTTCCGGTAGTCAGCTTGTAGCCAAGTTTTTTAACCGGATTCAGTTCCTCGCCGGCGGAGGTGATTATAAGCTTATCGATGGGGTACTGTTTTAAGGCTTCGTCGAATTTATCGAAGAACGGGTCAAGGGTTATGGCAAACCGGCTTTCGGTTTCCTTAAGGTAAAACACTATCTCGCCCACGGCGGACAGGGGGTGAACCATTGAAGCCAGTGCCCCTATGCGGTTTAAAGCATAGAAGCAGTAAACAGTCTGGGGAACGTTGGGAAGGCAGACGGTAACCCGGTCGCCTTTGCGGACCCCCAAGGCATAAAAGGCCTTTGCCGTTTCCTCGATTTTTTCCTTTAATATTGTATAGGGGATTTTCCTCCCCATATAGATAAGCGAAGTGTAGGACGGATATGTGTCCGCCGCCTGATAAATCGCGTCGCACATGGAATAGTCGGGATAATCGAGTTCAAAGGGAATGTCGCCGTAATTTTTTAACCAGGGAGCTTTCAATGCCATACAATCAACCTCTTTCAGTTATGAATAGCGGTATCTATATCTATTAATGATTCAGCGGGTTCGTCCAGCGCCTCGGGATGTTCGAAGAAATACCGAACTACCTTCATACTTTTTGCGAAATACACCCCGTCGGCTATTCTTTCGTCAATGGTCAGGCTGATATCAATGGATTCCTTCATTTCAAAGGTGCCGTCATCATTGAAAAAGGGGCGTTTTTTAATTGTGTTTATTACGCAGAAAAAGGAATTTGTGCCCCAGTTTGTAAGATGGTGGTAGTGGGCGTTCATATTTATGCTTCCCAAATTTGAAATGAAGGCGGTCACGTTATAGGGGTCGGCGTTTGCCAGAGATTTTGGCATCTTGCCGTAGTAGTCAAGCATACGCAAAAAGCCGATTACAAAGCGGAGCACCCCTCTCGGAATTTTAGCGAAAATCCCTATTGTGTCCATGGTGTGGGAGGATTTGTCCTCCTTGCGTATCGTGGTAACCGCTTCCTTTATTCTGGAATTGAACTGATAAAGGGGGGAATTTTCGCTTTCCGGGTCATAGTTCATTTTGACAAGGGTTTCGGCGGAATCGTCGGCAAACTGCTTTTTAACAATGAAGGCAAAGGATATTTCCTTCCGCTGGTACATCCGGTGACCGGCATAAAACCGGTTTAGGTGGGGACGCATTTGAATTGTCTTTGCAATGACGGCGCAGATAAAGTGAAAGATGGTATATTTGAAATCCACACCGGCTGCGTTTTTGGCGTTTAAAAATTCCCTTACCTTTGTGATGTCCAGAACTTCGTTAAGCACCGCTTCGTTGTCGGCACGGTTGGGGAGGACAAAGGGCATGAGGGCGTGCATACCGTCGGTTTCTTTTACCCGGAAACCGTCCCTCCGGTCGCCCCATCTGCGTTTAGGTTTTTTAGCGGTTTTCTCGTTTTGCTTTGCCTTTTTTTCGTCGCTGACGGCCATTCTTTCACCCGTTTATATATTTATTAAGATTTTCTTAATTTTTTCCCTTTCTCAATGAGAATATCATAATTCCGCTTGAAAGTCAATGGTTTTTTCACAATTTGTTAATTATCAACCGGAGTTAATATTTCATATTTTTACCACAAAAACCCCCGACGGTTATCCGTCGGGGGTTTTTGCCGAAGGCGGGTTTTATAAGAAATCGAATGTGGATTTTTATATATTTTCCTGACACTCGCTCCCCTACGGGAGTGTATTTTTAAGCAGTCGAACATAATTTTAATAGGTTTGAACAGCTTTATATTTATGAATTTTTGTCTTTGGACTTAAACAGCGCCGCCCAGATTACCGCAAACACCATGGCGGCGGTTACTCCCGCAGATGTGGAGGTCAGCCCTCCCATAAGCACACCCAACAGCCCCTGCTTTTCCACCGCCTCCTTTACTCCCTGAGCAAGGGTATAGCCGAAACCGGTGAGGGGTACGGTTGCCCCCGCTTTTGCAAAATCCTTAATATAACCGTATATCCCGAGACCGGTCAGCACCACCCCGGAACAGACATACAGCACAAGTATTTTTGCAGGGGTGAGTTTGGTTTTGTCAATGAGTATCTGAGCTATCAGACAGAAGGCTCCGCCTATTAGAAAAGTATATAAATACTGCATTTTTCAATCCTTTCTATACCCTTTCTATAGCCACCAGATGAGCGATGGAGGGTATGGGCTGTTTCTGAAGCACGGTTTTAGGGGAAAGCAGGGCTCCGGTGCCAATTAGGAGAATCTTTTTTACCTCCCGCTTTATAAGCTTGTTCCAGAAAAGGGTGGCAAGCACACAGGCGGAGCAGCCGCAGCCCGAACCGCCGGAGTTTACGTCCTGTGTATTATAGTCGTAAATAAGCATGCCGCAGTCGGTGAACTTTCCGCATAGGTCAAGGCCGCATTTTGAAAGAAGCTCGTTGGCAAGCTCAAACCCTTCCCTACCCAAATCCCCGGTGGAGATGATATCGTAATCGCTGGGGGATTCCCCGCTTTCATTGAAAAATCTTAAAATTGTGTCCACCGCCGCATTTGCCATCGCCGCCCCCATGTTGTTGGCGTCGGTTATTCCCGCCTCCCTTATCCTCCCCGGGAGAGCTTTGGTAAGCTGAATCTCGGCAGGAGCGTTCCTTAACAGAAAAGCGCCTGTTCCGGTAACGGTAACCTGGGAAACGGGGGGACGCTGGTTGCCGTACTCAAGGGGAAAACGGAACTGCCTTTCCGACGAGCAGAAATGGGAGGAGGCGATTGCCACGGCGTTGGTGTAAAAACCCGATTCCACAAACATTCCCCCCGTCATCAACGCCTCGGCAGCCGTTGAACATGCGCCGTACAATCCTAAATAGGGGGAAGGCAGGGTCATGGCGGCAAAACCGGTGGCGGTGCATTGGTTGAGCAGGTCGCCGCCAAGCATTAGCTCCACTTCCCTTTCGGCAAGTCCGGCTTTGGAAAGGAGTAAATTTACTGTTCGCCTGACCATTTCGCTTTCCGCCTGTTCCCAGGTTTCCTTTCCGAAATAAGCGTCCTTTTCGATAAGGTCATACATTTGTCCGAGGGGACCTTCTCCCTCCAGCTTTCCCACGACCGACGAAGCATGGCTTAAATATACGTTTTTAAAGGTTATTACAGCCATAATATATTTACCCCGCTATACATAAAGATATATAGTAGATAATCCCGTAAACGGCCGCCGTAAGGTTGCCGTACACCACCACGGGACCGGCGATTTTAAACATTTCCGCCCCCACCCCCATTATATAGCCCTCGCTTTTGGCGTCTATGGCGGGGGAGGTAACCGCATTCGAAAAACCGGTGATGGGCACCAGCAGTCCCGCACCGCACAGTTTGGCGGCTTTGTCGAATATTCCGATTCCGGTAAACAGCCCCGCCAAAAACACAAGGCTGACGGAGGAAAGGGTGGAGGCGTTTTTTTCCGAAAGCCCCCATAATATATATATATCGGCAAGAGCCTGACCTGTAACGCAGACCAGACCGCCGGATACAAAGGCAAGAATACAGTTTTTTATAGAGGGGGAGCGTTTTTCCCTTTTGGCCGCATATTTCACAAAGGCTTTTTTGTCCATTTATTAACCATCCTTAATAAAAATCCTTGTAAAAACCCTATTTTCTTTCCTATCGTTCATATTATTTTTACTAAATGTAAAAAATATACTAAAACCCTTGACATATTGTTTTTGGCAATTATAATTTAGCTGTTATCAAATGTTTTCAAATCCAATGTAAAGGTATGGTTCTTATGTTGTTTCGGAACAAATATCCGCGGTATCTGAATCTGCGCCAGATGGTGTATGACGCCGCCGACAAATATGAAGATAACCCTTATTTGAAGTATATAAAGGGTGATGGCTCTATCGGTGAAATCACTTTCAGGCGTTTTTCGGAGCTTATGGAAAATCTGGGCGCCTTCTTCGCCCTGCCTGAAAATTCCTGCAACAGGATTGCCATAATTTCCGAAAACCGTTACGAATGGATTGTGACTTATGTCGCCGCCGTTGCTGCCGGTAAGACGGTTATTCCCCTTGATAAAGAATTGAATTTCGAACAGGTCGAAAAATTCATAGAGCTTGCCGAAGCCGACACCCTGGTTTATTCTTCGGATTTTGCCGAAAAGGTTGTCGGAATGGCTCAGAACTCCCCCCACACAAAGGGCGTAAAGCGTTATATCAATTTAGACAGCCTTGATTCGGTTACCGACAAAAGGTTTTCCACCTTTAAAAGGGCGTTGATATACGGGGAGGAAAAGCTTTCTTCGGGGGCTTTTTCCTTTAAGAAAATCCGTACCAACTCCTCAAGAGCTTGCGCCATAATATTCACCTCCGGCACCACCGGCACCAGCAAGGGTGTTATGCTTACCGAGGACAACATTATGTCCTGCATACACGCCTGCGCCAACATGGTGAATATAACCGAAAAGGACGTTTTGCTGTCGGTACTTCCCTACCACCACACCTATGAAACCACCTGCGGGCTCCTTGCCCCCATCGCCATAGGGGTTACCGTCTGCATAAACAACAATCTTAAATATTTTACAAAAAATGTTCAGCTTTTCCGCCCCACCGCTATGGTGCTGGTTCCCATGTTCGTTTCCACCATTGCGAAAAAAATCGAAAGCGAAATCAAGAAAACCAACAAAGAGACAATCGTCAAGGGCGGAATATTCATAACCAAGAATATAAACCGCATAGGTATAGATGTAAAACGCTATGTGTTCGCCTCTATCCATAAGTTTTTGGGCGGAAGGCTTAGGACCATCGTCTGCGGCGGCGCCGCCCTGGACCCCCTTTATATAAAGCGGTTTGAGGAATTCGGCATTTACGTGTATCAGGGCTACGGCATAACCGAATGTTCCCCTCTGGTTTCGGTGGTGCCCTGGAAGAAGGTCAAGTATGAATCCGTAGGTCTTCCCGTTCCGGGGAGTATCGTCAAAATCGTGGGCGAAGACGATGAAGGCAACGAATACGATCTTACTCCGAGAGAAATCGGAGAAATCTGCATAAAGGGTCCCCAAGTCATGGCAGGATATTATAAAAACCCCGAGGCCACCGCCGAAACCTTCAACAAGGAAGGCTTCTTCAAAACCGGCGACTACGGTTATATGGACGAGGAAGGATTTTTGTATATAACCGGAAGAAAAAAGAATATAATAATTTTCGACAACGGCAAGAATGTTTATCCCGAAGAAATAGAAGAATATCTTTACAGGCTTGACATAGTCAAGGAGTGTGTGGTGTGCGCCAGAAAGCTTGAAGGGATCGACACCATCACCGCCGTCATATTCCCCGACTATGATTTGTTCAAGGGAAAGACCGAGGAACAGATTAAGGAAACCTTCAAGACCGAGGTTGCTAAGATAAACCGGATGCTTCCCTCCTTCAAGCAGATTCATCATATCGAAATCAAAAAGACGGAATTCGAAAAGACTTCGTCCAAAAAAATAATCAGATACAAGGTTTAGAATATATTTAATTCGAAATAATAAAATATACACGACATAGAGGTAATTATATCATGTTTGAAAAGCTAAAAGAAATCCTTGTTGAGGAAATGTCCATCAACCCCGCCGACATTACACTGGATGCGGAATTTATCAGCGATCTGGGCTTTAATTCCCTCGAGCTTGCCGATCTTGTGGTTATCTGTGAGGAAAAGTTCGGTGTTGAGTTCGACGACGAAGTCCTCCCCAACCTGCTTACGGTACGCGATGTGGTGAATTATTTGGAGCTTAACGCCGAATAATCCCGCAGAATGTTATATTAATATTTCCCGTAAACACCCGTATATTGCGGGTGTTCAGACTGAAGACAAAGTTCGTC
>LSQX01314828.1_pt1 | contig 24424 bp, 20 predicted proteins | sample 654561 | NCBI WGS metagenome assembly LSQX01 (sample SAMN04489861, study PRJNA283612) | anaerobic digester metagenome | isolation source: 4 biogas reactors fed with cattle manure at either 37C or 55C with and... | place: Denmark: Kongens Lyngby | collected 2014
ACGCGGAGTTATTGGGCGGTTACGACTGCTCCGCGTGCAAAGAGAGCTGCCCCAACAAAAAGGATTAAAACAGATCGAGCGCGCGGGCTTTTATGCAGCCCGCGCGCTCGGCGCTCTGTAAAACCTGATCATGTCAGACCCCTCCTTTGGCACACGAAAGATACAAGCAGGAGAGCGGCGCGGTCAGGTTATATGTTTTTGTCAGTCGGCTTTTTTGAACTTGTCTTTAGCCGCTCCGCAAATCGGACATACCCAGTCCTCGGGCAGGTCTTCAAACCTTGTGCCGGAGGCTGCTCCGTTATCGGGATCGCCCGCCGCCTCGTCATATTCATAGCCGCAGACAGAGCAGATATACTTCATTTTTAAAACCTCCGATTAATTATACTGTCGCTTTCCAAAGTCCGTGAATGTTGCAGTATTCGTAAGCCGCCTCGACTTCGTCTCCCTCTGTCACGAGGAACACAGCCGACGGCTTTTCGCCCGGATTAAGAAACTTCCTCTGGTTGCCCTGCTTTGTCTGGAGACATATCCACTTGATGAAATGCTCCTCAATCATCGGGTGGTCGACACTGCCCACCGTGACTGTGACTTTGTTTTTTTCAATGTCAATTACGGGGACGTGTTTTTCTTTTGTGCTGTCGGCGGTTTGCGGGATTTGTTCGGACATTTCTTCGCCGCAGCAAATGACGGGGACACCCGAGTTTTCTAAAAACGCGATCATGTTTCCGCAATGCTTGCAGACATAAAATTTGATGGTCATTTTATCTTTCTCCTTTTAAAAAATTTCAATCTTGCTTCATCAGCTCAAAATCTGACTTCGGATGCTTGCAGATCGGGCAGCTCCATTCGGGCGGCAGATCCTCAAAGCTTATGCCTTCCTTTGCCTCATCATAAATATAGCCGCAAATCCTGCACACCCAGACACGCCCGGAGGAAAAAACTTTCCGCGGCTTCGGCTTTACGTTGGCAAAATAAAAGGCATATGTCATCGGCGGCTCGTCCGACAAAACATCTCCGTCGTCAATCGTCGCCGCAAACAGTATGTGTGTGCCGAGATCGAGTGTTTTTACAACTGTGCAGCACAAAAAGGCGGCGCAGCTTTCGGTGACGTAAAAGATGCCGTTTTCAGACCGCTTCGCACTGCTGAATCCGTCGAACTTGTCAACATCCCTGCCCGACTGAAAGCCGAATCTTTGAAACAGCGAAAAATCCGCACCCTGTGAAATGACAGAAAGGTTGAACTTGCCCGTCCTCTCAATCATCCCTGTTGTGTAATTTTCTTTGTTGATTGTCACAGTCAGCTGCAAAGGCTCGCTCGTCACCTGCATCGCCGTGTTTGTGATGCAGCCGCTGTCCTTTTCGCCCTCCTTAGCGCTTAACACAAACAGGCCGTAGCTGATAGAATACAAAGCGCTTTTGTTCATGGCGGCGCCCTCCTTGATTTTTAATTCCTTATTGCAATGTTAAATGAAAGTCAATAACACGCGGTCTTTGCGGCACAATACTTCTGCCGCAGAACTTTTACATCACCAAAAGGAGAAATGTCCCCATATGTAAATCATACCATTTTCAGCATCCAAAATGCAACTATTATTTGTTTTGCCGTTACGGCAAAGGCGCTTAGCGATTTCAAAAGCTTTATGCCGAGCGCACCGACGTCAGTTTACCGACGTGACGGCTGCGCCGACTGTACACAGCGCGGCAAACTCCCGATAAATGTTGCCGACGCGGATTCCCCGCCCCACCGCAGTTTGTTTTCTTTATTTATGATAATCCTGTTTTACCGCAACATTTTGTATATTGGAAATGTCAATAAATGTGCAGTCAAAAAAGACCCCAAAACGAGACGGCATATTTTTAGTGCAACACCGCATAAATCAAGTTAAGGCAACACCGCATAAATCAAGTTAAAATCACCCGCCGCGAAGAGTTTTCCACCGAAAACCGCAAGCGTGTTGAAAACTCCCCGTATCTCAGCGTTTACGGGTAAACCTATCAAACCGCCATTCATTGCCCTTCTTCGTCTGGTGTGTGTCAGGATCTCGCTTTTTCTACTTGTTCTTTGTTGAACTCAGCGCGTTTATGATTGTAGAATCAACGATAGTTCCCTTTTTGAGAATCATACCGTCTTTTTGTAATGCCCACACAACCTGCTTGAACAGCTTTTCCTGTAAGCTGTTGTCAATTAATATATTGCGAAAACGCCCGATTGTATCGCCGTCGGGCACCTGATTGGATGAATCAACGCCGCAAAACCCCGAAAAGGCACGGCTGTCAATGGCTTGTTCAGACGTCTGTGAGTCGGATAGGTCGTACAGGTTTTGCAGCACATATAATCTGAGCATCAGCTCCAAATCGTAAGGCTTGTTTCCGCGTTTTCCTTTGTAGTAATGCGGTTCAATCATTTCAAGCCAATTGTCCCATGGTACGATTCGTTCTATCCGCTCTAAAAAATCTTTTTTCTTCGTCTTTGCCTGCGCCGGCTCGTCGCTTATCGCGCTCAGCGTTAGTTGTTTATTCATGTCTTTATTATATCATTTTGCCCGACTTTCCGCTACCTCTTTTTGTGCGGTGTTGCCATAGTTATTTTTTGCACTGTTTGTTCAGTGCAGATGAAAGCCATGAGCTGGGCACATACGCTATCCGAAAACTGTTAGAGGTGCCGGTGCTTGTTAAAAACAAGCTGCAAAGCGGCAATTCCCAGTTGTTTGTTCCTGCCGATATTGAATTATCATTTTCGGAAGCTGTTCCTTAAGCAATGTCACAGCTGAAAGAGAATGTTGGCAAAGGATGTAGAAAAAGCGGCCAGCGATGATCAGCATGTTCCCGGTGTTTGCTCGGCTATGCGTTCGTTAATGAAAGACGGCGATGAAATATTAAAAAGCCCGCCAAAAGGCAATGGCGCGACTTTGTTGATTTGGTATTGCTTGGATTAAAAATAAGGAATCTCATGTTGTAAAATAAAGATTGGAGCAAGCATGTTCTCATGCCTGCTCCATTTCCTTGAAAAACAGACCGGCACAAATTTGTTGTGATTTTGCTCCGAAAAGGCATTGAATATACTCGCCGCGACTGGAATTTCGCCGAATCGTAATAATGCCCGCATTTCTGCCGCTGTCCGTGGGGAGCTTTCCGTCGTCCGTTATTTTTAAAAAGCCCGCTTCCACCAGCAGCTTATTTAGCTTTACTCCGCTGGTTTTGGGTTTGCCATATCTAATTAGAACGGCATTGATATTATCGGCAATGCGAGAGATTTGCAGGGAGTCATCTATAATCTTAACCTGCTTCAAGAATAGTTCCGCCGTCAACTCCGGCGGATTTTTCTTTGGCGCGGTTTCCCGCTCCTTCTGACAAAGCAACTGCAAAAACCGCTCTCCATACCGTTCAAGCTTCACTTGTCCCACGCCGCTGACAGACAGCAATTCTTCCGTCGTGTAGGGATGTTTTTGGCACATATCTACCAGCGTGGCATCGGAGAAAATGACAAATGCGGGAACCTTTTCTTCACGGGCAATCGTGAGCCGCAGTTTTTTAAGCTCCTCGAGCATCCCCTCGGAAAGCGCATACCGTGGCTCCTCGGCGCGTTTTCTTGCCCGCGCTGCTTTTGTGGTCGCCTCCGGCTTGCTTCCTCTGATCGTAACGCTTTCATCACCAAAAAGCACCGCGTTTGCTTTTGGCGTAACACTGAGATATCCATCGTCATAGATATACCCCAAAACCGCAAGCCGGCTGACCAACCGGCGAATATAGCGGCGGGGAACGCCTTTCATGATCCCGAAGGTGGGCAAATCAGTGAAGTCCTCCGATTTACCCAGAATGATATCGGCAGTATGCGTAAACATGAACCGTTTGCCCGCCCTATTCAGCCGCAGGATATGGGAAAGAACTTTTTTTGCGTCCAACGTCACGTCGGTTTCTTCGAAATTGCCGTTACAGTTTCCGCAGTTACCGCAGTCTTCGGCAGTTGTCTCACCGAAATAATGAAGCATATACCGCCGCAGACAGCCGTCTGTTTTGCAGTAACGCTCCATTTGATTCAGCAGCTGCTTATTCCGGACGATTTCATCCGGATTTTCGCTCCGATTGATGAGGAACAATGCAGTATTGATGTCTTTGCGGGCATAAAACAAAAGGCAGTCTGCGGGCAGACCGTCTCGCCCGGCGCGCCCCGCCTCCTGATAATAGCTTTCTACATTCTGCGGCATATTGTAGTGGACGACAACCCGAACGTTGGATTTATCAATGCCCATACCAAAAGCATTTGTTGCTACAATGATTTTTACGCGGTCGTAAAGGAAATCGTCCTGAGTCCGGCTGCGCTCACCGTCGGAAAGCCCCGCGTGATACCTTGCGGCGGAATACCCATCTTCAAGAAGCTTTTCCGTAACACTTTCCACCTCTTTTCGTGTGGAGCAATAGACGATTCCGCCTGCATCATTCTCCCGCAAATACTGGGTAAGCGCCGAATACTTGTCTTTGGGCTGCTTAACTTCGAAATACAGATTGGGGCGGTCAAACCCGGTCACAAGAGTGAGCGGGTTTTTTAAGTTCAGCGTTTCAAGGATATCCTCACGCACGCGCGGCGTAGCGGTTGCGGTGAACGCCCCTAAAACAGGGCGGATAGGCAAACTTTCCAAAAACTTTGGGATATCTAAGTAGCTGGGACGAAAGTCTTGTCCCCATTGTGAAATGCAGTGGGACTCGTCTACGGCGAGCAGCGAAATTTGCAAAACCTGTGCAAGCGCCAGCATTGACGGTGCCCCCAGCCGTTCCGGAGCAACATAGATGATTTTATACTGTCCGCTTCGGGCCTTTGTCATGACCCGCTGCCACTGATTTTCTGTCAGCGAACTGTTGATAAACGCCGCCGGGATCCCGTTTGCTGCGAGCGCCTGCACCTGATCCCGCATGAGTGAAATCAGAGGCGAAACCACCAGCGTCACACCCTCAAGGAGCATGGCGGGAATCTGATAGCACAGCGACTTGCCCGCGCCCGTAGGCATAATACCCAAAACATCGCTGCCGCGGATAAGCGCATCAATAAGCTCGGCCTGTCCCTTTCGGAACTCATCATAGCCAAAGTATTGCTTTAAAATTTCGGACGGGGTCATATTTTCACCTCTGGGGATTATATGTTTTTCTCAATTTTTTGCCGGACAACACTGACATTAATACCCGGTGGTGTAGGCTTAAAAATACCATTCTTTTGTAGGTTATAATTTTTGATTTGAAATTCACGCAACGTCTGAATGTCGACCTCCCCAATCAATATAGACTGGTTCAGTCCCCCCTTAACAGATATCAGATTGCGCACTTCGCTTTTAGTCGGTTGAGTAATACGGCTATCGCCATATTGTGAAGTGTTGACCTGTACAAAATAACAATGTAAATCCCGTGCAAGAGATTCTACGATATTCCCAAAGTAGTTCACATCGCTGTTGAATTCAACCGCAACGACCATATCAGCCCATGACATGAATTCTGCACGATCGCTTATAGAAGTCAACTCATAACAGCAGTATACCGGGAAGTAGCAGTCATTCCATCGATAGAGAGGACTGGGGGCAGTCTCTTCAACTGCTTCATATCCATACCCCTCAATAATTCGCGTTTCTTCCGGTGAACAGTGTTTTTTCAATTGAAAGAAAATTGCAGCAGTCGGTATCGTTTTGAAATATTTAAATGGTAAAATCACCGCTGTATAATTGTACACATTCTTGCCGGCTATAATATGTTCCACACCCGTGATGATAGACAGTCCCTCGCGAGCTGCTTTTGAGGCCAATGATGAGAGCCATTCAAAAGGTACATAGTTTTCAGGCAAAACAAGCATATCAACCTTTTCTATTATGGCTTCGTTCACTAAATTGGTCAAAGCACGATACCGGCTGTATCGCCTATTTGGTTTGCGGCCTTTTAAAACAGAATCAAGGTTCGATACATCTCCGACATTAACGTTCGCAATTGCGATCCGAAGCTTGTCCTTTACTTTGTCACCAACAGAAAAAATATTTGTTTTTCCGATGTCACTAATGATCAGAGGCGCTTCTTCCACCTCTCGTTTGACTTCATTAATGTATTCGCTGTAAGTTGTTCGTTTATCGCTTTCTGAATTCGGACATATGGATGAGAGCAACATCGCAATCCCGATATCCTGTGCCTGTCTGAAATACGGCAGCATATCGTAATTTGCAGTACTACAAGCTTGTTGGTTACAAATATATTTGAAAGCTTCAGCAAAATCCGTAAAATTGATTGTAATATCTCCACAATCGGAATAATCAACAATTTCGCTGGGTACAGCCATTACATATTTATTGTTCATTTTTGTGTCTAAATATGATTTTCGCAGCAGCAATGGCTCTTCGATTGCCTTTATAATTTCATCGCTTTTTTCACCCCACAATAAAGAAAGCACACGGTTAAGAGTGGCGGTAAAATGTAGTTGTAAGCTTCTTTTGGTTTCTTCTGCTAAAGTAGTATTACTGATTGTAGCTGTGTTTTCTAAACTAATGATTAATGAACTTATGGCCGCTTTTACTTTTTTTGCGAATCTGGCAAAACCTGCATAATCTTTATCAGTAATGAAAATTTCAAGAACACGTTCCCACAAAACATAATTGTCTATCAACTCACGGTCATTGAACATTCTTCCAATGATTTTGGTGAACTTCTTAATGTTTCCATCATCCACTAAACTGCTTACAACACGATATTTACCTAAGAATTTGGACAGTTCATACTTATCCATCGAAATTTCCTTAACGCCGCGCAGCTTATTGATAGTGGCATCATTATCGAGACGATAAAATGCGCTAAAATCATCCTGCGAAAAGGCTTCTCCGACTTCAGGCATCAATCTGAACTCGCTGACATTCTCATGGATTTCGTTCTTAAACTTGTTAAGAAGAGCGGTAGAATTGTTATCCGAAAATAACGCGATAATACGTGTTTTGTCCACCTGAAATTCTAAGCGGCTATCCTCTGACAGACAAAACGGCGAACATACACGGTATAATGTATCAGCTTTACCCTTAAGCTTGTTTTCCATTTCATTTTGTATGTTAGTGGAATCGTTTAACAGCTCAATAAAGCTTGCTGATGATTTGCGTCTTTCGTGACCAAGATAATAATGAATTACTAAATCCTTGGTAAGGGCGTTTTTCCGTGCTTGTTTATAAATTTCACTCTCTTTTTCAATTTTTTCGACAATAATGATATCATCCACATAACGACCATAATAGCTTGGATTCCAAAAATCTAAAATTCCTTGATCAAATTTTCTTAAGCACCAATTTGACAGCACAGCAGAGGGCAGGAACCCAATGGGAAGCACAATGCCATTATGTTCAACTTGTTTAAGGACTAAAAATTCGGTATAATTCTGCATAATAGTAAAAATTGCGGAATGAAGAGATATATCACGAATGGAATCTTCGCTGCTTATTAACTCGTTGAAAGTATCCTCCGTGAGACCGGCTTTGTAATAGAATTTTTTTAAGTCAAGTGTTAAAATCAAGGCGTCATGCCCTTTAGCAAGTAAATCCTCCGCACACGATAAACCGCCGTCCCTCCACAAGGTATACTGAGCAAAGTACGGCTCGAACAATGCTGGAGTAGGAATAACTTCTCCTTCATCATTCCAAATGAGAGAGGAACGCAAACGGTTACCACACGCTTTTTTAAAACAACGTTCATCGAGCCGTTTGCCAAAAGCAATAATCCATAAAACACCAAGAATATGACCGCTGACGTTCATATCAATAAAATATTGTAGCTCCGATATTTCCGCTTTTTCATTAGGGTTGCCTACACTGATAACAGTTTCTTCACCCTGCTCGGTAGTTTTCATCTTCTTTGGAAACGGCAAGGCAGAGATAGACGAAAGAAGTTCTGCCATAAAAGAAGAATCTTTCGTCAAAGCTGCATTGTCATAAGCAGTTGCAATTGCAGCAAGTTTTTCTTCAAAATCGCTTGCTGTCTCAAAGGCAACAATCTTGTCCCGCAGCGGCAGGGCAGTTTTATCAAAATATACGTGTGCCTTCAATTTGCGGAAGGCTATTTTTACAAGTTCGAGCGTACGCATTTTCTTTGCACCCCTTACCGACTTTCTTTATACGCATTTATTGCGTTCCTTCTTACTCAACAAGTATGTGGATATATCGACGAATGAGCTTTATTAAAATCGTTCTTTTGCCGAATTCCAATCGATCGCAACACGCATCTCCACCTCATTTTCCAATGCCTTGAAATGCTCCTTGCCGCATCGGATTTTCAGCCGCTCCCGGCCACGTAGATCCAGGTCATTGGTGCTGCCTTTAGTCTCGAGAACAAAATACAGTTTTTCTTCACCTTCACGATCAAGGTAAACCGCCCAGTCGGGATTGTATGTACCAATCGGTGTCTCAATCTTAAATTTGTTAGGAAGCTTGAAAAACATCTTTACATCCGGATCTCTATCCATTTCCAATGCAAAGGGTTTTTCAATTCCGCCGCTTTGATACACAATGTAATCATAGATGCTGTTTTTGACAGCTACAGCGTTGCGGTCAAGATTGGCAAGAAGCTCCTGTGTATCAAAAAGTTCCTGCGCATAGTACTCCTGTCCATTCAGCTTTATGTATCGGATTCCATCAATCGCTTGCTTGTGCCGCTCGTTTATAATGATTTCCGTGGCTTGTTCAATGAATAGCTGAGGATTGCAAATAAAATCATCCAGCCGCCCGCTTCGATTGATGATATCATAAACCGTAGAGCGTTTCGCACGGGTGGTTTCCCCAATAACATTGAGAATATCAGGTAATATACTATAGCTATTTTCGATGTTCTCAATGCGCGTTCCCATACCCGTGACAGCGACGCCCGGATTATCAATATTCACTACACCGGTTTCTGATACGATTCTTGCACCTACCAGATTATCTATTTCAGACAACGCTTTTGAAGCACGTTTAATCAGCTCATCAGTATCAATTCGCACCCGATAAGTAGTTTTCTGTTTTATTTTACCCCATAGCTCATGGAACTCCGGCGACAGCATTACTTGCTTGTTCAGCCGCACAACCACGTCTCGAGAGGCGTCCCGGATCGGCGGCCTCGTATCTGATTTCTCAATTTGCTGAATAATAGCTTTTTGCGCCGCCTGTGAAAAACGTGCGCCTAAGTCAAGCGTGCCTGCTTCGAATTGAGCTTTGAGGGTATCTTTAATCTTTCCGTCTTTTGTAATGAGATTATCTTTTTCAAGTGTCCTCATCACTTCGGCCGCTTCTTCATAGGATATGCATTTCTCTTCGGTAACCGTTGTCGTATAGATTGTATCCGTAATAGTTTCCACTGTTATCGGATCCGCTTTTTGTGCAACGGCAACGATAACCTCTTGGACTCCCTCCAATTCCGGCGGTAATTCAATCTGCGCGGGAGACAAAGCGATTTTTCCGGTCTCATCCAGAGCTCCAGCTGTTTTCAATGCCTCCACAACCTTGACAGCTTGCTCATTGGTGATTGCCTTTTCTACCGTCTTGGCTTCCTCATAAAAAGTGCCAATCAGCATAGAAAGCTGAAGTACACCGAACTTCACGTCGGTTTCCTGTTCAATTTCTTTTTGTAGTGTGTCGGCAAACTCGCTAAAGCTCTCGTTTGCCATAACATGCAAAACATTGATATCACGATCTTCAATGCGGTTGCCCTCCTGATCCACACATAAGCGCAATCCCCGGCCTATCTTTTGCCGGCAGGTAAAAGTGGACTTCTGATCAATCAATGTGCAAACCTGAAATACATTTGGGTTATCCCATCCTTCTTTCAACGCGGAATGAGAGAAAACGAATCGAAGCGGACAGTCAAAAGACAACAGCCATTCCTTATCTTTCATGATGGTATTGTAAGTATCATAGTCGGCGGCGGTATCGCCGCGAGTGTTTTTTAAAATACCTTTTTTATCTTGAGAGAAATACCCGTCGTGAGCTTTGCATACATCGTCAGAGAATAGTCCTTGCAAGTCGGCATATTTCGGACGGACAATCAGCTCGTTATAGCATTCCTCAAACATTTGCGCATAGCTGCCTTTCTTGCCGTCGATGGTACGGTATTTTGCCACTTCATCGATGAAAAACAAGCTTAAGACTTTGATGCCTTGATTGCGGTAGCGTAATTCTTTATCCAAATGCGTCTCAATGGTGCGGCGAATTTGCGCCCTTTTAATAAGGATTTCATCAACGCTGCCAATAGCCTTGCCGAGCCGTACAATCTCCGTATTGGAAAATTCCACGCATTCTGTACCGGGAGTACAGTCAATGCCTTCAATAATATAACCGTCATACAATTCGCGCGCTCCTGTCAAAATGAACAAATCAGCGCCTGCTTTGACCGTAATGGTTTTGCGGACAACTTTTTTATCGGCATTCTCCGCGTCTATCTCCAGCTTGGCAGAGAATCCGTTCGTATTAGACACGCTGACCAACCGGACATACGGCTTATTGAAATCATTTTCAGCGCGATTGGAAGATACGCAAATCTGCTTAACCAGCCCCATTTGATAAGCGTCCACCGGGGTGAGGCGATAAAGTAGGTTGATTTTATCACGGTGGGTAGCGGAATAGCGCAGTACACACATCGGATTTAGGCTGGCAATGGCTTCCTTCGCCTTGAGCGTGTTGTCCACGCTCTGCGGCTCGTCGATGATGACAATGGGATTGGTGTCTTGGATGTAGCGCATGGCGGTTTCGCCGTTCAGCTTGTCCTGCACCTGATTAATGATATTTTCGGATTTTTTAAACGCATCGATATTGATGATCATGATTTCAATGTTGCCGGAGGCAGCAAACTGACGCACATCCGACAGCTTTGCGGAATCGTAGATGAAATAACGGCAGGGAACATTGTCGTAGTACGATCCAAAATGCTCCGCTGTGATCTGGAAGGATTTATATACGCCCTCGCGGATAGCCACAGACGGCACGACAATGATGAACTTGGTAAACCCATACTGTTTATTCAGCTCAAAAATGGTTTTCGTATAAACATAGGTTTTACCTGTTCCTGTTTCCATTTCCACACTGAATTGCGGTGTGCCGTTGCTTTCCGTCAGGGGGAGGCGGTTTCGCTTCTGTATTTCATGCATATTAGCAGTGAGATGTATATCATCAATGAGCATAGCGTTGCCCATGCCGAAATCATTGAACAATGTCAGTGTGTTACCTTGAGCAAGCGAGAATGTCGCTTGATTTTTTTCTTGTCCCACAAATAAGTCAACGACTGCATTCACTGCGTCGGTCTGGAAGTCTTGGTTTTTGAATTTTAGTTTCATGGGGTCACCTCTTTTTGCCACAATAAGCTCATTTTATAGAGCCTTGCCATTGATTCACAAGACTTAATCATCCAATCATTTTTTAATTCGTATTGTATCGCTCTTTCTGCGAAGTCTATATCAGACGATAAATACTCATTTATATTATTAATTACAAAACACTCAAATTCTTTTCGTTTTATTTTGCTTTCGAATATTAAAAATGCGCCAACTCCTGTACCGCGAGAAGTAGTATCAAATGTGTTGTTCGTGAACAATCTAAGCATTTTCCCATCAATGGTATCCTTGGTAAAATAGTAATAACGAAGCTCTTGGTTATCTGCACAAAAACATTCATTAGAAGGATTGGAAACAATGACTCTTGCTTCATCTAAATATAGATATATGCTATTGAATAGTACCGTTGAATGATAATAAATTTTGTATCGGTGTTGAGAACCTTTCTCATTGATATAAAAACCGCAATATCGCTCACGGCTAATATCATCGTTGCCGTCAATATCCTCATATTCAATGTGGAATTCAGGAAACAGTTTATGGTAATGCGGCAAGTCCGATTGATAAACCCAATTATCGAAATCATCAAGAACAATCATCAATCGTTCCATGATTGTTTTGTGAAACCCGAACCTTTTCCTCCACAAATATTCTATATGATGGTAATTAGCTGAAGCGTTGATCGGCGTATTTGTATCTTGAACCTGTGTATAAATGTTATTCGCATGAACACCTTGGTAATCGGCAGATAGAAAAAACGGAGTCATATTGCTGTTTTCAATTACGATAATGTCCAAAGTGGTATCGCTAATTGAAAGCGTTTCTACTTTTACCATTGGACGGAAATCTCCGGCAAAACGTTTATCTTTCAAAAAATCTGTAATATTTTGAGTGGTTTTTCGATTCGGATCGCTGCTGACATCGCAAACAGAACAGTCGGCATTTTCATCTACATCTATGATAATATAGGTATCGCGGTTTATTAAATTATTTGCCATACAAATAATATCATGCAGCAAATCGTTATTGTTCTTATGCCATTCCCGCTTGAAATCCCAATAACCGCCCTCTTGTTTGAGAGAAATTAAGCCCTCAATAATGTTAGGTTGAATTTGTTCCATCTTTTTACTCCGCATTTCCCTAAACTTTATGATTTTGAAGGCTCATTCAATAATTCATCAGGATTACATTTACCTAATTTATAATGCGCTTCTTCAATTGAGCTAAATAATTTTCTGTTGATAGCACTATTGGTGGGGGCGGTAAATCCCCATGCGGCAGCTTCGCCAAGCGCCCTTGATATATCGCGATAATGATTTGCACGACCGTTATGGTTGGTCACCAAATCAACATAATTTGCATCCGCTTTTACAGCGTCTTTTAAGTACTTGTATTCATCAAGTATGTTCTCTCGAATACCAGTGCCATCGCTTAAAAATTTTGATATTTCGGACATAAGGATATAAAGACGATTTCTATATTCTTGTATCCTTTGCGCTAATTCGCAATCTGACATAAATTTAAGTTCATCCATTTTTACATTTCTCCTTTTTTACTAACCTCAAATCCATCTCATGACCCTGTAAAATACAATGCGCATTTACCGTCTCAGAATAAAAGTCTTGGTTTTTGAATTTTAACTTCATGGAGTCACCTCGCCTTTCAACCGTTGATAATTTCCAAGCAGAAAGCTTGAATGCTTTTATCTAATTCCTTTTTATTAAGATTTTTCAAGCAGTATTTCGAATACTTTGTTTCTCGTTCGGTTTTTAGAGTTTTCTTAAATGCGTTCAAATAAAAAACATTCTTTCCCGTGCTTGCCACTTCAAACCTAAATTGATTGCCGTCTCTGCAAAGTATTATGTTTCCGCTCGAATCACTTGTGCAATCACCAATAATATGAACTTGTTCGAAAGCCCTTCTCATATCTAACGCCGTTTGATATCTATCGTCAGGGTTTAAGGCCGTTGCCTTGCTGATAATACGTCGGATACAATGCGGAACATACGGCTTGAATCTTGCCGATGTTATAACTTTACCCTTCTCTATTTTACCTTTGAAAGAAATCCGGTCGGCTAAAAACTCGTCTTTCACTTCGGAAATTCCGTTGATTAGACGAAATGCGGTTAGCCCCATTTGATAAATATCTGTTCGCACGTCATACTTGTTTTCAGAAAGCGTCTCAGAAGCCATGTGCGGTAGGTAGCATTGTTTAGGTTCTACATAAGTACGCATTGGAGAAAAACAAGTGATGCCATAATCGCTTAAAAGATACTCCCCAGCATCGCCAACAAGGATATTGGTCGGCTTGATATCACAATGGAAAAAACCATTTTCATGGAGGTATTCAAGGCCGCGCAAAACATCAATAATGCCTTTTACTGCTGTTTTCAAATCAACAAAATTTGCGCTATTAACATGTTGTGTTATTGCGCCTTGTGAAAGATAAGGCATAGCGATAGCGACCACAGCGTTGCCACCAATATCTAATACATCAGCGCCAGTTATATTAACCACATTTGCATGGTGCAGTCGATTTCCAATCTGTGCTTCAAGCAATCGTTCGTCTATTGATATTCCACTTTGATCAAGAAATTTAACTGCCAGTTTAGCTGCAATAGCAGCATCTGTAGCGAGCCATACTTCTCCGAAATTTCCACCACCAATATAGGAGTCAAGAACATACTTGTAAATGGTCTGTCCCTTCGTATACTTCATTTAGCACCCCGAATCAGCCAAAAACAACAATTGATGGCATCCGCCATTGTGGTGTTCCAATATTTCCCGGTTCTTCCGACTCGGCTTTCTGCGTGATAAAGCGTTTGCTTGCTTGTTGTTCCGATTTGATTGTACAGCTTTGTGACCACTCCGATATTCTTTTCCGCACACACCAAAAGTACGACGGCATCTATATAAGTCGTTTCCCGTTTTGCCTTTGTTTCGCTTCCGAATTCACTTGTTTTTAAAACAACTTGTTCTATCTCCGGGTTCTGACGAAATATTCGCTCAAGCTCTTGTTTTGCCCAGAGCAATTTTGCTTCTACAGTTGTACAGTGGGTGGGATATTTCAATCGATGTTCATTGTTCAAATTCTCAAACACGATAGAATCGTCTGCATTTTTACTAAGAATTGCATACCTGATTTCGCTTGACGAAACTCTGATGCCCATATGCTTCATATTTTTGCTCTCCCTCATACCAATTTCAAATCCAGCTCATGATCCTGCAAAATATAATGCGCGTTTGCAAGCTCCGTATCATTTTCAAAGCAACCTTCGGCGAAGACCATTTTGCCGGGGGCGTAGTCACACATGGCGGTCACATCGTCGGCGGTGATGCCCTCTTGCAAGCAGATGAGCAAGGTGCATTTTTCACCTATGGCGTAAGCGGTCTTATCGTTGATTTCAATTTTATCAACCTGCCAATCCAATGGAATGCCCATTTTGAGCATGATTTCATAGACCATATCCAAATCGGAGCGGTCTGGCTTGACATTGTCTATCATGTTGTTCATTCGTTCCAGGAGTCTCATCTGCTCATTTTTCTCGACGGGCGTGCCGTCCCACGCCTTGAGGTTGGAGGAATCCAGCTTGAATACTTTAAAACCAATGTCGAGCGACGGTTTCTCATTTTCGCCCAGTTTGATTTGCCCGCCCGTTTCGGTCAAATTCTTTCCGGCACGGCGAATACGCTCCTTGCCGATTTCGCAGATATTCTTGTATCCGGCCTTATACGCCTCCGACTTTTCGTCGCATATTTCTGGTAACTGCATAAGGATAAACTGCCGGTTTCCGCCGTCCTCGGCGTTTAACTGCATAACGGCATGGGCGGTGGTGGCGGAGCCGGAGAAAAAGTCGAGGATGATAGAATCTTTATCCGTATTGGCAAGAGTTAATAAGCGACGCAATAACCGAATAGGCTTCGGACCGTCAAACGCACCGGCTTCCAGCAAGGCGGTGACTTCCTTTGCTCCTTCTTGACTATGCCCCACATCCTTATAAAACATAATGGATTGCGGAGCCATACCCTCATATTTTAATTCAGTCAAAAAACGCTTAATGCTTGGTACACTGTTACCATCTGTGCCAAACCAAATACGGTTATCAGCGAGTCTCTCGAAAAACGCGTTTTTCGAGAGACTCCAACAGCGTCCTGTTGGAGGCTCTATTACACGCCCCGAAGGCGTTGTAATAGGATAATCGCAATCGGCATTATAGGTTTTTACCGACATATCACTGGGCTTCCAAACGCCACGGGGATCATTATCAGGGTTTGAATATCGTGCATTTGCTTCCTCTGTACGTGCAAGTCTACCAATCTTAAAATTGTCAAGCGACTTTGCATACATCAGAACATAATCATGGCTGTTCGAAATAAATTTGGCATCGTTTTTGGGAGCGTATGCCCGTTCCCAAACAAGCTCCGCCACAAAGTTTTCCTCTCCAAAAACTTCATCACAAAGCTTGCGAAGATTGTGAATTTCGTGATCGTCTATCGAAATAAAGATAACCCCATCATCCCGCAGCAAATTCGCTGCCAGTCTAAGCCGCGGATACATCATATTCAACCAGTTGGTGTGGAACCGCCCCATTGTTTCCGGGTTGCTTTTTGTGGTCTGCTGGGTAATCTCCTTGTACCGTGCCAGTGGATCGGCAAAATCGTCCTCATACACAAAATCGTTGCCTGTGTTATAAGGCGGGTCTATGTTCGTACTGTCTTTGATACAATGCTAATAAGCGGTTCCTGCTCTATTGCCGTTTGGCAAAGAGGCAGAAACCGCTTGATATAAAGGCTTCTGCTGTCATGGGTCGGCTGCGGAAGGCCTTTCTTTTGTTTGTTGATTACGCTAATCAAGATATTATGACTTGTCGTCGCCGCAATTATCATAATCTTTACACCCCCTCTTTGTCGGCATCCGAGGAAAAATTAAAATGTATAGTAATAATTAAAAGGTTTAGCTATCATCATCTTCATCAAAGCCACCGCTAAACACGAACATATTGGCGATTGCTATATGGTCCCGAATGAAATCCGTCAAATCCACATCACCAGCAGAAACACCTCCACATAGTGAACCTTTAAACACATAAGTTTTCCGCTCTATGTCCGTTATGATCATCGTCTGAAGAAGGTTCATGGCCGTAGCAGATGTTGTTTGAGATGATTTATATTTTCTTTACCTTCATTTACTATGCCTCCTTCTTAACGTCTGTTCCAAAATACGATTCTGCAATTCCATTTAGTTGTGCCTCAATGTTACTAAAATCAATATTCAAATCAAGCGTTTTCACACTAATATTGTTTCCACTCATCTTAAAATCACAGTCAGGAGTGATATCCTCATCTGTTTTAGCATAGAGCAGTATTCCCGCCACATTGCCGGTATTACCAACATCCTGATTTTTAACGTAAGTAAAAATCTGGTAGAGATTGTTTGAATGAAGCGTTCGGCTGTTAAATTGACCCTGCATGGTATGAGAATAATATTTAGCATCTATGATAAGCGTTTTCAATCCATCATAAAGCATTATATCTGACTGCATTATAGGCAAAAGAGTCGAAATGCCATCATCCAGTTGCCACTGAATCTGCGATGCTGACACTTGAAGATTTGGGAACTCACGTCTATAGTATTCCAATATAAATTTCTCAAATAAGCGGCACATCCTTTGCTCATCCAGAAATTTCTGCATTCTCATATTCCCTTTGCTGTCTGTCTGCAGCAAACCTTTTATGAAAAGGTAACAAATGCTTATCAGCATCTGGTATGTTTGATTGTTGCGATTAAAGCGAATATTCCAATCGATATTGCAAGGGTCAATTGTACCCACATCTTTAAAATATAGCATTAGATTACGCAGCTCTTTTTTCTTCTGCTTAGAAATATCATAACGTACTAATAAGTTAACAGTCGCCTTTAGGATTCGATTTAAGTACGAATCTACTGAAAAGTCATCATAAGAACATACCAATTGGTGCTTCATGATGACCTGGGTTTTAACGGACTCAGAAATATCTATTTTACCACGCAATGAATAAAGTGGCTCAGTAACCGAAATGTATTCTTTACCCAAACCTCTTTTAATCTGCACAGAAATGCCCTTTACTAAAATTGCCGCAAATAGGTCTGCAGTATTTTCAAATTCCTCTGCGTAGCATTTCGTATACCCCTGTTCCTTTAAAATTTGAAAGGCATATGAAAGCATATAATAGATATTTTGTATTCTTATCACTTAATTGCTCCCTTTAATTTTTGTGTCCAATCTTTTATCTTCGCAGTTTCATCAAACCAGTATTCATTGAGAAGCGGGACAATTTCATAATCTATAATGCTATTTAGCCACGCATCAGTAACTTCCGTAGCATTACAAAAATAGCTATGGCCAATCTTAAAGCCCTGTCCTAAGGACTCATCATTTTCAATGGCTACATTCAGCTGTTCAATCTGAGCAATCAGATTATTTAGATTCGAGTTATGGAGCCCTTCTTGGTATTTAATAAAGCCATCAGATTTAAATGCCGGAGTCAATTCAAAGAACGCGAAGCGACGACGTAGAGCATAGTCAAGCATCGCAAGGCTTCTGTCTGCGGTATTCATCATACCGATAACATAAACATTCTTTGGCACAGAGAATTTTTCATCTGAGTATAACAATGGCAATTCGACACCGCGCTTATCATTTTCTATAAGCATAAATAGCTCTCCGAATATCTTACTAAGATTTCCCCGGTTAATTTCATCTATAATAAAGAAATAGTCGTTGTCGCTATCAACCTCTGCTTTCTTACAGAACGTATAGAATGGCCCTTTCTTTAATTCGAAGCCCGTTGATGATGGTCTGAATCCCATAATAAAGTCTTCATATGAGTAACTTTGGTGGAATTGGATCATCATAACTCTCTCAATATTTTTTACACCCATAATTGAATAAGCGAGCCGCTTGGCCGCATATGTTTTTCCTACACCTGGCGCTCCCTGCAAGATTATGTTCTTCTTAATTTTCAGAACATTAACAAGCATAGTGTATTTATCTTCATTCAAATAAACTTCATTCAAAAAATCCTGTTCGGTATACGCCGGATACTCGATTTCCTTTTCTTCTACATCTTCTGGTGTATCTTTTTCAAATAATTCATTTAATTTAGCCACATCATCCATGTAAGCAGTAATATCTGTTAGAGTCTTCATAGCCAGCTTAACAGGAGCTTCCCATTCTCCGTGATTTATCCACTTTACTTTACGAATGTTCTTATACTCCTCGTGATTTTCATCAAAAATATAGTCAGAATCAACTATTCCTTTTCCAATAATTACCTGTACACCTTTTTTTGCAAAAACGACATCGCCAACTCGCATTTCATTAGCAAATTGCCAAGTTGCATGGGCAGAATTTTTATGCGACAATTCTGCCCCATAGCATTCCTTCATTTTTTGCTTCATATCATCTTTTGAAGCAAATTCTTTCAGATCACCAATTTCATCCCATCCAATTCCCATGATGCCTACATTATAGAACTCATCCCACTTTGAAGCATTATTACCCGGCGAATAAACCCAATAATGAACAGTATCTATATCCTCATCTGCGAGGGTAGAAGTGGAGCTGTCACGTTTGCTTTTATTTATTGCAGCCCATTTCACAAATATCTGACTGGCAAGTTCATCGGTTATATCAACAGAAGAACCCTTAGGTGTTAATTTCCATACACCATGTACACTCTTGTCTATATATCCCTCATAAACTAAGTAGTTTCTTGCAAATGCAACCTCGTTTTCGAATTTATTAACCTTATTTTTACCTCTGGTTTCATTCACAACATCGTCTGTAAGTTTCAGATCTTTTATAATTTGTGCTCTGACTTCGTTTGGTGTACCAGAACCATTTAACTCTTTCAATGCGTCAATTACTGGTTTAAACCATTTCAAGAAGCTGGCTGTGGAATTTTTGCTATTTGGTTTATCCTTAGTTGATTTCCAAGCATAGCAGGATAGTTCCGGAAAATTATGATATTCATATTTTCCACTTGATAGGGCTATTTTTCCTTGTTCGCATAAGTCCAAATACTGAATCCCGTCTGGCATAAATTTCTTCTTTAAGTTTGGAAATACATTAATAAACTCGTCTGGCATATTATTATCATCAAGAATGAAAGTCCTGTTACGATCATCCAGATTTATATAGGAATATGGACGTATCCAATACAAACCCATTGACAGGTTCCATTTAACACTTTTTTGCTTGATAACTTTGTTATATATCTCAATAAATTTTGTCTTGCTGTCGTTTCCTTTATTGTCGGCATAATGAAGCGCAACTTCAAACATATCCCACAAGTTATTAATGTCATTTGGCTGTCGATCTTTTTGCCATGCAAAGAAGCAAGCGCTTAAATTATTTAAGACTGGAATACCGTCAAATTCGTTAGGGACAGCTTTTGTGATTTTAAACTTATTAGCGATTCCAGTCAAAATAGCAATACGGTTTTCATCCTTGATTCCCTTATTAAACATACCAAAGATAGTAAATGGATCAATGTCATTGACTGAACCATCTTCTTCAAGTCGTGGAAATTCTAATGCTGTGTTTGCAAAAACAGCCTGCATTATTTTTATTAAACCATTTCGGTCATTCTTATAGTGTACAAGCTTAGAGGCAAACTCTGAATAAAAGTCCACCCAAGTCTGATAATTCATATTAATCATTAACACTAAACCTCCTTACACACGTGACTGAGTCGAATTGTCACCAGGTTGGTATGTCGAATTAAACACCATGTCAAGAAGCCACTTTTTGAAAGATACGTTGTTGCTATTGCGCATATCGTCTTGAAATGCAGTATATAATTCCATACCACTTGACATCGTTTTCAAGATTGCCTCAAAAACAGCACGGTCACTTTCATCACGAGCATTTTGCGCATCGGAATAGCGCATAGCATTTTGATACGCCTCATCTTGTCTTACAATATCCGGCAAGTCCGCAATTTGATTTTTGATTTTATCCTCGTCTGTCCATTCACATTTACCCCATATATCATGGAATGTGGCGATGATATTCGTCAATGTATCCATCTCCGGTACTGGGATGCCAATATCGGTTTTTACCGGAATCGCATCGATTTCCGCATCTTCATCAGCAAGGCGGATGGCCATTGTCTCTTGTGCTACTACACGGTAACTCTCCAAATCTACATCTTCCACGATTTTCTCAATATCATCTTCATCACTTGTTGGGCGGGGAAGCTTAGTCACGAGTAGATTTAAGAAAATAGACAGTTTTTCCCATTCTTGTGATCCGTAAGGTAAAATAGAAGAGAGGAAGTTGTATGTACGAACAAATTGCTTTGCACTACTCTTAAATGCAATCTGGTCTTCAAGATCAAGTGTCTTGTAATTTTCCACGCATATATCAATAATTGGGTCAAGCTTATCTCGCTCGACGTTGTTTAAATACAGCCCTACGAAGGTGTCAATCTGCTGCTGCGTGTATACTTGCATCGGTTCCATTGTATCAATGAGGTCGTTTAGCTTGTTAGCATCTGTTTCTCCAGACAATATGGTTGTCTTATAGTATTTTTCAAATGCTTTCTGTATATCAGACGGGTCATTTGCGAAATCCAAAACAAAGACATCTGTTTTTCCGCTGTGACACCTATTCAGACGGGACAGTGTCTGTACTGCTTTAATATCAGCAAGGCCTTTGTCTACATACATCGTGTGGAGCAACGGCTCATCGTATCCTGTCTGGAATTTATCAGCAACAACAAGAATACGATAAGGGTCTTTCCTGAATTTCTTCTCAATCTGAGAGCTGGGAAAGCCGTTTATCTTTGCTTCGTTTAAAGTCTCACCTTCGTAGTTGTAATCTCCAGAGAATGCAACCACCGGTTTGTATTGACTCTTTCGAGCCTTAAGTGCTGCCGTGATAGCATAGTAATATTCAATTGCACGGTGAATCCCGCTGCATACCACCATAGCACGACCTTGTCCACCAATCTTACTTTTTACTGCATTGTGGAAATGCTCCACTATAATACCTGCCTTTTCCTTTACGGCATACGATTGATTCTCGACATAAGTTCGCAAAACGCTTTGTGCACGCTTTTTATCAAAGAGCGGGTCTCCTTCGGCTGTCTTTACAATGTGATAATAACTCTGGTATGGTGTATAGTATTTCAGCACATCAAGAATGAACTTTTCCTCGATTGCTTGTTTCATAGTATATACATAATGGGGCCTCGATTTCTTTGTACCATCCTCATTCAATAATGGATTACCGTTTCCATCAAGATCAGGTCTACCAAACATTTCTAATGTCTTGTTTTTGGGTGTGGCTGTAAAGGCAAAATAGCTTGCATTTTCCGCCATTCGCTTTCCCTCAATCAAACTATTAATTTTGTCCTCCAGTTCATCTTCGTCATTATAGACCTTACCGGATATTACAATATTCATCTTTGATGAGAGGCTTCCATTTTGACTGGAATGTGCCTCATCGATGATAATTGCGAACTTCTTATTCTTGTGTATATCCGTAATATCTTTTAGAATGAATTGGAATTTGTGAACAATGGTGATAATGATACTTTTACCATCGTCCAATAACTGTTTCAATTCAGATGAGTCCTTTGCCCAACCAACAGTAGAAGAGACCTGCATAAATTGATGAATGGTATTTTTGATTTGCTTGTCAAGGTTAATTCGATCAGTTACAACAATAACCGTGTCAAACACTTTTCTATTTTCGATTTTCAGCGTAACAAGTTGATGAGCAAGCCATGCAATAGAATTTGATTTTCCGGAACCGGCACTATGTTGAATCAAATAACGATGCCCCGTACCATCCCTCGCAGCATCGGATAGCAGAGATTTCACAACATGCAGTTGATGGTAACGCGGAAATATCTGCTTATAGGACTTTTTCCCTGTGTCTTCATCCTTTTCCTCAACAACCTGCGCATAGTTTTCGAGAATATTTGACAGCTCGGTTTTCGTCAGAATATCCTTCCAAAGGTAGTCCGTTCTGATACCGTCGGGGTTTGGAGGATTACCAGCACCGTCGTTATAGCCCTTGTTGAAAGGAAGAAAGAATGATTTTTCACCTTTCAACTCTGTGCACATACGGATTTCGTTATCATCTACTGCAAAATGCACGAGACAACGTTTAAAGCTGAAAATCAATTCCGATGGTAATCTGTCCTTCTTATACTGACCTTCCGCATCAGAAGCATTTTGCTTTGTGAACTGGTTTTTTAGTTCAAAGGTCATAATAGGAAGACCGTTTACAAATATCGCCATGTCTAATGCAAGACGCCCATATTCCTTTGAATACTGTAGTTGTCGCGTAACGCTAAATATGTTCTTTTCATACAATGCGGTCGCTTCGCGATTTCCCTCAGAAGGTAAAACCATGTACATTTCTATAGTGCGGTGTTTATACTTGAAGCCTTTTCGTAGTATTTCTACAACACCCACATCAGACAGTTTTTTGCTAAGGCGATCGAGAAACCTCTTCTTTTCTGCAGCGGACGCAAGAATTCGGAGTTCATCCATATAATCTTTCTGTGTATCGTTCAAAAAGCGGAAAAGCCGCACCTCGTCAATGGCATACTCTTGATTGTAATCATCATTCACTCCTTGCTCGTAATGATTCATATTCACGAGCCAATTGACAATGAGTGTTTCAAATCCATTTTCCTTGGTGTTTGTTGACATTACTCATTCAACCTCCTCATCTACAGTTTCTTTATCATCGTTATCTCCACTCATTTCCTCTTCATCCAACAAGTCATCGGTTTCCGGTTCATATCTTGGTATTTCGACATTGCGAACATCAACTTTGCCAGTTACAACATCAGAGATGGTCTTTGAACGGAGTTCAATGACATGTTTTATTTCTGAACGCAATGCATCTATCATCTCGTCAATTTTAGGACACATATCATCAAGATAATCTGCAATGGCTTCTTGTTCATCAAGAGGGATATTTGGTAGATATACCTTCGCAAAATTCGAATAACGTACTGCTTGTCCATCACGTACTAAATCAGAGGTACCTTGTAACGCCTTGATATATGATGGCGATTTCAATAACCACCTGAAATATCTATCAAAAACGAGTTCATTGTTTGGGATTAGCATCACATATGCAGAACTGATTTTTCCAGATATATGACTATACTCAATTCCGCCTTGAAAACTGCGCATGCTGATTACAAAATCACCAACCTCCACATGCTTTAAAATATCTTCTCCGGTCATTACAACTGTTAGACGACGGTTCTCAATACGCATATACTCTTTCTGAGATATAATGCCGTACTTTTGAGATGAGGTAAGTTGTTCGTCGTTCGGTAATGCTTTATCTCTCCGAAGCTTAAATAGTTTCTTGCTGAACAGCATCTCCCAGTGTTCTGGAATATCTCCAATCCATGCGTGACCGCTATCCTTAAATCCTACATTAGAATCAATGCCACGCGTGACAGCGTTGTTTATCAATGACAGTTTCAGTTCTTGTAGTAGTTTTATTTCTTTGCGCTTCTCCTTGACGAAATGTGCCATTTCAGATATTTTCCAATCAAGAAAACGCACAATTTGGTTTTGCTCCTCATGAGTGGGAACCATAATAAAAAGATTGATTAAATCTGTACCTGATAATGTCTGTCTGACACCTGCCCCCAATCCGTTATATATGCTTCTTAAATACAAAGCATAATATTGATAATAAAAGTACCTGATGTTTATGTGTTCAATATTCTTCGAAACCAATCTAATATACGCCGGACTCATCACACCATCTTCATGTACAAGACCAACTCTACTTGTAGAAATGTTCTCCAAATCTATAAGCTTAAAAACAAGATCATTTTTTTTGAACAGTTGGTATGTATCATAGCTCTTTGGTGCTAACCCAATAGGTCTATCAATATCATTATTAATCACGCCTCGTAATGTGAGGGAAAGTATATTTTTGCATATATTGTTCTTATTTATTTCCTTGGGATTATAAAAGAGAACTTTTCCGCGTTTGATATCCCAATTTAATGGGGCAAATTTATCCCAAGGTATTTCTGTTAGTTTGTACTCGGAATATTGTTTCAGCATTGCTTTATACCTCCTATAAT
>LSQX01032577.1_pt1 | contig 24417 bp, 17 predicted proteins | sample 654561 | NCBI WGS metagenome assembly LSQX01 (sample SAMN04489861, study PRJNA283612) | anaerobic digester metagenome | isolation source: 4 biogas reactors fed with cattle manure at either 37C or 55C with and... | place: Denmark: Kongens Lyngby | collected 2014
GCGGCATCTTCCGCGGTGATTTTGGTCTTTTCTACCTGGTGCCAAAAGATTCCGGTCGCCTTTACGCTGTAACTGATATCATTGACACTTATATTTACCGGGCCATGTTGACCTTGAACAATCCGGGCATGGCTACAGCGGCCGGCCTTTACCAATCCCTTGTCTGCTTCATCCTTGTTTTGGTGGCCAATAAAATAGTCGCCACCCTGGAACCAGAACATGCCATGTTCTGATTCAGCGGCAAGCAGGCTTATGTGGATTATTGACCTTTGTTAAATCAGCAATTTAAGGAGTATTTAAAAGATGCACGGCGAAAAAAGTAGATTTATGCGACTTCCCGCAGGCTGGAATGCCCTCTTCACCATAGGGCTGGCCCTGGCAGCATTGATAACTGTCACCCCCCTGCTGCTTGTTGTGATCATTTCCTTTTCATCAACAGTCAGTATTGCAGAGGTCGGCTACAGTTTCACACCCATTGAGTGGAGCCTTGAGGCCTATAGATATATTGCCAGGACAGGCCAGCAGATTTTCACTTCCTATAAGATTACCATTCTACATACGATAGTCGGGACCTTCTGCAGTCTTTTTGTTATGTCCATGTTTGCCTATGTGCTGGCCCAAACCCACTTTAAGCCCCGGAAGTTCTTCACCTTTTTTGCCTTCTTCACAATGCTTTTTTCCGGTGGCCTGGTGCCATCTTATATGATCAACGTCAATGTCCTGGGCCTTTATGATAATTTCCTGATCTTTATCCTGCCCTCGCTTGTCTCTGCCTTTAACGTCATCATCCTGCGCACCTTCATCCGCACCACCATACCTGATACCTTATTTGATGCAGCTAAAATCGATGGTGCCCACGACCTGCGGGTCTATTTCCAGATTGTCCTGCCCCTCTTTAAGCCGGGCCTGGCTACAATCGGGCTCTTCAATGTCGTCTCCCGCTGGAACGAATGGTTCACCGGTATGCTTTACATTGATAATCCCAGGCTGGTGCCTTTGCAGACCATGTTGACCAGGATCCAAAACAGCGTAACCTTCATTAAGGACAATGCCGCCAGCCAATCAGGTGGTATGTCCGACCAGCTGAAGGAAGCTTTAAAAACCATGCCTTCAGACAGCATGCGGATGGCCATTGCCATCATCACTGTTATTCCCATCCTTTTCGCCTATCCTTTCTTCCAGCGATATTTCATCACTGGTTTGACCATAGGCAGTGTCAAGGAATAAACTTTTTTCCTCAATGAAAACGGGACGTCTGGCCAGAGTCCCGCAATCATAAGCAGAAAACAATTTGCCAAAACTTAGGAGGTAAAGCAAATGAGTAAGAAGATTGCACTTGTTCTGCTGGCATTGATGCTGGTAGCAACAGGACTTTTGGGTTGCACACCCGCCGGTACCACTAAAGATGCCGGCACTACAGCAGCCACAACCAAAGGCGGCGATCCTGCTGTGACCACAGCACCTGCCGACGAAGAAAAAGAGCTTGTCACCATCCAGTGGCACATGGGTTCCTGGGGTGCTGTGCGTGACGAAGAAGAAGTTAACGCCGCTATCGCAGAAATCGTCAAGGAAAAACTCAACATCGACCTGAAACTGAATGTTTATGTTTATGCCGACTATGACCAGAAGGTTTCAACCATGGTCAATGCCGGCCAGAAAATGGACATCCTTTTCACAAGCGCAACAATCGTTCCTTTCCTCACCAACGTCCGCCAGGGCAACTTCATTCCCCTGGATGACCTGCTGGCGGAATATGCACCCAAGACCTTTGCTGATATCCCAGAAGGGGCCTGGGCTGCTGCAACCGTTGATGGCAGCATCTATGGCGTTGTTCCCTTAAAAGACCTCGCAGACGTTCACTCCCTGCAGGTTGACATGGACCTTTTCGAAGAAATGGGCCTGGTTGACATGCTGCCTGCTCAGCATGGCTGGCAGACACCCTATGACCTCGAAGACATGATCTATGCAGCCCATGACAAGCGGAATGAGCTTTATCCGGAAATGGAAGATCATCCCTCTATTTCTCTGCACAGGAACAACATGCAGCTTTTCTATCCGATGGAAAAGATCAACTTTGTCGTAGCCTGTAACATCGAAGACACCCCAGGCGGCTTTGCCGGCAAGGGTAATGGCGAAACCGCATTTAACTTCATTGACACTGACGAATACCGCAAGTTCGCCCACTTCATGCAGGACCTGACTGATCATGGTGTCTTTGCCTATGACCCAGATAACTTCGACCCGGACGGTGTTCTGGATGTCCGTCACACCATGCGTACATCCCAGGGTATTGTCACAGATGACAAGGCCGGCACCTGGCCCATGCAAGTCATCCTGCCGCGCGAAGCCTTCATGACCAATGAATATGTCAGGGCCCAGATGAATGCCATCGCTGCCACCTGTGAGCATCCCGAAAGGGCAATGGAACTGATTGAGTTCTTCAACCAGGACAAAGAAGTTGCCACCATGCTCCGCTTCGGTATCGAAGGCAAACACTGGAAACCTGTCAGTGACATGGTCCTGACCTTTGAAGGCACCGAGAACGAAGATCCTAAAAACAGGGGCTTCTACTACTGGTATGGCACAACCTGGGGCAGCTTCCGTAACGTTATGATGCCTGACTTTGAAGATCCTGACATGGTTGATAAGGTTATCGAGACCACCGCTAATAGTAACATGAGGGGCAACCTCGGCTTTAACTTCTCCGAAGAGCCCGTCATTAACGAAATTGCCGCCTGCCGTAACGTTTTTGATGAGTTCAACAAGACCATCTACAATGCACTGGCAGATGATGTTGATGCTACAGTTGATGAGTTTATTGCCAAGCTTGCAGCCAATGGCGTTGACAAGATTGTCGATGAAGTCCAGAATCAGCTGACTGAGTGGCGTAAGGAAGTCGGCCGTCCCGCCAAAGACTAAGGGAAGCGACAATTAGAACGCCTGTACTCTGCTTACTCTGCTAGAACAGGACACCAAATGGAGAAGAGTATGCTTTGCCTGAGACTGACAGCACAGTTTAAACAGCGAGGCCCCAAGAGGCTGAACCAACATTTTTGCCAAGGCAACCCTGCTCCGTGTTTTAGCAAACTTATCTGGCCAGATATAAAAAGACACTGTCATACATAACAGTTGGGGCAGATCTGCAAGCAGATCTGCCCCTTTTTTAATCACCAGCCTAACTTATTCTGAAGGAGGAGCCCAATGAAAGAATATCTCATTACCAGATTTTCTGATGACTATTACCGCCTGATCAACCAGACCGGTGTGCGTCAGGCCAGGCCAGTTGCAGAAGGCAATGAAACCTTCAACACCTGCTGGGACGGTGCCCTGCATCCAGATGGCACACTCTACTTCACCTTGTCATCGGAAGCAGGTAAATTCGACCATGCCAAGCTTGTCCGCTATGATTATGAAAACAACCAGATTGTTGACTGTTTTTATTCCGGCGACCTGATCCTGCCCAATGACCGCCAGCTGCCCCACTCCAAGCTGCACACCTCAATTAACTTCCTTAACGACGGCAGGGTTATCGCCACCACCCACACAACAGACCGGGCCAGGGCTCATCCGGAATGGATGCCTATCGCCTACCATAACCATGCCTGGGAAGGCTTCCCCGGCTCACATATCCTGGTCTACGATCCCAAGACCGGCAAGGCGGAAAACTGGGGCATACCAGTGCCACACGAAACTATTTATGGTGCTAAATACGACCCGGCCCACAACCGGCTTTACATGATCGGTTTCTTGCGCGGCCATGTCTATTGTTATGATCTGGCCAGCAAAAAAGTTGAGGACCTGGGCAAGGCAGCTGAGCTTTACTGCTATCGCCTGGTTTTAGGTGCAGATGGTAACATATACGCCTGTACCAAGACAGGCTACTATTTCCGGATCAATACTGAGCTGAACAAGCTCGAGGATCTCAATTACACAGTGCCTGACCTGCCCGGTCCCGGCCATTATATCCATAACACCTGGTATAAATATTTAACCTGCGGCAGAAACCATTCATCTGGTGAATTCATCTACTTTAATAACCTTTGTGCTGATGACATGCTGAAATTCGACTTTAAGAGCCAGACATTCAGCAAAGCCGGCCGCCTGGTTCCTAAAGACGGCTTGATGGAGCTGCCTAATGAGTACACCGACCATCATTGTGATACTTTCGCAGTGGATAAATACGGTGTCATCTGGTACCAGTACAGTCTCTGGAGTGCCATGAGCACAGAGGATATCCGTTACCGCCAGCCCAATTACCTGATGCGCTGGGATATTGAAAACGGTAAGGATCCCGAGCTGATGGGTGTCCTGGGCACAACTGACTGGGTGCAGGGGCTGACAACAGAAATGGAAATTGACCAGGAAAGGGACATCCTTTACAGCATTGATGTAGGCCGTGGTTTTGGTGACCAGGGACCCAGCGTGCTGGCTATCGACCTGGCCCAATTCCGCAAGAAGATGCACGAGCCAGGCCCACTGCCGGTTGATGACCTGCTAAAACCTGTTCCCCTGACCAAAGAAGAAATCCGTTTGCGGGATGAGCGCAATAAAATCAAGGCAGGCGAGGAAGTCACCGCCAACAACCCCTTCCAGGCCTTCCCGATTGAGTCCTGCTATCCGGTCAGGATCTGGCGTCATGTACCACACACCAGGATTGAAGATTCCGCTGTAATCGGCCTGGCCTACGATGCAGATACACTGCATGTAGTTTGTGGCAGCAGCGGCTCTTTTGACTCAGCTGCTTTTGTCTTCCAGATCAAGGACAAGAAAATCCAGCAAAGACTTGATTTTGCAGACCTTGCTGCGGATTATAAAGCCTGGCTGGCTGACAACATAATGCCTCGTACCTTCACATTCGATGAAGACATTGTCCTGCCTGAAGTAACTGGCCGCCGTTACCTGGCCAAAGCTTCCGCATTGATTGACTGGAACAAGGGCCGTCAGGTGGTTGGCACTAAAGACGGGCTGCTGGCCCTGGTGGATGCTGATAAGACAGTCTTTGCCCTGGGCAATGCCGCAGCCTATGGACCTGTTCGCTGCCTGTGCACCAATAAGGCAAAGGACAAACTGTGGGGCGTTGCCGGTGATGTAGATGACCTGGGTTATGTTTTCACTTATGATGACAAGCACGGCCTGCACCAGTTGGGCGTGATCAACTACAACACACACGGCTATTATGGCCCGACAGCGTCCAACATCCTGTCCAGCATTGTCCTTAATGAAGCAGAAGACACCCTGGCTATTGGCGGGGCGGACAGGATTGGCGCAGTCCACCTGATCAGCCTTTAATTAGCTGAAAATACAGCCCAAGGCCTATTGGCATATTTATGATTAGGAGTAGAGTACTATGCGCTCTGAACTGAACATACCCCAGATCCTGCAAAAGATCAGCCTGAACAATGTCCATGACAGACATGAGGCAGGCCTGATCAAGATCTCCCTGCCCGTCCCGCCCCAGTTTCCGGACAACCTGGCCCTGACCGGCCCGGATGGTGCTGTTTCCAGTATCTACCAGAAAAAGATCGGTAACTGGATCGGGGCAGGGGCTTCCGACCCGCGCCGGCTGCTTCTGATTGCAGATGCTGCGAACAAGGCACCGCAAACACTGGGCCTGGCCATCCAGAAGGATAATGACCCTGTGGCCGGTGAATCTTTGCTGCCTGATGCCAGCATGGAGCTTTTTGAGACCTGTCCGGATCCTGCCTTTGCCTGGGAAAGGCATATGGCAGTCTTCTCCTGGCAAGGCAAAAAAATCGGTCTGGTCATGGGACTGAACACCAGGGGAAAGACCCACTGGTGGGAGGCCTGTCGCCTGACTGTGCTGGATGAGCAGCCGGCCTGCCGTGAGATTGAGATTGGTGGGGCTATCCCGCTGGAGATTTATGACACGCGCGATATCAGCAACGCTGTCGGTTATGAAAACCCCTACCTGCATAAGCACAACTGGCTGAATGGCCATATCTATGCCCGACTGCATGCCAACGGGGTTTGTGAGATCTACGCCCACCATATCAACAGCAAGTTCTTTGATGATGGGCTGGATCTTGAAGATGCCGTCCCAGTGATCGGTTTTAAAGTATTTGACGGCGAAGCTGACCTGGCCGAACTGACCGGACCATGGACCGGCGATCGGACAGAAATCCAATTAGGCCAGGCCAGGCTGGATCTTACTGATGCCCGTCATATGGTCAGCCAGGACAGCCCGGGCAGTTTTGCTCCTGTGGGTGATTTTTATGTCTGGCAACCATACGAGGGTTTTGAGCTTTTCGGAGGTGCTGCCCCCCGGGTCATTCTGGATGATGAATTTATCTTCCGGGCCAAGGATAAGATTATTCCCCGCGGTATGGCCAGGACAGTGCGTTTCTCAATCAGTTTGTCGGACCGTTCACCCCGGATTGCCCACTACCTGGCGCCAGCCTGGTGGTATGGACTTTGTGAAGAGTTTTTACCGGATGCTCTTTTGCCTGTCTCCAATGATTACGATGCCCTGATTGAGTCAGCACGCAAATATATCCGCGAATACACTGTGCAGGGCAACTTCGAAGACGGTTCAGTCCCGCGTAATCTAGGTAAAAGCGGACCAGCTGGCCGTTATGAGCCCGGCTGGGAGGGTGAGATGCCCGGTGGCCAGTTCCTGGCTGCCTGGCGTTCAGGCTGTGGCGAGGACTATGATCTTGCTTTGCGCTCAGCCTATGTTTTCACCGATGTCCATGTCGACCATGCCATGAAAACAGTCCGCATGCATGGCTACCCGCCTGAAGGTATCTCCATCCCCATGAACAGGGTGCATGGACCTGTCCTGGCCTATCTGGAAACAGGCGATCCTTATCTTTTGCGCACAGCCCAGGCTGTTATTGACACGGCCTATGCCGTGCACAAAAATTCCTGGCCCAGACTTTGTGTCGGCCGGGATGCCTGCTTTATCAGGGGGGCGGTCCTGCTTTACCGCTACTTTAACAGCAAGCATTACCAGGCGATCGCCCAGGATTCGATCAAGGATGTCATTGCCTCCCAAAAAGAGGATGGCAGCTTTGGTGACCAGGGCGGTGGCACAGGCGTGCACCAGTGGGCCGCTTACATCGTCAAGCCCTGGATGGGCCTGATGGCTTTAGGTGGCGTTGTCGACTATCTTGAACTGCATCCTGACGAACCTGCCATGCTGGCAGCTGTGAAAAGATTTGGTGATTGGCTCCTTAAGGAGCGTTTCATGCACAATCTTAAATCAGGAGGCCAGGCCATGGGCTGGAACTACCAGCATTACTTCAAAGATGACGTGCTCTTTATGAATTCAGCTAAAGGTGAATGGTTTAACCTGAAAGACCCAGACAGCTATCTGTGGCATGTCGAGTATCTGGCCCGCTTTTTAGGTTTTTGTTCATTTGCTTTTGCTGATCCGGCTTATCTGGCAGCCTGGGCGGAAAGCTATGAAGGTGCCTATGCTGGCGGCGTTGATGTCAAGGGAGACCATGCGGCAGTGCAGATTTTCCAGTATATCCCCTGGCTGCAGGCCCGGCTGTGGAATGCCCGCTTGACCAGGGCCGGTGTGGCTGTGGATCCTTATGATTTCGGTCCGCTCACCAAGCGCAGGGCTACTGTGTTAGGACCAGATGGTAAGCTGGAGGTTGGTTTTTAAATCCCAAAGCCAGCCTGATCTGCTACAATAACATTAAGCAGCCAGGCCGCTGCGGCCTGGCTGCTTTTTTAATATTTTGAAAGCGAGGCGAAGATGATGAATAAACGTGAGCTTGACACAAGTCTTTACGGCCTGCCTGGTTCAGCCAGTGACTTCCAGGGCATGCCCTACAGGCAATTAGGCAGTTCTGGCTTGAGGGCCAGTGTTATTGGCCTGGGCACCTGGAAGTTCGGCTACCCTGAAACGGGCGATCTGTCCCGCGTTAATGAAGAGGATGGCTTGGCCATTCTCAGCCGGGCCCATGAGCTGGGGGTCACATTCTGGGACACCGCAAACCGCTATAATGCCGCTTCAGGCAACTCAGAAAGGATTATTGGCCGCTGGCTGACTGAAAATCCCCAAAAAAGACGGGATATTGTCCTGGCCACCAAGATCAGCGGCCTGATGGATGGCCGGACACCAAACCACTGCGGGCTGTCGCGGCAAAATATCAAGGATGCTGTCTATGCCAGCCTGGAGCGCTTGGCAACTGATACAATCGACCTGCTCTACTTCCACACCCCGGATGATTCAGTCGCAGCAGAAGAGTCCATCGTAGCTGTCGATGACCTGATCCGCCAGGATCTGGTCCGTTACTTTGCCGTTTCCAATTTCAGCAAGAAGCAACTGGAAAATTATACAGCAACTGAAAAAAGCCTGGGGCCCTGGCTGCGGGCCAGGATTTGCGCAGTGCAGAACAGCTACAACCTTCTTGATGGTGAAAGACCGCAAGAGGCAGGTGTGCTGGATTACTGCGTAAAAAACCAGTTGTCCCTGATAGCCTGGAGCCCCCTGGCTGAAGGTCTGCTGACCAGCCGCTACTTAAAACCAGGCCAGGTTGGCAGTGGCGACCGCCTCTTCGACCAGAAAAACCAGCGCTACCTGGATACAAAAATCCAGGAAAAGCTGCAGGAGCTGCAGACTCTGGCCAGTCAAAAGGGCAGCAGCATCACCCAGCTGGTCCTGGCCTACCTGCTGACCCTGCCAGGCATGGGTCCGGTCATCCCGGCTATGTCCAGCCTGGCCCAGCTGGAAGAAAACAGCCAGGCGGCTTTTATTGAACTGAGCCCGGAAGATGCCCAGGCGATCAGGACAATCTTTGCCTGATCTTACCTGGTTTGCGTCCAACAAAAAAAGAGCCGTCCCTGCCAGCAGGAAGCGGCTCTTTTTTGGCTGTTTTTGAAATGTCTAAAGTGGCGGTAACAAATCCGAGACCTTGATAACCTGGCCATTGGCGATTGATAAATTAGCCGCTGCCCCGATGATCAATGACATTGAACCTGCCCTGGACCCGGCAACAAAGTTGTGCGGATCGGGTGTGTCCTCACGCATGAGCAGGCGCATCAGGATATCATCGGCACCGCCGTGGCCACCCTTGATGACAGGTGTGTGATAGATGATCTCCTCATGAGCCCTGTTGAGAACCCTGATATACTGGCTGGCCACTTTGTCATTTTTGTAATGGCCATAATTCTCTGCCTCCAGGCGGCCCTTCTCACCATTAATAATCAAGCGATAGCCCTCATAGGGCGAATGGGCAGTCAGGGAATAGGCCATGCCGACCTGATCCTCATACTGGACATGCAAGGTCATGGTGTCGCAGATGTCAATCTCAGGTGAGAAGACACAGCCATCACGGAAATAGCCGTCAACATCCTCGCACTCATAGTAAAGCTCCCTGTAGGCAGGATCGGTGATATCGATGTAGTAGTCACAGACATCCTTATACTCGCAGGTCAGGCAACGTGGTCCGGAGATCGGACTGGGCTGGCCATAGAAACGGCGACTGCCGGTAGCATAAATGGAGACTGGATCTTTTTCAATAAACCAGTTAACCATATCAAAATGGTGGGTTGACTTATGGACTAAAAGGCCACCGGATTTTTCCAGACGGCTGTGCCAGCGATGGAAATAATCCGCTCCGTGGCTGGTGTCAAGAAACCATTCAAAATGGACACTGTAGACATCGCCTATTGTGCCCGTCTTGAGCAGTTCTTTAATCTTGGTGGCAAAGGGTGAGCAGCGGGCATTAAAGGTCACGATAACCTTTTTACCGGTCCTTTTTTCTGCCTCAAGTATTGCCCGGCACTTTTCGGCATCTGTTGTCATCGGCTTTTCGGTGATGGCATCACAGCCGGCTTCCAGGGCCGCAATGATATATTCATCATGGTATTGGTCCACTGTGGTGATGATCACTGTATCCGGCTTAACTTCAGTCAACATTTTTTGGAAATCATCAAAAACTGGGATATCGACACCTGTTCTTTTGCTGACCAGTTCCGCTCTTTTGTAGTTTGTGTCATAAACTCCCAGGATGGTTGCATAATCAGCATACTTTTGGGTGATGGGCATGGCATACATATTAATGCCTCTGCCTCCCGCTCCTACCAAAACAAGTTTTTTCATAATCTTCCTTTCTGCCTCTGTTTACGGCCTGACATTTCCTCTTCGTTGGACCTGGGTTATATTGAGCCCGATCAGTCTTTGTGCGTTTTGCCAGGCAACAGCCTGAAGGATATCATCTGGCAGCTGCAGCTGTAAAACAAAGCGGGCATGGCCTAAAAATGACTGGATCAGATAATTGTCCACCTGGCCGGGAGCCAGGCTGGCATCAGAGCCAAAAAGAATCCGGTCCTTATAACGGCGGAAAAATTCCAGATAGGTCTCGCGGTCTTCCGGGTAGAGCTGGTCAGCCCAGCGCAAGAAGAAACTACAGCTGGAATCGATATAAAGGTTGTCATAGCGGTCTAGCTCACTGGCCAGACGGTCCAGGCCCAGGTGCAGCTGGTGGGCACCAATGAAATAAATGCCCGGATACTTTTCCACCAGGCTGAGGAAATCCTGCAGCAAGGTCTCATTATCAAAGGTTCCACGAGTTTTTGTTTTGTTCTCTGACCAATAAGGATTTTCTGAGCCACCATGGTAGGGAGAACGGCTCGTCCGCTGGGTGACATGCCAAAGGATAGATTTTTTCTTTTCCTGCAGGAAAGCAAAGATTTCCTGCCACTGGTCGGTAAACCAGATTGTTCTTTCCGCCTGGCCACGCATGATAGGCGCATTGTGCAGCTTCAAACCAGCTGCTCCGCAATCCAGGGCCTGCTTGACCAGGTCAATGTCTGCCTTGTCATGATGCAGGTAGTACATCCAGCTGACCCGTTCATCCTCTTGCATGATCTCCTGCAAAGGTGCAAACAAGGCTGGTTCCTCAACCAGCAAAGTCAGGGCTTCCAGCCGGTAGCCATCCAGTATGCCAAACCACTCTGCCAGGGCCTGGCGGATGTCTGCTAGGGAATAGGCGTCTTTAAGATGAACATGCATATCAAACCAGTATTCTTCACTGGGCAGGAAATGAAAGCCCAGGCCGCTGGAAAAACTATTGTCCAAGGTTTTCCTTTCCTCAACATCAGGCGAATAGTTCCTGTTGCGAATAACTTTGTCAGCCATCTGACTCACCTCATTTGTTAAATACTTTTACCGCAGGGTTATCTCAACAACCATAATTATACAAATCTTATTTTCAAAACTCAAACAGCCCCGCTTTTTTGTGGCGGCCCAGGATGTGGGCTCCGAAGAGGTAAAGCAGGACACCAACGGCTGCCCCGGCTGAATCCAGCAGGACATCACGGAGCTGACAGCCCCGGCCTGGCACAAAATGCTGGTGCAGCTCATCTGTCACCGCGTAGAAGAGACAAAAGACCCAGCTGGCCAGCCAGACCCGGCCAGGCGACCAGGCAGCCAGATGGCAATCCGGTTGTCCTTGCACTTTTAACCAGGTCAAGAAAAGGCTGTTGCTAATGAAAATGCCCAGCAGGAGATAGGCGAAAAAATGGGCATTCTTGCGGATAAAATGATTCAGGTCAGCAGCTTCAAGCTGGCTTTGCGGCACAACCTTTTTTATCACTATAATGACCTTTTCTGTGATACCGGTGCTCAGCTGGTTGGACACTTCAGCAACTTGGGCTGAAAGGTAGAAAATCAGGCCCAGCCAAAAGACTGTCAGCAGGTAGCTCAGCAATAAAAACATGGTGAAGAGGTTAGAACTGGTTGACTTGGTCTTAGACATCAATTTTACTCCTGCCCGGCCAGGCGCCTGCCCCTTATCATAACCTAAAACAGACGACCGGCAAAGCGGCAATTTAAAAAACCAGGCTTGATCTGCTACAATGTGAAATAACATGATGCAGTGAGGTGCCCTATGGAGTATTTAGCCAAAGCCCGCCAGTATGTCAGCAACCACATGCCCGAACTGATTGATCTGATCAAGCAGCTCTGCCTGATCCCGGCACCCTCCAACCATGAGGAAGAGCGGGCCAGATTCTGCCATGACTGGCTTAAGGCAGCGGGATATAAAAATGTTTATATCGATTCCGCCCTGAATGCTGTCTGTACCCTGGGTGACCTGAGCGGTGAAATTGTGATTATCATGGCTCACACGGATACAGTCTTTCCTGACACCCAGCCGATGCCTATACGGGAAGAAGACGGTAAACTGCATTGTCCTGGCGTCTGTGACGATACAGCCAACCTGGCCATGCTGCTCATGACTGCCAAGTATCTGGCCCAAAACAATCTGGAACCTGCCTGTGGCCTTGTCCTGGCTGCCAATGCCGGTGAGGAAGGCCTGGGTAACCTCAAGGGGTCAAGAAAACTCCTGGCCGATTACGGTAAAAACACGCGTGAGGTTATTTCACTGGATGGTTCCTGGCTGGCCATCGCTAACGAAGCAGTTGGTTCTTCCCGCTACCGGGTGGAGCTTAAGACCGAAGGTGGCCATTCATTTTCCAGCTTCGGCAATATGAATGCCATCCACCAACTGGCAGTCCTGATCAACAGCATCTACTCGATCAAGGTGCCCTCAGATGGAAAAAGCCGGACGACATATAATGTCGGCCAGATCAAGGGCGGCACTTCAGTGAACACTATCGCCCAGCAGGCGGAGATGCTGGTGGAATTTCGTTCTGACCGGGCGGAGTTCTTAAGCCAGCTCGACGGCATGTTTGCCAGCCTGGTCGAAGCCCACCGTAAAATGGGTTTGGATATCAGTGTTGAGTTGGTGGGCAGCCGGCCTTGTTCGGGACCGGTCGACCCTGCCCGCCAAAAAGATTTGACCGATCGCTACAGCCAGCTGATGGCAAGCTTGACCGGCCATGAGCCGGCGGTTGTCTCTTCTTCAACTGACTGCAATATCCCCCTGTCTATGGGTATACCGGCTGTCAGTTTCGGTGCTCTTTTAGGTGCTGGGGCCCATACCCGGGAAGAATGGCTGGACCTGGCCAGCCTGACCAAGGGCTGGCCCCTGGTTATGGCCACTGTCTTGGGTTACTTCCACTGACAGGATCGGGCAGCCCTGTCCTGTTGGCCGTCAGCTCAAAAAGAGCCAGGCCGGACAAGGCAAAAGGGGGCTGCTGAGCATTAATTCACCTGGCCGGTCCTTGACTTTGCCAGGCTACTTAATCCTGACCTTGCTTTTCCTCTTTGATCATTTCAATGAAGATACGGGCCAGTTTTGGGTCAAACTGGCTGCCGGCACAGTCGTCCAGTTCAGCCAGTGCTTCCTGCCAGGTCATTTTCCGGTTGTAGATTCTGCCAACTGTCATGACATCATAAGCATCAGCCAGGGCCAGCATGCGCGCAAGCAGGGGAATCTGCTCACCCTTCAGCCCGGCTGGATAGCCCAACCCGTCCCAGCGCTCGTGATGGTGCAGGATGTACCCTGCCACGTGCTCCAGCTGCAGGGTGGACATGGCAATCTGATAGCCAGCCTCGGGATGCTTTTTGATTTCTGCCCACTCTGTTTCAGTCAGTCTGCCCGGCTTATTGAGGATGTGGTCATCAACAGCGATCTTACCGATATCGTGCAACATGGCCAGAAGCTGCAGATCATCAATCTTCTTGGCGGGAAGCTGTAACTTCTCGCCCAGCTGGCTGGTCAGTCGGGCCAGCCTTTCACCGTGTTCTTCTGTCTCCTGGCTTTTGGCATAAAGGGCGGCCATAATTGAGGTCAGGACAGCATTTTGCGAACTGTCCTTATTCAGTATCTTCCTGTGTTTTAAATATTCATAGGCATGGCTGATAGTCTCAGCTATGGTCTGTTCTGGTCTTGTCCGTGTGGCATAGGCCACGGTCATGCTCAGTTCAGTCCCCGGTCTGCGGTTATATCTTTTTATGGCATACTGGATCTTCTGGCGCATCTGGTGGGCAACTGAATTATCACTGTTGGGCATGAGCAGGATAAATTCGCTGCCACTGGTGCGGGCCAGCACATCCTGCGGCCGGGCCACTTCCCGCAGCAGGCTGGCCGCTCCAGACAAAAGCAGGTCCCCGCTGGCAAAACCCCTCTTATCATTTGTTGCGCCCAGATTATTGATGTCACAGATGAGCAAGGACAGGGGCAGGTACTTGGACTTGTCCAGGCGCTTTTGTTCTTTTTCCAATTGGTGGCGGTTATAAAGTCCTGTCAAAAAATCATGCTTTTGCAGGAACAAGACTTCTTCCTCACGCAGCTTGGTGGCTGTCACATCATAAATAACACCTTCAATGGCCACTGGCTGGCCGGCCCGGTCATAAATGCCCTGGCCGAACTCCATCACCCATTTGCGCTGGCCAGCCTTACTGACCAATTCATATTCCATTTGAATTTTTCCCTGCTGGGCCAGATTCTGCTGCCATTTTTGCCAGACCAGCTCGCGGTACTCCCCGGCAATCAACTCGCTGAAGGGGATGTCCCGGTTACCCACCAGGCTGGCCGGCTCATAGCCGGTCAGTTCAAAACAGCCATCCGAAACAAACTCCATCGTCCAAGTGGCATCGTTCTTGCATCTGTAAGCCATGCCGTCGAGATTGGCCAGAAAGATTGCTTTGCTCCGCTCGCTTTCCTGGAGGGCCTGTTCTGCCTTTTTCCTGGCTGATATATCTTCCAGCAAGGTCAGGTAATATTGATCCTGCCCCATTTCCAGCAAGAGCCGGGCCACCTTTATATTGACCCAGACATAAGAGCCATCCGGATACATGATCCTTTTTTCCATGACAAAATCTCTGATCTGCCAGCTGGAGAAACTTTGAAAAAGGTCCAGATTTTTTCCGACATCATCAGGATGGGTTAATTCCAGCCAGTTTGTTGTCTGTAACTGCTCCAGGTCCCGGCCCATGATCCTGGCAGCCTCAGGATTTATATCAGCGTATACCGTGCTTTCGGCAGTCGGTCCCTTGCGCATCAGGGCGATGCCGACAGGGGCATGCTCAAACATGCTCATATAAAAGTTCTGGGTGGCAGCCAGCTGCCTGTTTTTCCGCTTGAGGGCATTTTGCTTGAACAGGAGAAACAGACTGGCCTGGATCAGCAAGATGAAGCAGGCAACCAGCAGGATCTGGGGCAGCAGCTTTCCTTTCAGGTCTCTTTGCCAGGCCGAGCTCGCATAACTGATGCCCAGGGCAGCCACTGTCTCTTGCCCGGCACTTGAAGTCAAAGGAACGAAGATGCGCAGGAGCTCGCCGCACTGGCAGCAGCTGACAAGGGGCTGGGTCAGGCCAAGCAGGCTGTCCTGGGGCAGATCACACATGTCTGCCAACTCAGGATCAACACTAGCCAGGAGCTCCAGGCGCTGCTCTTGCGGTGCAATAACAAAAGCATCCTGAATAGGTTCGGCAGTGGCCACCAGGCGGGTTAAGGCCTGGCTGATCTCTACTTGCAGCTTTTGTATTTGCTGTGTATTATTGCCCAGCAGCTTGTCCAGATCGTCAAGTGGCAACAATGCCTTGCCGACTTGGGCCAGCTCAACAACTGAATTTTGCAGTTCCAGCCTGTACCTGTGCCAGGCTGATCTAAGGTAGAGCAGGCCGGTTGAAAGGCTGATTGTGAAGGTCAGCAGGCAAACCAGCCAAGTATAACAGGGTGGCCGGGATTCCGCCAGGAGAGGATTGGTGAATAACTGGTTTTTTTCCATCAAATACCTCTCTGATCAGGCCATGTGAGCCAGCCAGCAGGCATTAACAGTGTCACCGCCTCTGGCTTTTGATCCGTACATGGCCAGATCCGCCCGTCTAATGGCATCGTTGTATGATGTATCCTCATTGGTGAAATAAGACAGACCGATCGATACAGTTGGCAGGATCAGGCCTTTTTCTGTGACCAGATCACTGGACCGCACGGCTGTCTGGATCTTGTTGGCAAGAACAATTGAGTCGGCTTTTTTCAGTCCATTGAAGATCGCCACAAATTCATCACCACCCCAGCGGATCAAGGAGTCATCAGAGCGGATATTCTGCCTGATCACGCTGACCATGGTCTCAAGGACAAGATCCCCGGCAGCATGCCCATAACTGTCATTGATTTTTTTAAAGGAGTCCACATCCAGCAGCATGATCAGGGGCGTCTCGCCTGTTCTTTTAAATCTGGTAAAGGCCGCTTCAAGCTGGCGGATACCGTAACGGCGGCTGCCGGCCTGGGTCAGGGGATCGACCTGGGCCTCTTTGGCCACACTACGCAGGACATCACTGTTGTGCTGCAAAGACAAGATCTCCTTGCGGGCATACCTGATCATATAATAATAGACAAAGATGGTAAATCCGCTCAACATCAGCAATAAAACAGCAAAGATAGCCAGACTGATTCTTCTGATCTGAGCAAAGATAATCCCCTCATCCTGCTGGCTGATATAGTAAATATTGTTATGCAGCTCCACTGTATAGAAGAACCCGGTATCCAGTTTATAAACAACTGCCTGCTGGTCAGTATAGACCTGCCGGGCTCTGGCAAAGCGGCGGGAAAATTCGGCCGCAGGCAAAAGCAGGGTTGTAAAATCAGCACTGGCATGTGGCTTGATCTGATCGGCCAGATCGAAAACCAGCTTGTCATAGCCCAAGACAAGCTGGTCTTGCAAAATTGGCGAGATGACCACATAGTAGACATGCTCGTCGATCAGGCACAGATCTGTTTTAATCTCATTGCCTGTACTGAGCATATCTGCCAGGCAGAGCTTGACCTCTGCATTTTTAGCCTGGTAGCTGGCAATTACTGCCTCATTAACGATTCTTTTGCTTAGTAAAAGGTAGTCCAGCACCCTGGCACCATCCTCATACCTGCTCTGGCTGTATTCCTTAAGCTGGTCCAGATCCAGCTTGCCAGCCTGGTGCTGGATAATCGCCTCTTTGATCATCGTGCGGCTGGAAAGGCTTCTGGCCCCTTCCAGGCCCCGTTCCATACTGCTTTGCATGGACTTGTAGTTGATCGATGCCATATGTGCAAAGTTAATCAAAAGGCTGTCCTGCAGGGCCTTGTTCAGAGGCAGGTAAACAAAAACAAAGGAAAACAGCAAACCGGCTCCCAATAAGACACTGACCGTCAGGTTGACCCGTTTGACAAATACCTGCATAGAAGGACTGCTTTTTTGCTCGGAAAGCGCAGTCTGACTTTTTGCTGTCAATGTTTAATCTCCGTTCACCCACATGAGCTCTGGCTCGTTAATCTCCTTTAGCAAGCACAAGCAAGAGCTGGCGGTTAAGCTGCCAGCTGGGGTTAAAGGCTGTTGCTGCCCAGCTCACGATACCAGATATTCCTGAAGCGGACTGGATCACCATGGTCCTGCAGCATCAGGGGGCCAGTGGGCGGGTGCTCAGTATAAGGCAGGGTATCCCGGTAAGTGGTCGGCCCGATCAAACGGGTGTGATTTTGCACCACCACACCATTGAACAAGACAGTGACAAAAGCGGGGCTGACCAGCTCACCATCCAAAAAGCGCGGTCCCTGCCAGATAATGTCATAAGTTTGCCATTGGCCCGGCCTGCGGCAGGCGTTAACCAGGGGTGGCCACTGGCCGTAAATTCCAGCAGTGACACCATCAGCATAAGTTGGGTTATCATAGCAGTCCAGCACCTGGATCTCATATAGGCCCAGCAGGAATACACCGCTGTTGCCACGTTGCTGGCTGTGCCCGACTATTTCTGTCGGTGCAGCCCACTCCAGATGCAGCTGGCAGTCGCCAAACAGTGCCTTGGTCTGGATATTGCCTGCCTTGGGCACGACTTCCATGTATCCGTTTTCGACAATCCAGCCAGCCGGGCTGCCATCTTTAGTCGTGACCCACTGGTCCAGGCTGCTGCCATCAAAAAGCACGATTGCATCAGCTGGCGGCTGCCCGGCAGGTCCATCAGGATCAGTTGGTGTACCAGGCCGGACCACAGGCGGGCGTGGCCTTACATCACTGTGAACGTGATATTGCGAGCCCGGGAGTAAAGGTGTGTCATCAAAGCCAAGTTTTTCTGCCATTTGTATATCCCCTTCCTGAAAACAACATTAACAAAATTATAACACAAAGCTGCCCGCTGACCAGCTTTCCAGACTCCTGTTCAGCACATAACTTTTGTGCTACCATGTTGGCAGTGACAGGGAAAGCCTAAGTGGGGCACTCCTGACAAGTTAAAAATCACTTACATTTCGGAGGTGTTTACCAGTGAAGAAAAATGAGATCTTTTCAGTTGCCAGCACACCGGAAAGTGTGGGTATCCCATCCCGGGCTGTCCTTGCTTTCCTGAACAGGATTGACAAGCTCCAGATCAACCTGCACGGGTTTTTACTGCTGCGCCAGGACCAGATTGCTTCTGAAGGCTACTGGGCTCCTTACGCCCAGGATGAATTACATCGTATGTATTCAGTAAGCAAGAGCTATGTTGCCCTGGCTATCGGCCTTCTGGTCGACGATGGTAAAATCGCGCTGACCGACCGGGTGATCGAGTTCTTCCGTGACCTGGCCCCAGCAGAAGTCCACCCCTGGCTTGAGGCAGTCACTGTCCGCGACCTGCTCATGATGGCTGCCCCCTATTCCGAGCTGTCTTATGGCCGTTATGACAAGGATTGGGCCTGGTGCTTTTTCAACAGCAAACACCCCTCCCATCCTGCTGGCACCATTTTCTGGTATGACACTGCTGCCACAGTGGTGCTGACAACCATTGTGGAAAGACTAAGTGGCCAGCCCTTTTTGGAATTCATGCGCCCGCGCGTGCTCGACCCGATCGGGGTCAGCCCTGATGTCTGGTGCATCAAGACACCGGAAGGCACCTCCTGGGGTGGCTCAGGTGTGATGTTTTCCCTGCGTGACATGGCCAGGGTGGCCCTCTTGTGCCTGAATAAGGGACAATGGGACGGCCAGCAGCTGATTTCTGAAGCATACGTCACAGCAGCCACCGGCAAGCAGATTGATAACTCCATGGGCGGCAATGCCGGTTATGGCTACCAGATCTGGCGTGAAGAAGATAACGGCTTTTCCTTCCGCGGCATGGGCAGCCAGCTGGCCTATTGCTTTCCTGACAAGGACTTCATCTTCACCTGTATTTCAGACACCCAGGGCTCAGGCTCGACCGGAGAAGACATCTATGAAGCCATGCGTGAAGAGATCTATGCCCACCTGGCTGACGGCCCCTTGCCGGAAGATCCTGCCGGCTTTGCAGCTCTGCAGGAAAAAATCAAGGATCTGCAGATCCTGCCCCAGCGTGGCCAGCTCACAGCACCCGCTGCGGAAAGAGTCAATGGCCAATGGTATGAGCTCGAGGAAAACCCCATGGGAATCAGCCGTGTTCAATTCAATTTCCAAGAAGATAAGGTGCTCTGGCGTTATACCAACGCACAGGGTGACAATGAGTTGGTACTGGGCCTGGGCAAGCAGGCTGCAGGGCAGTTCCCACAGAAAAACTACTTTGGCGAACAAATTGGCACCAGCCCCGGCCTGACCTATAAGTGCCTGGCCTCAGCGGCCTGGGTGGAGCCAGACAAACTGGATATGCTGGTTTACATCACTGACGATTACCTGGGCACCTTGAAAGCAAGTGTATCTTTCAAGGATCAGCAGATCTCGATTTACATGGTTAAGGTTGCCGAATGGTTCCTGGACGAATATGATGGTTTTGCCGGCGGTAAAATGATCGATGGCTGACCTGGCCTGACTGGTTGCAAAAACGGCTGTTCCCTAGGGAGCAGCCGTTTTTGCTGGTGCAAGTCCTGAGCTGTTTATTTTTCTGCTCACATGTAATAATCCCAACGGGGGATTTCGCGCCATTTTTCTGCTTTATTTGCTTTAATATATGCAAAGCTGATATCTAATGGTTTTCTCTCCCAGATTTCCGTAATCCCATATCGTTTCAAGTCATCAGCAAGCTGATCTGCCAGCAGGTCGTGGCCTTTTTCTGCTGGCTGCATGCGGCAAAGCCGAAGATAACGCAAGGGCAATCTGGCAATCCGGACCCGCCTGAGCACAGCCTCATCTGCTGCCAGCCGCTCTGCCTCATCAAAATAAAGTTCGCCAGCAGTTATGAGCTCGTCAGAGAAATAAGGTGAATCTGGCGGATCATTTATGTGGGCATGATGATCTGAAGCAGCAGCATGGTACATTTCCAGCCAGCTGCGGATCACCCCGGTTGCCTGGCCATAATAGCCAATCAAAAATTCATCTATTGCCTTGTTCACACCATACTGTGGATTCCAGAGCAATTTGGCCAAGACATATGAGCGCAGCTCATTCATCTCGCCGCTCCCTCCAAAAGAGAAGTTACCCTGTTCGAGCACACCTTTCACACCATATCTTTGAAAAAGTTGTATATTCGCCTCAAGCACCTTCAGGTTGGGAAATGGCAGCAGGTAATGAGCAAAGTTGGTAATGTAGTCCCAGATATAAAGTCGATCAGTAATCTTTGACCATTCGCTCAAATCACGCAAAAAAAGGTTGTCCTCACCCTGCTGCTTGTGGATTGAATGATTACAGTTTTCCAGTGGATGGGAAAAGCAGCATTCAATCGTGCATAAGCGCACTATTACATTATGCCTGGGCCTGATGTTCTTTGGTGCTTTTCTAGTATACTGGTAAGCAAATGTGTGAATCAGAATATCCGGGTGGTCTTTTTCGATAGCCTGGGCAATCTGGTTAACGAAATTAAGCATGGTGCCAGCCTGGCTTCCTTCCGCATCATCAATCTTCTTACATGATTCACATGTGCAGTAATTGCCCCAATCATTCTGCCCGACTGAAAAGACAGTACAATCCGGGTTATCACGAATCCACTGCCGCACTTTTTCAATGCTTAAACGCAAAACATCAGGGTTGGTCAGGCACAGCTGTGATCTTACACCCAGCCTTTTGCCGTCTACTAAAGAAAAATACTCCGGATGCTCAGCAAAATAATCTTTTTCGTTGATGATCTGGTAAAAAGAATGGTGGAAATTGTACCACTTCATACGGCCACCCTGGGCAGGCGTAAGATCAGACTTGTTGCTGTTCATCTTGTTCCGGGCACACCAGGCCCCATTGAAGGCATCACGCATATAGGGCTCTCGATATTCAAAGACGGGTTTTTGCCTGACCATAATCGCGGGAATAGACAGGACTTGCCTTTTTGGTATATGGCTGACCGTAGATGAAAACCAGCGGCAACCAAGATAATCCTCCAAAAAAGTGTAAACTCCATATAGCAAACCTCTCGGCTGCCCGCCAACAATGGCCAGACAGTTGTTTTCTGTCTGGATTATAAATTCCTCAGAGGCTAGTTGAAGGCCTGAAAAACGAAAGTTTTGTAAATGAAGATGGCTGTTTGATAAGCCAAGTAAAATCTCACAACAAGATAAAGGACTAGCATCAGTAACAATCCTTAGAGAACAGCCGCTGATCTGTTCAAGAAAACAGGCTAATTCCTCTGCTGCATAATTTTCTGCCTCTGTGGCGTTTTGGGGCACCACTATCTGGTACTTGCTGACACTGTTCTCAACTAATGTTAGTTTTTTTGCCATGATGAGCTCCTTTTTACTTTGATGCTGCGCCTTTTAGGCCTTAATCACCTAGTCGTCTTGTCTGCTTTTTCTGCGAGGATCAAGCTGTTCACTGGCGATCTGCTGCTCAAGTGATTTATCTCTCATCACTTATCCAGGCTGCAAAATAATTTAAAGTTATTTTCTTTTGCCTTTTTTAAAAGAGGCTGCATTTTGAAGCAGCCGTCTTTTTAATAATTCCAGTCTTTAGACCTTTTTCTGCGATGCCCTACTCCAGCAAAAACCATAGCCGGACCAGGACTTTCTGTTCTTCCTGCATGATCCTTTAAGGAAAAGGCAGGCGGTCTTGCAGGGGTTCGAGTCCCAGAAGACGTTCAGCATTGGCAAAAGCAACCTTATCAAACACTTCAGTCGAGATCGCACCACTTTCCTTGAGCTTTTGCAGGATCCGGCCCTGGGGGATATCCTGGTCAGCATAGCAGATATCTGTGCCATACATGATCCGGTCAGAGAACTCATTGAGAAAGCGGCCGGCATAGGCCAGGTCACGGGCAAGGGCATTGGCACCACTGCCGGCAGAAATCTCCACCCAGAGATTGGGATAAGTGCGTAAGAGCTCAACCACACGGCCCTCTCCCACCAGGGGATAGTCAGGGTAACCAAATCGATCGGAATCTTGCCGCAAAATGGATATTTCAGCCCAGAAGGCCGGCCCATGACCAACCATGATCAGGTCAGGGAAACGGGCCAGGCTGGCTTCCAGCTGGGGCAGGCCGGGATCATCATAGATACCGTAGCTTGAGTCAAGCCGGCCTGTAATATCAAAGATCAGGGGCAGGCCGGCGTCCTGGACACAGCGCAGCAGGTTTTGCAGGCGGGGTTCTTCCCAAGGCATGTTGGGCAACACCTCACCAACGCCCTTGCAGCCCTGTTTAACAAAATGCTCCAGGAGAATATAAGAGACAGCATCAGATGAATTGGTCAGAGCCCTGGGATCAATATTGCAAAAGGGGATCAAGCGCCCCCCAGATTCTGCGGCCAGGTCAATAATCTCACCAACGGACTGGGGCAGGTAAAGCTCGGGGCTGACCAGGGGCAGCAGGACCGCCCTGTCTATGGCCAGCTCAGCCATCCGGCCGGCCAGTTGCTCAGGGCTGGACATGAGGAAACGTCCATCAGGGGTTGGATAAGGGTACTTGTAAACATGGGCATGGATATCTAAAAACATAAAGTACCTCCCGGTGTAGCTGCCTGATTGGCTTATATTTTTGTTTTATGGCCCTTGTGCCAGATCCGGTAGACCTCCTCGCCTTCACTGTTGAATAAGGCGACCGGGTCACTGGCATGTGTTTTCAAGATGGCCCGGGCCGGCTGCCCGGAAAAGGAGCGCAGCTCCTTGATCTGGAAATAAGGTGGCTGGGGAATCCCCCGGCCGGTGAAATGGGCCGGTCCTTTATCTTTAAGCAGGCTCACTGCTTTTGCGACCCCCATGATTATCCTTATCCTTGCTGTTTCAGGTCTCAGGCTGACAGAATCATGAAACAGATCATCATAGACCTCAAAGCTGTACTCTTCCCCGCTGGTCTTGTTTTTACCCTCTTTCACCGCAACAGTGATCATGTGCGGCACCAGGGCCCGGGCCTCTTTGGTGAAGGCCAGGTCACCGCTGCCAAAAATGATCGGCACTCCCAGATAGTCAGCAATAATGGCAAACTCACCAAATTCCCCGATCGATAAACCATTGACGCGGCTATCAAGGACATGATGGCTGCCTGTATGGGGCAAATGGGCATTCAGGCTGCCGGCCTTGGCATGCTGGCCAATATAAAGGATCGCGCTAAAACTGTCATCAAGGCTGAAAGGATAAGGCGGCCTGGCCCATTTATTATGGAGCACCACCTGTGGGTTAAGCAGATCCGGCCGGATACCACCCGGGCCATGGCCGTCTGCCACATGGACCTGGCTGGCCCCCATGTCAAGCAAGGCAATTGCTGCGGCATTAACTTCGTCTGTCAAAAGCTGCCTGGCCTGGTCATAATAAGGGCTGGCGGCGCCGGTCCATTCTGCCTTTGAACCAACGCCAGCCACACCCTCTAAATCGGTCATAATATAAAATTTCATTTCCCGGCCCCGCTTCAGTCCCCGAGTGGTACCAGCTTCAAGGCGTTCTTATAATAAATCTTGTCCAGCACATCCTGCGCCAGGCCCAGGCTGTCCAAAAGTTCCATGTGCCTGCTGTCAAAATAGTCCCGGCCGAAAAGGACCCTGTCCTGGTAGGTGGTCAGGAACTGGCGGGTGAAGTCAAGATCGCGGGACAGGGCATTATGGCCGCTGCCGGCTGAGATGTCACAATAAAGGTTCTTATGCTTTTCCATAAAGCGGACCAGCTTACCGCCAGGCAGGACAGGCCCTTGCGGGTAGCTTTCTGACTCAGCCTTGTCATCGGCTGAGATATAGCCCCAAAAACCCGGGGCATGGCCCAAAAAGATTGTGTCAGGGCAGGCCGCCAGGGCCCGGCCAAAAGCCTCCATACCGCCACCATACCACCAGTTGGGCCGTGGATAACGGGCTTTTCCACTTCTGGGCAGTTCATTGTCCAGATGGATAACAACCGGCATCCCCTCCTCGCCACAAACACGAAAGAGGCGGATGGCATCCCAGTTATCCAGCATCATCCGCAGCTTTAACTCACCGCAGATCCTGGCCCCGAAAATATGCTTGGCTGAAAGGAGCCGTTCAATCGCCTCCGGCCGGCGCGGGTCCGGCGCATAGCCCAGGATGAATTTTTCTGGAGCTCTTTCCTTGTAGGAGATACAGCGGGAAAAAGGTATTGGCCCGCCCTCCCCCACCTGCGGCATGGCATAGCCCTGGTGTGGCTCCCACTCATCTTGTGGTGCCTCCCAGCTCAAAAGCCAGGTCAGGTCAATCTTATTCTCGGCCATGTTCTGCAAAAAGCGCTCCAAGTTCACACCATGCCAGTCAGGATGGTTGTGCGCGT
>LSQX01350296.1_pt1 | contig 24417 bp, 24 predicted proteins | sample 654561 | NCBI WGS metagenome assembly LSQX01 (sample SAMN04489861, study PRJNA283612) | anaerobic digester metagenome | isolation source: 4 biogas reactors fed with cattle manure at either 37C or 55C with and... | place: Denmark: Kongens Lyngby | collected 2014
GCGTTTTCCTGCAGCTGGGGGGCGATTTCTGCCAATAATGCCGGCAGCACCTGGGGCTTTACACCCAATACTATATAATGTGCCGCTTTCACTGCGGCATAATTATCCTCTGCCAGTGCACAACCCAGATCCGCAGCCATTTTAGCAGCTTTTTCGCGGTTTATGTCAGTTATCACCATTTCTTCCGGTGCTATGGCCCGGCAAACTGAATTGATGATGGCTCCCCCCATGTTCCCCGTCCCGATAAAGGCAATTTTCTTCCCCATCATATCCTGATCCTTTCCTGTATCAATTCCTTTATTGCTATTATCACCTATTTGCCCCCGGCCTGTCAGCAGTAAAATTTCAACATGACCGCCATGCCCCAATGCCTCTTTTATTCTCCCCGCTGGCGATTTTGTCCGCAACAGACAAAAAACATCTCCCGGACCATGATGGAAACCGGGAGACATCGTTTTTGTTGCTATTTTTTATTTTTTTTAGCCGCAGCAGGCGGGTTGCTTTTAAATGCTTTCCGATACATATAACGAAGGGACAGGATGGGACTGTTGATCATCATCCTGGGCCCGGAATACTGCATGACGATTTTGATCCTGCTCCTCATTTCCGGTTTGAAGCAATGCACTGTGCATTTTGAGCATACCGGTTTATCATCACCATAAAAGCACCTTTCGATACGCTGCCCGGCATAATCCAGCAGTTCCCGGCATTCCGGGCAAAGCTGGTCCTTGCCCACGACATGCATATGATTACAATACATGGTGATCATCTTTTGAACTGTCTGCATTTCCAATTTTCTTGAAAAAGCCATTATCCCTCCGGTATCTCCCGGTTGATCCCTTTTGTATCCTTTTACGCTCCCATGAACAAGGCAATATCGTCTTCAACGGTGCCAATCCCGGCAATGCCGAAATTATCTATCAGCACCTGGGCTACGTTGGGGGAAAGGAATCCGGGCAAAGTCGGTCCCAAATGAATGTTTTTTACGCCCAGGTATAATAAGGCCAGGAGAACGATCACTGCCTTTTGTTCATACCAGGCGATATTGTATGCTATGGGCAGATCATTGACATCTTCCAGTCCGAAGACCTCTTTTAGTTTCAGGGCGATAAGAGCCAGGGAGTAAGAATCATTGCACTGCCCTGCATCCAGTATCCGGGGGATCCCGCCGATATCACCCAGGTCCAGTTTGTTATATTTATATTTGGCACAGCCGGCGGTTAAAATCACGGTGTCCTGGGGCAGGCTCCGGGCAAATTCTGTATAATATTCCCGACTTTTCATCCTGCCATCACATCCAGCCATGACAAAGAACTTTTTAATGGCCCCGGCTTTTATCGCTTCAACTACCTTATCGGCCAGAGCAAAGACCTGCTCATGAGCAAAGCCTCCCACAATGGAACCGGTTTCGATCTCTGCCGGTGCCGGCAAAGACCTGGCCATTTTAATGATGGCGGAAAAATCTTTATTTCCCTGTTCGTCTGCCGATATATGCTCACAACCGGGGAATCCGGCGGCACCCGTTGTAAATATCCGGGCTTTGATTTCCTCTTTTCGAGGGGGGACAATACAATTGGTGGTAAAAAGGATCGGGCCTCTAAAGGATTCGAACTCTTCCAGCTGTTTCCACCAGGCATTGCCATAGTTGCCGGCCAGATGGTCATATTTTTTAAAGGCCGGATAGTAATGGGCTGGCAGCATTTCACTGTGGGTATAGATGTCAACACCCGTCCCTTTGGTCTGCTCCAGCAATTGTTCCAGATCACTCAGATCATGTCCGGTTATCAGTATTGCCGGGTTATTCCTTACACCAATATTTACCTCGGTCAGTTCAGGATGACCATATTTGCTGGTATTGGCTTCATCCAACAGGGCCATAGCGGCTACCCCAAATTCGCCGGTCTTCAAGGTCAGAGCAACCAATTGATCTGCCGTAAGACTATCATCCAGCAGTCCTGCCAGTGCCTCATAGGCAAAAGCATAGATATCCGGATTTTCAAAGCCCAGGTTCAAAGCATGATGCGCATATGCTGCCATACCTTTTAAACCATATGTGATCAGTTCCCTTAAGGAACGGATATCTTCATTTTCCGTAGCCAGTACACCTACATGGGCTGCCTTTGCCAGCATATCTTCCCGGGATGCCACGGTAAAGACCGCTGCGTCATGCCATTGATGATCCGCTGCCTTACTTCTTAATTCGTCCCTCATTGACAATAAATCCCGGATAGCTTTGACAAAAGCTTCATCATCGAAATTGGCATTGGTGATGGTCATGAACAAACCGTTAAAAACCGTATGGTTCACGGAGTTGATTTCTTTTACATCGAATTTCCCTTTAACAACGACTTCTGCTATCCCCTTGACAGTATAGATCAGCAGATCCTGCAGCCGGGCAACTTCCGGGGTCTTACCACATACCCCTTTGACATCACAGCCTTTATTTCTGGCCGTTTCCTGGCACTGATAGCAAAACATATTCATTACCACGATTCCTCCCTCAGTTTATTTTCAAACTAATGCAATTGGATTTTTTGTCTCTGCAAGAAATTATAACTGAGGTTTGTCATTCATTATGTTGCCTGAGCAACATAATGAATGAAATATAATTTTATCCACCTTACCAGCTTTTATTAAATTGTTTTATAAAGTATGAATGTACTTTTATTATAATCAATTAGACCATCGGCTTTCATCCGCGACAATTCCCTGGACAAAGCACTTCGATCGGCTCCCAGGTAATCGGCTAATTCCAGTCGTCCCATAGGGACGGTAAAATATGCGCTGTTATGATGCTGGGCCTGCTGGGATAGATAGGCCAGGATCTTCTCCCGCAATGTCTTATGGGTGATGATCTCCAGCTTCTCCATCAATTGCATGTTCTTCTGGGCGATCAGCAAGACCATATTATCTATTAGCTGATGATGGAACTGGCAAGCTTTGGTACAGGAATGCAGCAGTTTATTAAAGGAAAGGAAGAGGATCTCACAGTCAGCTGCTGCCCGAAATGAAACATTGCTGCTTCCGGAGCCGCTGATAACAAAAGTTTCTCCAAAAATATTCTTTTCCAGTATCAGTGCCATAATGTCAGTGTTTCCCCAGACATCTTCCTTGAGCATTTGCACCGTTCCGCGCAGAACTACACCGACAGAGTTGATGCTGTCGCCAGAATGGGTTATATAATTGCCTTTTTTATAAAATTTGGCATATGGTTCAAGACACACCAGCATGGTTTCTATATCAGCCGGGGCAATATTTCTAAAAAGGGGCACATCATTGAGCAAATCAGTATAATTTTTCACCATTTCCCTCCTTGGCTATCCATATTATAAAGGCATAATATCATCGGTGCAATGGCAATGACTGCAATAAACAGGAGTATTAATATCCCTCGTACAAGGTTTCTGCCGGGCAAGAAATACTCACCCGGTTTCTCGTTGCAGTTTGACCCCTTAAGCCAATTTTGCTATATTTTTATTAATAATTCATGGGCGTCAAAATACGATGAACCGGGAGGCCTGGTTTTTTAAGGGGGATTTATTATGTTTTTCGGCCAATTTGAAATTATCCCGGTGATAGCTAAAACTAAAAGTTTTTCCAAAGCAGCCAAAATCCTGCATTTATCGCAGCCGGCTGTCAGCAGCAAGGTGCAGGCCATGGAAGATTACTATAAAGTAAAATTATTTAACCGCACTGCCCAGGGTGTGACCCTGACCAGGGCGGGGCAGATAGTAGCTGCCTATGCGGATCAGTTTATCAGTCTTCACCAGGCCATGGATGATGATCTGCGTCAGGTAACACAGCTGGCTTCCTCCAATCTATCAGTTGGCGCCAGCTGTACGGCAGGAAATTTTGCCATGCCCAGCAGCATCGGAGCCTTCAAACAAATATTCCCTGATGCTCATGTAAAACTGGATATTGCCAACACCAGTGTTACTATAAAAAAATTGATCAATAAGGAGATAGATGTAGCGGTTGTGGAAGGCGAACTGAATTTCCCGGGAATTAACTCGCATTTACTGGATCAAAAAGAGCTGGTGCTGGTTTGCTCCGCCGGGGATGTCCTGGGCTGCCGCAATGAAATAACTTTGCGGGAACTAAAAAACAAGCCCTTTATTATGCGGGAAAAAGGTGCCGCCATTCCCGAAGTTTTGAAAAAGGCTTTCAGTCATTTGGGCTATGATCTATATGATTTCAATATTATTGCGGAAATGAATAGCATTCATTCTGTAAAAGCTGCCGTAGAAGGGGGTCTGGGCATTTCTATTGTCCCCCGGATCGCAGTGGAAAGCGAACTGGCGGCGGGTTTATTAAGGGAGGTCCGGATCAAGGACTTTGCAGACCAACTGATCATCGATATCCATCTGGTTTATCTGGCCGAAGAAGAACCTTCAGTGGCAGCGCAAAAATTTATTCATTTTTTAACCAGAGCCAAAAATCGTGGTTTTTCTTGGAACGAAACGGCAAGAACTATTTAAAAATCAGGTTTATATAACGGGGTAATAAATAAAACTGGTCGAAGACCCGCAGGTTTTCGGCCAGTTTTTATACCAATTTGTCAGTATTTTAACGATAATAAGTCAAAATCGGATATACCCACTGTCCGGCATAAACAACGACCCAGCGCAACAAGAATCCACCGAATAAAACCAGCAGCGGTTCAATGATGGTGATATACTTGTTCACCTTTTCTGTAAACCGGTCGCGTAATTCCAATATCCCCAGAATCAGCGGAACAGTAAGACCAAAGAATACCACCCCTATCCAGAAGGTCAAATAGTATCCCCCGGTGATGAAAGCGCCCATGGCTATTTCCCCCGTGGGTCTTAACATATAACTTATTACCAGGGTGGAAATTATCATCAGCTCAATAATGATGATTACCGCATCTACCCCAATAAGGGCCCTTTCAGCAGTATGATCAAGATTAAGGCTTTTTTGTTCCGGCAGCCAGTTTTCCGGTTTTAATTTGGCTGGTATGAGCTTACGTACAAAGGTCTCGGTTTGATCCCATACCTTTCCTGCCAGCATGATCATGCATATGCCGGTGGAAATAGCCGAAACGAAGAATAAAAATGCGATCAGCGGATTACTCCAGACCGGATTATTATATATGGCTGCCAGGAGCAATCCGGCATAAATACCAATGGCCAATCCCAGGATCAGTTCCAGCCAGGCAAAAGGCTTGCGCAATGGTCCCTGATAATTAAAAAAGACCATACCGGCATATATCAGGGCTATCAGTGGAAACACCCACAGGAAAAACGCCCCCCAGGACATAACTGATGTAACATGGTAATGAATAAGCACCTGATAAAAGTTCAAAGGACGGTGCAGGTCACCCACCAGGGATGCCAGACCCAGCATAACCGGAAAAGGAGCTAAATAAGCTGCCAGCCTTTTGATTTTTTCCCCGGTATTCTCCAGGATGTCTGCCATTCCTGCAATCATCCCGGCACCGGATGATAATCCGGCAGTAAACAGATATATCGCGATCAGATAATTCCATGTAAATATATGTTCCATATCAATTACCTCCGGAAGGGAATAATAAAGACATTCGGATGTGTTCCCAATTCAGGCCTTCTTTCCACTGCACCTTTGGCCCTCCAGCGGTTAATCTCGCTTTCCGGGTCATCCAGATTGCCGGTTATGATAGCTCCGGCAATGCAAGTAGTTTCGCAAGCCGGTTTTTCTCCTTTTTCCAGGCGATGTACACACAGAGTGCATTTTTCCGGCAGCCCTCCGTCGTGCCGATGGTTCATCATACGGACCCGATAAGGGCAGGCCAGAACACAGTATCCGCAGCCAATGCACAATTCCGGTATTACCTCGACTGTTCCCCACTCCGTGTAATGGGAGGCTTGCGTCGGGCAGGCATGTACACAGGGTGCGTTCTGGCAATGATTGCAGGACCATTTTTCTGTGTAATGATATACACTGGGAAACTGACCATCTTCGTGGTGTAATATTTTAGTGCGGTGCATTCCATTTTTAACTTTGTTTTCTGTTATACAGGCCACACTGCAGGCATTACAACCGACGCATTTGTTCAAGTCAACGATCTTTCCCCAGTGGGCTGGTTTCACCTTGGCCATATACTATGCCACCCCCTTCATTTCTTCCTGCAATTCAGCGATCAAAACCTCCAATGTCGCTGCCAGCATTTTATAATAATCACTTTGCGCATTCTGTTTTATGGCATCTGCAAAGACTGGAATCCACTTTATCATATGGTTTGATATCATTTGTTTAACAGCCTGATAATATTTTTCCTCCCCGGTCTTGTGATATTGTTCCATCATCAGGGAGACAAATTCAAGTTCCACCATGATGTGATCAGGCGCCATACTGTCATCTTCCAGATAAACATCAAAAAGGGTGTAAAATTCTTTTAATTCCATGGCCTTCATGTCAAACAGCACCCGATCCCCCATATGCCACCCGGCAAAAGGATGGGCCAGGGCATGAGGTTTGCTGTTGATAAACAGCCGGGTATGGTCTATCTGCAATTCCTCGGTTATGAGTTGATCCCGGACCGCTGCCTGATAAAGACTTTTGGATCTGCTGATATTGCGGCTTACCCCCCATTTTATCAGTTCAATGATATTTTCCCGGTACATAAGCCAGTTTTGTTCATCAGGATAGTGGAAAGCGTCCCGGGATGCCTCCAACAACCCGATAATATTTTTATTCAACATATCTATCACGCCTTTCTGATCTTTACGATCATATGACAGTCCAAACAAGCCCCCGTCGGGTCTTTGATGGCCATGTTCACTTCCTTATTGAAGGAAGGCATGATATCCCCGTCATTCATTCCGTTTTGATAGGATAATTTCAGGAAGGGAGATCTCTGGCCAAAGCCATGAGGAAAACAGATGGTATCCGGCCTGATTCCCTCCGTAAGTCTTACTTCACCGATTCCTCTTCCATATTCAGTGGTCAGCTCAATCTTATCCCCGGTTGCAATTCCCATTTCCTGGCCTTTTCTGGTATTCAGCCAGATTTGCCCTTTAGGGGTTATCTCCTGCAGCCACATCATGTTATGAGTTTTGGCATGACGATGTGTGGGTGGTCTGGTGGTTACAATGTGAAATTCGTCTTTTTCCTTTGGTTTAATTACCCAGTTCTCGTCAAACCAGGGCAGGGGGTGATAACCCATTGCCGCCAGCTTGGGGGAATAAACCTGGATTTGTCCGCTTTCTGTATTGAGTTTGGTCATATCCCGGGGGACAAAATCCTTTACGCCATTGATCAGGGCACCTTTTTCCACGGCCTGTTTATGGGTCATTTTATATCTTTGCAATTGATAATTCAGGGCCGCTTCTCCATGCGGCTTCATATATTTATCGACCTCCAATTTTTTGGCGATCAGGTATTTGATTTCATCGCCATCTTTGGTATCAAAAAGTTTCTTGACCATGGGCTCTGAAATTGCTATCTGGGGGTAACGGGCATTGGTTATACGTACATTGACCTCCCCCTTCTCCAGATAACAGGATTCCGGCAAAACCAGATCAGCAATGGTAGCCATCTCATCAGGATATATATTTATATTGATAATATAATCCAGCTTTTCAAAGGCTTTGACCCATTTTTGCGGATTGGGCATGCTCTGTAATGATTGGGCATATATAATGGCCACTTTGATGGGATAGGGCTGATCCGCCAGAATCATGTCGGGAACACTCTGGTATAGACCCGGTCCGACATTGGGGGCAGTAATGGACAAGGGGAACAGATGCCCGCCATCTACTCTCCGGGTCTCCTGCATCGCCGGCGGTGGGTTTTTAGCTTTCAGGTAGTTGATAGAAGCTGCCCGCGGCAGCATAATGGCCCCTTTTCTTTCAATATTGCCGGTGATGGCCATCATAGTAATGCAGGCCCTTACCAGTTCAAATCCCCCCGGGTGTGTCTGGATAGCTTCCCTTTTATGAATGGGTATAACCGCCGGACAACCGCCGCTGAATTCTATGGCGATCCGGCGGATGGTTTCAGCTGGCACATCGCTTATTTCAGCTGCCCATTCCGGAGTATATTTTTCTACTTCGGCAGCCAATTCTTCGAAACCAAATACGTTTTGTTCAATAAACTCCCGATCATAGCGTTCCTCAGTGATAATAACATTTATCATCGCCAGGATCACAGCCAGATCAGTCCCCGGTCGAACAGGTATCCACTCATCTGCTTTGGCTGCCGTTGTCGAAAGGCGGGGATCAAATACCACCAGTTTGGCACCATTTTCATTCTTGCCGTGCATCGGTCCCCGGGCAAATGAATTTTTGGCTTTCCCGGGCTGATCCCAGCCAAAGCATAATATATATTTGCTGTTTTCAAAATCCGGAACATAATTGCCCGTCCCCAGCATCAATTGGGTAGCCAGCTGACGCACATTATTGCATGTCGATTGATGGGTGATATTATTGGGGCTGCCAATGGCATTTAAAAAGTCCACCCCAAAATGATGACCGATCCATAATACCGATTGGGGACCATGTTCATCAATGGCTTTCCGGATAGCCGCAGCCGCCTCATTAATCGCTTCATCCCAGGAAACCTTTTTCCACTGGGGATCCTGTCCGGGGATACGTTCCTTTACCGTCTTGACCAGGGGATGTTTTAAACGATCTGGGTCATAGAGCATATTGATCCCCGCATTGCCTTTGGCACAAAGTGAGCCCCGGCTGTGTTGGTCGGCTGCTTTCCCTTCCAGTTTGACCAATCGTCCTTTTTCAACTTTTCCCGTCATGGCACAGTTCAATTCGCATATGCCGCAAACACCATGCTTATATTCGATATCTCCCGCCTTTTCAGCCTCGGAAGCAACTGTAACCGTCCCTTCCGGGCTGATCAGTTTGTTGCCCAGCAGACCGGCACCTACAGCAGCTGCAACACCGCCGCCGCCGATCTTTAAAAACTGGCGCCGCGAAATACTCATACCCTTCCCTCCTATCAGGCCAGCATGTATTAATCCTGCAAAAACCTACAAAATTCCTTATTGTCACTATAACACTTATCATAGTACCGACATTATCAGATTTTGTTATCAGGTTATAAGCTGGGATTTTAGCCTTTCTGTCTCTGGCATCGCTTTGCTTATTTTACGGGGTTTTATGAATGGTTATTATCAGGGAGAATTATTCGCGGTAAATCAGGGGAATTATTCTGATACAGGATACCGGTATATATCCACTTCTGTATTACTGAATACTTTATCAAGGATTTCAGACCAGGCAAATCGCAGGCGCTGATTATGCCCTTTGTCAACCAAAATATAATCGATATTGTATTTTTCCAGAATTTCCATTGCCGTTTCTTCGTTCCGGGTATAGAATAATTCCTGCATGTCGTTGTAGCGCAATAAGGCCATTTCCTGATATTCCGGCCGCATATACATCCAGCCCTCCACTACCATTCTCCGTTCGGAAAAGGCCGAATAATAAAAAAACCGGGGGTTTTCCTTGTTCAGCCAGAAGGATCTGAAAGATGCGATAACAGCATCGGGCGGGCTTTCAGCACGCAGGTATTCCATTCCCTGATAAACTGCCGGTGTCATTGGTTTGTTATTTAAAGCCATATGTTTCCGGCAGCTATAATCCTGGAATTGCATGGTAGCAATAGTGTCAGCAAAAGATAACAGCATCAAAAATACCAGTATGGTCTTTATAAGAATTTTTCCCTGTTTGGTGAAGGTTTTAATTATATATCCGCTGCTGATGAGATTTAATACCGCCCAGCTTACCAGTAAAAAATAATACTGGGATGTGCCCCGATAGGTCAACAGATAAGCCGGAACTACTCCCGCCAAAATCATACCCCCTAAAAAGATCTGCCTTAACCGTATTTCAAAAGGTTTTTTGGCAGCCAGCACCAGCACATGTATCAAAGCTAATAGCCTGAAGCTGAAAAAACCAATTATATACAAGGGAATTATCAGGAGCCATAACTGCCAGGGCTGTGAAAATAATGACGATAAATGCTGATATAGACCTGTTGCCATAATGATTTCCAGGGGCATGAAATTAATGCCTTCACCGCCGGGTCCTTTAAAAATCAGCAGGAATACGGTGATAAAAACTGCCAGGCTCCCTGCTGTCAGCAATAACACGGGGATTGCTTTTGTCTTTTTTATCAGGGCATAAGCAGTCATCCCTATCAAAGCAGCCCCTACCACCGGGAAAAAACTACCCTTGGCACCGCTGACGGCAAAAACCAGCAAAAGTATCACCGTTAAATTTCTGGGGTCCGGTTTTTTTATATATTGGTCTATTTCGCTAAGCAAAGGCATTAACAGGATCAAGCCCAGCAAGAAAGTGGGGCTGATAAAAAAATTGCGCAGGAACACGTTATGGGGCCAGGCAATAAGAGCCGTACCCAACAACAGAGTTATCGCCACATGGATAAATCCAGCCCCCCGGCTTTGATACCAGCGGCTGGCCAGAAAATAGGCACCTCCCATCAGCAGATAGATGAAAATAATTATATTTAGTCGGAAAAACAGCAGGGGCAGGCCTAATTTGCTGCAATAGGCGATGAAAGCCGTATAAATATAAAAGAAGATATGGTAATTTAGCTGCTGGCCGGCAATCCTGGGGTCCTGGGGATACCAGTGATGCAGAATCTCAGCAATATTCCCCAGATGCCAGGGATAATCGACATGGTATACAACGGCTTCCAGTCCCGGCAAATGATTGGGGAGGAAATAAAACCATACAATCAGGACTAAAGCCGTCAGGGACAATAAGGCTGGTAATATAAAAGCGGTTAATGAAATATTCCCCGCCCTGTCCCGCAATAAGGCTATATCATTTTTACAATAACCCTGTTTCAGGTAGATTAAGATCATGATTCCCAGTACAACAAAGATTAAATGACGAAGGTTTATAGAAGAAAAAGCCATGAAGAGCAAAATATCCGCTGCGATCCCCAGGGCAAAAGCCAGGATGAAGCGGTATAAAGTGTAAGGATATAGTTTTAAAAGATTAAGGATCAATAAACCAGGGACTAATGTGGCCAGGATTAATGTGAGAAGGTATTTTATCAAATCAGCGGCACTTACCTGGAAATGAAATAATACCAATAGATTAATGATGGCAATAAAGGCTATCAAATAAGTTTTTGCCCGCTTTGAATCCATCCCTGGCCTCCAATGTATTACAAAATTGCAGATTAGTTTTCACCCAATTGTGCATAGATTCTGCCCCACATATCAGCAAAACCATCCAGGCTTGGCTGCCGGGGTTTAGGCAGGGGATTTTCGATAATATCCTTTACCCTGCCCCGTTGTGAAAGGATCATTACCCGGTCGCCCAGTATGATGGCTTCAGTAATATCATGAGTAACAAATAAAATTGTTGCCGTAAGTTCTTCTTTGATCCGCAGCAGTTCCTGCTGTAAATTATTACGGGTCAGGGCATCCAGATTTCCAAAAGGCTCATCCATCAAAAGCAGGCGGGGTTCAAGGGCCAGAGCCCTGGCTATCGCTACCCGTTGTTTCATTCCCCCGGATAGTTGATAGGGGTAATAGCTGCCATAGGCACTTAGTCCCACCATGGACAGGTAGTGTTCCACCCGTTTTTGCCGTTGGACTTTTGATATGCCATTGACCTTTAAGGGATATTCGATATTGGCCTCCACCGTCTTCCAGGCAAAAAGCTGGTCAAAGCCCTGGAAAACCATGATCCGATCTATGCCCGGTCCCTTGAGCCTCTGGCCATTTAATGAGGCATTGCCGCTGTCAATGTTTTCAAAGCCGCCAATGCACCTGAGTAAAGTTGTTTTGCCTGAACCGGAGGCACCAGCCAGACAAAAAAACTCTCCCGGTTCCACCGCAAAACTGATATCTTCCAAAACTCTTTTCGATTGCCCATCATGGTAAAAACTTTTGTTCAGTTGTGAAACCTTCAGCAATTAACTGCCTCCTAACTGCTCATGCCCCATTTTTTGACAGTGGCTTTTTCCACCGTCTTAAAGAGTATTTCTTCAACGATGATTCCCACAATCATAATGGTCAGCAAAGCAGCAAAAGTACCCACTATATCAAAATCGTAGCGGGTTTTAAAAATATGCCAGCCCAGCCCGCCAGCTGTCCCCACCGCCCCAAAAACCATCTCGCCAGCAATGGCTGCCTGCCAGGCCCGAGCCCATCCAATCTTCAGCCCGCCAAAAAGATAGGGGGCGGATCCTGGCAGCATGACTCCCCATATCAGCCCCAGCCTTTTGAGGCCAAAGTTTTTAGCTGCTTCAACATTGACAGGGGGAATGGAGCGAAAACCGGTCAACATGTTGACAACCAGTGGCCAGACAACGGAGTGAACAATAATAAAAATAATGCTTCCTTCTGTAAGACCGAACCAAAGCATAGCAACCGGCAGCAGGGCAATACCAGGCAGGGGGTGTAATGCTGCATTTAAAACACTGACCAGATTATCGAATAAACCCGACAGCATTGCCAAAGAGCTTAAAGCTAAAGCCAGTACCAGCGATATGAGCAGACCCTTGAGCAATAATAGCACCGAAAAAAGGGCTGTTTTCAGCAGATATCCATCTGCCAGCTGTTCTGCAAAGGAAACTGCCACAGCTGAAAAACCGGGCAGGAGCAAAGCATTAAAATATCCGCTTTTAGCCAATACCTCCCAACCGACGATTAGCAAACCCACTATAAATAATTTTTGCCAGTTATCTGATTTCAAGCAATGCTTCATTTTGCCCCACATCAATTTCTCTCCTGCAATCTTTCGATTACTGATTTTTCCCCGTACCTTTTGCCAATCACTGCCTGAACATTCTCAAAAGCGATTTCATCCAGCGTCGCCGGCATTTTACCGATAAAGCCCTGCTGGTGCATAAATTCAGCAAATCCCATAATGCCGTAAGGAGTTGAACAGTAATTAGTCCCGGCAAAAGTCAGATAAGCAAAAGCTTCTTCATCACTGGTATTGTAACGAGGAGCCAGAATTGCCGCTGCTTCCCGGGGATTATTATTGATAAAAGTGATGGCTTCATTAAAGGCACCTATGAAAGCATTGTAGGCAACCGGGCTCTGGTCATGAAACTTTTCCGTTGCCACACCAAAGATAAAGGTGAATTCTTCGCCAAAGGCATCTTCTCCCTTTAAAACTGCAGTGATTCCTGGCTCTTCCAGTTCTTTATACAAATAAGGGGGGGAGGAAAAATGGGCAGTAACATCCTTCTTGCTTAACAGCCCGGCCATGGCATCCGGGTGGGTAACCGACAACATAATACTATCAAGGGCATGGGCATCACCCAGTTCCTTCTCAGCCTCCATGGCCAGTAATATATGCTGGATGCTGGCTAAAGCGGGGCTGGCGATTTTATCATTTTGGGTAAAATCGCGGATAGTCTTGATCCGCTCATTATTGGTTACCAGAATCACCGGCTGACTGCCGGAGGCAGTGCATATTTTCCACTCTGCTCCTTTGTCCCAGCCGATCAAAAAAGGTGATATTCCCATAAAACCAATGTCCACCTCTCCAGCTACCATGGCATCTCTGATAACCGGGCCAGTGCCTAATTGTTTCCAAATCACTTCACTGCCAGGCAGATATTTTTCCATCAGATTCTTTTCCTGGACTATCTGCAAGGGTGCATAAGCCAGACCATACTGGACCGCAATGGTAACTCTGTGTTTTTCAATGCTGCCCGTTGGTTTTTCGGTATCAGACCCGCAGCCGGCCATTAACACCGGCAAAAATATCCCCAGCATTATAATAAACCCCAGCTTTTTCTTCACCGATATCTCTCCTTTAATCATAGATGCGGTAAAAACCATTCTTAGCCTCGGTATCAACCACCAGGTTTTCCCCCTGGTGATCGAATACCCGCAGTGCCTCATAGGCTCGGCGGGTTTTATACTGCAGGTCTGAAAGGTCGTCACCCATTATCAGCAGATAACCTATCCTGCGGGTGCTGTCAGTAAGCTTTTCCACCTTTTCCATCCGGGGATCGTAAAATCCTGCATTTATAACCCCTGGCATTGCTTTTATGGGCTTCAGATCCCCCAGGCTTTTTACCCGGCCCGGCCGGGCAACAATAAATTTGACCATGGCATGCTTCTTTATCCCGGCAGGGTCAATATGACCAGTTATGTTTACATCCGGTATTTTTCCGACGGCCAGATCGATGATCATGTCAACAATATCCCAGCCGGTGACCAATGGTATCAGTTCTTCTTCATGACCGCCGCCGATGCGGCAGGCGATTTCCACCACCTTGATATTATCCTGACTGACCAGCATCTGCACATAAAGAGGCCCGTTTTCTACCCGGAAAGCCCGGCAGATCCTTTCGATCAGGGATTCAACCGCCAAACGGCAGACCGCCCAGTAAACTGAAGGATATATATGTCCATCCGGTGTACCCAGGCGGGGTTCAATATTTATCAGGGGACGGTCCGTAATCATCAGGACCGTCGCCTGGCCTTTGCTGACCCATGCACTGACTGTAATTTCGTCCCCATTAAAATATTCTTCTGCTATTATTTCATCACTGCGGCTGCAGCGGAAACAATCCTCTGCAAAGGCAGTAATATCTTTGTTTAAATCATTAATTTTATAAATCCCTCTTTGCCCCTGACTATCAATGGGTTTGATAACTATGGGCAGATTCATGCCGGCCAGTTTACTGGCAAGTCTTTCATAATCACCGGCTTCATTTTTATGGATATAAATATGCCGGCAGCAAGGGATATGATTATCTGTGAAGACCTGCTTCATATACTTTTTATTGGTGGCCCGCAGGGCTGTCCAGGGGGTTATCATATGAGGGATACCCAGGGCATCTGCCACGCAGGCAGCAGTGTAAACCGGCTGATCGGTCCCGATGGCAAAAACTCCGTTGATTTTATATTTCCTGGCCACTTCAATATTGGCATCAACATCGAAAGTGCTGACCCTTTCAAAATGGTCCGCCCATTGCAAACCGGGAGCATCGGGCAAATAATCGCTGACAATGACCTCATATCCTTTAGCTCTGGCCTGACGGATGGCCTTGATTTGATTGACCCCTGCACCCAGGCATAGTATTCTCACAGTATTCCACCTTCTTCTGCCCATATCTCGGCAATATCAAAATCCAAAGCCTGTATCTGTTTATGTTTCCTGCCCAGATGAACATAGCATAATTGCCCCGCTAATTTTATGGAACGCAGCAGATTATAATTGCTGTGCCCATATTTTCTATCTGCCTGGACGATTTTTAATTCAGCAGCATTCCTGGTATGCTGAAAGATCAAAGCAGCCAAAAATATCCCCGGGCCGGGCTCCTCCAGGATTTTATCCACCAACTCCCTGGTCAGCACCCGGTAACTACTGGTCTCTACCCCGGCCGGACGGCCAAAAAGCCAGTGCAATATATATTGAATGGCCCTGCTGCCCAGATTGCGATATAATGCCTGCTTTTTCCTTTTCGGCACCGCAAAGACCACTTCATAACCTTTTTTCATCATTTCCAGTAAATCCGGGATCACTTCCGGCGGGTACTGCAAATCATCATCGATGGTTATCAGCAAATCACCCCGACTCTGTTTCAAACCACATAATGTAGCCATATGCTGCCCATGGTTGCGAGCTAATCTGATGATATTCAGTCCTTTGTCCTGTTCCCGCAAGGATACCATCACTTCAAAACTCCGGTCGGCACTGGCATCATCCACCATAATTATTTCATATTTATTTCCCAGTGGTTCCAGGATATCCACCAGACGCTGGTATAACTCCGGAAGACTTTCCTGACTGTTATAAACCGGTATAATAACCGAAATTGATGGCAGCATGACATTACTCCTCTTATTACCAGTTCCCCAGACACGCACTGACCTTATCGATGATATAATTTTGCTCAGCTTCACTTAAATCAGGATACAGGGGCAGGCGGATCAAACGGTGGCTTACATCCATTGAAATAGGCAGATCATTCGGCTCATAGCCTAGTTTCCCCCCCATGGGGGAACTATGCAAAGGAACAAAATGAAAACTGGCCTCTATCCCTTCCTGCCTTAATTGGACCAGCATCCGGTCACGGTAATCCCCGGCGGGGCAGAGCATATGAAAAATATGATAATTGGAACGGGCATAATCAGGCACATAGGGAAGCTGCAAAAGCCCCCCTTCCTCATAAGGTGCAAAAGCATTCATATATTGGTTGAATTTTTCCTGCCGCTGAACCATCATGGCATCAGCTTCTTCTAATTGAGCATATAAAAAAGCAGCCAGCAAATCAGCCATTGGAAAGCTGGATCCGGCTGTCTGCCAGGTATAACGGTCTACTTCACCGCGCAGGAAACGCCGGCGATCGGTACCTTTCTCGTAAATCATTTCGGCCTTTTGCAGTAATTCTGGCCGGGGGTTATTGATTAAAAGTGCCCCCCCTTCCCCGCTGACAATATTCTTGGTGGCATGGAAGCTGTAACACCCCATAATGCCCTTTGTACCCAGGGGTTTTCCTTTATAATAAGCCCCAACACCCTGGGCGGCGTCTTCTACCAGTGCAATGCCGGCTTTCTCAGTGACTTCCAGCAACCGGTCCAGATCACTGGCTATCCCCCCATAATGCACTGCCAGCACTGCCCGGGTACGAGAATTTATCCTGGCAGCTGCATCGACAGGATCCAGCATCAGAGTTTTGCTGTCTATTTCAGCAAAAACCGGCCTTGCACCGCGCAAAAGCACCGCATTGGCAGTAGATGCAAAGGTAAAGGAGGGCATTATAACTTCGTCACCAGGTGCCAGGTCCAGACAAAGCATTGCCAGTTCCAAAGCACTGGTCCCCGAAGTGGTTAAAAGAACCCGGGGACAGGCCAGATCATTTTCCAGCTGTTTTTGCACCAGCTTTGAATAGTACCCATCACCGCTAAGCTGACCCTGTTCAATACAATCCCGGAGGCAGTCTATTTCCCTGCCAGTAATATGGATACGATTAAAAGGTATTCTCATTCAGCCTGTCCTTCCCTCATTCGTCGATAATTTGATTGCCGACTGCCATCATGATTTGGTTGGCATATTGCAAAGCCTCTAAAGTACCTGCATCCGTCCACAAACCAGGCAGAATATCATAATGTAATGCCCCCTTTTGAATATAGCAGTTATTTACGGGTGTAATTTCGTATTCCCCCGAAGGGCCGGGCGGCATCTGGCGAATAATGTTGAAGACATTTTCATCATACATATATATACCGATAACTGCGAAGGCACTTTTAGGTGCGGCTGGTTTTTCTTCTATTTCGATGATTTTAAGTTCATCAAGAGCAGCTATACCATATCGTTCAGGATCTTCCACCTTGCGGAGCAAAACCCTGGCACCCTGTTTCTGGGCGGCAAAGAGTTCGACAAAAGGTCTGATGCTATGTGTGGCAATATTATCGCCCAGAATCACTATGATACGATGACCGGCAGCAAAATTTTCGGCTAAAAGCAAAGCGTGGGCTATTCCCAGCGCTTCTTCCTGGACTTTGAAAGTAAAATCACAGCCAAACTGGGCTCCGCTGCCCAGTAACCTGACAATCTCCCCCATGTGTTCTTTGCTGGTTATGACCATGATATCTTTTATTCCCGCCGAAACCATCTGTTTTATGGGGTTATAAATCATGGGTTCTTTTCCCGTGGGCAGCAAGTGTTTATTGGTTATTTTAGTCAATGGATCAAGGCGGGTACCTTTTCCCCCGGCCAAAATTACTCCCTTCATCATTCACACCTCATATTTCGAAATTTCGCCGCCATTCCGGATTATTAAGATACCAGGAAACCGTGGTTTTAATGCCCTGAACAAAATCGGTCCGGGGTTTGAATCCGGTCAGCTGCATGGTTTTTTCAGCATTTATGGCATAACAGCGGTCATGGCCTTTCCGGTCTTCAATGTGCCGGATTAAATCCTGGTTTATATGACTTAAGCGATGATCATCTGCCTTTATTTGCCCCTGCAATTCCGTCAGAATGGCATTGATAACTTCCATGTTGGTCAATTGATGCCGACCGGCAATATTGTAAACTTCACCACTTTGCCCCTGGTTGATTATTGCCTGAATAGCTGCACAGTGATCGGTGACAAACAACCAGTCGCGTATTTGCCGGCCATCACCATAAACCGGGATTGGCTTTCCTGCCAGAGCATTGAGGATCACTTTCGGAATCAATTTCTCCGGATATTGCCGGGGGCCAAAATTATTAGTGCAGCGCGTGATAATAGCGGGCAGATCAAAAGTGCGCTGGTAGGCTTGTACAATCAAATCGGCTGCCGCTTTGGAGGCAGAATAAGGACTGCTGGGCTTTAATGGACTTCCCTCAGTAAAAAACTCCTGTCCGGGTGCTGCCGATCCATATACTTCATCAGTCGATATCTGCACAAACAACTCTATTTCATAACAGCGGGCGGCTTCCAGCAAAACCTGTGTGCCGGTCACATTAGTATGGACAAAGACCCTGGGATCAAATATGCTGCGGTCCACATGGGACTCAGCGGCAAAATTTATAATAATCCGGGGATGGTAGTGGTTGAATATTTGCTCTACTATCAGCGGATCACAAATATCCCCCTTGATAAAATGATAGTCGGCCGTCGATATATTTATCTCCGGATAAGGCCGGGTCCCAGCATAACTCAGGTTGTCCAGATTTATGATTCGAATTCTATTTTTACCCGATAATAAATAATCAATGAAATGGGAGCCGATAAAACCGGCGCCGCCAGTTATCAAATATGTTTGCATAAAAATCACCACCGCCTGCCTGAACAGGATTCTTTCATTATCTTAAGCCAACCTGAGGAATATTGCAGAAAACAAGGAGATAATTGTATCTCCTCGTATATACTGATATATTATATCAAATTTGACCAATCGCAACCAATAAGACCCGGCCAATAAAAACACCTGAAGGCAGGTGTTTAACCTTCCTCCAGGTGATAATTATTCTTCAAAAAAGGATCCCTTATCAGGCGGCTTCTTTAATAACAGGCATATTCCCCGCTGTCCAGCCAAAATTATACCCGCCTTTAATGGAATGAGCCTGGTAGCCCAGAACCTTTAAAACGGCCACTGCCTGCCCCCCCATCTGACCGCTATAGCAATATATGATAACCGGTTTGCTGACATTTATTTTATCCAGGTTTTTCCCCAGCTGGCCAAAGGGGATATTGATTGCCCCTTCAACATGACCCTGGGCAAAATCTTCCGGTTTTCTCATGTCAATAATTTGCACTTCTTCTTCCCCTTCAATCCTGGCTAACGCATCAGCAACTTCGATAATATTCGTGTCATTGGGCATTGTGGCGAAATAATCCTTAAGGATCGCTGCAATAGCCGGATCGGGCTGGGCCGGAGTCAAACCTGCCGGGATTACATGGGCTTCAGTGTCAGCGGGGAAATTATTCTTTTTCACCCAGCCATTATCAAAACCCAGATTAAGTGAACTGGCATTATATCCGTACATATTTAAGATGGCAATGGTCTGGCCGGCGGTTTGACCGGATTTGCAGTAAACCACCAATTCCTTGTCAACCGGGAATTGATCAATATAATCGTGGAGTTTGGTAAAGGGGGCATTGACCGCACCCTTGATATGTCCTGCCGCATAATCTTCCGGGGAACGAATGTCAATTATAAATAAGCTGTCATCATTGGCATCGATACGTTCTTTAAGCTTTTCTTCCGGAATAACACGGTTATTGTCCGGGTTGGTGGATAAAAATTTATCAGCAACTTCTTCAATGCTTATTACTGCCGGTCCCTCCGGTACAGGCGGCGTAACCGTCTGTTTATCCCCGCATCCAAATATAAGACCGGATACGAAAATCATCGCCAGAACAAGCGCAATCACTTTGATCCTGTTTTTGTTCATTACTCCTCTTCCTCCCTGTTTTGTAATGGTAGAATTCATCCCCGCGATTTCAGGCCGCCACCCACCTCCTGCAGCATTTTTGTTTGTGTTCTCATCTGTATCTATTATAAAGCGAACTATTAAATTGCTATATTCGTTTTTCTTATAACCATATAACCAAATCACTGACTGTATTTCCCGAAGCACCCTGGGTCAGCCTGCAAAAAGCGTTTTTATCCCTGGCATATAAAAACCGCTTCTGGTTAAAGTTATTGCTTATTATTATAAAATGTTTTTTAAATTGACTTTTTCTTTTTCCGGCAGGTGTTTTATCATTAGCCTGATCTCAGCCAATTGCCCCAGGGCCAGACTCCTGTTTTCTTCGTTTATATATTCTTTGGCCCGGGCCAGGGAAAACTCAATATTATCCATTTCCTGATGGTCAATGATTATTGGCCACCATCTGGCATTATCCCCCCAGCGTGCTTCCAATTTCTCTATATTTTCCCTGGCGCTTTGCCAATCATTGCTTTTAATATCCTGACAAACCATCTCAATGCGCTCACTCAAGTGATCACTGGATTCCTGCAAAGAATCATTGACCCAGAGGCCGGCACTGAAAATCAATACCGTGGAAATAATGATAGCAATGAATATTCTCATGGTAACTCCTTACAAATCAGCTTTTATTCTGGAAAAACAGCTGTCCCTGGGCATCTTGATGAGCATAAAAGACTTTTTTACTGGTAGTGCCCTTTTTTCTAAATTCTTTTTCCAGCCAATCCAGATCCTGATCTATTTTGCGCAGGTTTTTATGATTTACTTTGCCATCGGTTACCAGCGTGACCGGCAGACTTTCATGGCCGGGAGCTATCCCCAGATCACCGGGTTGTATAGGTCTTTTTTCAGATTTTAAAATAACGCTTAAATTTCCGCTGGTCTCCAGAATGGCAAATTCCACATCGGAAATATTACTTACATTTTTGTCCCGCAATTGTTCCAGTAAATCATTTATGTTATAGCGCAGCTTGCGCATTTCCTTTTCCATGAGCCGGGCATTTTCAATCAAAACACTGGGTCGGCCGCAAATAATACCCCGAGCGCTTTCACTTTTCAAGGACAAGAAAGAAAGTGTCACATGGGCAGCAAAAAGTGTGAAGATAGGAATCAGACCATTAATGATGGGAATACTGGTATTTTGCATGGGGATAGCGGCCAGTTCAGATATCATTATAATAATGACCAGTTCATAGGGCTGCAACTGACCTATCTGCCGTTTTCCCATAAGGCGCAGAAAAATAACTGTCGCCGCAAAAAGTATCAATGTGCGAATAATAAAAAGATTCATGACTTCCACCTGAATAAAACTAATACTTACGGTTTAGTTATATCCCAAGAAGTCTTTTTCAATACCACCCGGGAAAAATATCATGGGTCATTAAAGGCATGAGAAGGAAGGAATCAATCATTGCCCCTTATCTTCACCGGGTGATACCTCATTAAGATAGCGCAGCAATATATATTCGAAATTCTCTATTTTATGGGGCAGCAGACATTGACTGCAATCTTTGAGGCCGTTATCCAGGATGGTGTAATCCCCGCCGCAGTCTTTCAGGGGATATAAGGGACAGTAACAAAAGAAGCAGTTTATAAACAGCAGGTCATGGCAGGGATAATAGGGACAATCATAGCAGCAGAAATAATGTATTATATCCACCTGCACACCTCATTTTAGATAAGTATCTTCCAGCCATTGCAGAGTTATTTCTTCCCGTAACTCAATCATATCAGTAAATCTATGATCAGCATTTTCAATCAAAGCCAGGGTGGAGCGGGGAAGACTCTTATGGATAGCCAGAGCATTGGTGAAATCCACCACTTCATCGTCTTGGCCATGGCAGATAAGGGCCGGTTTTCCAGATAAAACCGCCAGATTGCGCCGGAGTTCATGCTGGCCAAAATCCCTTACCAGTTCCGGTCGCAATATGTATTCCCGCTCGCCGTCCATGACCTTGATGTTTCGGCCTTCCGCCAATTCTTCGTATAAATTGCCCAGGATCCGCTGGAAGGTGTTTTTCACATCCAGAGGCGCCGACCAGAAAATACAGCCTTTTACTGAGGCCGGGTGCTGCCTGAGGGCAAGAATGGTACTGCCCCCAAAGCTTCTGCCCAGAAGGATCAAAGGCAGTTTAAATTTTTCTTCCACATAATCAATTACTGTTTTTAAATCATTGGCCTGACTGCTCAGAGTAACGGAAGAAAAATCTCCTCCGCTTTCCCCGGAGCCGCCAAAATCAAAGGCCAGGGTACCCAATCCCCTGGTATAGAACTTGGCCGCCATAGTAAATATTCTGCCCCGATTTTCTTTGGCCCCAAAAAAGCCATGGCAGACAATCACCAGGTAAAGAGGCTGCGGGGGCAAGTCCAGCCAGGCAGCCAAATTAGTCCCGTCGTTTTTAGTTATGGTAATCTTTTTCATATAACACCTTTGCTTTACAGGGGTTTTTTCTGTTTATTAGCTTCATCGGATTCATACCGCACTTTGTTGCTGCAATAATCACATATGAATCCGGGCAATTCCCCCTTTTTTTCTGCCATTTTTTTATAATCCGGATGTTCTTCATCCACATTAAATACTTTGGCACACAGCAGACACCGGGCAGCAATAGATTTCATTTTACCTTCCCTCCCCACCAAAATTTATCAATCGGTTTCGGCTTCGTCAACTATAAGCATGTAAAGTACCCGCTGGTAATTGAATGAACCAATAATATTTCCGTTTTTATCATACAAATAATTCAGTGAAGATCCTCCGACATAGACGGTTCCATCCTTGTCCACTCCCAGATTGTTTACATATCCGGTCAATATCTCATCATCGGTGAAGGTGATCTCGACTTTGATCAATTGATGCCTGTCATCACGCTGAGTGTAATCCTTGATATTGAAACCGCACCCCCCTATTCCCAGGACGATCAATAGAATCAGGGGCAATAATACTCTTTTTTTCCTCATCATGGATTTCTCCTCCTTTGAGACCGATGTGCTCTGGCAGCGGATAAATTCCGTTTTTCGCCGGCATTTATATTTTGCCTGTGTTCATTCCAATTTTGCAGTTTTTGATTCACCAGATAATGAATACTGTCAACGGGGTATAAACCCCCTTCATCTTTTACCCCCGCTTCCTTCCCCGTCAGTATTTCCAGCCCCTGGTCAATATGACTGACTGCCCAGAGATGGAATTGTTTAAGGCCGATGGCCATGACGACTTCTTCGTCCAGCATTAGCTGCGCAACATTCTGTATAGGTATAATAACGCCCTGTTTGCCATTTAACCCTATGGCCTGACAGGTTTTGAAAAAGCCTTCAATTTTTTGATTGACGCCTCCCACCGGCTGGATTTCTCCATTTTGATTGACCGAACCAGTAACAGCGATCCCCTGGTAAACAGGTGCTTCCGCCAGACTGGACAACAATGCATACAGTTCAGCACTGGAAGCACTGTCCCCATCGATCCCCGAATAACTCTGTTCAAAAGTAAGACTGGCTGAAATGCTAAGGGGTTTATCCTGAGCGTATTGGGCCCCCATATATCCACTCAAGGTCAGGACTCCTTTGCTATGGATGGTGCCGCTGAGCCGCACTTCCCTTTCGATATTCACCAGTCCTTTTTCGCCCATAAAAGTTTTGGCCGTGATCCTTACCGGACGGCCGAAAAAGTAGTCACCCAGATCAAAAACTGCCAGTCCGTTTATTTGCCCGATTTTAGCGCCGTCAACATCAATGAGGAGGCGGCTGCCCACAATATGTTCATGGACCCGGTCTTCGATCAGGGAAGAACGATAATGTTTTTCGGTGATGGCTTTTTGTACATGCTGACTTTTGATGACTGGACTCCGGGCGGTTTTAGCCCAGGCATCTGCTTCATAGATTATTTCAACCAGTTTATTAAATGAAGCTGATAGTTTATTTTGATCCTCTGCCATCCTGCTGCTATAATCCACTACTGCTGCTACCGCTTCCGCATCGAAATGCCGCAGATTTTTTTCGTTGCAGACCGAGCCGATGAATTGAGCATATTCGTAAACATGCTTACGGCTGCGGGGCATCTCGGTATCAAAATCCGCCCGCATTTTAAATAGTTTTTGAAATTCCTCGTCCTGAGCATAAATTAAATAGTAATAGATGGCCTCCCCGATCAGGATCACTTTAATGCTGGCAGGGATTGGCTGGGGCTGCAGACTTTCCGTGCTGGTGATTCCCATCATTCTTCCCAGGTTTTCGATGGTTATTTCTTCGTTTTTAAGCACCCGTTTCAAGCCATCCCAGACATAGATATTTTTGATCAGATCCCATACATGCAGGATCAGATAACCTCCATTGGCTCTATGCAAAGCCCCGGCTTTTATTTTGGAATAATCCGTTGCCAGTATGCCAAACTCATTCTCATATAGAACCTGGCCAAATAAATTAACCAGGTTGGGATTGGGTTCATAAATAACCGGGGCATGCTGAAGTTCCGAATTATCAATGAAGAGATTGACCTGGTATTTTTGCAGCGGTTCCCGGCGGTCGAAACGGAAGA
>LSQX01266641.1_pt1 | contig 24412 bp, 20 predicted proteins | sample 654561 | NCBI WGS metagenome assembly LSQX01 (sample SAMN04489861, study PRJNA283612) | anaerobic digester metagenome | isolation source: 4 biogas reactors fed with cattle manure at either 37C or 55C with and... | place: Denmark: Kongens Lyngby | collected 2014
TGGACTAACAGCCATTTGCACCTATTTGTGAAAGAAGGAGTGGAGTACAGTTTCCGCTACCAGTCGGATGATTTCTGGGAAGAGTGGGGCTATACGGACTATAAAGGCATGAAAGCTTCTGATTTGATATTAAAAATTGGGGATACTCTTGAATATCTGTACGATTTTGGAGACAGCTGGTACCATATTATTGAATTAGAGGAAGTGATAAACGACTCGTCAATCGACATACCATTTCTTATATGTATTGACGGAGCCCGGCGCTGCCCAACAGAAGACAGTGGTGGGATTAGCGGCTATCACGAGAACATGGATATAATTAAAGACCCTACCCACGAGGAGTACGAAAACACCCTTACTTGGTTGGGAGATGGTTTTGATCCGGAATATTTCAGCCTGCAAGAAGTGAACAAGGTATTGGCCAGTTACTGCAAAGAATAAGCCTCCTGTCATTCGGTGTGCCATCTCTTTGGTGTGCCAGATTGGATCAAGCGCGCCACTTTTTTATTAGCAATTTCCAAGTATCACATTAACAGGCTATTGCGTTTTTGTAAAAACTGAATGGCGCGCTAGATCCGATCTGGGAGTGTGCCATTTTTTTTATGAAATTAGCTTGATTTATGAATTAAAATGCTAATTTTGTGAACTGAAAGCAGAAATAATTACCGCTATTGGTTCACAAATACATAAATGAGTATTTTATTAGAAGTATATAAAGATTCCAGGACAGTTTTTAAGATTGCCGATATTGCTATGTTTTTTCCGTTTGAGGACAGCAGGTATTTGAGTGATCGGATGAGGTATTTTGTAAAAACGAACAGGCTTTTAAATCCTCGAAAAGGAATTTATGCTAAACCCGGTTACAACCCGTTGGAATTAGCAAATATACTTTATACACCCTCGTATATATCTTTGGAATATGTTCTCCAAAAATCAGGTATTATTTTTCAATATGACACACGTATTACTAGTGTAAGTTACCTATCAAGAGAGGTGTCAGTTGATGATCGTATATTACGTTATCGAAAAATTAATTTGAGCATAGTAATGGAAACTGCCGGCATTCTCAGGGATAGCAATCATGTAAACATAGCTACACCCGAAAGGGCTTTCCTTGACATGCTGTACCTGGATAAAGTTTTTTATTTCGATAACCTTAGGCCTTTAAATACACAACTGATTGACAAAATAATGCCAGCATATAAATCAATAGCGTTAAAAAAAAGAGTACAAAATTTATTAGCACATGTTAAATAGTAACAAACATAGATTGTATCTTTTTCAGATACTTAAGGATGTGTACGAAGATCTGGAACTTGCCGGGATACTTGGTTTTAAAGGTGGAACTGCTCTTATGTTTTTTTATGATTTACCCAGGTTTTCTGTTGATCTGGATTTTAATCTATTAGATCCGGCAAGAGAAAAGCAGGTGCTTGATAAAATCACCGGCATATTATCGAAGCACGGAACTATATACGATGAAGCCATTAAGTTTTATGGAATTATTGCTGTTTTGGATTATGGGATGGGCGACAGAAAATTAAAAGTTGAAATTTCAAAAAGAGATTTCGGCAGCACATATGAAATAAAAAACTTACTGGGTGTAAATGTAAAAGTAATGGTTAAGCCCGACATGTTTGCTCATAAATTATGTGCTATAATGGACAGGAAGACTATCACAAACAGAGATATTTTTGATAGCTGGTTTTTTATGAACAGTAAAACTCCACTGAACAAATCCATTGTGGAGCAAAGGACCGGTATGTCACTAGCAGAGTATCTGCATAAGTGCATTACTAAATTGGAGACAATGAGTGATAAAAAACTACTTGACGGTTTGGGTGAATTGATGGATAATGAAACGAAAAATTTTGTTCGTCATAAATTGCGTTCCGAGAGCATATCGCTTATGAAATTTTATCAGCAATTTCCGGTCTTAGCAGAAGAGTGATGAAAGTTAGCGGAAGAGTGATGAAAGTTGGCAGTTTTGGTGCGCCATCTTGGATCAAGCGCGCCACTTTTTCCTCGGCAATTTCCAAGTGGCACATTAACAGGTCATTGCATTTTTGTAAAAACTGAATGGCGCGCTAGATCCGATCTGGGAGTGCGCTATCTGGCAGTGTACTATGATTTTAGGGGTGTGACAAAATATGCTTTACTTCATGCAGGCTGTGCTGTATTTTAGTTAGGTAGCATTTTGTTTTCAGATTGTATATCTGATTTTGCGACATAATACCTTTGTAGACAGACCTGTAGAATAATTTAAAGAACTTAAGTTTAATATGGCATATAAAGATTGCTGTTGCAAAAATTGGATATAAGTAATTTATAATTTATATTTGCAACAGGTCTAACTAAGAAAACGTATGAAAATAAAAAACAACCTTAAACTATTTAGAGATGCATTGGGCTTTACTCAAGAGACAGTAAGTTCCTTCCTTGGTGAAAAGATATCCAGAGGTGCATTGGCTAATTATGAAGCGGGCACAAGAGAGCCTCCGCTTGATGTGCTGCTTAAGTTAGCTGATCTATATGGTGTTGAGTTGTCTGATTTTTATGAGGAAGACAAAGACAAGTTACAGGATGCTCTTCTTTTTGCCTTTAGGATGGAAGATGTTGCTGAGAGTGATTTAGAAGTAATTGCTAATTTTAAAGAAGTCGTCAAGTCCTATTTAAAAATGAATACCATTGCCAAGAATGAATAGGGAGTTAATTGAGTTACAAGCAGCGAAACTGAGAGAGGGATGGGGTTTCTCACATACTGAACCAATCAATGTGGAACAGCTTCTCTTAAAATTAAATATATTAACACTCTTTAGGCCAATGAGTGAAAGCTTTTCGGGGATGTGCCTTAAAAGAGGTAATTTTTGCTTTATTCTGGTAAATTGTAAGCACCCGGTTGGAAGACAAAATTTTACTATTGCTCACGAACTCTATCACTTATTTGGTGAGGAGGATTTATACAGGCATTGCAGTACATCAGATTCTGCTGCTCAAAGTAAAGAGGAAAAGAAAGCTAATTACTTTGCCTCGGCTTTACTGATGCCCAAGCTGGGGCTTCAAAAAATGATTCCGGAAGATGAATTGAAAAGTAAAGCGTTATCTATAGGTACTCTTCTAACATTAGAAAATTATTTTAATGTCTCAAGAAGTGCATTGTTGGTGCGACTTGATCAGTTACGAATAATCTCTAAGAAAAAATATGAAAAATTAAGTTTGCTACCGGTTAGTGAATTAGCAAAAGAATACGGTTTTAATACAACGTTGTATAAATCCGGTAACTGTGGAAAAATCATTGGTGATTATGGCATTAAAGCTCGTAAATTATTCGACGAAGAGCTTATTTCTGAGGGCCATTTCATTGAGTTGATGTATAAAATAGGGGTAAAACCTAATCTAAATAACGTAACAAAAGTGAGTGATGTCTGGACAGGAGAGGGTGAAAATAGTATTGGATACTGACGTTATTATTCACTTTATTAGGGGAGGGGCTTTCACTCTCTTACCCAAGATCCTACCCGGCTATTCATTTGTTATTCTGGAAAGGATATATAATTCGGAACTTTTTAATATGCATGGGGGGATGATTTCAAATGTAATTGCACATTTAAATCATTGTCAATAGAAAAGTGGGAGCCAAAAGGAAAGGCAAGGGTTGAATTCATGCAACTAGAAAAGAAGTTTGGCATAGGGGAGAGTTTAGCTATGGTTTATTGTAAATACAACCATAATGTTTTAGCAAGTAGTAATCTGAAGGATATTAAAGAATATTGTACAGACAACGGGATTACTTATGTGACCACTATGGATTTGCTACATAGAGCTTGGATAAGACAACTTATGACAGAAAAAGAGTGCGATCAATTTATTTCTGATGTTATCCGTAAAGGCAGCAAACTCCCGGTTCGTAGGATAAAAGACTATAAAAGTAGAGGGATTGTGTTGTAGACGAAAGAGTTGCAGCAATATTTTCCAGTGTGAAAGAAGAGTCAAAAGAAAAATCATTTTTGGTGCGCCAGATCTGATCTGGGAGTGCGCCAATTTTACAAGCAAATGAAGAAGATATTACTTTATGGCATCGCCTTTGCTCTTTTATTTCTCTTATACCAAATAGTTATGAGCAGTGGAAAGAGGTTTATGAATCCTACGCTGGAGGAGCAGTTTTCGCCCAAGATGTCCGATGTGTTAAAAATGAGAAGGGAGGGGAGAGAGAAGTGGGAAAAGGGCGGTAGGTCAGCAGCTGCGGTTGCGACTGCAGTGACCGCAAAGGCGGCGGCGGCTCGGCTTAATGAAAGACCGGCGGAGGGGGAGGTGGCCGTGACGTTTGTGGGGCATGCGACGTTTTTGATCCGGACGGCGGGACTGACTATCCTGACCGATCCCGTTTGGTCTGACAGGGCAAGTCCCGTACGGTGGGTGGGGCCGGAGCGTGTGACAAAGCCGGGGGTGGAGCTGGATAGTTTGCCGGCGGTGGATGTGGTGCTGATTTCGCACAACCATTACGACCACCTGGATAAAAAGACGTTAAAAGCGTTGGAGCGGCGATTTTCTCCTTTGGTGCTTGTTCCTGTGGGTGATAAGAAGCGGGTGCAGTCGTTTGGCGTAAAAAATGTGCAGGAGCTTGACTGGTGGGAGAGTGTAGAGGTAAATGAGAGTACCACCATTACGTTTACTCCGCAACAGCACGGATCGGGCCGAGGCCTTTTTGACCGCAACAAAAGCCTTTGGGGGAGTTTCTTTATTCGGCAAGGGGAGCGGAGTCTGTATTTTGGCGGGGATGGCGGTTATTCTACGCATTTTGCCGATATAAAAGAACGCATGGGCTCCCCTGATATTGCGCTACTTGGCATTGGATCGTACAAGCCCGAGTTTTTTATGAAGCCCATTCACACCAGTCCTGCCGAGGCGGTTCTGGCACACAAAGATTTGGGGGCAAAGCGGAGCATCGGTATGCATTTTGGCACCTTTCAGATGTCTTCGGAGGGGTTTGAAGAACCGGTGCAAGACCTTAAAACAGCCATAGAAAAAGAGGGGCTTGCGGAAGATGAATTTATAGTGATGCAAGAAGGTGAAACTAAATTTGCATTTCCGAGAATAATCACTACATTTGACTAACGCAACCGCCATTACAGTAACGCGGGTTGCGATAAACTACGAGAATGTGATTAGATTTTATAATAGAGAGAAAGAACTTGCCTTACTCGCAAATACGTGGGTGAAATCACAGAAGTTTGCGCAGATGACTTTTGTTGTAGGGCGCAGACGTATAGGAAAGACTACTCTTCTTACCAAAGCATATGAGGCCGGACCTATGGTCTATTTGTTTGTGGCTAAAAAGAATGAGATTCTTTTATGTGAGGAGTTTTTGGAAGAAATAAGCAACAGCCTTGGGGTGAAGGTATTCGGTATCATGCGAACCTTTAAGGATGTATTTGGGTTTATGATGGAACTCTCACAAACTCGCAATTTTACTGTGATAATAGATGAATTTCAAGAGTTCTATAACATCAATCCATCCATATACAGTGATATGCAGAATATATGGGATGTTAAAAAGAACGATAGTAAGATGAATCTTGTTCTTTGCGGTGATGCAAAAGAACCGTTGTTTGGAAGAGCCACTGCCCGAATCTATTTGAAGGCATTCGATATCTCTACTATAAAAGAAATATTTGAGAACTACCATCCGAAGTATAGTAACGAAAATTTACTGGCTTTTTATATGCTTACAGGTGGGGTAGCCAAGTATGTTGAATTGTTGGCAGAGGCAAATGCATTCACATTAGATACGATTCTGGAAGAGGTGTTTTCTGCTAACTCTTTGTTTCTGGATGAAGGAAGGAATGTGTTGGTGGATGAATTTGGAAAAGATTACGGTAATTACTTTTCCATTCTGTCACTCATTGCTTCGGGCAAAACATCGCGTAGCTTGATGGAATCTGTCCTTGAAATGCAGATTGGAGGATTTCTGGATCGGCTGGAAAACGATTTTGGACTAATAACTAAGGTGCGACCTGTCCTTTCTAAACCTTACGGACGTAATGTTAGATATATGATAAACGATCAGTTTCTAAACTTTTGGTTTCGGTTTATTTATAAATACCGTGGAGCCATAGAGATGAGAAACCTGGAGTACGTGAAAAAGATAGTAAAGCGGGATTATAAAACTTATACTGGGCTGGTGCTTGAGCGTTATTTTGTCAATAAGATAGTTTCAGAGGAAGATCTTTCAGAAATAGGGTCGTATTGGGAAAAAAACAATCAAAATGAAATCGATATTGTAGCCTTGAACCACTACCAAAAAAAGGCCATTATTATAGAAGTTAAAAGACAACCAGAAAATATTAAAATGAATGTTCTTAGGCAAAAAGCCACGACGCTCGTTGCTAAATTGGAAAACTACACCATAGAGTACAGAGGATTGTCAATGAAGGATATGTGATTATATTTTTACACATGAAACACATCAGAACCATACTTCTTATTTTGTTGGCGGCCATGGTGCTCTCTTGCAGGGGCAATATAACGCCGTTGTCTTCCGATAAAGAATTATTGAGTTTTTCCCTGGAGAAGGAACATAATCCTTGGCTTAAGGGCTCTGTGATGGGAGTGGTTGACGGGCGCCGTATTAAACTGGTCCTTCCCCAGGCAAAGAGCAATGAGAGCTTGGTGGCTACTTTTACGTACAACGGAGTGGGGGTATTTGTGGGGGGTGTGGAGCAAGAGTCGGGCGTTACTGCGAACGATTTTTCCAAGCCTCTGGAATATACCGTGATGGCGCGCGATGAAAGCACGCAGAATTATACAGTGGTGGTAGATTGGATCCCGGTAGAGAAGGCCAACCTTCCTCACATACATATTGCTATTGAGAATGGAGAGCCTATGGAAACTCGGGACAAAAAAAGGGAACTCAACGCGGTGGTGAGGGTGGAGGGGAAGCGGAACTACCCGAGTTACGAAGGAGAATGCACTATCCGGGGCCGAGGCAATTCCACGTGGGGCATGCCCAAGCAACCGTACCGCATAAAGCTGAAAGAGGCGGCGTCTCTTATGGGGTTGCCGGCGTACAAGGACTGGGTGTTGCTGAACGAGTACCTGGACGGAACTATGTTGTACAACTCGGTGCCCTATAAGGCCGGGCAGCTGTTGGGGATTCCCTTTACCAATACCGTGGTGCCTGTGGAACTGACTATCAACGGGGAATACCGCGGGGTGTATGGTTTTACAGAGCATAAAGAGGTGGGTGTGGGGCGGATAGACGTGGGGGATAACGGATTGCTGTTGGAATTGGATGTGTATTACGACGAGGATTGGAAGTTTATGTCCGGCTCTTCGCATTTGCCCGTGATGATTCAGTTTCCCAAGAGTAAAGACATGAATACGCAGTTGCTGCAAACCATTCGGGACGATTTCAACCGCTTGGACCGGTTGGTGCAGGATTCCTCTTTTCCCAACAACAATTATCTGGATTATTTTGACGACGTGTCGTTTGTCAACTATATGATTGTGTATGAGCTCACCAAGAACGGTGAGATTAACCATCCCAAAAGCACGTACATAAACAAGCCGGCCGGAGGGAAGTATCGTATGGGCATCATCTGGGATTTTGACTGGGCGTACGGATTTGAAGAAGCGTACATGCACTACAACACGGCCCATGCCGGGGAGCCTTTGTTCTGGGGTGGAGACAAAGCCAACCACCTAGGCACCGGCTTTTTCGGCCGCTTGATGAGCGACCCGCACATGCGGCAACTTTTCAAAGAACGCTGGCAGTGGTTCAAAGAAGAAAAATTGGATTTGTTAAAGGACTACGTTGTTGAATACGCCGAGGCTGTGGCTCCGGCCCTGCAAGACGATCACGCCGTCTGGGGTCCCAGATCCGCCAGCTCCAACCCCCAAACCAACCTCCAACGCATGCTGGACTGGTTGGATGCTCGTATGGCGTATATAGAGATGGTTTATTTGTTTAAGTGCTATAAAATTACTTAATCTTTTATGCAGCGTACGGACATGCCTGTTGTTTTTGCATTTTCATCTGTACTAACGCCTGGCTTATTATACTCTATTCTTCGTCTGAATGCATTGGTATTAGTACTGTGTTCTTCAGTTGACCAGAAAAAGGCATCCGTGGTAAGATAGTCAAAGTTCTTACTGGCCATATATCCTCCCGGCAATGCACTAAATTTGGAAGCGTTGATTTTATGCGAATAATCGGTATTACCCGGAGCACCTTCTACATCAGAATTTGCCCAATCAGGTCTTCCTGTAGCTAATGCTTTTGCTATTCTTGACCAAGGACCATATGCTGTGCCGTCATACGTATATCTGTTTGATCTTAAGTACTCTCCCAAAATGTCCCATTCTCCTCTACTGGGTACATGCCAACCGGGAGGACAAGGTCCTTGTACGCTACTGGGAATGGCAGCACTGCTGGCAGCACCATTCATAGCAGCCGTCCAGTTGTAAAGTACACCGTATTTCTTGTAATTGGCTGAATTTTTAGCAGAGGATAATCCAAGACCATTAGCACCATAGACATAATACTTGCTTTCTGTATGCGAAACATCAGTAGAATGTAAGGTTATTTCCGGCAGGTACTTCAAGTTTTCTTGCATCCATGTTTGGGTTCCAATCCGGACTGTAGCATACAAGTTTCCGTCACGGGTATCTGCCAACACTCCTTCACCCGAACCATCTACCGATCCGTCCGGTATTTCAATAACGCCCGGCCCTACAAATGCCAACGCGCTTCCGTTGTGTGTGGCGTATAAGTGGTAGGCTTTGCCTGTAGTGGCTTTTCTGGCCGCTTTGTAATCTGTGTAAGTTACGGTAGCTGAACCTGTACCGTTTCTGATGGAAAGACGCAGAGCCGGCCAATCGGCACCTTCGCCTTCTCCTTTTGCCATAGGTAACCATGCCCAGAAAGCCAGGACACCGTTCTCTACAACATAGGCGTTATTAGCCGGAAAGCGGATTTGAGTGGTTTTGGCGCTTTCGGCACCACCTGTCAGAAAGTATTTATCTTTTATGCTAAACCTGTTTGACAGGGGATAAGCCGCAATCTGACCGGTTACCCCGTCTTGTTCTAATATGGCTTCTGTAATATTATTGATAGTGGCACTTCCGGTGTTTTTGACCAGGATTTTGAAGAAAGAGCCCATGTGTTGAAAATTCACTCCAAATTTTGGTGTGGTTTTATCTATGTTAAGCGCTTCAAAATAAAGCATGACTACTCCTTTTTTGTAGAGTGTATGCAGGTCGTGGGCAAAGAAATCTTCCGTGTCCGGAAGGTTGGCTCTGGACGGGTCTTCTGTGTTCAGTCCTTTGCCGCCATACAGTCCGTATAAGTCAAATTTTTCTTTTACATCATTGGGAATGACTATATTAAAAGTGGCTTTTCTGTTGTTTTCTGTATCTACAACAACAGCTACTTCTTGTACTGTTTTTATAGTTCTGTCTTGGGTATCTGTATATACAATCCCCAATTGTATCTTATCACCGTCTTCCCAGTAAAGGTCTATGTCTAAACCTTTTTCTTCCATAGCAATTCGCGTGTTGGGTCTTGTCTGTGTTTCTTCTGTAAGCAGTGCTGTAATGGTTATGGTATGTCCTTGCTCATTATTGTTAGGCAAACCGTCATGAATGCATCCTACCGGTAGGATAGTAAGCACCTATACTATGGCTATATTTATCTTTTTCATAATCTGTTTCATATGAATCGTTTTTAGTTCTGGAAAGGTACTAAAATATAAAAAATAGGACAATTTATCAAGTCTTTAAAAACTTGATTTTAAGTTTAATAAATGGTGTTTATATTTGCTATATTTGTCTCTTAATGCTTGAGAAATTATACTACCGGATTGCCGGACATTGCTTGATCATTAAGACTTCCAACGCAGAGGTTACGGAAGACTTATTGCCCACTTTCCGCCCGTTTAGACTAGAACAGGAAGAATACAAAAATGCATTGTTCTGTTTTTCCGGGGATGCGGTGATTCCTCTCCCGAGCAAAGAACCGGATGAAACACTTGTAGTGGACGATGCCACTTTTGCTGTTTATCACAACAACGGGGAAATCACCATAAGCATGACGCTCGGCGGAAAGGAGCAGCAAACCGGCGGAACAGAACACCGCATTCAAATCTCGGCAAACAAAAAAAAGGTTCTTTCTGACCTTACGCTAACCACTCCCTACGAGGAGCACTTTCTTACGTACTTGCTGCGGACAGCCTTTGGCACGACGGCAGCATACCACCGTACGTTGAAGATGCACGCCTCGGTCATTAAAAAAGACGGGCGGGCTGTTGTCTTTTTGGGGACGAGCGGTACAGGCAAAAGTACGCACAGCAGTCTGTGGCTGAAGCATGTGCCCGGCAGTACGCTTTTGAACGACGATGAACCGTTGGTGCGTTTGTCGGACGATGGGCGCGTGTGGGTGTTTGGCGCACCATGGAGTGGAAGTACTCCGTGTTATAGGAATAAAAAAGCCGAGGTGGCAGCTTTTGTGCTTTTACAACAAGGACCGGAGAACAAGCTGGCAAAGTTGGGAGCGTTGGAGGCATTTAAGGTGCTGTTGCAATCAGCAGCTGTTTTCCGTTCGGGCAGGGAACACCGGGAGCACATGGTTACTCTCATTTACGACATTTTGGAAAAAGTGTCTGTGTACCGTTTGATAAACCGTCCCGACCGCGAGGCAGTGCAGTTGACACATTCTTTGTTACATACAATCCATGAAAATGAGGACAATAGATAATCGATTGTTTTTTGACGAGGTTGCCGAACAGTTGACCTTGGGTTATACGGTGCGTATTCGTGCCCGTGGAAACAGCATGTTGCCTTTTATACGCGATGGCCGAGATGTGCTGGTGCTGGAACATCCTGGAGAGCGCGATTTTGCTCAAGGCGAGATGTTGCTGACACAGCTGGATGACGGACGGTACGTAATCCATCGGTTGGTAAAGGTGAAAGGTGATCAGTTGCGGTTACGAGGTGACGGTAATTTGAAAATATACGAAACGTGCAGTCGGGCCGAGGTGTTGGCTCGCGTAACGGAAGTGGTGCGAGGTAGAAACATAGTGCAGGGGAGCAGACGCTGGAATGCGTATCGGTTTTTGTGGCCTTCGCATCCGTTTTTGCGGCGTGTAGGCCTGGCCATTTACAGAAGAATTAATAAACAATAATTGGGTTGTACTTTAAACCGGCAAGAAGGATTATTTATGTATCTTTAGATTATGAAAAAAGTTGTCTTCTAGCATCCGGCAGCAGAGAACACGGACATTGTGTTCGTATAGTAGTTTACGCGTATGTCAATAAAAGTCTTAACCACCGGTGATATTCATATAGGGAAAAGTTCCTCCGGTTTGAAGAGGAGTGATGCTGCAATGGCTACAAAAGAGACGTGGAGCAGGATAGTGGATTATGCTATCGCCCATGGGGTAGATGTGGTGGCTTTATCCGGTGATATAGTAGATAGAGATAATAGGTATTTTGAGGCGATTGGACCGTTTCAGAGGGGATTCGAGAGGTTGAAGCAGGCGGGTATTGTTCTTTATATGGTGGCCGGCAATCACGATTTTGATGTGTTGCCTCAGTTGGTAGATCCCCAAAGGTATGACAATGTGCGTTTTCTTGGTGCAAAGGGCGAGTGGGAGAGTGATTTGTTTATAAAAGGAGAGGAAAAGCTTCAGTTTGTTGGCTGGTCCTTTCCTGATGCTCATGTTACCAATGATCCGCTTACCTTGTTCAACAGTACAAATATAGATCCCAATATACCTGCAGTAGCTCTGCTGCATTGCGATGCAGGGCTGCGAGAGAGCATCTATGCCCCGGTTCCCATTGACAGTTTTAGAGACTCCCGCATAGATGTGTGGGTGCTTGGACATATTCATAAACCGCAAATCTTAATTGAGAGAGAACCGCTCGTCTTCTATCCAGGATCGCCTCATGCTTTGAGTGCAAAGGAACAGGGAGTACATGGAGCTGTGGTATTGACCATTCATTCGCGAACAGAGATTGAAAGAAAGATAATTCCTCTCTCGCCGGTAAGGTATGAAACGATTGAGATTGATGTTACAGGTAGGGAACAGAAGGAGCATGTACGCGATGTTATAACATCCGAGTTGTTTGAGGATGTGCAATCAAAGCCGCCCCAGGAACTAGATGGAGTATCCTATTTGGTGTACGATGTCACACTTGTTGGTGAGCACATTAGTATTCCGGATTTGAAGAATTGGACTGTTGATTTGGTTGAGGATTACGAACAGAGGGTGGGCTCTTCCGAGGTCTGTGTCTGGGTACGCAATTTGACAATTGATGTCACTCCCGGGGTGGAAAATATGGATGAGCTGGCTAAGGACAACTCTCCTGTAGGTCTATTGGCTAAGACGATTGTTGCGCTTGAAAAGGGGGAAGATGATACGTTTGTGAATGCTTTGTTGGCAGACTGGGAAACGGCTTATGCCGATATTGTTGGAAGCGGTGTCTATCACCCCCTACGTGCCAGGCAAGCGGATGAGGTAGACAATATGAGAGAGGTTCAGGTAGGTGTTGATACAAAAGATGAAGCAGCAGCCGGTAAGGAAAAGGCCAAACACTATCTTCTTAAAGAGTGCAGGCAAATACTAACAGAACTGCTAAACAGCAATAAGGCTACGTAAAAAGGATTTGTTATGGGAGGAAAAAAAGCCTATTTATTTAAGTCGCTATCTATTCATAAAATTCCGGGATTCCCCAGAGGTATGAAAGAGATAGAAGATTTTTCTGAAAATATAAATCTTGTTGTAGGACCCAATGCCTCAGGCAAGAGTTCTACTGCAAGAGCACTTCAGCAGTTGATATGGTACAACGAGGGCGGATCTAAGGACCGGTTGGAGGCTAAAGTGGTTCTGGGTGAAGAAAATTGGAACATTGAAAGAGACTTTGGTAAAAGGCTTGTTCAGAAAAACAGGAAAGATGCCGATATGGCCGGTATCCCTGCATCTGAGGGAAAAAGCCGCTACCTATTGGCGCTGGACAGCATGATGTATGAGGAGGAGAGCGACCTTGCCAAGGAAATTGTGAAGCAGTCCATTGGAGGGTATGATTTGGATGCTGCTCGCGACCGTTTGAGGTATAGTTTACATATATATGGAAAGGGGATTGGGGAATTTACCAGGTATGGTGATGCTGTCAAAAAGTATAGAGAGGTTAGGAGAAGGCATGAAGATTTGAAGAGGGATGAGCAGAGGTTGACAAAGCTGAGTGAGGATAGGGAGAAGGCACAGGAGGCGCACAGCACCGTAGATTATTACAAATTGGTGATTGACTTTCTTAAGGCTAAGTCTGATTGGAGTCTGCGCAAGGAGGAAAAGGATTCGTTTGATCCTTCTATGGAGAAGCTGTTGGGAAGAGAGTATGAGGAGATTCAAAGCTATATGACAGCAATCAGTGAGTATGGTAATGGAATAGAGCAAGCTGTTCATAAGAGAAAGGATGCAGAGAAGAGACTTAGTGAACTGAGGGTTCCTACGACAGGAATAAAGAATGAAACGCTTGATGAAATAGAGGGTAGGGTTAGTAGTCTGGAGTTTTTAAAACGCACCTTGGAAGAGAATGGGCGCAAGATTGCTGCTTTAAAAGAGAAAGAGCAAGGTGTTTTAAAGGGTTTTGACGATTCTGTTGACCCTACGGGGTGGAGGGGTCTTTCTGTTGATAATGTGAGTGATCTGGACAGGTTGCTTCAAGAGACCCATCAAAATCTTAGCGCAAAGATGGCTTTGTTAGCAAGAGAGAACGTACTTGCTAAAAGTGATGATATACATGAGAGTAGTGTAAAAGAGGATGTTGACTTACAGACTTTGCAGAGTGGAATTGAGTATTTAAGCTTTTGGCTGAAGGAGTTGGCAGGTGCCAAGAGGGTAGATTGTGGTTGGATAGCCGTCTCGTCTCTGTCAGTAGTTGCTGCTATAGCTGTTGCTCTATATCCTAAGGGATGGGGATGGTTCTATCTGGTACCGCTTTCAATTTTGATAGGGATAGTTGTTGTCTATGCCTATTTGAAAAAAGGACGCATGAACAGAAGGCTTGAAGGGCATCAGGAGTATTTTAGCAAGCTGAACATTGAACCGCCCTCTTCATGGGAGAGTGATAGTGTTGTTACTCGGTTGGATGAGTTGATCAGGAGTTACAAAGAGATGGTGCGGATGGAACAGACCCGGGATGATTTGAAGCGTATTCGTAGCGATTTAAAGGAGCTTGAAAAGAAGGCTGAAACGTTAGAAAGCAGACATGAACAATGGCAGGAGAGATTAGCGGGTGCTCCCGGTTTTCCGCAAGAAGAGGAGGATTTCACAAGCCTCTATTGGTTTATTGTGAAAGTTGGTCAGTGGCAGGAGGCAAATAGTGAAAGGTTGGCGTTGGAGGCTGACAGTGGGGTGGTAAAGGAGCAATATGAAGAGCAACTGAATAATTTGAACAGATTGTTGGAGAAGTCTGGTTTTGGTAGGGTAGACGATCCAATAGCAGCCGGTGCTACCTTGAAACAGCTGAGAGATGAAGAGGGTAAGCGTAGGGAATCTGTCAGGGATATAGATGATAGCAAGAGGGAGATTGAAAGGTTACAAATCCAGTTGAATAAAAGTAGAGAGGGTCTTTCACAGATATATCGCACTTTAGGTGTGGAAGAAGGAGATAGTGGAAAGGTAAAGCAATTGGTTGATCAGCTGAATGATTTTCATGAGGCGAAGAACAATGTAAGGGATGCTGAAAACAGATTTAAAAGATATAGAGAAAGTCTTGAGGAGTACACGAATTACAGTATTGAAGAGATAGAGAAGCTGCCGATTGATCAGGCACAGGCGTTATTGACTGAGTATCAAGGGGTGGCTGCCGGCTTGGACGATATTAATGAGGAGATTACAAGAATAGAGACATTGGTAGAGAAAGAAAAGCTGGGAGACAGCCTTCAAGATGCCATTGCAGAGAGGGAGCGTGCGCTTGATGGGTTGAACAGTCTGATGGAAAAAAACACAAGCTCAATTACCGGATATCTGATATTGAAGCATTTGAAGGAGAAGACGAAGGAGGGAAATCGTCCCATGTTGTTCCATCGTGCAAACATTATTTTTAACAAAATTACTAACGGTCGATATGAGCTGCTGGTTGATGAGGATGAGAGCGGCAATCCTACTTTTAGAGCATTCGATACTAAACTGAAGCTTGGACAGGAGCTGACAGAACTCTCAGCCGGAACGCGTTTGCAACTGCTGCTTTCTGTGAGATTGGCTTTTGTGGAAAGCACAGAGTCATCTATCAAGCTGCCTTTGTTTGCAGATGAATTGTTAGGCAATAGTGATGATGAACGTGCCGGGGCGATTATTGAATCGTTGATTAAGATAAGTAAGGAGGGACGGCAGCTGTTCTATTTTACAGCTCAGTCTGATGAAGTTCAGAAGTGGATAGCTTACCTGGAAAAGAGCGATATAGACTACAAAGTGATTCAGCTAGAAGGCGATCCCGGTAGCCGATACGTTTCCGATGTGTCGTTGCCTGAACTTGAGGCGTTTCAGTTGAAAAGTGCTGTTCCTTTGCCCAAGGGAATGACCCACCAAGAGTATGGGGAAGCAATTGATGTAAGGCCCTTTCATCTGCTATTGCAAGAGAGCGGTGAGCTGCCGCTTTGGTATGTGATTGAGGATCCGGAAATGCTTTATGTAGCTCTTAACAGAGGAATAGGCTGTTGGGCTCAGCTGGAGAGTTATTATCAACACGGAGGCCAGTTGCAGGGTATTGATGGCGAGGCTGTTGAGCAGATGGGCAAAAAAGTGGAACTGTTGAAAGAACTGCAGAAACTCTATAGAAGGGGACGTGTCAGGCCTATAGACAGGGGGGTGCTGAAGGTTTCAGGAGCTGTATCCGGCGCCTTTATTGACAAGGTGTCTGAAAAGATGGACGAGTTGCAGCGTGATCCAAAGAAGTTGGTGCAGGCTTTAAAGGACGGAGAGGTGCCTCGCTTTAGAGGGGATAATATTGCCCAGTTAGAGGGGTATTTGGATGAAGAGGGATATATAGATGACCACGAAGTGATGGATCAGCAGGATATAATAATCCGGCTGCAGGCCTTTGTCTCAAGAAGTGGTATGGATCTTGAAGAGGCCGAGCGGTTTATTGGTTCTGTTCTGAGAACTTAGCTTTGGCTGTTTACAGAAGATGTGTTATTTTGCATAATTAACTACAAACTATGAAACTGAAAGAACAATTTTCTATTCGTAAGATAGGAGACGAGTATATGATGGTATCAAAAAGCGGGTCCGGTTTGGATTATACGCGGGTAGTAACGCTTAACCAATCGGCTGCTTTTTTAATAGAATCTGTGCAGGGAAAGGAGTTCTCTGCAGAAAGTTGGGTGGATTTGTTGGTTGAAAAATATGGTATAAGCAGATTGGAAGCCGATAGAGATGTACAAACTTTAATTAACGCTTTAAAACAACACAACCTTGTTGAAATATAAGTATTGTTTGCCTATAGAACAGCTCTTCTTGGATGTGCTTTCCGCTGCCTTGTGGAGCAAACCGTTACAAGCTGCTTCTTTTACAAGCCTGAGTCTTGCCGATTGGAAAGCGTTGGTGGCTATGGCTCACAAACAGAGCGTCAATGCTTTGGTGGCCGATCAGGTGTTGTCGTTGCCGGCCGAGGCGCTGCCTCCGCAAGAAGTGAAAATGCAATTGTTGGCGCATATAGAACAAACAAAATCTTTGAATCACAGACGCTTGGAGGTCTTGGCAGCGTTGAAAGAAGAATACAACCAAGCCGGTTTTCCGTTTGTACTGATGAAAGGACCGGCAAGCGGTCATTATTACCCCAATCCGATGTTGCGCAATCCGGGCGATATTGATATTTTACTTTACGGGAAGGGAGATTACGAGCGTTCGCTTTCTTGGGCTCTCAAGAAAGGGTACAATGCGAAAGATGCCGGGCATATTCATTACAATTACGATTGGAACGGTGTGGTAGTGGAGCCGCACAGGAGGATATCGTATTTTGATCGCAGTAGTTACGACAGGATGTTTATTGAGTGGGAGAAAGAGGTGATGGGTGATGGGTTTCCGATATTGGAGTTGGATGCTAGTGGGGGACAAGGGACAGTTGATGTATGGGCACTGCCGGTGGAAATGAATGCCTTTTTCTTATTTCATCATACGTTTCGCCATTTTATACATCAAGGGGTGGGATTGCGGCAATTGTGTGATTGGGTGTTGTTCTTGCAACATCATTACAAGCAGATAGATCCGGATGCATTTATCGAGCGCGTTTGTTCCTATAAATTGTTGTATCCTATGCAAGTATTTGCCTCTGTGGCTGTGCAGTATTTGGAAGCTTCGCCGGCTGTGTTTCCGTTTGTTATAGGAGCTGCCAAGGAGCACCACGTGCGTGCAGTGGCTGCGGATATATTGAGGGTAGGCAATTTTGGGTTTCACAAACCGGGCAAAAAGCGTCCCGACGGAAAATACTCCGGTATGTGGTATTCATATGTAGAAACAGTCAAGCGTACTTTTCGTTTTGCTTCCTTATCTTGCAGTCATATTGCTGTGTTACCGCACAAAAAATTAATTAACAGATTGAGGATTGGCTTTGACGCATAAGTGATTCTAAGCGCATGAAAGAAACTCTGAGGTTTTTAAATTACGTGTCCCGAGGGGTGCGTTCTCGGTTGGTTGCCATTACTTTTGTTGGACTGGCCGAGGTGGGCTTTTCGTTGGCGTTCGTGTGGTTTTCCAAGGCCATCATAGACATTGCTATTGGCAGCCGACCGGGAAATTTGTTGTACCATGCGTTGTTGCTCATAGCTTTGATTTTGTTGCAGATTCTGTTTAGGGCGTGGGAGGTGAAGTTGCGGCGGATGACGCAGGTGCGTATGGGCAATTTTGTACGGTACAGTGTTTTTTCCAAATTGTTGTATTCCCGTTGGCAGGAATTGGCCACGGTCCATAGCGGCGACATGTTGACGCGCATTATTCGTGATACGGACGATTTGGTAGATATGATGGTGTACGGGTTGCCGTTGGCGCTTGTGTCTGTGGTGCAGTTTGCCGGGGCGTTGGTCATTCTTTATATTTTGGATCCTACGCTGGCGTTGATTCTGGGGGTGGGGTTGCCGTTGTTGGTGGGGTTTAGTCGGTTGTATTACCGGCATATGAAAAAATATACGTTGCAGGTGAAAGAGAGCGAGAGTCTGATTACGTCTATGTTGGAAGAGAGTTTGCTGAATCAGGTGTTGATCAGGACATTTGAGCGGCAACAAGACGAATTGGACCGTTTGGACGGGTTGCAGGGGCAATTGCACGAGGATGTGCGGCAACGGACACGGGTGTCTGTGGTGGCCAATTTGTTGATGGGATTGACGTTTAACGGGGGCTATATTACGGCGTTTTTGTGGAGTGCCTGGAGCTTGGCTTATCAAAAAGTAACCTTTGGAACGGTTACGGCGTATTTGCAATTGGTCAGTAGGATCCAGCGTCCGCTTTACGAACTGGTACGGCAATTGCCGGGCATTGTGTCGGCCAAGGCTGCAGCGGAGCGGTTGATTTTTTTGACCGGTTTTACGTTGGAAGAAACAAAAGATCCCGTTTTGTTGCAGGGGGACGTAGCGTTGCGTATAGAAGATGTGTCGTTCTCTTACGATAGGGGGTCTGAACCGGTCTTAGATGGCTTTTCACTAGACTTGAGACCCGGAACTATGGTGGCCGTTATGGGGCCCACCGGCGTGGGAAAAACCACCTTGCTGCGTTTGTTGTTGGCGTTGGTCAAGCCGGACAAAGGGCGTTTGGTGCTGGAAGATGAGTTTAGGCAGGCAGAGGTGTCGGAACGGACCCGTTCCAATTTTGTATATGTGCCGCAAGGCGGCTCCTTAATCAGCGGAACCATCCGTGCCAATCTGGAGTTGGGCTTGCCGGCGGATGCTGCAGCCGTTCCCCATGAAGAGCAACTGCAGCGTGTGCTGGAGATTGCCTCGGCCCAATTTGTATTTGAGCTGCCTGACGGTTTGGATACGGTGCTGGGCGAAGGCGGCAGCGGTCTGTCAGAAGGACAAGGGCAGCGCATTGCCATTGCCCGAGCGTTGCTGCGACCGGGTAAAATCTTGTTGCTGGACGAGGCCACCTCGGCTTTGGATCCGGAAACTTCGCGTTTGTTTGTGGAAAATCTGCGTCGTCATATAGGCAATCGGTCTGTGCTTTTTATCACGCACCAACCGCACGTAGCCGCTCTCTGCGACTACCGCGTGGAATTGCCGGCAACGTCTTTTTAGAGACTGGCTTGCCATGTGCCGCTGGCCGATACGTTAATGCCTAGGATGGTTGCGCTTCCGGTCAGGGTGCCCGAAAGAGATGTCAGATCTTCTGAGAAGTAGCCGATAAAGTTGCCTTTGACGTTGTGTCCGGTAAAGCCTCCGTATTCGAGTTTGTCTATATAAACGGTAAATTGGATGGTTTCTTTGGAAATGTAGGTGATGTGGCCGGTATATCCCCGAACTAGTATGTGTTCATGGTCCAATATGGTTAAGTCTATGCTGCCGATTTGTGTAAGGCCCATAATGTCTACTTTGGCGGTGCCGTTCCAGTAGCTGGGGAAGAGCCATTGCAAGTCCGGGTGTTGTGTGATGGTAAAGGTGAGCTTGTCGTTGTTGGTGTTGGCGAGGGTGAGTTTGGCCGTTCTGGTGCCTCCGGTGTTTTGGTGAAAGGTTATGTGGTTTTCAATGGCAGAGGCGGATTCCGGGTGGCCGGTAGTTTCTATGGTGTACCATTGGGCCTGTGTTTGACCGGTGATGGTCCACGGCAAGCTGCTTGTGACGGTAAAGGGGAATGTTTGCGGTCCGTCGTGGGAGATTTTTAGGTTTGTGGGGAGGGTCCAGTCTAAGGCGTGTTGGCTTACGGTAACGGTGCAGGTGTTTAGGTCTGATTGGTATTGGTGTTCGGCTGTTTTAAAAACGGTTTTATTGTGCGGGGCCGATACGGTTACGGTGGCTTCTTGATTGCCTACGCCAGAGGTCTGGGATAGGGTGTACCAATGGTTTTCCGAGGTAGAGAACCAGTCTTTGTTGGATTTGATTTGTATCTCTTGTGTGCCACCCGTAGCCGGTAGCAGAATGTCTGTGGGAGTGACTTGCAATATGCCTAAATCTGCTCTTTGTTCAATGATGACGGTTAGGTTTTTTTCGCCTGCCACCAGGGTCAGGTAGAATGTTCTGGGGTATTCGGTGGTATTTTCCGGTACGGTAAAATGGATGGATTGAACGATTCCGGAGCCTTGGCCTTGCTCCGGGAAAATGGTAGGTGGGTCAGGTATGTCTTCTTCTCCAAATGGGGAGGAAATAACGGCTTGCCAATCTTCTGACGAGTAGAACAGAAAACCGTAGGTGTTGGCAATGGGAGCTATGTGGTATTGCAGTTGTGAAGTGTCGTAGGCTCTTAGTATTTGAGGAGCGTCCTGAATCCAGTCCTCACACCTTGTAAAGAGGAGGAGTGGAACCAGAATCAGGACGTATCTTAGAGTACAGCTGTATTTATGAGCCATGATTTTAAGCGTAAAAGCGGATGTTCTCTACTGGTCGTTTATTTTCGGGTAGCATCCCAGTTGCCGCGGGCTGTGATAGGTACGCCTTCAATAGAGCCGCTTATACTATGGGTGCCTTCCATTGTATTGAGGTCTTTTGAGAAGGTGCCTTGGAAAGTAGTTATAGCGTTTTTGAGTGTTACATGATTATATGTGAAGTCTTTGCCGGCTATCTGGAATTTGATGGAGTCGTGGGTCAATTCCAGAATTTTAGCATAGTGTCCAAAGGCTGTCACTTTTGCTTTGTATTGGCTGTGCTCGCTTTCATCGGTTGCTACTATGGCAAAGTCTGCCGGTCCGATTATTTCATACGTAAGATATCTTATGGAGACGTTGGCCTCCCAGTCCGAGGGTATGAAACGACTGAGATCGGCTTGCTGGGTGACGGTGTACGTGAGTTTTTCATTATTACCGTTGGTAAGAAGCAGTTGTGCCGTCCTAATGTTGCCGGTATTTTCTTCAACCGTGATTTTGTTTGCAATGGGTGTTGCTGATGCATCGTGTGCGTCTTTTTCTACGGATATCCAGCCTGCATTTGAGGCTACTGCCATGGTCCAGGGTAAAGTGCTTAGGACGGTGAAGTCTATCGTATGGGTTTCATTGTATGACAGATTGTAGCTTTTGTCCAAAGTACAGTCCAATGCGTGCTGAGATACGGCAACCGTATATTCAAAATCGCTCGATTTGATGAGAATGGTACCTGTTTGGTGACCTGTTTTGTTGTGAGCAGCTTCTATAATAAGGTCCACTTCTTCGTTACCAATACCTTCTGTTTGAGAGATTGTAATCCAATCGTCCTCTACGGTAGCTGTCCACGGTTTGTTGGTCAGGATTTCAACCACCTTGCTTCCTCCTAAGGAAGGCAATTCTACCTCTTCTGTGCTTATTTGCAAATCTCCCAAATCCGGTCTTTGTTCAATGGGAAGGGTCAACGTTTTTTCACCGGCAAATAGGCTTAAAATGTATGTGCGCAATTCAGATGTATGGTTTTCCGGCACAGTAATATGGATGGTTTGTTTTATTCTGGAACCTTTACCGGAGGAGGGATGTATGGAAGGGCCTCCTTCGCCTCCTCTTACAGCAGGAGTATCTGAGATTTCAGCCGTCCAGTCTTCCGAAGAATAGAAGGAAAACGTATGTGTTTTAGCAGCAGGCGGTATTTCCAAATTCGTTTGTCCGCCTACTTGAGGCATCAATACTTGTGGGGCATCCTGTCCTATACGGTCGCATTGAACAAAGGTAAGTATCACCACAAGAGGCAAGAACCATTGAAAATGTTTTAGATGTTTTAGATGTTTTGTTGTCATAGTCTTTTGTGATTAAAATTGATTATGTAAACATACATTAAATTTTTGGATGGTATGCGATTTGTACTCTAGTTTGAAACGATTAAAATAAGATATTATGAATGTTTTAATGATTGGCGGAACAGGGCTTATAGGTAGCCAAGCCGCTTACGAATTGATACAGCGTGGTCACAAAGTAAAAACTCTGGCATTGCCTCCCTTGCCCGAGGGTGCCGAGCTGCCTAAAGAAATGGAAGTAACTTACGGGAACTTCATGGAAATGTCTGATAAAGAGCTTCTTGAACATCTTAAAGGAAACGAGGGTTTTGTGTTTGCAGCGGGTATAGACGAAAGATTGACTTCTGCACCTCCCATTTACGATATGTTTAAAAAGTTCAACATAGATGCTTTGGAGCGCGTATTGCGGCTGGCTAAAGAGGCCGGAGTCAAGCACAATGTAATTTGCGGATCCTATTTTACATACTTTGCCAAAGCACGTCCCGAGTTGGAACTGACAAAATGGCACCCGTACATTCGCAGCCGTGTGGATCAAGAGAACATGGCGTTGTCTTTTGCCGAACCGGGATTTGATGTGGCCGTATTGGAACTGCCCTATATCTTTGGAACGCAACCGGGGCGCAAACCCGTTTGGTTCTTTTTAGTAGAACAATTGCTGAAGATGGGAAAGAAAACCATGTATCCTAAAGGAGGAACGACCATGGTAACAGTCAAACAAGTGGGAGAAGCGATTGCCGGAGCTTTGGAAAGAAACAAAGAAGGCAAATCCTATCCTATAGGCTATTACAACATGACTTGGCGAGAGATGTTGGAAATCTTCCACAAATACATGGGTACTCCCGATAAGAAAATCGTAACCATCCCTACGTTCTTGTATAAGATGGCCGCTCGCAAATCTGTGAAAGAACACAAGCAAGCCAACTTGGACCCGGGATTGCATCCTGTGGAATTTGCGAAACTGCAATGCTCCAATCAATTCATTGACAAATCCTTAGGCAGCATCCCATTGGGCGTAACGGAAGACGACATAGAAGCCGCCATAGGCCAGTCTGTACAATTGAGCCTGGAAATCATCCGCAACAATACGGAGCTGGTGGATATGCGGGGTGAGTAGGGGTGTTTAGTGGGGCTTGGTGTGTGGTGTGTGGTGTGTGGTGAGGCTGGTGAATTTTGGTGGGGTTTTGGCGCGTTTTTGGTGCGCCATCTCTGATCTAGCGCACCACTTTTGTTATGTGAATTTTTAAAATACTGAATTTCAGCGAAATGTGTTTTCACGAAATGTGTTTGGCGCGCTAGATCTGATCTGGGCGCGCCATTTTTCTACGTAAACTTGTTTCCGGTATAGAGAATATTCTGCTCATTTGCTTGATTGAGGCCATGTTTTTAGATCTGAGTTTGGTGCAAATATGTAGCACTTCATCTAATGATAAAGAATTCAGTGGCCTGGGGTGTATGTAATTCAACACTTTCTCACTTATCTGTAAATCATTGTATTTCATAGTAAATGGTATAGGTACTATACCGTTATTGTCTTCTATTTCCTGCGCAGTGGGGTAAGATATCTTGTGTATGAAATTGGGGTAGTTTTTGAATATCTTTTCTACATCCCGGTATTTTAAAAAACTCCTTGGATAAATATGTCCGTTTTCATCTAACAGATAGGAGCTTGGAATGTAATACTTGCTATTGTTCAAGTATCGTTTTTCGCCGGCCGGTGTTAAATTATTAGGGCCTGTTACGCCACGTTCTTCTTGAAAATAATATTTCGTAGAATTATGTGGATCTATATACGAATGCTCTACTACCTTGTGTTTTACAGAATTACGTAAGACGTAAATCAATCTGTCTTCCAGCTTATTGCGATGAGTTATGACTCCACGGGAATAGCGTGTTCGTCCTATAGCTCCAACCGAACAATTCTTATAGTTGGAGTACCGTGTAAAGCTAATTCTATAGGCCTGCATAAACGCAGCAGGGGATTTGCATTTGAGTATTAAATGATAATGATTTGATAAAAACTGATAAGCCAGTACATCTACATCATACTGATGACTACAAACGGCTAATAAATCAATAGCGTGTAGAACTTCGCTAGTATTCTGGAAAATATTATGCTTGCCGTTGCCTTGAACACTAATATGAAACCACATATTCCATCCCTCCTATTCAATAATCACAATTAGTAAACGAATACAACAAAAATAATAAATATTCAACAATTGGGGTACGCGATGAGGTGTGGTGTGGTGCGCCATTTCTGGTCTAGCCGCGCAAAAAATAGGTAGTGGAGCGATTGCGTAATGTTGTGCTTGGCGAGTGTTGGTGAATGTTCTGCCTGCAAAAAAAGGGAGCCTCGGCACGTTCCCAGGCGTTCCCTTTTTTTGGAGGCAGTTAAATTGTTGGAGCTTTTACGGAAGTATGTGGGATATGGAAAACGTTAAGTGCTAGAGGGTAAGGGAGAAAGCAAAAAATAAAAAAAAGAGGGATTGGCGCATTTGGGTGCGCCATGAGGTGTGGTGTGG
>LSQX01237598.1_pt2 | contig 24410 bp, 16 predicted proteins | sample 654561 | NCBI WGS metagenome assembly LSQX01 (sample SAMN04489861, study PRJNA283612) | anaerobic digester metagenome | isolation source: 4 biogas reactors fed with cattle manure at either 37C or 55C with and... | place: Denmark: Kongens Lyngby | collected 2014
TTCCCCTCCTGCCCCAGGCCCTCGAGATGGCCAATCAAGGCATGCTGCCCGGTGGAACTCATCGGAACAGACAACATGTCGGAGACCAGGTCAGGTTCGATGATCAAATCCCCCTGGCTCTGACCGATCTCATGTTTGACCCGCAGACTTCAGGCGGACTTCTTTTGGCCATGAAAGATGAAGACGCGAATCTCTACCTCGACGCCATCAATGAAGAGGGTCGCGAAGCCTGGGTAATCGGCCGGATTCGTGATTGGGACGAGGTCGCCATCCGGGTGATCTGATCAGCCGAAGATCTCCGACAGGATCCTTTCGGTGTAGTCTCCAAAGAGGGGACCGCAGGTGTACTGCATGAAGCCCAGCTCACCGATGTCATTGTATTCAATCAGCAGGGGGCGACCATCTTCGTCCACCGCGATATCCCAGGCAATCAGACGCGTGTAAGGGACCCGCTCAGCCATCTCAATGGCCATTTCCTGGACTTCCCGGTAAGAAGGTACAGCGTAGCCCTTGAAATCAAAGCCTTGCGGATGCCGGTCAAACCGGTCGCCGTTCGCTGAAAACGCAAAATCGCGCAGGGTACCATCCTCTTTGACCCCGCAGACAATACCGCCAAAACCAAGGTTATCGACCTGGCTGCCTCCGGCGCCCATCTTGAGAACGGTCGCCACTACCCGGGCTTTGCCATCAACCAATAGTGTCATCACCCGCAGGCAATTGACCGAGGCCTCATGGATAGCGGCCAGGGAAGGATGTTGTTTGACCACTTTTTGAACGATGTAGTTTGTCACATCCTCGAAATGGTGATCCAGGAATTGTGAGGCCTCTTGGCGATCGGTACTGGAAAAGAACTGAATCCCTTTGCCACTGTGGGTGCTTGTCGCGGGCTTGAAAATCGCGTCCCCCGCTTGAATGAAAAGAGACAGGGCCTGTTCGCGGCTGATCACCTTATAGGAAGCGTCGTAATAACCGCCCTCCATCCTCATGAAGATGGTCTCGGGTTGCGGGCAATTGAAAAGCAAGGGCTGCAGACATTTATTAGTCAAAATGGCGTACTCCCGCTTATTGAGATGGCGGAGTATTTTTGTAAGATAAAGGTCATCGGGCAGGTACCTGACATCGAAACTTCCGTGCATGCAACTATAGAGACCTTGAAAGAGCGGAAGATTCTTTTTTGTATAGCGGTTCCAGAAGTTCTTAATGGCGACCGTTTGCTCCTTGCTCAGCTTACAGCTCCGGCGCTCGAACTCTTTCCTGCTCCCTGACCTGATGGACCAGATCATGGCCCGGGTCATGGCCCGGTCCGCCCGTCTGTTTAAAAAAGCAACCCAACCACGAATGATTTTTTTCAGTTGTTCACGCATCTTCACTACACCCCTTAAGGCCGCCGAAACCGGCAAACCATGCAATGGCATTATTCTATCACTCCCTTTTGGTAAGATGATCTTAAGAATTCCGGATTTGAGGTAGACCCAATATGACAATTAAAGGGCCGCGTGACTTGCCAAAAATGGATGATCTGCTCAAGGATCCGCAACTGGACAGCCTCAAGCAAACCCAGGGTTACCTCCCTGTCAAAGAAGCTGTGCGAAGCCTCCTTGAAGCAGCCAGACAGACTCTCACGGGGGCGGAGGGACCGACACATCCGGACGCCGTATTCCTGGATCAGGTGAGAGGAATTGGCCGGGATGAGGACACGAAAATCCCATTAAGCAGGCAATCCCTGCTTGAGGCGAGCCGCCTGAAACTCGAATCGGAGGCGAGACCCGGCATCAGGAAAGTCATTAACGCGACGGGAGCTATCCTCCATACCAACCTGGGCAGAGCGCCACTGGCCGAACAGGCATTGGCCGCTCTTGCAGAATGCAGCCGGGGTTACGCCTCGCTTGAATTTGACCTCAAAGAGGGAAAGCGCGGGCAGCGCACTTCTTCTGTGGAAGCGCTCCTCTGCCGCCTGTTCGGGGTTGAAGCCGCGACCGTTGTCAATAATAACGCGGCGGCCGTGATTCTGGCCTTGTCAGCCCTCTGCCGGGGTCGCCAGGTCCTTGTCTCACGAAGCGAGCTGGTCGAGATTGGCGGCAAGTTCAGAGTGCCTGAGATTATGGAAGAAAGTGGCGCGCTGCTCCGCGAGGTGGGCACGACCAATAAGACCTACCTGGCTGATTATGAAAAGGCCATCGATGACTCAACCGGAGCCCTCTTAAAAGTTCATCGCAGTAATTTCCGCATCAGCGGCTTCACGGAAGACGTAGATGAAGCTGATCTGGCCCGCCTGGCCCACCAGCATGGGCTGCCCCTGATTTATGATCTTGGAAGTGGCTGTGTCTCGACAGAGCTGGCGGACTTGCTCCCCGGCGAGCCTACCGTCGCTGACGCCCTTGCCTCCGGCGCGGATGTCATCTGCTTCTCGGGTGACAAATTGCTGGGAGGACCCCAGGCCGGCATCATTCTGGGGCGCGCCGCCCTGATAGGGAAGATGGCCGCTCATCCCCTGATGCGTGCCTTCCGCTGCGATAAGCTGGCGCTCTCGGCCCTGGAAGCGACTCTAACCCTTTATCGGGATCCCGATCGGGCAAAGCAGCATGTACCCCTGCTGAAATCGGCCCTCTACGACAGTAAGAAGCTCCGGGAACGCACAAAGAAACTGGCCGCAAGCCTGGCTCATCATAGGATTGAGGCGCGTGTGGTCGCTTCCCAGGCCATTATGGGCGGAGGAGCCGCCCCCGAAATACCGGTTGCCTCCTGGGCGCTGGCCATCAAGCCGGAACCGCTCCCGGTGAGTTCGCTGGAGTCCGCCCTGCTCAGCCATGACCCTCCCATTCTATGCCGGACGACTCACGAGACCCTGCTTTTCGACCTGAGAACCCTGAGCGGCCCTGATGAAGACTTGCTGCTGACCGCCCTGCTTCACATATTTAACAGAGAGGTGCCCCTGCCATGACCCACCTCATTATCGGAACCGCCGGGCATGTCGACCACGGCAAATCTTCTCTGATCCTGGCTCTGACCGGCCGGGATCCCGACCGCTTGAGAGAAGAAAAAGAGCGGGGCATTACCATCGAACTGGGGTTTACCTGGCTTGACCATCCCGATGGCAGGCGTTCGGGCATCATCGATGTGCCCGGTCACGAGCGGTTTGTCAGTAATATGCTGGCCGGCGCCGGCGGGATTGACCTGGCCTTGCTGGTGGTGGCGGCCGATGAGGGGGTCATGCCGCAGACAAAGGAACATCTGGGGATTTTAAGCCTGCTGGGGATCCCCGACGGACTGATCGCAGTTACCAAATGTGACCTGGTGGATGATGAGTTTCTGGAACTGGTTGAGGAAGACATCCGGGATCAGGTCAAGGGAACCTTCCTGGAACAAGCGCCCCTGATTCATACGTCCACAGTCACAGGACAGGGGATCGAGGCGTTGCGAAAGGTCCTTTTCGAGCACAGCACAAAGGAGATACCTGACCGGGACAGCCTCCCCTTCCGCCTGCCGGTGGACAGGATCTTTTCCCTGGGTGGTTTTGGAACCATTGTCACCGGCACCCTGATCGAAGGAACCATCCGGACCGGTGACCAGGTCGAGCTCTATCCCCAGAGGAAAACAGCCCGGGTCCGGGGCATCCAAATCCATGAAACCAGCGCGGATTTCGCCTCGTCCGGCCAACGGGTCGCGCTCAACCTGACCGGGATAAAAAAAGATGACCTGAAGCGGGGGGATACGCTGGCAGCGCCGGAGAGCCTGCGGGGATCCTTTCTCCTGGACGCCATGGTCACGGCCTTGCCGGACACACGCTTTCCAATCACCAATAAGATGAGAGTTCATCTTTTTCACGGCGCCCGTGAAATTCTGGCCCGAATCGTCCTTCTTGACCGCGACAGCCTTGAGGCGGGGGAAACCGGCCCCGCGCAATTACGGATGGAGGAGGAGCTGTTCGCCAGACAGGGCGACCGCTTTGTCATCCGCTTTTTCTCCCCGCTTGAAACGGTGGGTGGCGGCCGTATACTTGACCCGCTTCCTGTACGGCGACGGCGCTGGCGACCTGTCAACCAGACTGACTTCGGGGTCATGGAAGCAGAGCAGGCGGCTGACCGTCTGGCATTGGCCATCGCGCTCGGAAGCGACCGGTTGGATTCTCTGGAGACCGCCTTCTACAGGGCCGGAATCAAACAAGAAGAGGCCCGGGCGCTGCTGGACACTCTGATTGAGAATGACACGGTCATCCGCCTCAATGAAACGGTCGCGATCAGCAGGCAGGCACTGGAATCTCTGGGCCAAAAGGCCGCGAGCCTGCTGGCCCGTTTCCATGAAAGCCGCCCGCTTGAACAGGGGATGAAGCGGGAGGAACTTCGAACCAGATTGATGCCGAGGAGCACCATTCAGCTTTCCGACCTGATCGTTGATCAGCTGGGTGACCGGGGTCTGCTCAACCTTGCCGGAGGACTGGTCTTTCTGCCTGAATTTCAGGTCGTCTTGACCGCTGAGGAAGAAAATGCGGTCCATGCCATGGAAGAGCAGTTTCTTCAAGGTGGGTTCTCCCCTCCCGCCCCCGGCGAGTTGACCATCCAGACAGGCAAGCGGGTGGACCGGGACCAACTCCTGTCCCTGCTCATCAGCCGGGGCACCCTGGTCAGACTGAGTTCTCAGATTCTGATGCATACGACGCGGGTGGATCAGGCCTGGGAACTGGCCCGCCGGATGATCGAGGATGATGGAAGCCTGGCCCTGGCCGATTTCCGTGACCGGTTGGAAACAAGCAGGAAGTTCGCCATGGCTCTCCTTGAATATTTTGACAAACTTAAGCGAACCCGCTTGACGGGTGAAGTTCGTTTATTCGACAAGCAGGGAATTTAATCGCCATGCCTGATGCCCGTATCCACCTGGTCCACCATCCTGAAATGGATGAACTGGTCCGCCATGTCTTCGATCAGCTTGCCGAGCATCAGAAGGACTGGCCCGGTTACCGTGCCTTTCTCCTGGTTCCCGAGTATCTGAAAGCTGATATGGAACGACGTTACATCACCAGCCAGCGGGCGGGCGGGCTGATGATGGCTGAAATCCTTTCATTTCGGAGGTTTGCGGCACGGATTTTTGGCGAAGCGGGCGACCTGGCAGGCACGGCCATTTCAAAAGCAGGCAAGGCTGTTCTGGTTCAGAAGTCGCTTCTCGACCAGGACTTGCCTTTTCGAAGATTCAACCGGCTGGCCGGCAAACCACGCTACGCGGCCGAACTGGTCAATGTGCTGGGAGACTTCCACCGCTACGGGATTTCATCAAGTGAACTTCTGATCGGGGAAGATGAGGCAAAAACCGTCCCCGCCCGTCAGTCAACGGTCGACAAGTTGCACGATTTCGCCTGCCTCAAGGATGCCTTGAATCAGGAGTTGCGGGCAAGGGAGCTGGACGATTCCGACCAGGATTTGAACCGCCTGGCTGAACTGCTGGATACCACGCCGCTCCCGCCCAGACTTGGCTTTCTTCACCAGTCCCGCGTCTGGATCCTGGGCTTTGGCAACAGCCGCGACTTCACGTCGCAGGAACGGCAGCTCCTGAAATCACTCTCTTCGGTGGCGGCATCCCTGACCATCGCGATCGCAGCCGATTACGCCAGCGAAAACGAAATGGCCTACAAACATGGCATCGAAAGCCTGGCTTCGTTGGAGCGGTTCTTCCCCCGGGTCATCCGGGAGGCCCTGCCTGATACGATCCCCCCCGATCCGCCTGACTACCACTTTATCCGATCCATTGACCGGCGTACGGAGGTAAGCTTCGCGGCAAATGAAATCCGCCGCTTGCTCCTGACGGGTGATGTGAGGCGCAGGGATATCGGTATCGCCCTCTGCGAGACGGAAGTAACTGCCTCTTACCTGGAACCCGCCTTTGAAGCGTTGGGAATCGATGCCTACATTGACACGGGCAGGCCGCTTCATTACAGCTCCTTCATCCGTTTTTTGCGATCATGGCTTTCCCTTTGTGACCGCGACTTTGAGCTTGAGGACCTGCTGGAGTATTACCGGAGCGGTTTGTCAGGTCTGGACAATCAATCGGTGGATCTGTTCGAAAACCACGCGCTGGCAAAAGGTTGGCGGGGCGCGGCGGATCTGCGCAAAATTCTGACTCAACAAGACCCGGCCGCAAAGGAAGTCTGCGGCGGGAATTCTCCCGAAAGTGACGCTGTTACAAAAGTCTTGGAGGATCTTGTCAATCTGTTTGAGCAGACAGCTGCCATGCGCGGTGCCCGGACCGGCCTGGCCAAGTGTTCCCTGCTTCGCGACCGTCTTTTTGAAGGGGATCGGTCAGCCGCCGTCCTGGTTGAAATGAGGCGCGACCGGCTGCTTGATGCAGGCCGGGGGGAAAGCGCCCGTATCCTTGTCGCCTCCTGGAACGCGGTCCTGGATTATCTTGATGAAGCAGCGGAACTTCTCGGCTCCGCCCGCATCTCCCAGGCACATTTCTCCTCCATGCTCCTGGCCGGCATCGAAGGCCTGGCGCTGGCCTCGATTCCATCGGGGATTGATCTTGTGAGAGTCGGAACGCTCCAGCAAATGGCCTCCTGGCCCTGCCGGGTCCTCCTGATCCTGGGCATGACCGACAGCAGCTTCCCCCCTGAGGTCAAGCAGGAGGGCTTCCTGCTTGACGAAGAACGCGCTTTCCTGCAGATCAGAACCGGCAAGGCCTTCCCCAACCGGTCGAAAGATCAACCCGCGGCACAGGCCTGGTTGGTCCATTCCCTGGTGTCCCGTCCCCGGCAGGCACTTTATCTTTCAACACCGACTCTGGGCGAATCCAGCTCCCGGCTTTACGACGAATGGTTACAGGACAAGCAGGGCGAAGAATTAATCCTGATAAAAGAACCCGGCGGGCTGCAGGGTGACCCTGACAACTGGCAAAGAGTGGCGAACCGTTTGGACAGGGAGATCCCCCAAGTCCTCCAGTCGGCTGACCGGATGGCGGAATCCTTCGCTTTGCCGGAGCCGGTCATCGAATCCGCCCTGACCTTGCGGGACGGAATCAGCGTTTCCATGCTTCAACTCTATAACACCTGCCCTTTCCGTTTTTTTGTTGAGTACCTGGTCGGAGCTTCCGAAAGACCGGTCGCCAGAGATCAGGCCAACCTCCAGGGTGTCCTCTTACACCGTGTCATGGAACTGGCTGCGGGAGAACTGATTCACAAACTCGACCAGGTACCCGAACATGAAAAATCACTGATCATCCTTGCCTGGCAAGACCAGCTGACCGGATCCTACATGCGCCAGCTTTACAGGCGGGCCGCACTTGACCGGCGTCTGGCCTGGTATGGGCAACCGCGCCTGTCGGGAGGGATCGGTGAACGAATCATCAGGCGGGCTGCCGACAACCTGGGAGTGATCGCCGAATTCAATCACAAAGATCTGTACAGGCCCCGCCGCCTCGAATGGTATTTCCCCAACCAGGGACATCCAGCCTACCGGCTGACCGCGGCGGGTCACGATTTTATCTGCCGCGGCCTGATCGACCGGATCGACGAAAACCCCAAAGGCTTCCTGCGGCTGATCGATTACAAACGTTCATCCAGGGAGTTCTCCTGGCTGGATCTTTACGACGGCACCGACCTCCAGCTCCCCCTTTACAAAAAGGCTTACGAAGCGGCCTTCCCCGGTGATTCGGTTCAAGGCCTCCTCTATGCGGGATGGAGAGCCGAGAGCCTTCACGAGTTCTCTTTATTCCGTCCGCCCGTGGACAAAGGGATCAAACCGGGTATCAAGGCTCTGGAAAAGCAGATGAAAATCTGGGAGGGGGACCGGATCGAAAAAGTAGCCCAATTCGCGGAAACCAAGGCAATTGAAACCCTGGAAACGATGATGAAGGGCAGCTTCCCCGCTCAACCCGCAAAAAAACCCAAAGACAAGAGTCCATGCGCCTGGTGCCCCTGGTATGCCGCCTGTGGTTATGACAAAAGACTGCCCAGAAATCAGGCAGGACCGACAGGCAGGGATGAAACAGACAGGATCCGCGATCAGATCCTGCAAACCGGCGGGCAATCAGGGTGAATCGTTAGTTGAAGCGGGCCAGGGATTTTCTTCCATGTAGCTCAGGTAGGGCTGGTTGACGGCGTCCCATTCTTCCACCGTCATCAGATCCTTATAATAGTCAGAATCAATGATCACTCTGGCGGTATCGTATCGCAGCTTGACTTCCCTGTTGATACGGTCAATGTAATCTTCCTCATCATCCAGGCTTTGTCCTTCGTGCAGGGTAAAGGTGCCCGTCGCCGCGTCGTATCTTCCTTTTTCCGTAATCCAGCTGCGTCCGAGGAAAATGGCCAGTGCCTCGGAGTCGGAAAAGATATCGCGGCCGGACAGGAAGCGGGAATCGTAAGGCACTCCCATGTAGTTATAGATGGTAGGCAAAAGATCCAGGCTGGTGCAAAATTTATCGACGACTTCAGGCTCAATTCCGTCATGATAGAAAAGAGCACAGCTCTCATATATATCAAACACCTTATCCAGACTCTTGCCGGCCAGGGCCTCATAACTTGAGTGTTCTTCAAGCGCGTAAGGGTAGTGATCCGGGTTGAGCACAATCAGGGTCCTGTCGGCAATCCCAGCGTCGCGGAGCTGCTGGAGCAGACTTTCCATGGCCAGTTCTACCTCATAATTGGCGGCCAGGTAGGCGATTCCTTCATGGGGCAGGTCCATATGAGCGTAACGATCCCAATGACGGGACGACATGGAATTGCCCATCTTGGTCCAGTTGGCATGGCCGCTGACGGTCAGATAATAGACGTGGAAGGGCTCCTCGTCGACGAATTCAAAGACTGTCTTCTCAATCATCTCCAGATCGGATTCGGGCCAGGTCCGCGCGACTTCCAGCCCGTGACCAAGTCCCCGGTAGTCATAACCCAGGTTGGGGTGCGATAAATCCCTCTGGTAATAGTTCCAGGTATGGTTATGCCAGGCATAGGTCTTGTAGCCCAACCGCTCAAACAGCCTGCCAGGCGCCATGGCCATGTCATTCTTATGAGCTTCTTTCAGGGTCCAGACACCCTGTTTGGGAATCATGCCGCAAAGCCCCGCGTACTCGCCATCGAGCGTGGATACGGTCCAGACCGGCACATAGAAATTTTCGAAATAAATACCTTCGTGGTACATCTTCCACAAGGTGGGCGTCATTTCTTCGTCGATGCAGTATTTGGAAAAGCTCTCCGCGGTAACAAAGATCAGGTTGAAGCCCTTGCCCCGGCCGGTATGCTCGTTGGTGTAAGTGGGCAAGGTCCTGGAAAAGACCAGATCCAGATAGCGGACCAGGTCAGCGCGCGTTTTGCCCATGAGGATAGGCGCGTCATCGTTCTCAGGAACAAAACCCTCCAACCGGGCTTCAAAGTCAATGGGAAGGATGTTGGGCTCGCGAGGCACTTCAATGATCGGATCTTCCTCATCCGGGTCGGACGGGAGAGGGGCGAGCGGGTCTGTGGGCTCGATCGGATCGATAGGATCGGGAATCAGATCCTCCGTGACCAGCGAGCTGCGGGGATAAATAATGTGGCTGATATCCACCTGCATGGCAGAGAGCAGGCCGAACTGGTTGGTTCCCGCCAGAATCTCATTCTCCAGAAAATAGTGTTCCCAGGGACTGTTGAGCGAACGGTCAGCCGCCATGACACCGATGGTGGTTCCAAAGAGTGTCAAGGCCACAGCCAGGGTAGCAAGGAGTTCCCGCCAAGGTTTTCTGCTGACACAATCCCGGTCAATCCGTTTCTTCAGGAAGACGAAAAAGATACTGATAGGGAACAGCATGATGACAAACCACGGCGTGTTGCGCAGAATTTTAATGACAATGTCGCCAAGGAACTGGAGCACCTGATTGCCTTGACCGACTGAATAGAAAACGAAAAAGGTTCTGAAAAACTTATAGTAGACCAGCTGGGCCGAACAGATAAAAGGAATCAGAAACAAGAGGGCATAGATGCCGACCGTACGCACCTTTTGCGGCAAAATCCGCAAAAAGGCGGTAAAGACCAGAGCCCGGACCAGGCAAAGCAGAGTCAAATAAAGAAGACCGATGGTGAAGAAGGGGCCGTCGACATTGACGCGCAAGACCAGCTCCCCGACCAGCTGGCTGGCAAAAAGCAGGAGAAGGAGGTTAAGCCCGCGGGGCAGGCGTGAGCGCCTGTCATCTTCCCGCCTGCCGGAAAAATCCAAGGCCGGCTCTGCGTTCCGCAAAACAAAATCGGACCGGCCAATAGCCGGACGCCGGATATGGCGGGCGGCGGTCTCCGCTTCCCCAACGGACGGACGATCCTCCGGCAACGGCTTGTTCCGGTCCATCATCTCCTTTTCGTGAAAACTCATTCAAGAGCCTCCTCTTTGCCTGTCACCCTGCCGAGCGTACCCAGCCATAATAGCACAGCGCTTTATGGAACTACCGGTGTAACCGCTTGGTCGTACTCGTAATCAGCGGGAACCGGCACGTCCACAATCATCATTTGATTGCCGCCGTATTGCCCTTTAAACCCGGAAATAAGGTCGAGTTCAACATCCCCGTGAAAGCGTAGATTAATCTCCCGAAAATCCTCAACCAGTGGCCGGTCATACATGACTTCTTCGATCAGATAAAGCAGGTAGAGTGTCGAGGATTCCCGATCTCCCGGTTCATAATAGGATTGGTAGGGCACTGTCTCCAGGCAGACACCATCGACCGATACCTTGAGCAGGATCGCCAGGAAATTATGGGAACGATCAGCCTGATCGTATCCGTAAAAGAGACGGATCACTCCCTGGTTGAAACGGTAATCCCAACGGCTTACAGGATCCCCCGTTTTGATGTCCTTGTTCCAATAGTTCATGTCCAGCCGCCCGGCAAGGTCTCTTTCCAGCCAGGGCTCAATTTTCTCAAACAGGGGTACCAGATCCACGCCATCGAGATTTCTCGGGTATTCCTTCAGGCCTGTCACCTGAAATTCTTTTTCAGTCACGGTGGCAGTCAGACCCCGCTCCGCGAACCAATCCTCATCGACCAGAGCCTTGATACGGACCAGATCCCCGTTCGCCAGACCTGAGGAAGGCAATGCGGTAAACCGGACGGGCAGTTCATCTGGCATACCTGCTTCCACCCATTCGGCGGGCAGCCGGCTTGTGTCAAAGGAGACAAGGCCCTGGTCACTGACCCCGTCAAAAATCAAAACCAGATCCTCGAACAAATCAATGTCAGCCAGGGATGGCAGCCCCCTTACGTCAAAGACCAGGGTCTGCTCCCGGGCGATTTTTCCTTTGGCTGTCAATGCCCGATTGTCGGGAATCACCTTTAGCTCCACGGAATCACCGTTGGAAAGACCCGTATTGCCGTACGAAAAGACAAAGTCAAAGTCCGTCTTATACAAATCCAGATCACCCGACAGGGACAAGGCCGCAAGTCCGCGCCCGTCGTAGCCGGAGAAGGTGAGCGCGACCTGACCTTTCACGTCAATCGGCTGGGCTTCTTTAAGACCCTCGACCTTGTATTTAAACCGGACATTTCGGAAGCGGATCCCGGCGTCTTTTGCCAGCTGATGATCGTAGTCGGCCCGGATGGACAGTTCGTCGCCGTTCTTCAGTCCCTCGGTTCTGTCAACCGTGAAGACCAGGGAATTAAGCGCTGCTTCGCGCTGAAAATGACGCTGAAGTCCTTTTTCATCGCCCTCATCCAGTTTGGCGGACTCTTCAGCAAGCAGGGCTTCCACCGCCGCCCGGTCGGTATTGACATGCGCGCTGGCGAAGCCATTGGCACCCGAAACCCTGATCATGATCAGTTCTTCCGCGTTGAAGGTACGGGAACCACAGGCAACCGTCAAAACAAGTGCCGCGACAAGAAACAGAATCAGGATGCCTTTTCTTTTCAAGTGTTTCCTCCCTCACCCGGTTTGGTCAGCGGGTTCTATTATTCTCAGACATTTCGCTTGATCTTTCAAGTGACGGCCGGCCCGACTACCTCAGCCGTACGGGCAGACAAGGGCGGTTCTGTTAGAATAATGGACAGAATCCCGGACCTGGAACAGGCCGGTTGGAGGTTTTATGACCCGCTCGAGATTGACAGAAGACCAGCGGTTTGCCGTCGGCTTCGACCGGCCGGCCAACCTGCTTATCTCTGCTGCGGCTGGATCGGGCAAGACGACGACCATCACCGGGCGGATTGTTGAACGGATGTTGTCAGGAACCGTTCAACCCTCCCAACTGTTGGTGATCACCTTCACCGAATTGGCCGCCAAAGATCTCAAGGTAAAAATTGCCTCACAGCTCCGACGTTTTCGGCTTGAAGCGGCAAATCCGCAAGAAAGGCGGCGCCTTGACCGCCTGGCCGGTGATCTGGATCTGGCCCAGATTTCAACCATCCATGCCTTCTGCAATCAGATCCTCTCCGCCTACCTTTCGACTTTTTGTGATGAAGAAGGTCAACCCTACCTGGAACCCGGCTATCGGATCCTGGAAGGCCGGCAGGAAAAAGAATTGCTGGATGACTCAATCGAAAGTGTCTTGTCCGATCTCTACGCGAAAATCGACCAGGGCAACAGCCCGCAACAAGCCTCCGGCCAAGCGGATCCTGCCCCCCTGACCTTGACCCGTGAGCAGAGAGGCCTGCCTGAATGGCTGGAGGATTTCCAAACCATTGCCCGAGCCTATGCGCCCGATCTGGACGACACGCCCCTGAGAACCGCCCTGGAAAAGATGCTCGATCAATTGCGTAATTTGCCCGATTACGATCAATTCGTAGCGGATGCCCTGGACCGGCTCTTTGAAAGGGCGGACCAGTTCCCCTCTCCTGACGATTTTGCGGCCGGCTACTGGTGGGACTTGTTTGACGAGGCCTATGAACTGGCCCGCCTGACCCTTGACCGGATCAGGCAATCGGCTTACTGGCGGGAGGAGCTGCCCCGGTCGAAACTCAAGACAGATCAGCAGTTGATGGAGGCGGTTGATCTGGTGGACGGAGCGGTCGCCCGCCTGGGGGACGCGTCCGACCGGAGTGCCGGGAGATGGGATCAGATCGTGGCCATCGGCAACCGGTTAGGGGAAATTAAATTTCCCGACTTTTCCCGGGCCGGTAAGGATCCCGCCCAAAAAGAACGTAAAGATCAATTCCTCCGGCAATGTCTGGAAGGTCTCTTGCCTCTGGTGGGTCTGATCACAGACCAGATCAAGAGGGGCGCCAGCCGGGATGCCGCCTATGTCACCCATTATCCTTCCGTTTTCACCCAGGATACGCAGACCATCCGGCGGGACCTCAGGCAGTCCGCGCGATCAGTCGCACGATTCATGGAAGTCGTGCTTCTGGTCGACCGGGAGTTCAAAAGACGACGCTTCGCCATGAACACCATCCTGTTCAGCGATATAGAACATGGCGCGCTGCAGATCCTGAAGGAAACCGACATCAGGGATGACTACGTGGCCCGGTTTAAAGAAATCTATGTCGACGAGTACCAGGATACCAGCAGTATCCAGGATTCGATCATCAGGCAGATCTCAAAGAACAACCTGCTCATGGTCGGTGACATCAAGCAGAGCATTTATCGTTTTCGCTACGCCAACCCTGCTCTTTTCGCCGGCCATCAGGAAGCCTCCTGTCTGGTCCGCCCCGCGGAGGCGATCCCTGAGCTTCCCTCCTCTTATACCGGCTATCTGGCCTTGCTCAACCGCTGCTTTCGCACCCGCCCGGTCATCATCGATTTTATCAATGATTTCTTCAGCTCTTTTCTCACAAAAAAAGCAGGTGAAATCGATTATGACGAAACCCAAAAACTATTTGCGGACCGGGACAAATGGCTGGCTTATGATCAAAAGGGGGCTGCCTCCTTTCCCGCCAATGTGAGGCTGGAAATCGCGACGGAGACAAAAACAAGTCCCACAGAAGAAGATGCCCCCGACCAGACCATCCCCCTCGAACTGGACAAGTCACCAGCCAGCCGGGAGGCGCTCCTGGCGGTACGGATCATTCATGATCTCCACCGAAAGGGGATCGGCTATCAACAGATCGCCATCCTGCTGCCCACCAATGACAATTGCCGTGATTATGAGGAGGTGCTGACCCGCTACGGCATACCGGTGACCTCGAGATCAGGAGATGCCTTCCCGGACAATCTGGTCTTCCGGCAATTTGAGGCGCTCTTCAACCTGCTCGATAATCCCCGGCAGGATTTTTCCCTTCTTTCAGTCCTCATCGGCCCCTTTGCCCCGGAAGTCTGGAGCGCCGAAGAATTGATCCAGGTCGCCTCAATTCCGACGGAAGACAGCCCGCAGGAGTCAAGTCACAGGCCCTTTTTCCATGACCGCTTCTTCCAGCTTCGCGGTATGGAGAACCATGCGCTGGCGGCAAAAGCCAGGAAGTTTGTCGACAGGATGGAGCGCTGGCGTTTTCTGGCTCAGGAACTCAGCTTCAGGGATTTGCTCGATCTGATCATCTTTGAGACCGACTATGAAAACTACATCGCCCATTCAACTTTCGGTGAAAGCTACGTGGCAGATCTCGACACGCTGCTGGATGCCGCGGCACTACCTGATCCTGACCCGCAGCCGGGTGTCCGGGGAGCCTTGCGCAAAATGAGGCGGATGATCGAGGGAGCAGCCAAAGAGGGAGCGTCTGACACCGGTTTTCTCCCCGGTGCCGTCCGGGTGCTGACCCGCCATAGCAGCAAGGGTCTTGAATGGGACTACGTCATCCTGGGCCGGCTGGACTTAAACTGGCAGGGCAGAGAATCCAGACCGCTTATCCTATTATCCGAGCAGGAAGGGCTGTCAAGCGGAACCATCACCGACCATGGCATGACGGTCATCAACAATCCCCTGCACCAGGCGGCGCTGATCAAGGAGGCAAGCCGTGAACGGGCAGAAGCCTGGCGTTTGCTTTATGTTGCCATGACACGGGCCATCCACGGCCTCTACTTACTCCTGACCGTCAACCAGGAAAGCCTGGAAGCCAAACCCGCCTATTCCAAAATAATGGAAACTGTGCAGCGGCAGGACCTTGCCGGCCGGATCCCTGCCCGGTTGACATGGGATCTGAAAAATGACGCTGAACTGCTCCTGGCCTATCTGGCGTTCAGGCATCCCGCCTTCGCCGCACAATTGACCTCACAGTCCGCCGATCATGAGAGAGGACACCGGTCTGACCTTGCACTTCCCCCTGTGATTGAAGAACTGCGCCTTACACGCTGGAAAGAGTTATATCAAACGCTCGAGCAGGGTTTGGCGGATGATCAGCCTGAGGGCAAGGATGCAGACACCTTGGTCAGGCAATCGATGATTACCTCCCCCCCTGAAAAACAGTTGGACGGTCAAATCCCCTTTACAGATGCTGCCCGGGCACCGGCTAAAGTGACTGTGACCGAATTGCAGCGGCTGGGTCTGGAACAAAGAATCCATTCTTCAGAGTCCGAAGCGCGATCTGAACCTGTTTGGCAGTATCAGTCCCAGGCAGGGCCATCCAGGTTGGAGAGAGCCGACATGCCGCTGACCTTGCGCTCCAGGGAAAAAGATACACCGTCACAGGGAGCCCTGCTGGGGACTACCATGCACACCGTCTTCCAGTTTCTTGATCTTGAAGCCCTGCGGGGCCGGACGTTAGAGGAGGCCAAGGCACAATACGAAGTGGAACTGGACCGGCTCCTTGCTGCCCGTACCCTGTCCCAGGCAGAGCGGCAGGCCGCCCTTCCCTTCGCGGCTCAGGCGGCCGGTTGGGCTGACAGCCAGCTGGCTGCCAGGCTTCTGGCCGCTGACAAAGTCTACCGGGAGATGCCCTTTACTCTGGCAGTTCCGTCCAGCCGCCTCGATCCGTCCTTTCCGTCTGAAGAAATAAGCTTGATCCAGGGCATGATCGATCTTTGGTTTATCGAAGACGATCAGGCCATTCTGGTGGATTTCAAAACCGATCGCCTGCCGGCGACCGGTGGCGACCAGCGATTGATTGACCGTTATGAAATCCAATTGAATTTCTATTCAGAGGCGATTCACCGGGCGACGGATTATCGGGTAAAAGAAAAGATCGTCTGGCTGATCCGGGAGGCAAGGCCGGTTGTCTTCCCTTGACAGAGGCCCGCATTCAGCCCAAGGTTCCAGGAAGAGATGATCGTAAACTTATGCAGTTGAGTGGCCGGTTCAACTTGACAAAGCCGCTCCCATTGCCTATTGTTTGGCTAGAAGGGGAAACGGATCCTAGGATCGAGAACGTTTCCATATTTTTTTATATTGTTGGAGGAGACATATGGAAAACAATACGCAATATCAACAACCTGGCGGCTACGCCCCGCCCCCGGCTCCCGCACAGACGAATGGCATGGCCATTGCGGCGCTGGTTTGTGGTGTTCTGGGCATTATCGGCTCGTTCATTCCGTACGTCATGTATTTCACCGCTGTCCTCGCCGTCCTGGGGATCATCTTCGGTGTCATGGGGATGAAAAAAGCCAAACAGATCGGTTCCGGCAACGGACTGGCTGTCGCGGGCCTGGTACTTGGAATCGTCGGCACGGTTTTCGCCATCATCGGAATCATCTGCTATGCTTCCGTCGCCTGCGCGCTCAAGAAGGGCTTTGACGCAATCGGCACATTAAGCTGAGTCGACCCGGAAAACTTGACACCCGCGTAACACGCGACTAGCGTAACAATCGAAAGCGCCGGCCCAGGTGATTGGATCTCCCGGCCGGCGCTTTTTCATTTGATCAAAACATGGAATCGGACGACTAATTGAGATGCTTCCCTACTTTTATCTTTTCGACAGACTGATCAGTGTTTACGCCCTCCTGTCCTTGATCGGCGTTCTCACCGCCGGCAGCTTCGCTTATCAGTACGCAAAAAGAAACGCGCTTGATCCTCTTGACATGACGGTTCTATTGCTGGTCGCGGCTTTTGCCGGCTGGGCGGGCAGCCACTTGACCTATGCGCTGGTAAACTTCCAGGAATTGAGGATCTTTGTCTTGAATCTGGGCAAAATCTCTTCTTTCTCTCAGTTCATCGATTACATCCAATACCTCTTCGGAGGCGCGGTCTACTATGGGGGCCTGATCACGGGAATGCTGGCAGGCTTGCTTCTGGCCAGAAAGAAGAAACTTGACACCGATCGCTATGCTGACGTAGCGGCGGCGGCCATCCCGCTCTTTCACGGATTCGGCCGGATTGGCTGCTTCCTGGGCGGTTGCTGCTTTGGCGTGGAATGCAAAATCGGCTTTATCTACCGGAATGCCATCATCGAGGAAGCCAACGGGATCAGGCGTTTTCCTGTCCAACTTCTGGAGGCTTTCCTAAATTTCTCTCTCTTTTTTATTTTATGGTGGTTTTTACGAAAATCAAAATATTCAGGCATCTTACTTTACCTCTATCTTTGTAGTTACGCGGTCATCCGTTTTACCCTGGAGTTTTGGCGGGGTGATGATTACCGGGGTTTCCTGCTCGGTCTTTCCACCTCACAATTCATCGCGGTCATTACTTTTGTTTTCGGCTTGGTCATGATTCTGATCAAGCGTCACCGCCGGCTTTCTGCCACGTAACACAAGTTTTTTTCACCTATAAAAGTTGACAAATCCGCTGCCAAGCTTGACAATACACGGTGGAGGCAGATGGGTTCTGGTGTGCCCCGCGGTCTTCAAAACCGTTGAGGGGGGTTAGGAGCCTCCCGGGTGAGTTCGATTCTCACATGCTTCCGCCAATCGAAACGCGCCGGCCCTTCGACGCCGTTGGCCAACAGGGTTGGCGCGTCATTTTTTCCGCTTTCCGATTGATTCGGCTGGGGCGGTTCCCCGGGCGGGGTTTTTGGCAACAAGATTCAGGCCCGGGCACCGGGTAAGCTGAAAGGAGAAGCGGGACTTCCCGCAAATGAGATGACAAGACGTACAGGGACGACTTCAAGAGGTATCAGGACCCCCATTATCAGGGGAGGAGACAATCTCCCTCAAATCATTGTTGACAGTGTCATGCTGGCCGCGCGTGACGAAGGCTTCACGCTGGCAGACCGGGACGTAGTCGCTGTGACTGAATCGGTTGTCGCCAGGGCGGAGAACAATTACGCGACCTGCGACGATATTGCCTGGGATATTCAAAGGAAATTTCCTGAAGGCCGGATTGGTGTCATCTTCCCTATTTTAAGCCGCAACCGGTTTGCCGTTAACCTGCGGGGTATTGCCCGGGGGGCCAAGAAAATCATCCTCCAGCTCAGCTATCCCTCGGATGAGGTCGGCAACAGCCTGATGGATCTGGACCAAATGGATGAGAAAGGGATTGATCCTCTCAAGGACTGCCTTCCTGAGGCCCGTTACCGTGAGTTGTTCGGCGTTAATCGTCACACCTTTACCGGTGTTGATTACGTTGACTTCTATCGTGAAATTATTGAAGGCGAGCAATGCGAAGCCGAAATTATTCTGGCCAACGATCCGCTTACCATCCTTGACTACAGCCCCTATGTCCTGGTCTGCGATGTCCACAACCGCGAGCGGACCAAACGACTGATTGAGCGCGCCGGAGCCAGCCGCGTCCTGGGCCTGGATGACATTTTAACTGAATCTGTCAATGGAAGCGGCTTCCATGAGCAATATGGACTCCTGGGCAGCAACAAGGCAAGTGACGAGCGGGTCAAGCTTTTTCCCAGGGCTGGCAAGTCCTTCGTCGATGCCGTTTCAGATCTTTTCCAGCAGGAAACAGGTAAACACATCGAAGTCATGATCTATGGAGACGGGGCATTCAAGGACCCGGTCTGCAAAATCTGGGAATTGGCCGACCCGGTTGTTTCACCCGCCTTCACGGACGGTCTGGGCGGCAAACCAAGGGAAGTAAAACTGAAGTATTTGACAGACAGCCGCTTTGCAGAACTCTCGGGTCAGGAACTGGAAGAAGCGATCCGCCGGGTCATTGCCGGGAAAGATCAGGATCAGGATTTTGAAACCAACGCCGGAGGCACCACACCACGCCAGCTGACTGATTTGCTGGGTTCCCTGGCCGATCTGACCTCCGGGAGTGGCGACAAGGGAACTCCTGTTGTCCTGATTCAGGGATACTTCGACAGCCTTGCCGATTGACCACGGGCGCTGCCGGGTCTTTTCGAAGGAGTCAAACAATGAATAAAACGATCCTGATCCGGGGCGGAGGCGACTTGGCGTCCGCTGTGATACACAAGCTCCACCAGGTGGGATTTCGTGTTCTTGTCTCCGATCTCCCCGCCCCTTCCTGTGTTCGCCGCACGGTTTCTTTCTGCAACGCCATCTACCAGGGAGACTGGACCGTTGAAGGGGTCCGTTCGCGTCATATCCGAGATCTTGAGGAAATTGAACCGACATTGAAAGAGGGCCTGGTGCCCATTTTGACCATTCCGGACCGGCAGCTCATTGACCATATCAGGCCGGATGTCTTCATCGACGCCACCCTGAGTAAAAAAACACCAGACTATGACATCTCCTGGGCGCCGCTTGTGATCGGGCTGGGGCCCGGAATCGAGGCGGGCAAACACGCCCATGTGGTCATCGAAACCAAACGGGGCCATTACCTGGGCCGGCTGATTCACCAGGGTCAGGCGATCGCCAACACGGGCATCCCCGGCACCATTCAAGGTATCAATAAGGATCGGGTTTTACGGGCACCGGGTCCGGGGATCACCCGTAACCTGTATGAGATCGGTGATCTGGTCCAGGCAGGTGACGTCATCCTGACCGTCGACGGTCAACCTGTCCCGGCCCTGATCAGCGGCGTCGTGCGTGGCTTGATCGCTGACGGTTTCAAAGTCAGAGAAGGCCAGAAAATCGGGGATGTCGATCCCCGGGCGGACGTCGACTACACACGAACCATCAGTGACAAGGGACGCACCATTGCCGGTGGTGTCCTGGAAGCAATCCTGGCACATTAAAGAGATGGAAAACAATACGCTGACCCTGGACGCCTATGTCCGCTCACTGATCAGGGACCGGGAAAGACATTACGCCTCTCCCTTTGTGGTCAGTGCGGTTGGCGGTGGCGGCAAGACAAGCACCCTGATCCATCTTTTTGACACCTCAATCCGGTCCCGCTCCATTCTGACCACTACCACGGCTCTGGGAGTCCCCGGCGCGGCTGCCGGGGTCGCGCCTCCTCTTTCAAAGAAACAACAGATGAATCCAGGCCTGACCCGGATCTCCCTGACTCCTCCCCCTGATTCAGGTGTCTGGCTGGGCACGGCTTTTGCAGGCAATCCTGATAAGCGACGGGGGATTGACCGAAATGAACTGGATGGCTGGGTACGGGAACAAAGAGAGAAAGCGGTGGGCGACACCATCGTCCTCTGTGAAGCGGACGGTTCGAAACGAAAGCCGCTGAAAGCCCACGCGGCACACGAGCCGGTCATCCCGAAAACAACCGATCTGACCTTGATCCTCTTGGGAATGTCAGCCCTGGGCAAACCATTGGATGAAGATACAGTCCACCGGTCACGGCTTTTCTCGCAGGCGACAGGACTCGAACCTGGTCAACCGATTGGCGTTTCCCATCTCATCGACCTGCTTCGTTCGGGTCTTTTCTTCAAGGGAATCCCCCCAACCAGCAAGATCGCCGTCGTATTCAACCAGGTGGACTGCCTTGAGGAGAGCAAGAGAACCCTTGCCTTCTACATTGAGCTGGCGGAACAGATACTCGAATTCGCCCGGGTAGATGCCGTCTTTTTCAAGGGCTTGGATCAGGATGAACAAAAGACCTGTTATGGACTTTCGAAGAGGCGCGCCTCAACCGCGCCCTTCTCCGCAGTCCTTTTGGCCGCGGGTAAATCGGAGCGGATGGGAGAACCCAACAAGCTGCTTTTGCCTCTGGGGAATCAGCCCCTGATCGCCCGCACTGTCAGCCGGGTCCTGTCAAGCGACGTCCGCGACCTGGTCGTCGTCCTGGGCTTCGAGGAGGAACGGGTGAAAGAGGCCATTGAAGGCGCGATCCGGGAGCTGCGACCGGAGTCGAGTGTGACCTTCGTCACTAATGACCGCTACCAGGAAGGCCAGGGCAGCTCGGTTGCCATGGGAACCCGCTCTTTGGCCACAGATAATCTGGCCAGTTTCTATGTCCCCGGCGATCAACCCTTTGTATCCCCCCTGCTCATGCGCCAACTGATGGAAGAATTCGAAGCGGGGAAAATGATGATTCCCCTGATCGGAGGCAAGCGCTCGTCACCCGTCCTGGTCAGCCGGGTCTTTTATCCCGACATGGCTTCGCTGACCGGTGACCAGGGAGGCCGGCAACTGTTCCAGAATCATCCCGAGGCCCTCGTCGAAATTCCCTTCAGGGATCACCTGGCGGCTTTCGACCTGGATACACCGCAAGATTATCAAGAAGCGCTCCGGCTTGACGCCCGGGGCGCGCCCAAGGAAAGGAGCTGAAAATGAACCTGTTCGTCTGTTACCCCCTTTGAGGGACCTGCCGCAAAGCAAGGAGGTTCCTTGATGAAAACAAAATTCCTTATCTCTTCCGTGATATCAAGAAGGACAGACCCAACCGGGAGGAGCTGGCCAGCTGGATTGCCAAAAGTGGCAAACCGATCAAAGCTTTTTTCAACACCAGCGGCGCCAGCTACCGCCAGCTCAAACTCAAGGATAAGTTGCCTGCCATGACCGAAGATGACAAGATTGACATCCTGTCGACCGACGGCATGCTGGTGAAACGGCCGATTCTTGTCCTGGAGGACCAGGTGCTGGTCGGATACCGTGAAGGAGATTACGACGGGCTCCGGCCCGCCCGCACTTAGTTGTCAGCCTCACCTGTCACGCTGACCTGACAGACCTTCATGGCTTCCAGAGCGATCTTATGGCTCTCGGGGGTGACGCCGGCGCAGCAGGAAGCGTCGACCAGGATTTCGACCTCGGGCAGGTAGGCTTTGATCATTAAAGCGTTGGAGATTACACAGATATCCGTGCAAAGACCGACCAGGGTGATGGACCGGATGGGATCCTCCTGGTTCATCTCCAGCAGACGGCCCGGGAGGTCGCGCGCGCCAAAGGTATCCTTCTCGATCACCGATCCCTGACGGGCACTCGCGACGTCGTCGACGATTTTCCATCCTTCGGTCCCCCGGATGCAATGCTCAACGGGGAGGAGCCTGCCCTCCTGGGATTCCAGGTAATCTTCACCGTGCGTGTCCTGGGTAAAGAGAACCGGTCCCTGGAAGTCCTTCATTTTCTCCACCACATTAGAAACGATTGATTGGGCTTCCGGGGTTCCCAGTGAACCGTCCACAAAATCGTTTTGCATATCAACGACTAATAGAATATCTTGCATCTTGACTACCTCCTGGACTCTTTTTATTGTCTCATAAGTCCTTGCAAACAAAGAGCGCCCCGGTAACAATCCCCGGAGCGCCCTCACTTTTTGATCGTGGTCAGGACTTGTCAGTCCTCGACGATTTTGACGACGGTGCCTGAGCCGACCGTTTTGCCACCTTCGCGGATAGCGAATTTGAGGCCGGGCTCGATGGCGATTGGCGTAATCAGCTCAACATCAATCTCGACGTGGTCGCCAGGCATACACATCTCAACACCTTCCGGCAGACGGGCCACACCTGTCACGTCCGTGGTACGGAAGTAGAACTGGGGACGGTAGCCGTCGAAGAAGGGCTTGTGACGTCCACCCTCGTCCTTGGTCAGGACGTAGACCTGGCCGATGAACTTGGTGTGGGGCTTGATGGATCCGGGCGCTGCCACGACCTGGCCACGGCGGACCTCGTCGCGGGACACACCGCGCAGGAGCAGGCCGACATTGTCGCCCGCTTCGGCGTGATCCAGCATCTTGCGGAACATCTCGATCCCGGTGACAACCGTCTTCCTGGGTTCGTCAGCCAATCCAACAATCTCAACCGGCTTGTTGACGTCAATCTGTCCACGCTCAACACGGCCGGTTACAACGGTACCGCGGCCGGTGATGGTCATCACGTCTTCGATCGGGCAGGCAAAAGGCTGGTCGATCGGGCGGGCCGGTGTTGGGATGAAGGTATCAACGGCTTCCATCAGCTCCAGAATGGGTTTGTAAACCGGATCATCGGGATCTGTGCTTTCGGATTCCAGCGCCTGCAGGGCGGATCCGCGGATAATAGGCGTATCGTCGCCGGGGAAGTCATACTCGTCCAGGCGCTCACGGATCTCCATCTCTACCAGATCCAGGATCTCAGGATCGTCAACCTGGTCCGTCTTGTTCATGAAGACGACGATGGCGGGAACACCCACCTGACGGGCGAGCAGGATGTGCTCACGGGTCTGGGGCATGGGGCCGTCAACAGCTGATACGACCAGGATGGCGCCGTCCATCTGGGCTGCGCCTGTGATCATGTTCTTAATGTAGTCAGCGTGACCCGGGCAGTCAACGTGCGCGTAGTGGCGGCTGGCTGTCTCGTACTCAACGTGTGAGGCGTTGATGGTGATACCGCGGGCTCTCTCTTCGGGTGCCTTGTCAATGGCGGCATAGTCGGTAAAACTGGCCAGACCCTCGCTTGAGAGCACCTTGGTGATGGCCGCTGTCAAGGTCGTCTTGCCGTGGTCGACGTGACCAATCGTCCCGACGTTGACGTGTGGTTTGGTTCTTTCAAATTTCTGTTTTCCCATTCAGATATCCTCCTGCTGGTCGATCGTTATTTGGATCTGATAATTTTATTTTTTTTAGTCTTACAATCTTCTCATAAAACATGTATATGCGCAATCTTCATCGCGCAAGGGCGCCTGTTACAGCCCCCTTTTCCCTTTTAACGGTGTGTCACCATATTGACCCGGATGCTTTCCGGCACTTGCTCGAAGTGACTGGCCTGCATGGTAAACACTCCTCTTCCCTGTGTCCTTGACCTCAAGGCGGTCGCGTAGCCGAACATCTCCGATAATGAGACGAAGGCGTCAACGACCTGCGCGTTGTGGGTCGCCTCCATGCCCTGGATCTGACCCCGCCTGGCGCTCAGATCGGCCAGGACGTCGCCCAGATATTCGCTCGGGACGATGACATCCACCTTCATGATGGGCTCCATCAGGATGGAATCCGCCCGTTTCAGCGCATCTCTCAAGGCCATGGAGCCGGCGATCCGGAAGGCGATGTCCGACGAGTCCACGTCATGGGCGGAGCCATCGATCAGGGTGGCCTTCAGGTCGACAACCGGGTAGCCGGCGACCACGCCGCCGTTCATGGCGTCACGGATGCCTTCTTCAACCGGTTTGATAAATTCCTTGGGCACCACGCCTCCAACCGTTTTGTCTTCAAAAACGAAGCCCTCTCCCGGTTCAAGCGGTGAAATTTCGATGATGGCGTGACCGTACTGGCCATGGCCCCCCGTTTGACGGACGAACCTGCCCTCACCCTTGGCGGCTTTGGTGATGGTTTCACGGTATGCCACCTGGGGCTGGCCTACGTTGGCCTCAACCTTGAACTCCCGAAGCAACCGGTCGACGATGATGGCCAGGTGGAGTTCACCCATGCCCGAGACAATCATCTGTCCCGTTTCCTTGTCGA
>LSQX01329141.1_pt1 | contig 24405 bp, 18 predicted proteins | sample 654561 | NCBI WGS metagenome assembly LSQX01 (sample SAMN04489861, study PRJNA283612) | anaerobic digester metagenome | isolation source: 4 biogas reactors fed with cattle manure at either 37C or 55C with and... | place: Denmark: Kongens Lyngby | collected 2014
CTAAGTTGATTTATTTGCCTTGATCCAATTCATACTAAGGTCCCTGAACATAACTTCCGGCAGAATATCCAAATTCCATCCCAACTTTACATATCTATTGGTACTATCAGGCTTAGAAGAGTATTGTCTAAAATAATAAGTAGCGTCAAATTTATAAACATTATATTTATCACCATTTTGATCCAATTTATACCGCTCCTTTAATGTAAAAGTGGTATCATTCAGTATTTTGCCGGAAAATATGGCTGTAAGTTTTTTGTTAAAGGAGCTTGCAACATATTCTTCAATTAGTATTGTAGAGTCCATGACATTAAACACCCCCCAACCAAAAGCATACTTTTTATGTATTTTTGATGTCTTAATACTTTCAATTGATTCTTCGAGTTCACTAAAACTATCGTAATAATAGTCACCACTGTAATAATAACTAACTCCGTTTTTATAGAAAAAATAACATAATTTAATATGATTAAAATCAGGTTCTTTTTTATAATAATAACCATCAATTCTTAACATATCGCTTACATAATCATTTCTGGTTAAATACATCTCTTCCAATTCTATTTCGCAAGAGGATATTGCAAGAAGCAACAGAATATAAAGTACTCTTTTCATCTGTTTATTTATTATTTTTAGTTGTCAGATGGAACCTTTGACGCTATCCAATTCATACTGTCCGCCAGTAGTGTTACTCAATAAGCTTCCATTCCGTACTGTTATTATCAACAAAAGCAATCAGCCCTTTTTGGCTCGTAAAATACACTTTGCCAACGATATTGATTTGTGTGTTTTCTAGCATAAGAACATTAGAAAGAACGACTCCATTGAGTTCATAATTAATAATTGTAAGGTCATCAAGTAGTTGATTGTTCGACAAATCGTAACGAAATTCAAATAAGTCCTCGATTTCGCTGGTTTGAAATCTGTACGATACATCAATGAGGTCATCTGAGTAGTAACAGCTTCCAATTATGTTATAACCATTCTTATTAATATCTGATACGAAGCCAGCACTTGCACCGCATACACAATCTAAATTTTTATTAAATGAATATCTTTCCGATTTATGATTATTTATAACAATATGAGAAAGCGTGTCATTAAAAGATTTATACCTCAATGTATCAGTTTTTTTATAATCAACCCAAGTCATTAACTCTTCGGGAAATGCAGGGCATTCAACTTTGCCGCAAGAACAAAAAAAGAGGATGCAGGCAATCAGAATAAAGAGTGTTCTCATAATCAATCAATTTTAAAATCTTAGCGGTAAATTAACGAAATATTGGGTGCCTATGCTCCGAAATATTCAGTAGTAAGGGAAATAGTTAAAGTATACACCAAGCTACTATATTCACAAAAGAGCCTGTAAGTATTAAATAAAACAAATCAACTATGTTAAAAAAACACAACAAACAAAAACCCTTTTAATAAACAAAAAGCAAAGCAGTCCACAGTCTAATTGGGTGCCCGAAAATAATACTACCTTTGTTCATCAAACAGGTGGTATGGGTTCCATTTCTAAACTTACAGTATATAGTTCTCAGGAGCAGGGGCTTGAATTGCCTTTGGCGGAGGCTGTCAGGGCGGGCTTTCCCTCGCCGGCCGAGGATTTTCCCGATCAAAGCCTCAATATTACGGCGGAATTGGTCAAGAATCCGGCCTCTACTTTTTACGCCCGGGTTTCGGGCAACAGTATGACCGGCGAAGGTATTGACGATGGCGACCTGCTGGTGGTGGACAAGTCGGTGGAGCCTTATCAGGGTTGCATAGCCATTTGTTTTATCGACGGTGAATTTACCCTGAAAAAGGTCGAAATTCATTCAGACCACGTGTTGCTGGTGCCGGCTAATAAAAAATTTACTCCCATTAAAGTTACCGAAGACAATACTTTTTTGATTTGGGGGATAGTCCGCTATGTAATAAAAAAACGCTGAGATGTTTGCCCTGGCCGATTGCAACAACTTTTTCGTGAGTTGTGAGCGGGTGTTCAATCCCGGTTTGAACGGTCGCCCGGTGGTTGTGTTGTCCAACAACGACGGTTGCATCGTTTCGCGCAGTAACGAGGCCAAAAGGCTGGGGATAAAAATGGGTGTTCCCCTTTTTCAGGTCAGGGAGCTGATACAGAAGCATGAGATAGCCGTTTTTTCGTCCAACTACGTCCTTTACGGCGATATGTCCAGGAGGGTACAGGAGACCCTGCGTACTTTTGTGCCGGCCATCGAAATTTATTCCATAGACGAAGCCTTTCTCGACCTGAGAGGTATGGAGCATTTCGACCTGGATGCCCTGGCCAAAAAAATTTCCCTAACCTGCCTGCGTCATACCGGTATTCCGGTTTCGGTAGGAGTGGCTCCCACCAAAACCCTGGCCAAAGTTGCCTCCAAACTCTGCAAGCAATACCCGAAACTCAGGGGAGGTTGCTATTTGTATAAGCCGGCCGATATCGAGAAAGTGCTTAAAACCTATCCCATAGACGATGTCTGGGGTATTGGCCGGCAGTATACGAAAAAACTCCGGGCTCTGGGAGTCGGTACGGCTTACGAGTTTACGCAACTTTCTGCTCCGAGGGTGCAAAAGATGATGGGGATAACAGGTCTCAGAACCTGGAAAGAGCTCCGGGCCGAAGCCTGTATTGAATTTATGCAGGCCAATCCTCCCAAACAACAAATCTGTGTTTCGCGCAGTTTCTCCAAGGAAATTACCGATTGTAAGGAACTGGGCATGCAGGTGTCGATGTTTTGCGCCATGGCTTGTGAAAAATTGCGCAAACAAAACAGCCACTGTCACCAGGCCTTGGTTTTTATTTTGACCAATCCCCACAAAGAAGACTCGCCACGGCATTTCGAAAGCACGCTGGTCAGCTTTCAGGTGCCCACCTCCAGCACCCTCGAAATCAACCGGGCAATCCTGCAGGCCCTGCAGCGCATCTTTAAGCCCTTCTGCGCCTACAAAAAAGCGGGCGTCGTTTTGATGGAAATGGTGCCGGACAGCGCTGTACAGGGTTCCTTGTTTGACGAATTGGACAGGGAAAAGCACCGGCGTTTGATGAAAGCGGTGGACAAGATCAACCAAAAAAACGGGTACAGCAGCGTAGCCGTGGCTACCCAAAGCTTGGAGGGGATCAAAATGAACCGCCGGTATCTGTCGCCTCAGTACACTACCAAATGGAGCGACATTATCAAAGTAAAGGTGTAAAAGCCCTGTCTTGACTATTCGTTCCGACGTCTTGGCTATTCGTTGCGGAGGTCGCGAATCAGGTCTTTTTTCAGGCTCAGGGAGGTGGCCAGATAAATCCAAACAAAACTGTTCAGTAAAAACAACAGCAGTATAAGGGCAATAGTATCCAGTGGAATTTGAGCCGGGTTAGCCAGCAGCGAGACCGCCGATGTAGCAAAAGAAGAAAGTAAGCCTATCAGTAACCCGGTCAAAATCAAAATTATATACTCATAAACAAGCATTCGCCGTATGCCGGACATACGCATACCAAAGGCTTGCATCAGAGCAAACTGATATTTCCTTGCAGTAATGCTTTTGATTAAAACAATAGCAATACCCAGGGTACCCAGAATTAAGGCGATGCCTCCCAAGGCTAGAAAAATATCGAGGTAGGTATTGGTTACCGAATTGAAATCAGCCAGACGCCGGGCGCTGTCTTGCACCTGAACGCCATAGCTGCGCAGAGCGTTGTTCAGGTCTTCGCGAAGTTCATTTTCTTTGCTTTTATCGACGTCGGCAAGCATAATTCTGCTTCCGCTGTTCGATGGGAAATGTTGCCTAAAATTGGCTTCGGAAATGAGCAGGTTGCCTTGAAAGACTGAGCTGGACAGGCCGGCCACCAGCACCAGCCCAATGCTGTCGCCTTTTTCGTTAAGGTAAAACAAGGTGTCGCCCACGGCTTTGCCCAGGCCCCAGGTAATTACGGTCTGGTCGGCAACGGCCGGAACAAGGTTTTCGCCCAGGGGCTCACTGAGCAGGCTCCACGAATTCAAACCCTTTTTAGCCCGGCTTTTTACAAAAGAAAAGGCCTCCCTGTCTATAAAGATCCGGGGATTTACGCCCAGTATCGAAGGACGGATGATTCTGTTCAGATTCAGGCAGCTGGCATCGTCGCCCTCCCATTTAAGCATCTGCACCAGGCTCAGATCCGGGTAGTCCTCTTGTAATCCCAATTTTTGCCTGCCTTCGGCAGAAGATAAATCCAGGTTGAGAGGAAGACTGTTTTGCACATAAAACAGGTAGCCTCCGGTGCCCGAACTGTTGTTTGCAGCATCGCGGCCGACATCGTTCCGGTAGGCACCGGTGGAAAGCACAATAAAAAGACCGATGGAAAGTATAGCCGCAATGCTGATGTTTTGTTTGTAGTTGTATTTCAGGTTGTTTGCAATGAGTTGCCCGATGCTGAAGCCGTTGGAAAATTTGGCTCTGTTTTTGATCAAGAAATAAGCAAACAGCGCATTGAGAGATAATAAGAGTAAAAAACCGGAGACAAAGTGCAACAGGCTGTTCTGGTACAGATCTTTCAGCAGCGAAAATAGCCACAGCAGCAAAAAGAGGCTGCCGCTGCAAACAGCCGTAATCAGCCAGGCCCGTCCGTTGTTGTGTTGCAGTCCGGGATCCGGTTTGTTTTTTTGCAGATGGGCGATGGCCGCTCCAAAATGTTTTTTCAGGAGGATGAGCAGCACGGCAGCCGCAACAAGCAAATTGGCCGCAAAACCCGTAAGCAGGCTGGACCGATGCACAAAGAGGCCGATAGACGAAGTCCTGACAATATCGATCCAGATGGAATTAATAAAATACAGCAACAGCTTGCTGAGCCCTATACCAGCAAATACCCCCAGCAGACTACTGACAAAGGCATTGAGCAAGGCTTCGGAAAGAAAAATACCGTATATTTTGTTTCGGCTCAAACCCAGCGAACGGTAAAGCCCTTGTTCTTTGTTGCGTTGTTGCAGCAACATCCCGAAGAGCAAAGCCGACAAAAGCAAAGCTGCCAGAATTAGAAAAAAACTCAGGCCCAAAAACAACTGGGCAAAGTCGACCGCGTTAGAAGCCGACCAGTTCGATTCCTGTTTTACATCCCTGATATTAATGCTCATAGAGGCCGGGTGCAATTGATTTAGGATGCTTTGTTCTATGGCTTGGGGGGCGTGTTCCAAACCGAAGCGAAGAGCGGTGGAGTTGCCGTATTCCTGTCCCCACAGACTGCGAGCCGTTTCGTAAGCAATAAAAGCTTTAGGAGTGCCCCTGTGTTCGGACCACCAGAGTTCGTCCTTTGGGCGAATGCTCGAATAATCCACAGGAATGCCCGTTTCCCAGTCGCTGCAACTCTCCACCCCGCTGAAACCTTCGAAGGCAGGCATCAGTAAACTGTCGCGGGCAAAGCCTTCCAGGGGGATAATGTCTTTGACTTTGAAACTTACACGGGCTGTGTTGAGTTTTCTGAAACTTTCAGGAACAAAATACTCCAGTTCGATACTGTCTCCGATCTGAGCCTGCAAATCTTCGGCCAGCCAGGTATTCAACAGTATCTCCCCCGGTCCGGGAGCTTCTGTGGGAAAATCGGACAGACCGGAAACAAAAGAATAAGGAGTGAGTTTATTCCCCAGCACAAGTCCGTTGACCAGGTAAGTGAGTACGGGCTCGGGATTAAACGCGGTTTCCCGGAGTATGCTCAGCAGAGTGTCTTCGATAAATACCCGGTCGGAGATCAATTCTGTTTTTGCCTGTTTTTCAAGTTTTCGCAGGCTTAAGTTGATGTCTTCCAATGACCAGCTGCGTTGCAAGGCCTGGTAAAGTTCCTGAGTTGAATACCGGTTTTCTGCTATCAGTATCAGGTTGGCAAAAGAGCCTTCGAAGAGCAAATCCGATAAAACATCCAGCGAAAAAAAGATGGTTTGGGGAGTCAATTGGTTGGATTTCAGGCTGAAATTTCCGAAGTCCCCGGGCCCGGCTATGGCTTTTACTTTCATTCTGACGGCTATTCTGTTTTCGTCGTCGGGTACAAAGGTCGAGTTTTTGGTTACAAAGCCGGGGTTAGGTATTCGTATCAGGAATTCATCTCCTGTTTGCAGATTCAGGCTTTCGGCCAGCACTTCGTTTATTATGACTTCGTTGTTGCCGGGCTGCGACAGCTTGCTCTTGCCGAAAGCCCAAAAATCCGTATCAACTCCGCAAAGTTGCAGCTCCGTAGCCGTCTTGCCGTCGTTTAGGGCCGTGCCTTCCAGCAAGAGAACCGCAGCTGTTGGAATCTTGAGCTCTTTTTCGATTTTCCGGGCCAGAGCGGATGGAAAGAAACGCTCCTGAGCCAGCAGCACATGACGGGTTTCGCCCAGACGCTCAGAGGCTATGCGTTTTAAACTGTAATCCACCGAATCGCCTATTATCAGTGCAGAGCTCAGGATGGCGGTGCTGGTGAGCAGACCGGCCGACAACAGCAGGTGTTCTTTAAGGAAGTACCTCAGGTTTCGAAACAGGAGCTTAAGCAGAGTCATACGGAGATTGTCAATGATTCAAACTTTGCAGGCTTTTGTTTTTGAGCGCATACCGTTTTTGCATCTTTTGGGCCAATGCGGCGGAATGAGTCACTACGATCAGGGTAGTGCGAAACACCCGGTTCAGTTTGATCAGTTCGTTCCCCAGCTTCTCTGCACTTTCCTGATCGAGCGATCCGGTAGGTTCGTCGGCCAGAATCAGTTCGGGTTGATTGATCAGGGCACGGGCAAAGGCGGTACGTTGACATTCTCCGCCCGACAGCTGAGCGGGGAATTTATGACTGTGTTCGGTCATGCCCAGCGAATCGAGAATTTCTCTTGCCCTTTGTACAGTGGCCCGGTCGGTTTTTGAGGCAGAGGTTCCCAGAGCCGGCAGCAGCACATTTTCCATTACCGTACACTGAGGCAGAAGGTGATGCATCTGAAAAACAAAGCCTATGTGTTTATTGCGAAAAACAGAGCGTTCGGAATCCGACAATAAAGCCAGGTTTTGCCCTTTAAAAAGCACGGTTCCGCTGTCGGGCAGATCCAGCGTGCCAAGTATGTTGAGAAAAGTGCTTTTGCCCGATCCCGAGGGGCCTTCGATAGAAACGCTCAGGCCTTCTTCCAGCTCGAAGGAGAGATCTTTCAAAACCTCTTGTTCACCAAAGGACTTTGACAAGTGTTCGACTTGCAATAGGTTTTTCTTCTTGTTCATAGCTTTCATTCAATTCGTTTCAGACATTGCCGATATACTGCCAGCATGTTTTTGCTGTGGCTGCCGAAATGGAAGCTTTCGTTGAGTGATTTATGGCATTGTTCCCGAAGCTGCCTGTACAAACTTTCGTTGCTGAGTACCTGTCTGAGTTTGTTCACCAGGTCGTCCGGGTTTCCGGCCTCATAGAGCAGGCCGGCGCGGCTTTTTTCGATGATTTCGGGGTATGCTCCAATATTGGGCATTACGCAGGGAACCTCTGCGGCAAAAGCTTCGAGCAATTGAATGCCAAAACTTTCTTTGCGTTGCGAAGGAACACAAAACAAGCTGATGTTATCGAGAAATTGTTTTTTCCCTGCTTCCGACAGATCGTCGTGAAACGACAGATCCTGTTCAAGCCGGTGTTTCCGGGCTTTACGCCTTATTTCTTTGACCACCTTTTTGTGATCGTCGGTGTAGCCACCGGTATAACTGAGTTTAAGTCCCGAAAACCGGGCTTCCTTTTTGAGTTCCACAAAGGCATCAAACAGGACATCGGCTCCAAAAATACTGTTGATCTTTGACATGTAACCGATGCAATGCTCCCCGGGCAGAACCTTTTTTTTGCGTATGGTATCGGGGTCCACGCTGTTGGAAACCAGGTGGATTTTGGCAGGATCTGTTTTGATTTTGCTACGAATTAAACCGGCATAATAAGCACTCACCGCGATCAGGGCATCTATGTGCTCTGCATTCGATTCAATCAGTTGCCAGGTTTGAGAGGCATAAGGTTCCCTCATGGCATCTATCCACTCGTCTTCGTCTTGCAGGGTGCAGACCACGGCACATTTGAGTTCGGTTTTTATCTTTTCGGCCAGACCCGAAAGCAGGGCGTTGGACAAATGCACTACATCGGGTTTTTCGTAATCCCTCAGCCAACGGATCAGCTCGTCCAGATCTTCGGCTTGTTTACCCGCGGCTCCCTTGAGCATGGAGATGGTCATGGCTTCGTTGCCCTGAGCCTTGGTAGAACCCGACAGTTTGCCGGCAAAGCGCAGCAAACGATCCGAATTAAGGGCTTTCTGAAGAAATGCCGGCATTCTTTTTAAGAAAGGAAATACCTGTTTTAGGTAAATATTAATAGCTCCGTAAAAAATAGGCAGCTCAGTTTCGGCCTGATCTTCTCCTAGGGGCAGATACATGGGGATTACCACGACATCGTGCCCGGCTTGTTTGAGAGCTTTAACCAAGGCTTTGTCTTTGAGGCAATTGCTGCAGTAGAACTGGCCTCCGGATCCGGGTATTATAAAAGCTATTTTCATTATCGGTTTGTTTTTTTTGTTGTTTACTAATTTATCAGGGGCCGGTTTCAAAAGCATAGAGGCCGCCGTCTTTGGCTCCGATTATCATTAAACCGTCTATAAGAGCCGGGGTGCTTTTGATGGGTAGGCCCAGTTCGTAGGTATAAAGGGCCTTTCCCGTTTCCGCAGCAAGCAAATGAATGATGCCGTCGTCGGAACAGATCAGCACCCTGTTACCGATCAATACGGCAGAACTCTCGAATTTACCGTAGGCCTGGTAAGTCCAGAGGACTTCTCCGCTGAATTTGTCAAAGCAATATACTCTTTTGTCGTGAGAACCTATCACCACCAGTTTGTCGTTTACGGCCGGAGCGCTCAAAAAGGGCAGTATGCGGGGATTGTCGAAACGCCATTGTTGTTTCATGCCGACCAGGTCTACACAGGTGAATCCACCGTCGTAGTCGCCTACATAAGCCAGGTTGCCCGAAATGGCAGCCGATTCTGCCACATAGGTTCCAATTTCCAATTGTGCCAGAACTTTTCCCCGGGCATCGATAATATGCAGGTAGGAGTCACAGCCTCCGATCACCACCCGACGGTTGTCTGTCGCCGGTGTTCCATTCAGGTAATTTCCTGTTTCGCAGGTCCAAATTAAGTTGCCGCTTTCGAGATCAAGGCAATAAAGATTAAAATCGTGACTAGCCACCAATACTCGCAGCCCCAAACCATCGGTGAACCAGTTGGCCGAACCTACTATTTGTCCCTGGGTTCTAAAGCTCCATTTTAGTTCACCGCTTTGGTGATCCAGGGCATAGACCACTCCGCTTTGAGAGCCTGCCACTACTGTTTTTTTTATTACAATGGGCGAAGCTTCGACCGAAGTTTCTGTTTTGAATTTCCACAGTAGTTTGCCCGATAAATCCAATGCGTAAATATGTCCGTCCATGGAACCGACAAAAACTTTGTTGTCTGCCACAACGGGAGAAGAGCGGATTTCGTCGCCGGTTTTGTAAGACCAGAGCAGCTTAAGCGGCGGATTGAAGCGACTGTGTGAAACTCCGTTCAAAACAGTATTGCCCCGGAAAATGGGCCAGTTGTCGGCAGTCCTGGCAAAGACAGGAGAAAACAAGATCAGCAGGGCCAGACACAATGGTTTCATTTTTTTCCCGAATTTAAAAACAGCTCTCGATTCACAGGTCTTTCGAGGTTTGAACTTCTTAGGGCAATGGCACCCGTCGGGCAATTACGGGCACATTCGATTAGAGTGGAGTCCTGAATTGACTCCAGACTGCGTTGGATAGGAACGGCTACGCGCACATTGAATCCTCTGCCTTCGAAGCAAAGGCCGGTTTTGTCGCCTTCTTTTTGGGCGGTTTGCAGGCAAAGCCCACATTTAATGCATTTGAGTGTTTCAAAAATCACCAGGGGGTGGCTTGTGTTTTTTTCCACGAAGGGAGCCGGATCTAAGCGATATCTTCTGGCGTTGGGCTGATAGTGGTTTGAATGTTCCCGCAGCAGGCAGTTGTCTTTTTTACGGCAATCGCAGTGTAGACAGCGGGCAGCTTCCTGCCGGGCTTGTTGTTCACTGTAAGTGTTATTGCCGGTAGTATTGATTCTATTGTTGTGATTATCAGCCTCTTTTAGAAACTCCGCTTGCTCTTCGACGGCTATGGGGCGGTACACTGAATTAAATGACTTCTTGCTGAGGGGAAGAACCTGCTGTTGGTCGTAGTCGATCAGCCAGTCTGCCGCTTTTTTGCCCAAGGCTACCGAACGTACGGCCAACTTGTTTTTGCCTTGTTTGTTCAGGGGGACAAAAATCCGGCAATTCCGGATGGAATAGATATCCAGCTCTTTGAACTCCGGGCAGAGATCGGTCCCGAAAAAGGTAAAATCAATACCGGTCTCTTCGGCGCCTGCGTACAGGATATAGTCAAATTTCGTGGCCAACTGCTCTTTAATTTCTGTCGCTTCTATGCGGCAATGGGGATGAAAGACCGGGCCCTGCGAAAGGATGTGTTCAATTTCGGCTTCCAAGACTTTTTCGGGCAAAGTTCCTTCTGTGACGGCTGCCCGTAAAGTGCCTCCCGGCTGCCCGGCGCTGTCGTAAAGATGACAGCCGTAACCTGCCAGATTCAGGTAATAGGCAGCCGATAGTCCGGTAGCTCCGGCTCCGATTATGGCTACTGTCTTTTCACGGGCCGGCAGCATTTCTGCCTTGTACGTTTCCCGGCCAAACAGGTCGTTTTCCGCAACAAAACGTTTGAGCAGACAAATGGATACCGGCTGATCGATGTCTTTGCGGCGGCAGGCCTTTTCGCAGGGAGCAGGACAAATATGTCCCAGAATTGCCGGCAGAGCAATGTTTTTTTTGATTACTTGAATGGCCCGGTTTAGTTCGCCGTCGCGAATCAGACGGTTCACTTCGGGAATATCCATCCCGGCAGGGCAGGCTCTCTGGCAGGGAGCCTCGCAGTCGCCGTAATGTTCGCTGAGCAACAGCTCCAGGGCTGTTTTGCGCAAATCTTCAATTTCGGCATTGTCGGTTACGATATCCATGCCTTCTTCGGCCTGAACGGAACATGAGATCAACACCTTACCCGTTTTTCGTTCTTGTACCACGCACATCATGCACGAAGCCGAAGGTTCAAAATCCTTGAGCCAACACATGCGGGGGATGTGTATACCGGCCCTTTCTGCGGCCAAAAGTATGCTTTCTCCGTTGCGGGCTTCTACACTGATGTTGTTTATGGTGAGTACAGGCATAGTCTTCTAATTAATTTTTAGCTGATTACACGAACGGAATCCGACGGGCAGACCATGCGGCAAACATCGCATTTGATGCATTTTTCCTGGTCGATGTAATGTTGTTGATGAGGCCGCTGTTCGATGGCGGCTGTAGGGCAGTCCTGAGCACAGAGAGTGCAGCCTATACAGCTTTCGTCAATGCTGTATTGTATAAGAGCCGCGCATTTTTTGGCCGGACAGCGTCCTTCGATGTGGGCCAGGTATTCGTCACGAAAGTATTTTATGGAAGTCAGTACCGGATTAGGAGCTGTTTTTCCCAGTCCGCAGAGGCTGCCTTGCTTAATTTTCCGGGCCAATTCTTCAAGTTCGTCTATATCTTCGGCTTTGCCTTTGCCTTCGCAAATGCGGTTGAGAATGTTTAACATATGTTTGGTGCCTGTGCGGCAAAAAACGCATTTACCGCAAGATTGATCCTGGGTAAAGCTCAGAAAATAGCGGGCTATGTCGACGGCACAATCGTTCTGATCCAGTACCACCAATCCGCCCGATCCCATCATGGCCCCGACTTCTTCGAGGTGCTTAAAGTCGACTTGGGTATGGCCCAGCCGGGCAGGGATACAGCCCCCCGAGGGGCCGCCGATTTGAACCGCCTTAAAGGTATTGTCGTTGATGATTCCCCCACCGATGTCGTTCACGATTTCATTGATGGTAATTCCCATGGGAACTTCGATGAGCCCGCCTCTTTTTACTTTTCCGGCCAGGGCAAAAACCTTAGTTCCGCAACTGTCTTCCGTGCCTATGGCCTTGAATTGAGCGGCTCCTTTGCGGATGATCCAGGGAATATTGGCCAGGGTTTCGGCGTTGTGTACCAGGCTTGGTTTGCCGAACAGGCCTTTTTTGGCCGGAAAGGGAGGTCGGGTCCTGGGCATTCCCCTTTCTCCTTCGATAGAAGCAATCAGGGCAGTTTCTTCTCCACAAACAAAAGCCCCGGCACCTTGAAAAATTTCCATTTCAATTCCGAAACCGCTTTTGAGTATGTCGGAGCCGATATAGCCCCTTTTACGGCAGGCTTCGATGGCCTCCTGTATTCGTTTTACCGCCAGGGGATATTCAGCACGAATATAGAGGATGGCTTTGCCTGCTCCGGTGGCGTAAGCTGCAATCAACAGGCCTTCGATAATGCGAAAGGGAAAAGATTCGAGCAACATCCTATCCATAAAAGCACCCGGATCGCCTTCGTCTCCATTGCAAATAACGTATTTAACAGCTTGTTGTTCCTTTTTGACAAGTTCCCATTTGATCCAACTGGGAAAGCCGGCTCCGCCACGACCTCGCAAACCGCTTTCTTTTATTTGCGCAATGATTTCATCGGGACTTAGTTTCCTAATGCATTTTTTCAGGGCTGCAAAACCGCCTCCTGCTTCGTATTCTTCGATGTCGAGGGGGTTTAAAATCCCTTTTAATTCGGTAACAATGTGCAGTTGCTTATCCAGAAAATCGCGTACCGGTTTTTCGCGGGTGTCCAGATGACGTTCGTCGGTTGCAGAATGTTCACGGCCGGAGTACAACCTGTCAATATTTTGCAGAAAACTGCTTTTGAGTTTGGGCAACAAGCCGGGAGGCCTGAAATGCCTGAGCACGATTTCCTGCACATCGGCAGGTTTCACTTTGGAGTACATCACCGGTGGCCGGTTTTCCTGCACTATCTCCAGCAAGGGCACCTGGTGACACATCCCAACGCAGCCTACCTGTTTTATTTTCGGATTGAGTTGATTTGTACGCAGTGTTTGCAATACTGTTTGCCGTATTTCGGAACTGCCGCTGGCTACGCAACAGGAGCCCAGGCCCAGCCGGATTTCCCCCTTGTATTGATCGCTCCGTACTAAGCTTGTTTCTTTCTTGTCCTTGGTAGAGCCTTTACCCAAAAAGTCGTTGATGAGATGGGCAATTTCGTTTTGACTAACTCTGCCGTAGGTGACCTCATCAATCTGAACTACCGGAGCGATGGTGCAACAACCCAGGCAAGCCACCTGTTCCAGGGTGAACAAGCCCTCGGCATCGGTGTCTGCTCCGGCAGAGAGCTTGAGATGTCGCCTGAAAGCATCGTAGACCTGCATGGCTCCTTTTACGTGACAAGCAGTTCCTATACAGACCTTGATCCGGTGTTTGCCGGCCGGCCGGTGCCTGAACTGGGTGTAAAAGCCGGCTACCCCGCTAAGCTGTGCGGGCGTGATTTCGGTGAGTTCACACAACAGCTCTAGGGCCTGGGCAGGTAAATAGTTGAATTGATTTTGAATGGCTTGAAGAAAAGGAATAAGCTGATTCTTTTCAGTGCCCTTTTCTGCCACCAGTTGTTCAACAATATGTCGGTAATCCGTATCCATAGAGTCTATTGTTTGCTGATGCAAAAGAGATGTTCGTAGCCGCGGATAAAAATCTTTCCCTGAGCAAAGGCCGGTGTGGCATCGGAGCGTTCCCCCAGAGGAGAATGCGAAAGCAGCTTGAATTCGGGTCCTACTTCCACCACTATGGTTCCTCCGGCCCGGTCGGTGCAATAGAGTTTGTCTTCGGCAACTACCGGCGAGCCGTAAAAACCATTGTCAAACTCGTGATGCCAGAGTAGGCTGCCGTCTTGTTGCGAGAGGCAGGCCAGATCTCCGTAAGAGGTGGTGCAAAACAGGTAATCGCCGTAGGCTACCGGACTGGAAACATCGGACAGGAAATTGTAGTTTTCCCACAAAATTTCACCCTCTTTGATGGCCACCAATTTGGCGTATTCGTTGACGGCAAAGACCATACCGTTGCCGTAAGCCGGCGAGGGTCCGATTTCGCCCGACAAACAGTTGACTTTCCATAGTTCTTCGCCGTTGTCCACCTTGTAGGCGGCCACATAAGGTGAGTTGTTGACGATAATTTCGGCTGATTCGCCTTTGGGAACAATGATGGGCGAAGACCAGGATATATCGCCTTCGCGTCTGGTTTCCCAAAGGCTTTTGCCGCTACGGGCCGAAATCGCCAGCAGACGGCGGGCCTGATTGTCGTCCAGTTGCACAATCAGTTTGTCCCGGTAAAGCTGCAGTGAAGAGGAGTGACCGTAATGATTGTCGGGTTGTCCAAGATTCAGACCCCAGACTTGCTCTCCCTCCACAGTAAAACACACAAGGTCTCCGTTGGCAAAGATGGCATAAACACCCTGTCCGTCGGTGGTCATTCCCGAAGCGGAATAGCCGGTGTCGTCGGTTACTTCGGGTGCTTCTGCCGGACTGCCGGGAATGTTGTTGACTTCTCTTTCCCAGAGCAATTCCCCATTTTCGGAGTTGTAGCAAAATACTTTCCTGCTGTTTTCGTCGGCTCCGGCCAGGAAGACACGCTCTCCCCAAACTATGGGTGAATTGAGCCCCGGCAGGGGAACAGCGGTTTTCCAAAGAATGTTTTTGCCGCTGCCGGCATCCCATTCAACAGGAAGTTCGCTGTGCCGGCTGTGTCCCAGGCCGAAAGCTCCGCGAAAAGAAGGATGCTCGGCCAGTATTTCTTCGATGTCGGGGAAATTGTCCGGCAAAAGGGCTGTAGAGGTTTCTCCTCCGGCTGCTGACAAAGCTTTTTTTCCCGCGGCAGCATAGCTGTCGAAATCGGTGTAATAAGCTCTGGTGCTGAAAGAAACAACCAGGGCCACCACCAGGACAATACCTGCCCCCAAAGCGATCCAATGTCTTTCTTTGGACTTCAGCGCCCAGAAATGCAGAACTTTACCGGGCTGCACCCCGGGAATTTCCGTCTGGTCGTTGTAAACTTTGAGCGAAACAACAAACAACAAACCAAAACCAATCAGGAGCCAGGCTCCGGTTTTGAGTTGCCACAGCGACGAAAAATAGGCTTTTCGGGCTAGCAGATCCAGAGCTCGAATTTCTTCACGAAGTTGCTGATTATCTTCTTTTTCCAATTGAATAATCAATTGCTCAATGGCCCCGCTTTCGATGGGATTGTGCGTTTTGATTTGCAAATGGTTTAGAATCATCAGCAGGCCTACAATCAGAATAAATGTAAGCGACAACAGGGCCAGATAGCCGGCAAGTTTCTTTATGGCAGGGCTGTTTTTCATAAGCTTACAGAATTAGCTTTACCCACGGGGCAATAGCGGTAACACCTTCCGCAACTGACGCAGTTGGCTTTGTCGGGTTCGTAATTTTTCTGCTTTTTAAGCACGGCGGTTTTGAGCAGCGCCAGGGCCAGTACAAGTCCCAGAAAAGCTCCGGTCAGACTGCTGCCCAGCCTGAATTGACGTTGAATTTCTCCTGCATCCTGAAACAATTGTTCGGCCGGAATACCGCTGCTGTGAAAAGCCTGGGATTCTTCGGAATTTGTTTTTCGGCCTTGATCGTTTTCCCATTTTATTTCCTGAGCCAGGCTCACGGTGGGGTGGATACCGGACAAAGTTCCCGAAATACTCCGTCCCAGCCAGGCGGCGCTTATTACCAACACGGGGAGCAAAAGAAGCATAAAGATCAGACGCCTGCGTCCCTGATTCGGTTTTTCGGTCTTAACAGGCAGGGGTTTAGCGATGGCGTCCACCGGGCAGGAATTTTCGCATAGTTTACATTGTACACAGCTTGAAGGAGAGATGGTGGTATGCCGGAACGATAATGTTGACATCCAGCCGAGCAATACACCGTAGGGGCAAAGAAAGCGGCAATAAGGCCTGCCTATAAACATACTCAGCACAACAATTATTACACCGAAAATCATCATTCCGAAACCGGCGCTCATTCTGAAAAAACCGATAAAGGGATCGTAACGGCAGATGATAAAGTCTGCTCCCGTTGCAGCCAAAAGCACGGCCAGTCCCAGGTAAATATAGGGCAGAAAGCTGAGCGGTTTGGTCAACCACAGCGGTAGTTTTACGGTTTTGATATGTACCAGTTCCTGTATCGCTCCCATAAAACACACGCCGGCGCAGAAGGTCCGGCCAAAAAACAGGGTAAACAGCAGGGGTAATACAAAAAAAGCGATCACGCTCAAGGGGATTATATAATCAGCCTGGAACAGAGACATACTGATGTTCTGAATGGAACCCACAGGACAAACACAGCCCAGGCGATAAACCCCAAAATAAAGTACCGATGCCACAGCCGTCCACACTATGCCCTTGCGGGAACGTTTGCCCAGAACAAACCAACTCATAACACACAAGAGTACAAAAAGCACCGCTACATCCACGTATTCCCATTCAGCAGCTCTCGGGGCAACGGTTTGTGTTTCGGGGGGCACATGACCCGATTCAAATTCGGGTTTAGGGAAACGCGCCTCGGCAAAACTGCTTTGATAGCTCAGCAATACAATAAGCAGCAGAACAACACGGAGCAGGCCGGTAAAAGTCGTCCAAACGAAAGGCTTTCCGGGACTGCTTGTGGAAATGTTCGGTTCTAAATCCGTTTTTTGGTGATTTACTTCTGTCCGCATGGCTTTTGTGGCTAAAGACATTTCAGGTATTATTTTTTCAACAAATAGCCCTTACTGGCCGGGATACGAATAATGGCACCGGCCGGGCATACTCTGGCAATGGCACATTGATTGCAGTTGGTACAAATGTTGTGGTTGATTTGCAGTTGCAGTGAGCCGTTACCAAAGGATCCGCAGCCTTCGACACATTTGCCGCAACCGTTGCAGAGCTCTTCGTCAATATCGTAGCGATAATAGGGCGGCTCCACAAAAGTTCTTTTCAGGGCTTTGGTGGGGCAAAGCTGGTTTTCGGCCCCGGTGTCCAGTTTTTTGACCTGAGGCCTGAAATAGCCCCCGCATAAATCGCAATAGCCGCACATTTTGTATACATGCATGCATTTCACCGCCGAAACAGGCAGCACGCAATGAGTGGCACAGCGGCCACACTGAACGCACTTTTCGGGATCAATTTGCCAGACCGGGTCGTCCAAAGTGGATTTGCTCAGCAGATAACCGGTTGCCGATCCCAGCGAAATAAGCGCTGCTGCCCTGAGTCCGGTTTTGAAAAATTCCCGCCGGCCTATTTTTTTATTTCCGGTATTCCCGGATTTAAGTTTATTGCTATGCTGGTCGCTCATAAACGCTTATTTTAAACGAAAGCAATGTATCTTGTTGTTTTCGGCTTCCAATACGTAGATTTGTTCCTCGGGTCCCTTTGCCAGGTCAAGACCGACTGCTTTGGGACCAAAGCGTTCAGGTCCGGCCAGAACCCCGATAAATCCGCCTCCGTAGTTGTATTTCTTAATGCGCACTATGCCTTTTTCGGCCGTAATAAATGAGCCATCTTCCATTAGAACAATGTGAGTCGGGTTGCAACATCCGCAAAAGCCTTCGGGCGCAGCCGAAGTGACACCCCAATAAGAACGCAGACTGCCGTCGGCGTGAAAATTCACCAGTTTATGTTTGCCGGTGTTCGTCACCCAAAGGCTGTTGTCGGGCCCGATGGCCAGATCAAAATACAGGCTGGGGATATTTAAAAAGTCAGGAGCAGTTTTGTCCCGGCTTTTGCCGTAGGATTTAACAAATTCTCCATCGCCGGTAAACTCGTAAACATCGCCTTTTACTGCTTCGGCCAGATAAATCCGGCCGGGAGAATAAGCAATCGAGGTAATGTAGGCTTCGGGATGCAGTTCCGGAAAAGTCTTCAACAAATCTCCCTGCATCGAATAGAGAGCCAAGTGGTTTTCGAGAGCGCAATAAATTCTTTGTTGGTGGTCAACTGCCAGAGCTGTGGCTGTCTTTGGAGTGTTAAAACGCAGAAGCTCTTTTCCTTCGCAGGTCAGAACAAGGATGCTTTGCTGCCCGGCTACCAGTAAATTGCCTGCAGAGTCCGTGGCCAGAGCTTTGGCCTGTGGCAGAGGCAGGTCTATGTAAGAATAATCCAGGGGTAGATACAATTCAGGCGGTATTTGTGCCAGACTATCCAGACTCAGGTCGTAAGGATTCTGAGCCGGATTTTCGAAATCGGGTTTTGCCAGGCGATTAAACAGTATGATCAGCAAAAAAGTCAGCAGCAGAACCAATAAGTAGATCCAAATACGATTTTTCATAGTCTCATGGTTTTAAGTCGATGCAATAGATATTTTTGGAATCACGCAACAACAAATAATTATCGGCAAAGGCAAGAGGACCCCAGGCGTCCTGGCCTTCAAATAGTTTTACATGATGCAGCTCTTCGGGTTCTTTTCCCGACAGCCTGAATAAAAACAGAGTGCCTTCGTCGTTGAGCACCAACAGATGATCGTTCAGTATCATATACGGCCCCAAGCCAAAGCGCAGGGTCTTTCCGCTTTGCCAGTCGGCTTCCTGCAGATTGCCCTGTTGGTAACGCATCAACTGATTGCGGTTTGCACCGGCGTCTTTAGGCAAAATCCCGTAAACATAGCCTCGATACAGCAGAGGTGTTTGTTGTTCCGAGGCCAGGCCTTCGTGAGGCAGCCAGGCTGCCTGCAAAGCGGCCGAAAAATTATCGCCCTTTCTCGAAATCCGTATAATGGCTCCTCCGGCACCGTATCCGCCCGTCACAAACAGACTGTTATCGTTCAGGGGCAGGGGGGCAGGAGCAATCACCGAAGGCGACCAGTCGCCGAGCTTCCATAAAAGCTTGCCCCGGTCTTCGCCTTCGGCCGAAACACCGCAAATACCCCCGATGGCGGCATAAATATACATTTTCTTACCCAGAAAGCTGGCAGGAATTATGGAAGAATGCGACATTTTCCACTGATCGGGATTGGGTGTTTCCCATACACTTTGTCCGCTGGCGCAATCTATTCCTGTCATCAGGACCGTGCCACCCGGGGCAATTACAGCGATGCTGTCGTCCAGCAGAGGACATTGGCCGGTGTACCAAAGTGGAATTTCGGTGCCGTACTGTTTTTCCAGATCCAGACCCCAGTAAAAATCGCCGTTCAGCCTGTCGGTACACATTACATGGCAACGAGGCCCCATACTTACAACGTACTTTCCGTTGAGAGCGGGAATGGTGCGCGACATGCCGTGGTTGCGTTTAACGGGCACATTATACCATCTCCGCCAGAGTTCTTCCCCGTTGTCGAGCCTGAAGCATCTCAACATATCTGCCCGCAGGCTTTCGTCGTAATCGAGAAGGTAAACCCGGCCCTCGAAAATGGCCGGAGCGGCATGCCCTTCACCGGTTTCCGCCGACCAGATCACCTGAGGCTCTTTGGTTTTCCAGTTCAAATTTATTTGGCTTGAAGTCAGCAGGATGTTGTTACGATCATTCCCCCGGAACTGCGGCCAGCTAGCTTTCAACGGAGATTGATATTGGCCGTAGGCTTCAAAATGTTCGCCGATCACAATTGTTTCTCCGGCAGCCCTGGTATCGAGGCTGTCGGGATTGTCCATGCCGGGTGTATACATATAAAGATCCCGGCTTGGGTCGTGAAACAACCAATAGGACAACAGTACGGTACTTATTACTGCTGTTGCCGAAAAAATCAGGTAAATTGCTCTTTTAGTCAATACGAATCAAGAGATTAGTCAAGCCCTTAAGCAGATTGTTATTTTGCCTGCAGTTTATTTTTTGACCTTGTAAGCCATAAGTGTATTGCCGTGCCTGATGTACATCACTCCTTCGTGAATGACCGGATGAGCCCAGTGCTGGTCGGTGCCCAGAGTAATGCGGAACTTGGATTTCAGTTTGAGGCCATCCGCCCCGATTTCCATAATGCCCATTTCTCCGTTGTCGGCATAGCAATAAAACAAACCGTCGGCATATACCACCGCACCTTGGCCAAGTTCGTTGTTTTTGTACAGGACTTTGCCGGTATTAGCGTCGAGGCATTGCCAGCTTCTGTCGTTTTGATGACCGGAGCTGACGATGTAATTGTCTATCCAGACCGCCCCGCCAATATGGTTGTCGAGGCTGGTGTTGGTCCACAATTCACTGGCGCTTTGTCCGTCGTCCGACAATTTTACCATAATGCCGCCTTTGCCGTAACCGACGAGGCTGTAGATACGGCCTTCTTTGTACAGAGGGGTATTGGGATGAATGGAACGCTGGCTCACTTGCGGTGTTTGCCAAACCAGTTTACCCGTGTTGACATCAATTCCCACCAGATTTTTTGACAGGGATGTAGTCAGATAAGTTTTGTTTTTGTAGGTGTAGAGCAGGGGAGAACAATAAGCGGAAGTTTCGTCCGATGTTTTGGATTCCCAGACAACTTTCCCAGTATTTAAATTGAAAGCCACAAAAGTAGCCTTGTCTCCGCCGGGAGTAAATATCACCCTGTCGTTAAAAACAACGGGAGCTTCCACTATGCCCCAGCGTAAAACCCGGGTACCGTATTTTTCTTTCATATCGACGCTCCAGAGTTTTTTGCCGTTTTTGGCATCCAGACAGATGGCCTCGCCCAGGCCGGTGGCCAGGTAAAGTTTCCCTTTGAAATATACAGGAGTGGTGCGTGTGCCGGGATAGGATTGATTCCACTCATTTCCGTAGCACTCTTTCCATAGTAATTTGCCTTGCTTATCTAAGGCAAACACGTAGCCCTTGTCTTCACTCACACCGGTAGTATAAATCCGGTCATTGGCAATGGTAACAGAAGTAAAGCCGAGGCCCAGGCCGTCGTAATGCCAGAGCAATTGCGGACCTTCGGCCGGCCATTCTTTCAGTAAACCTGTTTCGTGATAGATGCCACTTCTTTCTACTCCCCGCCATTGAAAAAGGTCTTGGGCTAAGCCGGTGGAAATATACATGCACAGGCCGATCGCGGCAACGAAAATTTGTTTTGTTGTCATAGTGCTGATTTCTTAAAAACTTAATTGATAAAGAATTCCGACAAAAATAGAAGAAATCCCCAGAAACTCAAACAAGCCGAAACCGCCTAAAGAGTTAAAGCCTGAATAAGTTCTGTAAAAAGATAAAAAGACTTGGGCAATCTTTAAGGAGTGCAGGTTTCGACATCTCAGAGGCATTCGTTGCTTGTGTATGGTTGATGGACAAGAAAGAATGCTGTTCGACTCTAAGGTTGTCTGATAAACTTCCAATCCTTCTTTCCGGCGGCAGTTCTTAGTTGCAATATATACAGGCCGGGTTTTAATGCATGAACGGGTAGTCGATAATTACCGCTTTGGACGGCCTGATCAGAGTAGACCACCTGTCCGGTCAGGTTGATTACGCTGATATTAGCGTTAACATCCGGCACTGTCAGGTTGATAAAGTCTGAGCAGGGATTGGGGTAGGGCAGGGCGGCGTGATCTAATTCGGGAATAGCTTTCAACCCTGTTTCTTTGCTAATTTTGAACAGCCCCGGGTTCACTATACTGGTAGTTTTGTCTTCGTAGATAGCAATAACTTTAATAAGAGTGGTAGAATCCACTTTAATGGGCTCGAGATACAGCAATGAGGAGCTGTCGGGAGTACCGCCGCCCAGGCTGTAGTATACTTTAGAATTTGCGGGAATGCTCAATTCTACGTAAAGCCTGTTGTTGTAAGCACCCGGGCAGGTGATGAACTCAGGAAAAGGAATTTCCTGCCTGTTGCTCGAAAACACATTGTACTGGATGTACAGTCCGCCACTGTCGTCGATATGCTTATAAAATTCTGTACCGGTCAGCAAAGCGGAGCCTCTTTGGGCAAAAGTCAAAGCGGTGAACCAGGGTCCAAGGTTCAGAGTTTCCCAGTAGGCTCCTCTGTCCGGGCTGTACAACCCCCCTCCGCCATCTGTCCCCAGCCAGATTCTGTTTTCGTCACAAAAAACAGCATGCCCGCCAACGTTTCCTTCATTGGGAGAGAGTCTTTCCCAGCTGGAACCACTGTTGAAAGATTGGTATAAAGCCCCTAATTGATCATAATCACTACCGCTAATATGGGTGGCAGCGTAGATAACGGCATCCTGAGCGGCTAAGTCTCTGGCAACGTTGAAAAAACATTGTTCCCAATGAGCAGAGTCCGTTGGACTGACGTAAATACCCGAATTGGTGGCCAGGTAGAAGCGTTCCCGGTGGCAGAGTAACTGATTGGGTGTTCTCTCAGGTAAATTTCGATTAAAAGCGGTCCATTGTATGCTGTCTTTGTCGGAAATAAAAACCCCTGCATTTGTTCCTATAGCTAAGCTGTTGATATCCGGGCAACAGATAGCTGTAACGTTAGGGGGATGGGGTAATCCTGTATTGATCGCCCTGAAGGAATGGTCCGCATTGTCGGAGCAATAGATTCCATTGTTGGTTCCTGCATAGATGCGCCCCTTTGCGTCGACCAGTACTCTATATACGTGCACCCAGGGTTGATTTACGTCCAGGTTTAACAGAGTCCAATCAAGACCATCGTTTTCGCTCAGGTACAATAGGTTGTCGGCCACTGCATAGATGTTTCCGTTTTGGCTGTTGCAGGCCACCGAAGAAACGGTTTTATCTTCCAAACCGATTTTAATCCATAGAGCGCTATGGCTCACGTTTGCGTAAAAAAGCAAGCTGATAATTGCTAAGACAATTTTTTTCATAGGAACGGAAATTAAGACAGACTCTTTGCCCGGTGTTTTTCTAATTGATTAGCGCAAAATTAATAAGATAATTGAATTAAAAATCATTATTTGGAAAAAAAATATAAATGAGAAAATATGCGTAATTTTGCGCGTAAATCTTAGCCTGCCATGAGAATAAACTTTTTTCCCCTGATTGCTTTATTGCTGCTTTGCGTGCTGCCTGTCCGGGCCGACCTGGTTGTTCAAGCCGAGGACGGCGTTTATGTAGGCAAAGTCGATACCCAACATGCCGGTTATACCGGTAGGGGTTTTGTGGATTTTACCAATGCCACCGGCAGCAGTTTGCTGCTCGAATTCAGTCTGGCCGAGGCCATGCCCGAGGCGACGGTGCTGGTGAGGTGGGCAAACGGCAAGAGCGACGACCGTTCCATGAGTTTCAGGGTAAACGATGAATTGCAAATAGAAAGTCAGGCTTTTGGCAGTTCGGGCTCTTTTACGACCTGGGTAGAAACGGCGGTAACGCTGAATTTACGCAAAGGTACCAACCGGCTTTTGATGACGGCTCTTACTTCGAACGGTGGGCCGAATATGGACAAAATCACTATAGTCGGTGGCGAAGAAGGCCTCAGGGAATACGCACTGAACCTCGAGATTCAAGGTAAAGGCCGGGTGCTGAAAACGCCCGATGCTCCTTTTTACCCGCAGGGTAGTACCGTGGAACTGCATGCTTTTCCCGATACGGCCTTCGATGCGAGCTTTGTGGGCTGGAGCGGCGACCTGAGCGGAAGCGATTTGATCAAATTGCTTTACATGGACTCCGAAAAAACCGTCACAGCTACTTTTAAATCGAACCGTCACAGCGTTTTTTATTGTGCGCCCGCCGAAAAAGGAGGCAACGACGACAACGACGGCAGCATTGAATCGCCCTTTTTCAATATCAGCAAAGCTCTCAGTCTGATGGAGCCCGGCGACACGCTCTTTTTACGGGGCGGCATTTACCGTTACACTGCCACCATCGTGCTCGACCAAAAGGGTTCGGAGCAGGAACGCATTTGTATTTTCAATTACCCCGGCGAAAACCCCGTCCTGAATTTCTACGACATTTTTTCCTCTTATACCAATTTGAATTCGTCGGCCCGGGGGTCGGCCCGGGGCTTTAAAATTACCGGAGATTATTATTACCTCAAAGGCCTCGAAATCTGCCAGGCCCCCGATAACGGCATTAAAATCGAAGGCAGCCACAATATTTGCGAGTTACTCGTTCTCCATCACAACGGCGACTCAGGTATACAAATCGGCCTGGCCAAGAACGACCCCGATGCTCCCGACCGGGTGGCCAACAACCTGATCAAAAATTGCGATTCCTACCGCAACCTCGACTGGGGGACCGGTTACGAAAACGCCGACGGCTTTGCCTGCAAGCTTTCGCCCGGAGCCAACAACCGTTTTACGGGTTGCAGGGCCTGGCAAAACGCCGACGACGGCTGGGACTTTTACATGACCCGATACCCCATCTATGTGGATAGTTGCTGGACTTTCGGCAACGGCAATTCCGAATTGGCCAGCAAAGACGACCTGGATTGGGAGTTCGGGCAAAAGAACACTATCCCCACTTCGTGGTCGGGCGATGGAAACGGCTTTAAGCTGGGCGGCGACGGCTGGGCAGCCAAACACGAGATCCGCCATTGCATCGCCTTCGACGGCTACCAGACCGGAGTCGGTTTTAACGAGAACAACAACGCCGACAGCTT
>LSQX01201639.1_pt2 | contig 24389 bp, 19 predicted proteins | sample 654561 | NCBI WGS metagenome assembly LSQX01 (sample SAMN04489861, study PRJNA283612) | anaerobic digester metagenome | isolation source: 4 biogas reactors fed with cattle manure at either 37C or 55C with and... | place: Denmark: Kongens Lyngby | collected 2014
AAAGCGAGATCCTTCGCTTTGCTCAGGATGACATGGCAGTACGTTTGTTGTCAGGCCTGGTCATCCTCTATCACCCTGAAGGCGCAGTCTTCCTTCTTGTTTATCCTGACGGTAACTCCATCCCTCTGTGGTGCCCCTTCTTTGTCTTACTAAAAGTGCAGCTCTTTCACCCCTGTCATATGCATATCCGGTCCGGGGTAGGGGGAAGAATAAACTATCCTTTTTACCTTGAGCCAGACAAAGGCGGGACCGGTTATGTATGCCCGAGCCCCTGGAACGATGCTCGTGGTTATTGTTATTGCGCTGATCTATCTCATCCTGCTGCACCGGGTGCTCGACCGGCTGCGGATGGATAAGCGAACAGCGCTGATCCTGATCGCGGCGATCTATGTCGGAGGTTTTATCCCCTCTTTACCGCTGGGCGGGGGGCTTGCTCTCAATATCGGCGGCATGGGGATACCTTTGGGGATCTGCGCTTATCTGATCATCAGGACGCCGGACAGGGAGGAGCGCTGGCGCGGTCCCCTGACCGCGCTGGCGGCAGCGGTTCTGGTCTGGAGTCTGGACCGGCTCCTGCCGGTTAACCCGGGATCACTTGGTTACGAATTTGATCCGCTGTACCTGCCGGCGCTGGCTGCAGGGCTGATCGCCTATCTGCTGGGACGTTCCCGTCGGGCCGCCTTTATCGGTGGGGTCGGCTCCATCTTTTTGATGGATCTGAGCTCCTGGCTGGAAAATATTATCCGGGGGTTCAAGGATATACCGGTTATTCTGGGCGGCGGCGGGATATTTGACGCCGCCCTGATCGCCGGAGTTGTCGGGGCGCTTCTGGCCGAGCTGATCGGAGAGGTAGCAGAGCGGCTCCGCGGGGGGCCGAATGAGGGTGAGCGGGATTAATTACAGGATTTCAGGGCTGCGGACGGTGATCTTTGCCCTATTTTTTCTGGCTGCAGCGGCGCTGCCGGTGTTCTCTACCGGTCCGTTTGCCGCCGGCTCCCTTTTTGCCGGGGAGCAGCTCTTCGACGATGAGCTGACCACGGAGGAGCTGAAAAAGGGACATTTCTTTTACATGATCGACGAACAGGGGCGGACTGTTCTCACCACCGGCCGCCGCTTGCGGGTCAAGGATCGTTTCTTGAATGCGGCTAACGAGCTCTACGAGGTGGTCAGCGTCGACGGGTACCTCGCCCGGGCCCGCTTTGTGGAGAAGGTCAAATTGACGCAGCCAGCCGTTCGTGATATCGGAGTGGGAGAGATCTTGCCCGTACAGAAAGAGGTCCAGCCGGCTTACAAGATCGCGATCTACCACTCGCACAATGCGGAGTCATATGTGCCCAGCGATGGTACCGACAGCATCTACGGTACCGGCGGGATCCATGATGTTGGCCGTGCCTTCAAGGAAGCGCTGGAAAAGAAAGGGGTCAACGTGCTCTATTCCGATCAGCTGCACCTGCCCCATGATCGCGGTGCTTACCGTAGATCGCGGGTCACGGCGCTGCGGCTGATCAAGGAACGCCCCGATGCCATCTTTGATCTGCACCGCGATGCTGCTCCCTGGGAAAAATATGCCATCGAGATCGGCGGTGAGACGATCACCCAGATCCAGATCGTGGTCGGCCTGAGCAACCCCGGCGCCTCCACCAACGAGCAGTTCGCTTACGATCTGAAGGGTTACGCCGATCGGATCTACCCGGGTCTGATCCACGGGGTGCTGCTCATCTGGGGCAGCTACAATCAGGATATATCACCGCTGGCGCTGCTGTTGGAGGTGGGGGCGCATACCAACACCAAGGAGGCGGCTGAGCGGGGGATCGCCCGTTTTGCCGGTGTGGTTTCGTACTATTTTTACGGCCCGGCCTTCCTGAAGGATAAATCGATCGGGCCGGGGCCCCAGCCGCCGAAAGCTGCGCCGGCCAACCGCTCCCAGTACGGGATCATGCGCGCTTTTTCGGGAACGATCTTGAGCCTGCTGCTGATCTCGGTGGGGGCGGCGGTGGGCTTCTATTTCCTGAATAATCCCGGTGCCCTGGTGGAGATCTACCGCTGGTGGGAAGGGCTGCCCGGGAAGGCGGCAGCCCTGGAAAAACGGATCCGGGCGTCCTGGCGGGAGCTGCCGCTACTGTTGAAAAGTGTGCGCCGGGCCGCCCCGTTCAACCTCAGGCTGGGCTGGCAGAAGCTGCGCCGGGAGGGGCCGGCCGTGCCCCGGCTTTTTCGGAAGCTGGGGTCGCACTTGCGGCAATTCGGCCGCTGGTTTCTGGAGGGGGCCGCGCATCTCTACCGGGAGGCGCCGCTCAACCTGCGGCGGGCCGGGCAGCGGTTGCGCCGTGAGGGCCGGGAGCTGCCCCGGCGGATTGGCGGTGGTCTGGGGGGGATGAAAGAGAAAGGCGGCGGTTTTCGCCGTCGTGTCTCGCTGAAGGGGCAAGAATTGAGGGAAAGACTGGGCCTGGCCTGGCGTGAGGCCGGGTCCGAGGCGGCGGCTCTATCGGGGAAGATCCGCGAGTACATTGCTCTGCTGCGCGACCGTTTGCGGCTGTGAGCAAAATCTTTCTGCCCCCTTTCAGAACTTTCCTCCGCGGTGGTCAAAAGAGCCGGACCTGCCGGGAGGCCCTGCATTCTGCCCGGCCGGGGCCTTTTTGAGATCCTTTCTCCGGTCGGTACGGGCTCCAGCCTGGCCGGCCGGGAGAATCTGCCGGTGAAAACTACAAAAGAGAAAGGCGAAGCGGTCTGCTTTGTGGAAGGGATAAGGGGAGCGGTGTAGAATCCATTGCAGGAAGGTTTTACACCGTAACCGGGGCAGGCAATTTATCTCAGCGGAGGGTCCAGATGACTAAATATATTTTTATCACCGGCGGAGTGGTTTCATCATTGGGTAAGGGGATCACGGCTGCTTCTCTTGGCCGTCTTTTGAAAGCACGGGGATTGAAGCTGACTATTCAAAAATACGATCCCTACATCAACTACGACCCGGGAACGATGGGGCCGCATCAGCACGGTGAGATCTTTGTTACCGAGGACGGTGCGGAGACCGATCTGGATCTGGGTCATTATGAAAGGTTTATTGATCAGAATTTAAGCAAAGAAAACAATATTACCACCGGAAAGATCTACTGGTCGGTTATCGAGGGAGAGCGGAAGGGGCGCTATCGGGGGCAGACTGTTCAGGTGATCCCGCATATCACCGATGAGATCAAGAGCCGGATGCAGCGGATTGCCCGGAACCAAGATATCGATGTGGTGATCACCGAGATCGGCGGGACTGTCGGTGATATCGAGAGCCTTCCTTTCCTGGAGGCCATTCGCCAGCTGCGCTATGATCTGGGCTGGGAAAATGTGCTCTTTGTTCATGTCACCCTGGTGCCGTACCTGCCCATTTCCGGTGAGCTGAAGACCAAGCCGACCCAGCACAGCGTCAAGGAGCTGCGCAGCATCGGGATCCAGCCCGATATCATCATCTGCCGGACCGAACACCCGTTGAGCGATGATATCAAGCGGAAGATCGCCCTGTTCTGCAACGTTAAACCGGATGAAGTTGTGGAGAATCTGGATACCGACAGCATCTACAAGGTCCCGCTGAGCCTGCAGGAGCAGGGGCTCGACCGGATGGTGGTGGAGAAGATGAAACTGGTCTGCGCCGAGGCCCAGATGAGCTCGTGGAACGGCCTGGTCAGGAATATCGACCGCCTGCAGGGTCAGGTCCGGGTTGCCCTTGTCGGTAAGTACGTTGCTTATCCCGATGCCTATCTCAGCGTCTACGAATCGCTTTTTCATGCCGGGCTCGCCAGCAAAACTGCGGTGAAGGTCAAAGCGATCCCGGCGGAAGAGCTCGAGAGCGGTGATGCTGCCGCGCTCCTGCGGGGGGTTGATGCGATCCTGGTCCCCGGTGGTTTTGGCAGCCGCGGGATCGAGGGGAAGATCCGGGCAATCCGGTTGGCCCGGGAGGAACGGATCCCTTTCCTCGGGCTTTGCCTGGGGATGCAGTGCGCGGTAATTGAATTCGCCCGCCATGTCGCCGGTATGGACGGCGCTCACAGCACCGAGTTCGATCAGGAAACCCCCTTTCCGGTATTCGATTATCTGCCGGGGCAGGATGATAACACTCGCCTGGGGGGGACCCTTCGCCTCGGCTCGCATTCCTGCAGGGTGGAGCCGGGGAGCCTCGCCTGGGAGGCCTACGGGGAGGAGACCATCGTGGAGCGGCACCGGCATCGCTTCGAATTCAACTGCGAATATCAGTCCAGGCTGGAGAAAGCGGGGTTGCGCTTCAGCGGGTTCAATGATAGCGAAGGCCTGGTGGAGATGATCGAGCTGCCCGCTCACCCCTGGTTCATCGCGGTACTTTTTCATCCCGAATTCAGATCAAGGCCCGATCGGCCACATCCGCTATTTCGCGATTTTATTGCTGCTGCCCTGAAGTACCGGCAGGGATGATTCCGGAAGAAGGCTCCTGGAGGGGGGTCTTCTCCGTTCAGCCGGCCAGGGAGAGGATCTTCTGGAGAACGGTCTCCGTGAGCCGGTTGATCCCGGTGAAGCACATGCTGGGGCTGTAATAGGACTCCAGTTTGTGGTGTACTGCCCGGGCCCGGGCGATATAGCCGATGGCGGCGCTAAAGCTCTGCTCGTAGAGTTTCCGGGCCAGTTCCCGTTCTTTTTCGAGATGGAGTCCGGGGGTTCTGACGTAGGCGCCGGTTTCGATGGAGCGGTCCGCGCCGGACGGCACCAGAATGTGGGGGGTAACGCTGTTGAGGACGGCGGCTCCGAGTTGGGGGATGATCAGGTGATCGATCTTGTTCGGATCGAGGGCGCAGTGATAGATCTCGACATAGAAGCTGCGCATGATCGCGGCATCCTTCACCCGGGCGATCAGCTCGTTCTTGCCGGTGCCGTCATCGCCAGTGATGATATAGCGCCGGAAATCCCGGGGGACCAGGGTCTCCAGGTAGCTGATGGGGCCGTCGGGGGTGATTGCCGTGGCAAAAAGGTGCCGTTCCCGCCTTCCCGGATCGCTTTCGTTGACCCTGTCGCCGAAGATTTCGCCGATCACCTGCAGAGCGAGCCGGTCAAGTCCGGCGGTATCGAGACAGCGGTTTTCCCGGTAGTAATCCTCGACCTCATCGAGAAAAAGTTTTGCTCCGGCCAGGTAGCGGTAGGCCCGGCGGTAGAGGCGGGCCGTCTCACGGTTGGAGCTGAGGATGGCCTCGCGCCGGGCGATCACTTTCGCTTCATCCCAGAACTGGCCCAGATTGACGATCTCATCGACCGCTCCCGGGTTCTTCGGATCGACCAGATGCGGCGAGGTTCCATCGATGCAGGCGATCTGCAGCTCGGGGAAGACGATCCCGTCGAGGGATTTGCTGTCTCCGGAGCAGCAGTGGAACTCGGCGTCAAAACCGATGCCGGTTAATTCCCGGGAAATATTCTTCATGAAGGTTGACTTCCCCACCCCCGGACCACCCTTGATCACAAAGATGCGAGTGGCGTTATCGGCGATGATCTGATCGTAAAATGAATGAAAGCCGTAAGCCGAGTTGGACCCCGGAAACATTTTCCTGATCTTCCCACGGGACATGGCCGGTTGCCTCCTGCCTGGTATTTCGCTGCCGCTATATACTATGACCCGGCCGGGCGGTCGGTTAACCCCGGGAGGCCCGGTTTAAAAGTGGTTGGGGCCGTTCCCCGGCAAGAGTGGGGCGAGATGAAGCGCAGCCGGACAGCCGCGGCAGCGGGTGGACGGTCATTTTCACGTGTGATATGCTCAGCTCGAACCGCCGCCGGTTCTGGCGGCCGGGGCGGGGCCTGTGGTTTTGGCCTGGCTGGGTGAGGGCAGGGAAGGATCTTCGGCCGGCTTGATCGAAGGCCGGCGGTACTATTGACGCTTAAGGCGGGTGAAGTCAAGGTGAAGGGAATATCATCGGGAGAGTTCAGTCCCCACCGATTTGTTGAAGAGGCGGTCCGGGAGATCGGCCGCACGGTCAAGGCAGGAGAAAAGGTGGTCTGCGCGCTGAGCGGGGGGCTTGATTCCACCGTGGTTGCTTTCCTGCTGGACCGGGCCATCGGCGACCGGCTGGTTTCCATCTTCGTGGATCACGGGATGCTGCGCCTGGGGGAAGCGGCAGAGGTAAACGAACTTTGCGGCAAAAGGCTGCGGGGCCGCTTTGTCAGCGTCGACGCCGGAAAACGATTCCTGAAGGCGCTGCAGGGTGTGCGCGATCCGGAGCAGAAACGAAAGATCATCGGCGGGGAATTCATCCGCCTGTTCAAGGAGGAAGCTCTCTCCATGGGCGCCATCGCGTACCTGGCCCAGGGGACGATCCGCTCCGATGTTGTTGAAAGCGGAGCGGGTGACGGTGGGGCAGCGATCAAAGCACACCACAATGTCGGGGGATTGCCCGAAGAGCTGGGCTTCAAGCTTATCGAACCGCTGCGGGAGCTCTACAAGGAGAAGGTGCGCCTTGTTGGCGAGGCGCTGGAGCTGCCGGAGGCAATCCTGCGGCGCCAGCCCTTCCCCGGTCCGGGCCTGGCGGTGCGGCTCATCGGTGAGGTCACCGCTGCCAGGGTTGCCCTCTTGCAGCAGGCCGACGCCATCTTTCGCGAAGAGGTGGCTGCAGCGGGTCTGGTGGAAAAACCGTGGCAGTATTTTGCTGTCCTTACGGGAGTCCGCGCCGTGGGGATCAAGGAGGGAGGCCGCCATTACGGTGAGGTGGTGGCCCTGCGTGCGGTTACCTCCACCGACGCAATGACCGCCGGCTGGTCCAGGCTGCCCGGTGACCTGCTGGAGAAAGCCTCATCGCGGATCACCGCGGAGATCCCGGCTGTCTCCCGGGTGGTCTACGACATCACCCCGAAACCCCCCGGCACGATCGAATGGGAATAACCTTGAGCCATCCTTACCAAAACTGTAAAATCTGGGACTATATTTGGGGTCAGGCTTGAATTGTTGAATTGGGCAACAATTATGGGGCCAGGCTTGAGTAATTGTATTGTTTTGCTCTTCTCGGTGGCCGCTTGAGCAGAAACTGTAAAATCTGGGACTATATTTGGGGTCAGGCTTGAATTGTTGAATTGGGCAACAATTGTGGGGCCAGGCTTGAGTAATTGAATTGTTTTGCTCTTCCCGGCAGAAACCGTAGAAACAATCGGGGGCAGGCTGACGATCCAGCCTGTCCCCGTGGTCTACGCGGGTCTAGTTGCCCCGTTCTTGCATCCGTTCCGATTCGCTCAATTGGCCGATATCCAGGCCTTTCATCGCTTCACCAAGGCCCCGGGACACTTTCAGCAGAATCGAGGGGTCGTCATAATGAGCTGTCGCCTGAACGATCGCTTCGGCCCGGGCTTCCGGGTTCTGGGCCTTGAAGATACCGGAACCGACAAAGATCCCATCGGCACCCAGCTGCATCATCAGAGCGGCGTCGGCGGGCGTGGCGATACCGCCGGCGGCATAGTTCAGCATCGGCAGTCTACCTTCCTCTTTGATCAATCTGAGCAGACCGGGTGCGGCTTTCATCTCCCTTGAGAGAACGGAGAGCACGTCGTCAGGGGCATTGATCACCCGGCGCAGATCTTCGGTGACCTGCCTGATATGGCGCACCGCCTCGACCACATTTCCGGTGCCCGGTTCCCCCTTCGTGCGCAGCATGGCTGCTCCTTCGGCGAGGCGGCGCAGCGCTTCGCCCAGATCCCTGGCGCCGCAGACAAAGGGCACCTTGAAGGCATACTTGTCTATATGGTAGCGTTCATCCGCCGGCGTCAGCACCTCGCTCTCATCGATGAAGTCAACGGCGAGCTCCTCGAGGATCTTTGCTTCCATGAAATGGCCGATGCGGACCTTGGCCATAACCGGTATGCTGACTGCCTCCATGATCTGGCTGATCAGTTCCGGGTCGGCCATCCGGGCGATTCCCCCGGCAGCCCGGATATCTGCGGGTACCCGCTCCAGGGCCATCACCGCGACAGCACCGGCCTTCTCCGCAATTTTGGCCTGCTCGACGGTGGTGACATCCATGATTACGCCGCCGCGCTTGATCTGGACCGGACTTTGTTTGATGCAAATCTTCTCTTGATCCTTCATTTCCAGTCTCCTCCCACTACTTCAGATTCTGCTTTGCTGCTTCTTTTCCCCGGGACCCGGCAGACCCTTCTTTGCTAGATAACTCCTGATTTCCCCGATCGTGAACTTGCCATCGTGGAGAATTGAAGCTGCCAGGACTGCGGCTGCTCCACCGGTGGTCAGGGCCTCAAAAAGGTGCTCCAGTTTGCCGGCGCCTCCGGAGGCGATCACCGGGATGGAAACAGCGCCGGTAACGGCTTCAAGCAGGGCCAGGTCATAACCCTGCAGGGTGCCATCGGCATCCATCGAGTTGAGCAAGATCTCTCCGGCGCCCCGCTGTGCTGCTTCGCGGGACCATTCAACGGCATCCCGGCCGGTGGGGTGGCGCCCGCCCCCGCGGTAAACTTCCCAGCGGCACTTTTCTCCGGGAGGCGGTACTGCCGAAATTGTCCGGGCATCAATGGAGATGACGATAGCATTGCTCCCGAAAAGGCGGGCCCCTTCATCGATGAGCCCCGGGTTTTCCAGGGCGGCGCTGCCGATCGATACCCGGGCGGCGCCGCTGTGCAGCATCTCCTCGATCACTGCCGCTGAATTGATCCCCCCCCCGACGGTCAGCGGAATCTCTGTGGCCGCCGAGATCTTGCGGAGCAGATTACAGGTAAGGCTGCGGCTTTCCGGGGAAGCGGCGATATCGAGCAGGAAGAGCTCGCCGGCCCCTTCGCGGGCGTAGTATAGAGCCCGTTCAAGGGGATCGCCGGCATCGCGCAGACCGGAAAACTGCACCCCTTTGACCACGCGCCCTTCGCGCAGGTCGAGGCAGGGGATTATTCTGGGAGTGTTCATCGGTAAGTTTCGCCCCCGGGCGTTCAATTTGCGCCTTGATCTTACCAAAATAATTATATCGCTGCAAGGTGGCCTTCAGGGCGAGACGGGTGGGCAACTGTGAACGATCTCTGTAGGGGGACAACGGAATTGAAAATAGCTCAGCGGCAGATCTACCGGGGAGGGATTGCTCTACTCCGGAAGGGGGTTGCCGGCGGCCGGCAGTGAAAAATGCCCCGGGCAACGCAGGTGCGCCCCGGGCTCGTTAGGAAAACGAAGCCCGGAAGGGTGGGGCAGAAGGGGCTGCCTGCCCGGTAGACGGGGGCAGCTGGAGATCGCTGCTTACTGTTGACGTTTGTTGATCTTGATCTGGGCGCCGCTGTGGGGATCGATACGGTAATTGTCGCTGTGGAGCAGTTCGGATATGGGGACAATGGTATATTTGTGCTGGCGGTAATACTCGATTATTTCGGGAAGGGCGTCGGCAGTATGAAGGCCGTTGTTGTGGAAAAGGATGATCGCGCCCTGGTGAGCCTGGCCGGTGACCCGCTCGACGATCTCCGCTGCGGTAAGGTTCTTCCAGTCGAGAGAATCGATGCTCCACTGAATGCAGCTGTAACCGAGTCCGGTGATGGTTTCAACAACCTGATTGCTGTATTCACCGAAAGGCGGGCGGAAGAGAGCGGTCTTCTGCCCCGAGACCTGCTCGATCATCTGCTCCACCCGCTTCAATTCGTTGCGGATCTCCTCCACGGTCAGGTTGTTCAGGTGCGGATGGGTCAGGGTGTGATTGCCGATCTCGTGGCCTTCCTCGGCGATCAACTTGACGTACTCCGGATAGGCTTCCACCCAGAAGCCGGTCAAGAAAAAGGTGGTTTTGATCTTGTTTTCCTTCAGAATCTCGATGATCTTCTCGGTGCGATCGGCGCCCCAGCTGGCGTCAAAAGAGAAAGCCACCTTCTTTTCATCAGTGTCGACATAGTATATCGGCACCAGCCGCTCTTCCGGACCGACCACCGCGGCCAAGCGCTCGGGCAGGTTGAGCAGGGGTGTCATTAGCAGGATCGCCAGGACCAGGCTTACCCCGATGAACAGCCGCAACCGCTTTTTCCCGATCACCAGTGTTACAAACAAGATGATCACCCCCTTGATCAATATGCCTTCGAACAGCGTTTTATGTTTTTCCCAAAGCGGTTTGATTAGGTTATAATAGAAAAAATGGAATGTTGATGGGGGAACAAAAATGAATGGACCAGGCAGGCGCCGCTGTCTCGATCTGATCAAACCGTACGAACCGGGCAAGCCGGTGGAGGAAGTAGAGCGTGAGCTCGGCCTTAGCGGGGTGCTTAAACTGGCCTCGAATGAAAATCCTTTGGGTCCTTCGCCGGCGGCGTTGCAAGCGCTGAAGAGGGATCTTGAACGGCTGCATTTCTATCCCGACGGCAACTGCTATCACTTGAAAAGGGCTCTCTCCGATAAATTCGGTTTCGCTGCTGAAGAGATGATCATCGGTAACGGGACCGATGAATTGCTTTCCTTGCTGGCCCTGGCCTATATCAACCCGGGGGACGAAGCGGTGATGGTTCATCCGACTTTTTCGGAGTACAGTTTTGCCCTGCATCTGATGGGGGGGGTGCCGCGCTCCGTGCCGCTGGTCGGCCCTGATTTCAGTTATGATTACGCGGCCCTTGCTGCGGCGATCAATGAGCGGACCCGCCTGGTCTTCATCTGCAGTCCGAACAATCCCACCGGAACGATCATCGATGGGGAGCAACTGGAGAGATTCATCACCGGCCTGCCTTCTGGAATTCTGGTAGTGCTAGATCACGCCTATATCGAGTATGCTGGCAGCGAGCACCCTGACGGATTCGACTATATCAGGCAGGGACGGCCGTTGATCGTGCTGCGGACTTTTTCCAAGATCTACGGCCTGGCCGGCCTACGGGTCGGTTACGGCTTTGCCCCAGCCGGGGTGATCGCCGATCTCAACAGGGTCAGGGAACCCTTCAATGTAAATACGCCGGCCCAGATTGCCGCTGCTGCTGCGCTGGAGGATGAGGAGCACCTGGCTCGCAGCCTGGAGCTGGTTGAAAAAGGGCGGCGTCAGCTTGCGGAAAGGTTGCAGCGGCTGGGGCTGCAAGTTGCGCCCAGCGGGGGCAACTTTGTCTTTGTCGATGCTGGCGTTGATTCGAGGCAGCTGTTTGAAGTGCTGCTGCGGCGAGGAGTCATTGTCCGCAGCGGTGATATCTTCGGTTTTCCCACCCATATCCGGGTTACCTGCGGTACTGAGGAGCAAAACGAGCGCTTCCTGACGGCGCTGCAGGAAGTGCTTCGCTAAACCACGGGAGGGCCGCAATGCAATTGTGCGGACCGGTTCCCCCTGCCAGTCATCTTGGGGGTGTGGTCCTTGACCATCCGGCACCCCCCGGTAAGGCCCAGCGGGTCTTCTGGTACACCGGGGGCTGACCAAACTGATCGTTATCGCGAGATTGCAGCTATCCCCCTGCACCATCGTGAGCTCTTAGCCCCGTGAGTCAAAGTCACCGTCCCCTTGACTCAGGGGTCTGTTCCTTTGACTCATTCCCTTCATCTTCCCTTTCAAAAATAGCTTGACGAAAGGGCCAATATAATTTATCTTTAAATTAGAATATTAACAGATGAGTTTGTTTTTTTAAAAGACAATCTTTGGCGAAACTGGTGAAGATTTTACCAAATCAAACCGATCAAGGGAGGAAAAGTGATGTCTCAGGAATGGAAGTTGCCGCTGCTGAATGATTATCCGGAGAAATGGGCGCGGGTCGATCCTCAGAAACCGGCCCTGATCCAGTTTGACGACGGCAAAACAGTGACCTACAAACAGTTTCTCACCATGGTGGATTTCTTCGCCTTGAGGCTTCTTGACCTCGGTATCAAAAAGGGTGACCGCGTTGCCACGATGCTGGTACTTATTCCCGAGCATGTTATCTTGATGTACGCCTGTTTCAAGATCGGAGCGATCATTGCTCCCCTGGATGTGCGTCTCAAAGAGACGGAAGTGGTTCGCGATCTGGGCAAGATCAAGCCCAAAGCTTTCTTTTTCCTGGGCAAAACACCGCTGCGCGATTTTCGTGAGGTGGGGAAAGCGGTCCGGGAGAACTGCCCCTATGTTGAGTATCTGGTCCAGTTTACCCCTGATCCGCAGCCGGGGGAGCTGCTGGACGGAGCGATGGCGATCACCGATATGATGAAGAAGGGGAAGCTGATCCTTTTGAAGATCAAGGATCTTTTCCAGGGGAAACTGAAGAAAGCCGCTGCTGCGATCGATACGGATACCCCGGCCCTGATCATCTTTACTACCGGGACAACCGGTGAGCCCAAACCGGCGGTGATGAGCCATGAGAATATCATTATTCAGAATGAGGTGCTGGCCCGGGGGATTGGCCGCGAGATCGGCAGGGAAGAGATGCGGATGCTGATCAATCTGCCGCCCAGCCATGTCGGCTGTGTTACCGAGCAGCTGATGACCACGCTCTACCTTGGCGGCACGGCCCATCTGCTGCAGATCTTCAATCCGAAGGCGACCCTGGAGGCGATCGAAAAATACCGTATCGCCGTGCTGGGTCAGATTCCAACCCAGTACCGCCTGGAATGGGCCCTTCCCGAGTACGGCGACTTTGATCTGAGCAGCCTGCGCTTCGCCATCTACGGCGGCTCTGCCGTGGACAGTGTATTTTTGAGGGAGATGGCGAAGATGGCGCCCAATTTCGGTACGGGGATGGGGATGACCGAAACGGCCGGTTTCTACACCTTTACCGCCTCGGGTATTACCGTTGAAGAGATGGCCGGCCAGGTCGGGGCTGCTTTCGATGAGCTGGCGCCGGTTACCGTGCGCGAGCCGATGCAGGCTGACGGCACCGCCGGTAAGGAGCTTCCCGACGGGGAGGTCGGGGAGATCTGCGTGCACGGGCCCATCGTCTTCAAGGGCTATTACAATCTTCCGGAAGAAACAGCGAAGGCGGTCTCCCGGGACGGTGTGCTCTACACCGGGGATATGGGCTACTACAGGATGGTCGGCCCCAACCGGGCCCTGTTTCTCTCGGGGAGACAAAAATTTGTGATCAAGCAGAAGGGGTACCAGGTCTTCCCCGATGAGGTGGAGGATCACATCGCCTCTCATGAGAAGGTCGATCTGGTCGATGTGGTCGGGATCAAGCACAAGATCTTTGATGAAGGTATCTTTGCCTTTATCCGTCCGAAGAAGGGCGTCGAATTGACCACCGCGGAGATCGAGGAGCACTGCAAGGGCATTGCCGCCTACAAAAGACCGCAGCATGTCGAGATCTGGCCCCAGGATAAGGATTTTCCCCTGACCAGGGTGGCCAAGGTGGATAAACGCGAGCTGAAGAATCTGGCGGAAGGGATTGTCGAGCAGCTGCGCAGCGAAGGGAAATGGGACGCAACCGCTTGAAAGCGGCCTTTTTATAAAACTGGTCTAAGGGCTTTCCTCGCTCACTATAATAGACTATAGCCTGTCGAGGAGGAAAGCCCTTTGCGTTTGGCTGTCTCTGCTGCAGTAATTTTGCTGTTTTTCTACCTGCTGTACCGTCAAAAAGATGAGCTGCCGCGGCATAAACAGGCTCTTTACAGCTATCTGATCGCTTTCTGCGCCATCTTCTTGACTGTCTCGATGGTGCGCTTTCCCAAGGATGCTTTCGAGGCGGCCGTGGCCGGGCTGCATATCTGGTGGGATATTGTCTTTCCCGGCCTGCTTCCATTCTTCGTCATTTCACAGATCCTGATCGGTCTCGGTGTTGTTCATATGATGGGTGTTTTCCTGGAACCGGTGATGCGCCCTCTGTTCAACGTGCCCGGTTCCGGCTCTTTTGTCATGGCCATGGGGCTGGCTTCGGGCTTTCCCATCGGCGCAGTCCTGACGGCGGAGCTGCGAACCCAGAACCTGTGCAACCGGGTCGAGGCGGAGAGGTTGCTCAGTTTCACCAATACCGCGGACCCCCTCTTCATGATCGGTGCCGTTGCCGTGGGGATGCTCGGCCACCCCGAGGCGGGGTTGACGATCATGCTGGCCCACTATCTTTCCAGCCTGACCCTCGGTTTTCTGATGCGCTTTTACCGCCAGAGGGAGGCGGCCACGGCAGAGCAGGTCCCGCGGCGGGGTTTTCTGTTCAGCCGGGCGCTGCAGGCTCTGGTGGAGGCACGGGAAAAAGACGGGCGCCCCCTGGGCCGTCTGATGGGGGAGGCGATCCACAGATCGGTCGAGACCCTGCTCCTTGTCGGCGGTTTTATCATCCTGCTGGCTGTCGTTATCCGCATCCTCGAGCTTATCGGGGTGGTCGCTTTTCTGGGCCGGGGGGTGACCGCCCTGCTGAATCTGGTCGGGCTCAGCCCGGCCCTGGCTGCTCCCCTGGTCAGCGGCTTTTTCGAGATTGACCTGGGCTGCCAGGCTGCGGCCGGGGCTGCCGGGGCGCCCATGGGGGAAAGGCTCATCGCCATAGGGATGATCATCGCCTGGAGCGGTCTCTCGGTCCATTTTCAGGTGGCCAGCATCATCTCCAGAACCGATCTGAGGTTGGCCCCCTACCTGGCAGCCCGGGCGATCCATACCTTCATCGCCGGACTGTTCACCGCCTTCCTGCTGGGGCCCGGTAGAAAACTGCTCGGCCGGGCAGCTCTCCCCGTATTTCTGCAGACGGTCCCGTGCAGCAATCTCTCCTTCTGGTGCTCGCGGACACTTTTCATGCTCAATCAGGTGCTGCTATTTTTGGGACTGCTCACCGTTCTGGCAGCGGTGCTCTATATCGTTCGCTCGGTGCAGGCTGCTTTTTTCTACAGCGGAAAAGGGCGGTAGCTGCGGGTCTGCCGGATGTTCAATCTAGGGAAACAGGGCTAAAAGGTTTGTCTCAGCAAGTCCTACGCGTCAAAGTTTCCATCCCTGCGGCAGGCGGCAAGGGCGCTTGCTTCGATGAAGATCAGGTTGGTGCCGCCATATCTTCTCAGATCTATTGCGGGATGATCCTGCGGCCAGAAGCGGTGGCGGGCAAAGAGCTCCAGCACGATGAGGCCGCCGGGGCGCAGCAGCCGGCACCGGTCGGCCGCCTCCAGCAGCCCGGGGACGATTCTCTCCTGGTAGGGCGGATCGGCAAAGATCAGATCGGCCTGCTTTTTTTCCCGGCCCAGCTGCGGCAGCGCCAGCATAACATCCTGCCGGATCAGCCTGGCCCGGGCGGTCAATTTCGTCCGGGAGAGGTTTTCTTCAACATAGGCCAGGTGGGCCCTCTCCTTTTCAACAAAGAGCGCTTCCGCTGCTCCCCGGCTGAGGGCCTCGATCCCGATGGCGCCGCTGCCGGCGAAGAGATCCCAGAAAAGAGCACCGGGGAGGCGAGGCCCTAAAATATTGAAGAGCGCCTCCTTAACCCGTGCCGCAGTGGGCCTGACCGCCCCTCCCCGGGGGGTTTTCAGCCTGATTCCCCCTGCTGTTCCGGCAATTACCCGCATCTGCTTCCCTCCCGGATCGCTGCTCCTTAGATAGTATCACCGGAAAGGCGCCGGGGCAACGAGGTTTCGCCCGGCAGGCGCCCGGTGAGAGCGGCAGTCCGGGGCCGGTAAGAACCGGATCGGAGAAAAAAGGTTATTCCAGGGGTGGTAAAGAAAACAATAACACCTTTTGAGTCAAGAGCGGGGGGCGATCGATCTGTCGGAATCTGCGGAGATAAGAATAGGGAAGAAGGCCTTTATCACCACAGCAGTGATCATCTTATGCTTGATCATCCTTTCCGGTGTGCTCACGCAGCTGATCCCTGCGGGTAGTTACGAGCGCGTTCTGGTGGATGGAAAGGAGCTGGTTGATCCGCAATCGTTTCATCTCGTTGAAAGAGAACCGTTGCCGGTGTACCGCTGGCTGACTGCGCCGGTGGAGGTGCTCTACGCTTCCGAGAATTCAGCGGTGGTGATCGTGATCTCGCTGCTGATTCTTTTTATCGGCGGTGGTTTTGCCGTGCTCAACCGCGTCGGGGTTTTCAGGGAGCTCATTGCCAAAATTGTCGGCCGCTTCGGTAAAAGCCGCTACCTGCTGATCTGTCTGGTCTCCCTTCTGTTCATGGTTTTCGGTTCGACCCTGGGGATGTTCGAGGAGGTCGTTGCCCTGGCGCCGCTGGTGGTGATCCTGGCCTACAATATGGGGTGGGATGCTCTCCTCGGGCTGGGGATGAGCCTGCTCTCGATCTGCTTCGGCTTTGCCGTGGCCATCTCCAACCCCTATTCCATCGGCCTTTCCCAGCGGATGGCGGGGCTGCCCGTTTTCTCGGGGGCCGCTTTTCGCCTGCTCATCTTCGCCCTGCTGTACGGGCTGCTCTGCCTCTTCCTGGTGCGCCACGCCAGAAAGATCGAGCAGGATCCGCGCCGTTCCCTGATCTTTGCCGAAGATCGGGAGAGGCAGCAGCAATTCTACCACGCTGCCCGGAGTGCTCCGGAAGCACCCTCCGCCGGGGGAAGGGGGATCAACAGGGCGGTAACCTGGTTTCTGTGCTGTTTCGGCGGGATCCTGGGGGTGATCGCCGCGGCCAACCTGTTGCCGCAGTTTGCCGATCTTTCGCTGCCGGCCATCGCCCTGCTTTACCTTATCGCCGGTGTGGGCGCCGGTTTCCGGGGCGGTCTCTCCGGCCGGGAGGTGGTGCGCACTTTCCTGAAGGGCGTGGGCGGGGTGGCCCCGGGGATCGTCCTCATACTCATGGCCATGAGCGTGAGCTTTATCATCGAGCGGGGTGGGGTCATGGATACCGTGGTCCACCATGCCGCGGGGTTGATCACCGGTGTCTCCTCGTACCTGGCCGCCTACCTGATCTATGGCCTGGTCCTGGCAGTGAACTTTTTCATCGGCTCAGCCTCGGCCAAGGCGGCTCTGCTTATTCCCATCCTCACACCGCTGGCCGACCTCTCCGGGTTGACCCGCCAGACGATGGTTCTCGCTTTCTGTTTCGGCGACGGCTTCTCCAATGTCTTCTATCCAACCAATCCGGTGCTGCTGCTCTGCCTGGGGTTGACCACGGTGAGCTACACGAAATGGTTCCGCTGGATCGGCCTGCTACAGCTGATCGTTCTGCTGATCACCGCCCTGGCGCTGACCGCGGCGGTCTGGCTGGGCTACGGTCCTTTCTGAAAGGGCGGTGGTGTGATAATATTCCAGCATGCGGCGGCCGGCGGGGCGGGGAATACTTTCTGTAGGGACCGCCGGCTGCAGGCGGACGGTTCCGGTAAGGCCGAGGAATCGATAAATCAGAGAAGGGACGGATCTGGATGAAAGGACGTCAATGGTTGATTGTATTGCTCGTCGCAGCAGCGCTGTTCTCGGCGGTCTGGCTGGCCTCCGGCTCCCGCGGGAGCTCTCTATCTTCGGGAAGCAGGGAACGGGTGGTGGTGATCTATCTCCAGGGGACCATCGAGGAAGGCTCCGGGGCGATCGGCCTGTCCGGTGGGGTCACGCCGCGCTACGTGGAGACACAGCTGCAGAAAGCGGCGGCGGATGACAGTATCAAGGCAGCCGTGCTCAGGGTGAACAGCCCCGGCGGCTCCGTCGCCGCCTCCCAGCAGATTGCGGCCGGTATTAAGTCATTTCCCAAGCCCCTGGTCGTATCGATGGGCGATATGGCCGCCTCGGGGGGCTACTATATCTCTGCCCCGGCCAAAGGGATCGTTGCTCAACCGGGCACCCTGACCGGCTCCATCGGGGTGATCACCCAGGTGATCGATATGGAGGGGCTCTACGAGAAATTGGGCCTGAAGGTGGAGGTGATCAAGAGCGGCCGGCACAAGGATATGCTCTCGCGCGAGTTGACCGCCGAGGAGCGCAGGCTGATGCAGGAGCTCTCCGACGAGATCTACGATCAATTTGTCGCCGATGTGGCTGCGGGAAGGGGCCTTGACCGGGAGAAGGTGCTGGAGCTGGCAACGGGGCAGGTCTATACCGGTACCCAGGCGCTGGAGCTGGGTCTGGTGGACCGGCTGGGCGGTATCGATGAGGCGGTGACCTGGGCCGGTGAGATCGCCGGTCTTGAAAAGCCGGAGAGATACGAATTTCCCGCGCCCTCCTTCTGGGAGCAACTCTCGGGGCTGACCTTGAAAGTTGCGCTCCTGGCTGATAAGCTGAATACGGCTCCCGAGATCCAGCTTCTGGAGCATCTGCAGCAGCAGATCAACCGGCTGCCGCGTTTGATCCTGCAGTAGCGGGCCGGCGGCTCTGGGGGTTATATTGAGGAGAAGGAGGTACTGCAGGGATGAATATCCTCGAACTGCTTGACGGGGTGATCCGGAAACCGGCGGCTGCCCTGAATCAGATCGCCCGGGAAAAACCGGTGGGCTGGGCCCTGGCGATATTTACCGCTGTGGCCCTGTTCGGTGCCATGAACGCGGATTATTCCGCCCTGGAACAGATCGTTGAATTCCCTCCGCCGAATATCCTTGTGCAGGTTGCCGGTTCCCTGGTCGGTCTTCTGATCATTACCGGACTTTTGCATCTGGTTTCACGTCTTTTCAAGGGTAGCGGCGATTTCTGGGGCCTCTTTTCAGCCCTGGGCTTTGCCCAGTTTCCCGCCATTCTGAACCCGGTGGCCGAGCTGCTGAAAAGGGTTGGCGGGACCGCGGGGGCGGTCCTGGGGGGCGTCCTCTCGCTGGGTGTGGGAATCTGGGTGCTGGTCCTGTGGGTAATTGCCCTGCGGGAAAGCCGCAGCATCACCACCGGAGAGAGTGTCTTGACCTATCTGGCGGTGCTGTTCGGTTTTGCGATGGTGATCCTGGTTATTGTGGTCTGGGGGATCTTCGTGCTGGGGCGGTTGCTCTAACGGAAAAATGAGCGCTTTCAATCAACCGAAGAATTTTGTTCAATCACAATCGAAAGATATCCGGCAAGCTAACCGGGCCGGCCGATTATCGGAAGGAGCTGCATCAATGAATCCAAAACCGACCCTGAAACCTGAAAACCCATTTTTCTCTTCCGGGCCCTGCGCCAAGTATCCCCGCTACAGCCTCGAGGCGCTGGCGGATGCTCCGCTGGGCCGCTCTCATCGCAGCGCCCTGGGCCGCTCCCGCTTACTTCAATCGATCCGGATGACCGGAGAGATCCTCGGCATCCCCAAAGATTACCTGGTCGGGATCGTGCCGGCTTCCGATACGGGGGCTGTGGAGATGGCCCTCTGGAATCTGCTGGGGGCCAGAGCGGTCGATGTGCTCTGCTTCGAAGCCTTCGGTCGGGGCTGGGCCCATGACATTGAAGAGCAGCTGAAGCTGAAAGATCTGCGGGTGATCTCCGCCGATTACGGTCTTTTGCCCGATCTCTCGCGCCTCGACTTTTCCCGCGATCTGGTCTTCACCTGGAACGGGACCACCAGCGGGGTCAAGGTGCCCGACGGCGGGTTCATCCCCTCCGATCGGCAAGGGCTGACGATCTGCGATGCCACCTCGGCGGTCTTTGCCATGGAGATCCCCTGGGAAAAGCTCGATGTGGTGACCTTTTCCTGGCAGAAGGTGCTCGGTGGGGAAGCGGCCCACGGGATGCTGGTCCTTTCGCCCCGCGCCGTGCGCCGTATCGAAACATATACCCCGCCCTGGCCGCTTCCGAAGATATTCCGGCTGAAGGAGGGCGGCAAGCTGCTCCGCTCTCTGTTCGAGGGCTCCACGATCAATACCCCTTCGATGCTCTGCAACGAGGATTATCTGGCGGCGTTGCGATGGGCCCGCTCCATCGGGGGGCTCCCGGCCCTGATCCGGCGCTCTCGGGACAACCTCGGGGTGATTGCCGCATTCGTGGCTGCTCACGAGTGGATCGATTTTCTGGCGGCCGATCCGGCGATCCGCTCCAATACCAGTGTCTGCCTGACGGTGGAGCTGCCGCCGGAGAAGTTGCAGCAGCTGCTCAGGCTTCTGGAAGAAGAGCAGGCTGCCTACGATATTGCCTCCTACCGCGATGCCCCGCCGGGCTTGCGTTTCTGGTGCGGTGCCACTGTCGAGCAATCCGATCTGGAGCGGGCCCTGCTCTGGCTGGAATGGGCCTACCGCGAGGTGATCCGGGCCGGGGATACGACCCGGGGGTGATCGGGGAACTTATCCCCGCTCCTGCGCTTGGCCCCGGCCGACCTGCTTTCCGGGAATATTTCAGAAAAAAATGAACCGGCGCCCCTTTCCGGAAGCGCCGGTTTCCTCTCAGCAGTTTTGAAGCAGCTCGCTTTCCCGAAATCAGATCTTGACCCATCTCTTCTCGATGCTCTTGGCCAGGATGAATCCGGCGGCAAAAGCGACCGCCGGGTTTATCGCCAGCGAAAGGGCGGCAACAGCGAGGATCACGTAAAAGTCCTGCCGCTGCTCGATCTTTTTGGCCGCAGAGGCCAGATCGATGCCGCTGTAGAACAGGAGACAGCCGAGAGCGGCTTCGGGGATCAGGGCGAAAAGTGCGGCGCCGTCTTTTCCCAGGAAAAGCCCCACCGCCAGCAGGGCCGCGCCGATGATATAGGATGTATAGCTGCTCCTTCCGCCGAAGCGGTGGTGTGCAGCAACCCCGCCGGCACCGTGGCACATCATATATCCGCCCAGGGGAGAGGAGATCAAGTTGGCTGCGCCCATGGTGAGGCAGAGATTGCGGTCGCTCACCCTGGCGGCGCGGGCGCCGTACAGCTCCCGGGAGAGGGCCGTGGTTACGAGAACGGCATTGGCCAGGGTCAGGGGCAGCTGCGGCAGGGCGGCCAGGAAAAAGCCCCGGTTGAAGTCGGCGGCAGCCGGCAGGGCTATCTCGGGCAGATATATTCCCAGGGAGATCGACGGAAGGGGCAGTCCGCGGTGCATCAGGAAGTTGAGGGCCACCCCGGCCAGCACCGCGGCGATGGCCGCGGGAAAACGTTTGCTGTTGAGCAGGGGCAGCATCAGCAGCAAGATCGGCCAGCCGATGAGCGGCTCGGTAACGATCAATTTGACGCCGAGCACGGCCAGGGAAAGTCCCAGCCCCACCTGGATACCGCTGATCACCGCTGCCGGCGTGATCCGTCCGATAATATTGATCAGCCCCGTTACCCCCAGCAGCAGCAGGACCGCACCAACAATAAGCCCTGCTGCGGCCACCTCACCCGGGGTCAGCTGATGAATGAGCACAGCAGCCGAGGCGACCTTCATCGGTTGCACTGCCATCGGGATCCGGTAAAACCAGCCGCAGAAGATATAAAAAATGCCGAAACCGGTGAAGATGCTCGCCGGATTGAACCCGGCGACGGAGATGGCTCCGAGGACATAGGGCAGGAAGGTTCCCAGATCACCGATCGATCCGGAAAACTCCCCCATGAAACCGCTCTTGTTCTTCCCGGGCAAACCTGTTCAGCTCCTTCAAGGTGGCGGAGAATCCTTTTCCGGATTCTGCTCCGCCCAAGACGATCACTTGCCTTTGTACTGGGGCTTTCTTCTTTCAACAAAAGAGAGCACCGCTTCGGTCAGATCCTCCGAGGGAAGGATCATGGCGCTCCGGGCGGCGGCGTATTCCAGGCCGTCGGCGATACTTTTGCCCCGGCAGTAATTGAGCACCTCCTTGGTTCCCTGGACTGCCAGCGGTGCCTGGGCGGCGATCTCCAGGGCCAGCTCCCCGGCGCCTTGAAGCAGTGTTTCCTTATCCGGATAAAGCTCGTTGACCAGATTGATCGCTTTGGCCCGCTCTGCATCGATAAAGCGGGCGGTAAAGGCCAGTTCTCTGGTGATGCCCTGGCCAACGATATGGGGCAGCCGCTGCAGAACGCCCAGATCGGCGATAAAAGCGAGGGCTGTCTCTCGCAGCGAGATCCGGGCATCTGCCGAGGCCAGGCGGATATCGCAGGCGGCTCCCAGATCCAGGGCGGCGCCGATGGAGTAACCGTGGAAGGCACAGATGACGGGCTTGGCACACCTTTCAATGGTGCTCAAGGCCTCCTGAATGGGATAGATTGCCTGAAAAAGCCGATTCATCCCCCTGGCACTCCGATCCCCTTCCGCCATGGCCGGAACCATCGGTGCCATCCCCACAAGATCGATGCCCGAGGAGAAGTCCTTGCCTTCGCCGGCAATGATCACCGCCCTGATCGCTTCATCGGCGGTGATATCCTCGAAGATTGGGCCGAGCTCTGTCCAGGCCTGCGGCCCCAGGGCATTTTTTTTCTCCGGTCTGTTCAGATATATCCAGGCCACGGGTTCTTTCTTCTCCACCCGGTAGAACCGGTCCGGTGATCGGTTCATCAAATCACTCCTTCACTACATGATAATGCCTTGTACAGTTTGCCGAGAACAGGGCAAAACCGGCTGTGTCAAGCTTCAGGATGCGAAAGGATCTGTATGAAATTCATCATTGAAGGAATATTATCCTTTTTTGATGAACTATTATCTTTTTGCAAGGAGCTCTCAAATTGAGATTATCTGATAGTGATGCTAAAATTAAACAGAGGGGCCGGTTAACCGGAGCCGGCAATTGCCGATATGTACAGGGAGGAAAGATGATGAACTTTCTTTTTGTTGGAGATCTGTTCGGTTCCCCCGGGCGCTCTTTTTTGCAGGAGATGCTCCCGGGGCTGATTCAGGAATATGCCATCGATCTGACCATCGTCAATGGAGAGAATGCCGCAGGAGGGTTCGGCCTGACCGGAGTGGTGGCGGAGGAGCTCTTCGGCATGGGGGTCGATGTGATCACCTCGGGAAATCATATCTGGAACCGGAAAGAGATCTACCGGGTGATCGATACAGATGAGCGGATCTTGCGGCCGGCGAATTATCCGCCCGGCACCCCGGGGAGCGGCTCCGGGATCTACCGGGCGGCGGATGGGACCGCTGTGGGGGTGATCAATGTCTGCGGACGGGTCTTTTCCCCGCAGCACTTTGACTGCCCCTTCAGGGCGCTGGAGGCAGGGATGGAGAAGGTGGGAGCGATCACCCCGGTGGTGGTTATCGATTTTCACGGGGAAGCTTCCTCGGAGAAGATCGCTGCCGGTTGGTATGTCGAGGGAAGGGCCAGCGCGCTCGTCGGGACGCACACCCATGTTCAGACTGCCGATGAGATCATCCTTCCGGGGGGCACTGCGTACATCACCGATGTGGGGATGACCGGGAGCTACGAGGGAGTGATCGGAGCAAAGCGAGATGGCGCTCTTGAACACTTTCTGACGCAGCGGCCGGTTCGTTTCGAACCCTGCCCTGGGAAAAGAATGCTGGGCGCGGTCTGCTGTACGGTCGGTCCGCAGGGGCGGGCGGAAAAAATTGAGCGAATCATGATCAGGGAATAGCGCCGGCGAACAGGCCGGATGAAGAGAATGGATGGGCCTGGTGACAGATACCGCTCCCCTGGACAGGTGGAGATAGCGCTGCTTTAAATATAGTTTTTAACCCCGGGGAGATCCACACTTAAAAGAATCAAGAATCTTTCCTCTACTTGCGCATCTTTTGCAGGAAAATGTAAATTAGTGTTGAATATATATCTACAACTGCCAATATCTTCTGGGCGCGGCCCAATCTACTGCCGGCTGCCTGGCCTCGGCAACCCGGTCTTGATGGAGGAAGGAACGATGGGCGGGCTAAAAGAAAAAGAGTATCGTTCGATCATCGATAATATTCAGGACGGTTATTTCGAGATCGATCTGGCCGGCACCTATATCTACGTCAATACCGCTTTCTGCGATCTGTACGGCTATACCAAGGAAGAGATCGTCGGCGTGAATTACCGGGAGCTGACCAACGAGGAGAATGCGCGGAAAGCATTCCGGGCCTTCAACCAGATCTACCAAACCGGGGTAACCGGCAAGCTGATCGATTATGAAGCGGTGAGAAAAGACGGTTCCTGGAGGCAGGTGGAGATATCCGCCTCGCTGATTATGGACGATTCCGGTAAACCGATCGGTTTCCGGGGCACCTCCCGGGATGTGACCGAACGCAGGCAGATGGAGGAGAGGCTGCGCCGTTCCGAAGAGAGATACCGTGCCATCATCGAGAATATCGAGGATGCCTGCTTCGAGGTCGACCTGAAGGGTAGATTTACCTTTGTTAACGATGCGTTGTGCAGCAACCTGGGCTACACCCGCGAAGAGCTGATCGGGATGGATCAGCGTAAATATTCGGAGGATGATACTGTCCGGGAGCTGTTCCTGCTTTTCAACAAGGTATATCGAACCGGGGAGCCGGTCAAAGCATACTCCTTCGAGCTGTCCCGGAAGGACGGCACCAGGGGATTCTGTGAAATCTCGGTCTCGCTGATCAGGAACAAGCAGGGAGAGCCGATCGGATTCCGGGGAATCGCCCGCGATATCACCGAAAGGAAAAAGCACGAGGAGCAGATTCGCTATTTGGCGACGCATGATGTTCTTACCGGATTGCCCAACCGGATCATGTTCCGCGAGGTCCTTCAGCAGAATATCGATTTCGCCTATCGTTACCGGCAGCAGTTTGCCGTCTTATTTGCCGATCTGGACGGCTTTAAAATAGTCAACGATACCTTCGGGCACGAGGCCGGCGATATGGTGCTGATAGAATGTGCCGTGAGGCT
>LSQX01095975.1_pt4 | contig 24385 bp, 18 predicted proteins | sample 654561 | NCBI WGS metagenome assembly LSQX01 (sample SAMN04489861, study PRJNA283612) | anaerobic digester metagenome | isolation source: 4 biogas reactors fed with cattle manure at either 37C or 55C with and... | place: Denmark: Kongens Lyngby | collected 2014
TGCGCGACGGCAACCAGGCCCTCGAAGTGCCGATGAACCTGAACCAGAAGCTGCGCTTTTTCCGCAAACTGGTCGAGATGGGCTTCAAGACCATCGAAATCGGTTTCCCGGCGGCTTCGGACACCGAGTTCGCCTTTACGCGCCACCTGATCGAGAACGACCTGATCCCCGACGACGTCGCCATCCAGGTCCTGACCCAGTCGCGCCCGCACATCATCGAGAAGACGTTTGCCGCCCTCGAAGGCTGCAAGAAGGCGGTGGTTCACCTCTACAACTCCACCTCGGTGCTGCAGCGTGAGGTCGTGTTCAGCATGGACCAGGAGCAGTGCCTGGAACTGGCGGTCAGCGGCGCCCGCCTGATCCGGGAGATAGCCGGCCGGGATACGTCCGGTACGGCGTTCGAGTTCGAGTATTCCCCGGAAAGCTTCACCGGCACGGAGCTGGATTTTGCGGTGCGCATCTGCGACGCGGTCTGCGATGTCTGGCAGCCGACACCGGAAAACAAGGTGATCATCAACCTGCCGGCGACCGTTGAGATGTCAACGCCCAATATCTACGCCGACCAGATCGAGTATTTCTGCCGCAGCACCCGGCATCGCGACGCGATCATCGTCAGCCTGCATGCGCACAATGATCGCGGCACCGCCGTGGCGGCGACCGAACTCGGCCTGCTGGCCGGAGCCGAACGGGTCGAAGGCACCTTATTCGGCAACGGCGAGCGGACCGGCAACGCCGACCTGGTCGCCCTGGCCCTGAACCTCTTTTCCCAGGGCATCGACCCCGGCCTCGACTTGTCGGATATCAACGGGCTGATCGACATCTACGAGGAGACGACGCACATGGCCGTTCCGCCGCGTCACCCGTATGCTGGCAAGCTCGTCTACACAGCCTTCTCCGGCTCGCACCAGGACGCGATCAACAAGGGGCTGGCCGCATTCCGCAAGCGGCAGGGGCCCTGGAGCGTGCCCTACCTGCCGATCGACCCGATCGATGTCGGGCGCAGCTACGAGCCGATCATCCGGATCAACAGCCAGTCGGGCAAGGGCGGCGTCGCCTACATCCTCGAGCAGTTCTACGGCCTCCTGCTGCCCAAACCGGTCCAGCAGGCTTTCAGCCAGATTGTAACCGCGGTTTCGGACCAGCAGCAGCGCGAGCTGAAGCCCGATGAAATCCACCAGCTTTTCCAGGATACTTATGTCAACCTGATGAAGCCCCTGATGCTGACCGGCTACAAGGAAGAAATGGTCGACGACCAGCATGTCGCTTTTTCCGGAACGCTGCAGCACGACGGCCGGGCCGTATCGGTTACCGGCACGGGCAACGGTCTGCTCGACGCTTTCTGCCAGGCGCTGCGCCAGTACCTGGGCAGTCCGCTTGAGATCACGACCTACCACGAGCACGCCCTGGAGCGCGGTTCAACCTCCAAGGCGATCACCTATGTCCAGGTCCAGAATGGCGGCAACAAGCTTTACATCGGCGCCGGCGTCAGCTCGAGCATCAGCAAATCCTCGCTGCGCGCCGTGGTCAGCGCCGTCAACCAGATGATGCTGGCGCGTCCGGCGAATCGTTCCTAACCAGGACACCGTCCCGCATCAGGAGGATCTCATCCGCCTGACGGGCGATGTCCTTGTCGTGGGTGACCAGAATCACCGTATGGTGCTGCTGACGAGCCAGATGAGCCAGAATGTCAACCACGACGGCGCCGCTGGCTTCGTCCAGGTTGCCGGTCGGCTCGTCGGCCAGGATCAGGCGGGATCCGGTCGCCAGGGCCCGGGCGATCGCCACCCGCTGACGCTCCCCGCCGCTGAGCTGGTCCGGAAAGCGGCGGTGCAGATCCTCCGCCAGGTCGACGCTGGCGATGTGCCGGGCCGCCTCGGCGCGGGCCGCGGCCGCCTTGAGGCCCTTCAGCTCCAGAGGATAAGCGACGTTTTCCAGGGCGGTCAGCAGCGGAAACAGGTTGAAGGACTGGTAGATGACGGTGACCAGGTCGCGCCGGTAGCGGTTCAGATCCATCGCGGCCGTCGCCGCGCCGTCGTAGCGGACTTCGCCGCTGGTCGGCAGCATCAGGCCGGCGATCAGGGAAAGCAGCGTCGACTTGCCGGAGCCCGATTTGCCGACGATGGCGTAAAGGCCGCCGGCCGCGAAGCTGGCGGTTGCGTCCTTGAGCGCCGCGACATTCTGGTTGCGGGTTGTGTAAGTGTATGCGACATGGTCAAGTTCCAAAAGCATGCCAGGATCTCCCTTCATCATGACGGATCGAGCAGCACATCCAGCACCGAGCGATGGCGTAAAACGCTGATCGATAGAACAATCCCACAGCCGTAGCAAAGCGCAAACAAACCTGTCAGATTGGCTGCCCGGCCCTGCATCTGGCCGGTGGTCAGCAACCAGACCAGAACCGGCAGGAGACCTGTGGCATACAAGATGGCCTGCTCCAGGAAAAACGCCAGGAAGGCACCGGCATGACCGTTGCCCAGGCTGCGCATCAGGGCATATTCGCGCACGCGATGGCGCGACAGCAGCCAGGACACGACGAACCCGATCACGGCCGTCAACAGGAGCACGCCGGGGATCAGCAGGTCCATCAGGCGCAGTTGGCGCGTCAGGGTCTGAACGGTTTCCGCCAGCTCCTTGTCGTCGATGACGACGGCGATGCGCCGGCCGCCCAGCTTGCCCGATTCCGTAAAGTCCAGGTCCTCCAGGCGGTCTTTAAACGCGGTCAGATCGTCAGTCCCGTCCAGGATCAGCACGGCGCTGTAAACCGGTTCGGCCAGAAATTCGCCCGGCAGGAGCTGCTTGACCGGCATTTCCAGGTCACGGTCCGGCATGTTCTGGAAGATGCCGTCCGGTATGAATTCGTTTTCAAACAACAGCAGCCAGGGCATATAGAGCGTCGGCGCGCGGGCCTGGCGCTGGTAGCTGCCGACGACGCGCACATCCCAGACATCGACCAGGATCTGGGCGTCGCCGACAACCAGGTAGGCGGTCAGGCGAATGGTGTCGCCCAAAGCGGCGCCCTGGGCCTGCATCAGGTCCTCCGGCAGGACACAGATGGCTTCCGCCCGCTTGAAGCTCTGGTTGTCGTAACCGGCCAGGAAGGTGACCGCCAGCGCCTGCTGCATGAAGGCGGGGGTCAGCATCAGGTCCTCGGTAAAGATCAAGTCGTCATACGTGAGCACTTCCTGGACGAACCAGTCGTAGCCCCACGCATTGTTGTGCTCGGGGATCACCGGCCATAAGGGCGGCGCAGGCTCTGCCGGTGTGCCGTCGGCCGAGGCGACTTTGCCTTGCAGACCATAACGGAAACGTGCGCTGAGCGCCCGATCCCGGATATCCGGCGTCGCTGCGAGCATCTGCTCACGTTCCGCCTGGGCTTCAGCTGGCGTCAACCCGGTGCTTTGTCCCTGCATGAAGGTTCTGCGCCAGTCCAGATCCGGTCGGTCCGGTTTGCTAAAAAAGACATCGTTAACATCGTTGGTCATAGACAGGCCGAAATTATAGTTGCGCGTGCCCTGGTAGGTGGTAAACCAGGCCCGGACCGGGATGCGCTCATGCACGCTGGCCAGCTGGGCGGCCTGATGAGTCTGTGTCTGCCCCAGCAGCACGACCAGGGCGGACAAGACCAGGCTGACCGCCGGGATGATCAGGCTGCGGGCCGGCCGACGCCAGATGGCCAGCAAAGCCATGCGCAGCGCCAGCGGCCGAAGCGACAGACTGTGCACGACCGGATGCCGCGTGTGCGCTCGCCTGGGCCTGCCCGGGGGCAAGTCGTCAGCAACGCCCGGCGCACGCGCCTGGTGCAGGACCAGCCGGAGCGCGGCCAGTGACGCCAGGATCAGCATCAGGACAATAATCAGACCGCCGGCCAGCCACGGCTGGCGGCCGGCAGTGGGCAGTTCAGCGCTGAACAAAACCAGCGGGGCCAGCTTGCGGATGCTGTAACGCAGGTCGGTTTCCGGTACTTGCTGCATGGCCAGCCAGATCTTTTGCGTCACCGAACCGGCTGTCAGGACACCGATAACAGAGCCAAGCAGGGCGGCTAACGAGCCTAACAGGATGCAGCTCAAGACCAGACTGGCCCAGGTCCGGCGCCGGCCGCTGCCCAGGGCCAGCATGATCCGGGCACTGTCCCGCTGCTTGCTGATCTGCAGGTGGACGAACAGCAACAACGTCAGGAGCGTGGCAGCCAAGGTTCCCCCAGCCAGCCGCAGGGCCATGGCCCGCAACGCATGGATCGGCTTGACGGCCTCAGCATAACCCTGGTCGAACACGGTCAGGCTGCAGGTCTCCGGCAACTGACCGGTCGCGGCTTTTGTGAAACGCTCCACCTGGCTGTTGACGATCTTGAACCGTGCCAGCTGGCTGGAAGCGGCCTGCTGACCGGCCCAGTCAGCCAGCGGGACATAGATCTGGAACTGCTGGCTTTCCACGTCCTTGAAGGTGCCGACGATCCGGAAGGACGCCTTGTGAACAAAATTGTCGCTGTCTTCTGGTTCCGGCCAATAGCTCTGTTCCATCTGGCCGGAAGCACCGCCGTGCAGGTTCAGGAACACCTGATCGCCGCTGGTCAATCCGAGCAGTCCGGCCAGACGGTCGCTGATCAGGCAGACATCTGCACCAGCGGCAACTTCAGCCTCGGTGAACAAGCGGCCGCCGGTCAGGTAAGTCTCACGCTGGTAAAAAGGACTGGAAATCTCAATGGCGCTGGAGGCTGTCACGGCAAATGAAGCATCCAAAACCTGGCAGACTTGCGCCAGATCTTGCCAGACCGGCTCCAGGTCCTCATGCTCCGTGATATCCAGGATAGCCGGCAAGAGGCCGAGATCCAGGTGCGGTGCCTTGATCGGCGCATAGCCCAGGTTCGGTGCAATGGTAAACTGCTTCATGGGCGTTTGGGTCGGGAACATGAAGCCCAGCGCCACATAATGGTGTCCCTTTTGCCACTGGAGAGGCAGCGTCTGGCCGTTGAGATCGGCAGGGGACAGGGAGATATAGATGTTTTCCCGGAGTTCGCGCCCGAAATAGACCGTCTGGATGATGCCGACAATCGCTCCGCTATCCATGAAATGGTTAACGGTAAAATGCAAGATGGCCAAGTGGGACAGGGCAGGTTCCTGCTGCGGAACCTGAGCCGATTCGATCCAGGCGCTGGCTGATCGCTCGATGTCCACGGCCTGGACAACCGGATGGACAGACAGCTGTCCGATGGCGGCGCGTGCTGATTCGTCCTGTGACGGACCGTCGATCTGAACAACCGTCGTAAACGTCTGATCGGCGGCCGCCAACATGGCCTGACTGCCAGCCTGCATGGCCAGTCCCTGGCCTAAAAGTGCGGTCAAGAGCGTCAGAAGCAACATAAAAAGCAGGGTTTTGACCGGTGTTCGAATGATGTGCAATATACTGTTGCGTAAAACCATAACGACATTATAACGTTGTGATTTAATTAAGCAAGCGTGCGCATAACCCTGATGAATTGCTATAATGGGTTTGTTTCAGTCGTCCTGATTAAACGAACATTTGTTCGTAGGGGAACAGTTTATGCCAGAAGCTCGAAACGTACAAATCCAGCTTGCCCAAAATGGGGACGCGGCGGGGATTCAAGCGCTCATGGTCTGGTTTATCCGGCATACGACCAGCAGCTGGCGCTATCGGGCGATGGACCTGGCGGAGACGGCAAGCTGGCTGCAGAAGCACCAGGACACGCCGGCGCATCGGGTCTGGGTGGCCGTCGCTCAGGACCGGATCGTCGGATACAGCTGCTTGTCGGATTTTCGCGCACCAGAAGGTTATTGGCCCAGTGCGGAGAACTCGATCTACGTGCTGCCGGAATACGCAGGCCAGGGCATCGGCAAACAGCTGATGCAGCGGATCCTGGAGCAGGCGGCCCGCAGTGATTTGCAGACGATCGTCGCGGCGATCGACAGCGGCAACGCAGCGAGCATTCGCTTTCATGAACAATTCGGATTTGTGATCAGCGGCCAACTGCCGCGTGTGGGCTGGAAACAGGATCGCTGGCTGGATTTGGTTCTGATGACCTGCGACGTCAATCAACTGCGCCGGAAGGCCCCGGAAGAGGCTAAAAGCCGCTAATCCGGTTTTGACCTCTTTCGAACTAGACAAAATTATTATTTTGCCTAGTTAGAAATAGCACAGGAAACAAGCTGCCCAAGCCTTCCCGCCAGGTCAGGATGTGGGCGTTATCGCCGTGGGAGTTAGCGTGGGTGTCAGGGCTGGTGAAACCGACGGTGTTAGGGATCCGGTCGTTCCGGTCAGGTCCTTGATATCACGGATGCCGATGATCCGGTACCACTCCGCCAGATCTCGGATCGGGTTGTACAGGTAAAACAGCATGATCACCACCAGGATGATGATCAGATACAAAAGCAGCTGGCGCAGCTGGCGCTGGCGCTTTTCCGATTTTCTGCGGCTGTTGATCTTGGAGACGGTTGTATAGCCCTGCAGCCGGTACACCCGCTGGCGGCTGAGACGGCGGATCGGGCGGATCCGTTTGGGCGACTTCTTGTTCTGGTTGATCAGCTGCGTCACCTGGGCGGTATTGTCCAGGCGGTTCTCAAGACCGACACGCCGGATCGGGGCCTGCGCCGTGTGGCTGCGGCGCGCGTCAGTCCATGTCCTGACGCGTCCGGAAACGGCCTCGCCGAACGCGCGCAGCTGCTCACCCAGCACGGCAAAACCCGTCTGGATCTTGCTGCCGATGCGCCTGGCCGCCTTTTTAATCTGATCAACCACCATACCGTTCCTCGCAATCGAGCAATGTCAGAAGTGATTATAGCGTATCTGGCGCCACATTTCACCTGCCGCCGTTATTTCTTGTTTGTTTGGGCGAACAAAAGTTTGACAAAACCAAACAGGCTTGTTACAATCAGGTTAAATGTTGTACGCTTGATCAACCGGAGGTGCCGCCATGTCCACATACCGCTTCACCCGCGCCAATGTTGACGACACAGTCAACCTCGTTTACGATTTTATTGTAGACTACATCCGGGAAAAAGGCTATCCGCCAGCCGTTCGCGACATATGCGCCGGTGTCGGCATCCGTTCGACCTCGACGATCCACGGCCATCTCAAGCGGTTGCAGGATTCTGGCCGGATCTGTTATTCCAGCGGCAAAAGACGGGCGATCACGATTCCGGACCAGTTCGAGGACAAGCCGGTCTACCTGCCGGTTGTCGGCCAAGTCACCGCCGGCGTGCCCATCCTGGCCCACGAGAACATCGAGCGCTCGCTCCCCTTCCCAGCCGACTTCTTCGCCGATGACGGCGATGTCTTCGCCCTCAAGGTGCACGGAGACTCGATGGTCGGCGCCGCGATCCTGAACAACGACTACGTCATTGTCAGGCGCCAGAGCACCGCCACGCCGGGCGACATCATCGTCGCCCTAGTCGGCGAAGAGGCGACCGTCAAGACCCTGGCCAACGTCGACGGGAAAATGGTGCTGATGCCGGAAAATCCGGCATACAGCCCCATTCCCTTTGACACGCCTGAATGCCAGGTTTTAGGAAAAATTTGCGGGGTATTCCGGGTAGCCCTTTAAGGGCTGCTCCTGGCGGTAGGCATCGTTGAAGATATAATTGACAGCCTCCCGCGGGCGAATCGCAATCATCGCGCTCTTGTAGATCATGTTCTGACCATTTTCATCTTCCAGAATAATCGCCTGATGATCGAACCCGATGATCTGGCCGTTTTTTTCGCTGCGGTCGACCATCTCGATGGTCACCGGGATCTTGTCCCGCCGGCAATGGTTCAAAAAGGGCTCCTGGATGCGCATATCCCGGCTGTGGGTGCGCTCATTGCGTTCTTGATTCTGCATGTGATGTAACCTCCAATTGGTTTCTGACCAGGCGTCTGTTTTCAATTCTGGCGACAACCGTGATCCAACGCAATGGGCTGCAGGCCATAATCAATAACTAAATCATCACATGATTGCATGAATATTTCTATTTGTTTTCGTTCATAACGCTTTTAATATGGCATATTGCATCGTCGGCTCCCATGTTTTCAAGCCAGATCAGGCCCTTCATTTTACGAAACCAGGTCAGCTGGCGCTTGGCATAGCGCCGCGTGGCCTGCTGGATCCGGGCCACCGCCTCGGACAGCGGCTGCGAACCGGCGATCGTTTCCGCCAGTTCCTTGTAGCCGATCGCCTGCAGGCAGGTGCTGCCGGCCGGCAGCGGCCGGGCCAGCAGGGCCCGGACCTCTTCGACCAGGCCCCGTTCGACCATGTCGCGAACCCGTTGGTCGATGCGGCGGTACAGCTCAGGCCGGTCGTGGTTGAGACAGAACGAGTTAAAGGCAAATTCCGGCGCCCGGTCGCGGGAGCGCGCCAGGTGCTCGCTCATCGGGCGTCCGGTCAGAACGCTGACCTCGAGGGCACGGACCAGGCGCTTTTTGTCGCCGGGCTGGATCCGCCCGGCTGACGCCGGATCCAGCGCTGCCAGTTTCTGCCAGAGAGCTTCGCTGCCGTCACGCGCCGCCAGTTGTTCCAGCTCCGCCCGAACCGCCGGGTCGGCACCGGCCGAGGCGAATGTCAGGCCATCGGTCAGGGCGCTCAGGTACTGGCCCGTTCCGCCGCACAGGACGGCTGTCTTGCCCCTGGTCTGGATCTGCCGGATCGCGGCCGACGCCTCGCGCTGGTAGTCGACGACGCTGAACGGTTCGCCGGGCTCCCGGATATCGAGCAGGTGGTGGACGACGCGGGCCCGCTCGGCCGGCGTTGCCTTGGCGGTCCCGATATCCATGCCGCGGTAAATCTGCATCGAATCCGCGGAGACGATTTCACCGTCCAGCCATTCGGCGAGTCTGAGCGCCAGGGCGCTCTTGCCGCTGGCCGTGGGTCCCGTAATCAGAATAACCGGGTTCATCAGACGATACGGCGGAAGCGCTTCTCGATTTCCCGCCGGGTCAGCCGGACGATCACCGGCCGGCCATGCGGACACTGGTACGGGTCCTCGAGCCGCTGCAGGTCAGCCAGCAATTGGTGGATTTCGGCATCCGACAGGCGGTCATGGGCCTTAACGGCCGCCTTGCAGGCCATCTGGTAAAAGAATTCCTCGATATCGTCCTCCGCCCGCATGGTATCCTGCTGCAGCGCGGCAAGCGCGAGTCGAAAGGCCGCTTCCGGCTGCAGGGCGCGATCGCCGGTGTCCGGCACGCTGCGCACGGCGACCGACGCGGGGCCAAGTGCCGTGCAGGCGAAGCCGAGCTCGCTCAGCTGCTGCTCCGAGTCCTGAATGGTCTGAAGCTCGCGGCGCGAGACCGCCACAACCGCGGGAACCAGCAGATCCTGGGTCAGGCGGTCGCCATCCTGCCGGAAACGCCGCTGCCTGGCGACGAGCCGTTCAAACAGAATCTTCTCATGTGCGGCATGCTGGTCGATCAGGAGCACATCCGAACCCAGCTCCATGACCAGGTAGGTCTGGAACAGCGTGCCGGCCAGGCGGGCTTCGGCCAGTGCACCGATCGTCAGCTTGTCTGGCGCGGCCAGGTCCGGCGGCTCAGCGGGCGGTTCCGCAATCGGCGGACGCACGGCGTCCGGCTGCGGCTGGTCGGCCAGGCGCAGCGGCAGCTGGCGCTGGACCATCGGGGGCATCGGTTCGGGTCTGGCCGTTTCAGCCGCCCGCGCCTCCCCGTTCGCCTCAGTCACCTCTTCTTTTGCTTCTTCCTCTTCTTCCGCGCCGGCGATCCCGGCTCCGCCCTGGAGGGCGGTCCGGATCGCGTGGTAGACGAGCCGGAAGACATCGCCGTCCTGCCAGAAGCGCACTTCCATTTTCTGCGGGTGGACATTGATGTCCACCAGCGGAGCAGGCATGTTTAAAAAGAGGAGCGCGACCGCGTATTTGCCTTTCATGAAATGCGTCTTGCAGGCCTCGTCGAGCGCCGTGGTCATGGCCCGGGAACGCACCAGGCGGCCGTTGACATAAAAGCACTGCTGACCCCGGGTGCCGCGCGCGATGTCCGGGCTGCCGATAAAGCCGGACAGCTGGAGCGGCCCCTGGGACGCTTCAAGCGGCAGGCAGGCCTGGGCCGTCTGGCGGCCCCATACTGCGTAGACAGCACTGAGCAGATCGTTGTTGCCCGGGGTGTGCAGCAGCTCCTGCTGGTTGTGATAGAGGCGGAACGACACATCCGGACGCGCCAGGGCGATCCGCTCGACCAGCTCGGCCACATGGCCGGCTTCCGTCGTGTCCTTGCGCAGGAACTTGAAGCGGGCCGGCACGTTGTAGAACAGGTCCCGGACCACGATGCGGGTGCCGGACGGGCAGCCGGCCGGCTGCGGTTCAAGCTGTTCGCCCCCCTCGATGACGATGCGCGTCCCCTCCTCGAGTTCCGGCGGACGCGTCTCCAGCGTGATCTTGGCCACCGCGGCGATGCTGGCCAGCGCTTCACCGCGAAAGCCCATCGTGCCGATCGCGTCGAGATCCTCGATCCGGCTCAGCTTGCTGGTCGCATGCCGGCCAAAGGCCATCCGGGCATCCTCGGGGTCCATGCCGGATCCGTTGTCGGTCACGCTGATCTCCCGGATGCCGCCCTGGCTGATCGCGACGGTCACGACCGACGCGCCGGCATCGAGGGCATTCTCAACCAGCTCCTTGACCACTGAAGACGGCCTTTCGACGACTTCGCCGGCCGCGATGGCGTTGGCGGTCTGCTGGTCCAGCAGATGAATACGCGTCATGTCAAACTCCTTTTGCCTCGGCTGGCCCGCTGATGCAGGTCATGGAGCAGGTTGAGCGCGTCCAGCGGCGTGAGCTTATGAATATCCAGTTCACTGAGCTGCTCGATGATCCCATCGGTATTCTTGAGGGCCTGGCTGGCGCTGAACAAATCGATCTGGCCGTCCATAGGCCGGGCGTTGCGCCGCACTTTCAGCTTCTGGCGCGGTCCCATCTCCTGCTCGAGCTGGAGCAGGATATCCTGGGCGCGGGTGACCACGGCAGCGGGAACACCGGCCAGCCGGGCCACTTCGATGCCGTAGCTGTCGTCGCAGCTGCCTGAACGGATCTGGTGCAAAAAATTGACCCGGCCGCCTTCTTCGCTGACCGCGACATGGCTGTTGAAGACGCCCGGCATCTTGGGCGCCAGGTCGGTCAGTTCGTGATAATGGGTGGCGAACAAGGTCCGGCAGCCCAGGTTGTCGCGGTCGGCGACATGCTCGATCACGGACCAGGCGATGCTCAAGCCGTCGTAGGTGCTCGTACCCCGGCCAATTTCATCGAGGACCAGAAGGCTGCGCGGCGTCGCGTGCTGCAGGATCTGGGCCACTTCGTTCATCTCGACCATGAAGGTCGAAGCGCCTCCAGCCAGATCGTCGCTGGCGCCGATCCGCGTAAAAATGCGGTCGACCAGCCCGATATGGGCCTCAGCAGCCGGAACAAAGCTGCCGCACTGGGCCAGCAGCACGATCAGGGCCACCTGGCGCATGTAGGTCGACTTGCCAGCCATGTTGGGCCCGGTCAGGATCATCAGGCGGGCGGCGTTCATGTCCATCGCCAGGTCGTTGGGCACAAATTCGCCAGCCGGTAAAACGCGCTCGATCACCGGATGGCGGCCCTGCCTGATGCGCAGCTGATCCGACAGGTCCACCTCGGGCCGGCAATACTGCTCCCGGTCGGCCAGTTCGGCCAGCGCCGCGAGCACGTCGAGGGTCGCCAGGGCCTGGGCCGTCTGCTGCAGGTCGCGGATCCGGTCGGCTGCCGTTTCCCGCAGCATGACAAAGACATCGTACTCGCGCGCGACCAGTTTCTGCTGGGCGCTCAGGATGGTGTCTTCCATTTCCTTGAGTTCGGCGGTGACAAAACGTTCGGAGTTGGCCAGGGTCTGGCGGCGCTGGTAATGTTCGGGGACCTGGGCCAGGTTGGCTTTGGTCACGTCGAGCGTGTAGCCGAAAACACGGTTGTAGCTGATTTTCAAGCTCTTGATCCCCGTTTTTTCCCGCTCGCTTTTTTCCAGGTCGAGGATCCACTGCTGTCCGTTCGTAGCCGCTTCGCGCAGATGGTCGATCTGCTCGTCGAAACCGGCCCGAATCAGGCCGCCTTCCTTGACGCTGACCGGCGGGTCGTCGACCAGCGCGCGTTCCAGCAGGCCGGTCAGCTCCGGTAAATCGTCGATGCGTCCCGCCAGTTCCGCAAGCCAGCTTTCGCCGACCCCGTCGAGGTGGCTGCGGACCGCCGGCAGCTTGCCGAGTGTTTGACGCAAGGCGACCAGGTCGCGGCCATTGGCCTGGCCCATGGTCAGCTTGCTGCCCAAGCGCTCCAGGTCGTGGATGCCATGCAGGCATTCACGCAGCTCCTGGCGGCGCATGAACTGCTCCTTGAACGCGGCAACAGCTTCCTGACGCTGCCGGATATCCGAACAATTTAATAGCGGTTGCTCGATCCAGCGGCGCAGCAGCCGACTGCCCAGGGCGGTCACACTGCGGTCGATCGCCCACAGCAGGCTGCCTTTGCGGTTCTGGTCGCGGATGGTCTCCGTGATCTCCAAGTTGCGCCGTGCGATCGGGTCCAGGTTCATGAACCCATCCAGCGAATAGGGCTGGACGGGCTTGATGTGGCTGGGTTTGACACGCTGTGTCTCAACCAGGTAGATCAAGATCGCCGCGGCGGCCTGGCTCCAGAGCGGCTGCTGCCCTTCGAGGGGTTCCAGCCATTTTTCAACCGCTTCCAGGCTGAAATTGCTGTCAGGACGTGTTGTCAGCACGATGTTATACTTTTCGGTCAAAACGCTGTAAAGCGGGTCTTCCCGGAACGCGTCCATAACCAGGATCTCCGAAGGCGCGTAGCGGACGATCTCGTCGAGCAACTTGGCCGATGTCGCGCCGGTAATCAGGGCTGTCGCTTCGAAAGAACCGGTTGTCAGGTCACAGGCGGCCAGGCCATAGTAGCGGTTCAGCTTGTAGATCGCCAGGATGTAGTTGTTGCGCCGCTCGTCGAGGATCGCCGGATCGGTGATGGTCCCCGGCGTGATCACCCGGATGACGTCCCGCTTGACGATGCCCTTGGCCAGCGCGGGATCTTCGACCTGGTCACAGATGGCGATCTTGTAACCGCGGTTGATCATGCGGTGGATGTAGCTGTCAACCGCGTGGTAGGGGACGCCGCACATCGGCGCCCGCTCCTCGAGACCGCAGTCGCGGCCGGTCAGAGTCAGTTCAAGCTCGCGCGAAGCCGTGACGGCATCTTCGAAGAACAGTTCGTAAAAGTCGCCGAGGCGGAAAAACAGGATGCAGTCCGGCCATTGCCGCTTCAGTTCCAGGTACTGCTGCATCATGGGCGTGATCTTTTCCGTGTCGATTGTCTGGGTGGTCAAGCTCATGGGCGGTAGGCCTCCAGGACACCGAAAAGCGAAAAGGTCTTGGCTTCCAGGATGCGCACCCGGGCCAGTCCCCCCTCCAGGCGATTGCCGTCGATGCCGCCGTCCGGCCGGCGGGCCTCGGCCGGCAGCAATGCCGGGTCGGCGACGGTGAAATTGACCAGCTGGTTCTGGCCTGTCCGGCCGCTGAACACCTGCTCCTGCTTGGCTGAGGCGCCCTCGACCAGGATTTCAACCGACTGGCCGAGGTTTTGCCGGTTGACATCCAGGCTGTGCGCGTCCTGCAGCGCGGTCAGGCGGGTGAAGCGCTCGTGCATCACCGCCGGATCGACAGGATCGGCCATCTCGGCAGCCGGTGTGCCGGTCCGCCGGGAGTATAGGAACGTAAACGCGCTGGCAAAGCGGACCTGTTCCAGGACATCGAGCGTAGCGGCGAAATCCTCTTCGGTCTCACCGGGAAACCCGACAATGATGTCCGTGGATATGGCCAGGCCCGGGATCAGCTGGCGCGCGCGCCTGACGATCGCCAGGTACTGCTCGCGCGAGTACTGGCGGTTCATCCGTTCGAGCACCCGGTTGCTGCCGCTTTGCAGCGGCAGGTGCAGATGCGGCTCGATCACCGGATGGGCGGCCATCACCTGCAGCAGCTTTTCCGAAATATCCTTGGGGTGCGAGGTCATAAAGCGGATCCGGTAGAAAGGCTCATGCGCCGCGGCCTGCAGCAGGTCGGCGAAATCGCGGATGGCCGCGTCGCTGTCCCCGATATCCTGGCCGTAGGAGTTGACATTCTGGCCGAGCAGCATCACTTCGCGGTAGCCGGAAGCGGCCAGCTGGCGCAATTCGCGCAGGATGTCGCCGGGCTGCCGGCTGCGTTCGCGTCCCCGCGTGTACGGCACGATGCAATACGTGCAAAAATTGTTGCAGCCGAACATGATCGAGCACAACGCCCGGAAGCGGCGCGCCCGGTGGACCGGCAAGCCCTCGACCAGTGTGTCCTCGTCGCCGACCAGGTATTGCTTTTTTCCTTCGGTCAGGCGGTGGTACAAAAGCTCCGGCAGGCGGTAGATGTCCTGGGGCCCGAAAATCAGGTCGACAAAAGCGAAACTGCGGCTGATCCGCGTGACATGCTCGGGTTGCTTCATCATGCAGCCGCAGACAGCGATCACCAGGTCCGGTTTTTCGAGCCGCAGGTTTTTGAGCCGGCCCAGGTTGCCGAACAGCCGGTCGTCAGCATGCTCGCGCACACTGCAGGTGTTCAGGATGATCAGGTCGGCTTCGCGCAGGTCGCCCGCCTCAATGTAACCCATTTCGGCCAGCAGCCCGGCGATCTTCTCGCCGTCGTTTTCATTGAGCTGGCAGCCATAGGTATGGATCCAGTAACGGCGGCTGAAGCCGGTCTCGCTGCGGTAGGCGTCCAGGCACTGGCCGATCTGGCCGATGTAGCGCTGCTGGCGTTCCAACTCCGCCTGTTCGATGATGGTCACGTGTTTCACCTCATCCGGTCGGTTTACAGTCCCGCCGTTTGGCGGCGGGACTGGTTCCTATCATATCATAAATCGAATGCGCCGGTCAGGCAGGCCGGCTCTTGAACAGACGGACCAGCCAGGCCAGCAGGCCCCGCTTGCGGCGGACATCCGCTTCCAGGCTGTCGTAGAGTCCGGCCAGGGCGGCCAGTTCTAAGCCGGTCGGCGGCCGGGGGCCGTAAAACAGTGCATTCAAGCCGCTTTCAGCCGTTTGCGTCGCCCCGATCTGCTGGCGGCTGAGAAACCGGGCCGGCGATTCATCCGGCCGCAGGGTCTGGCCTTGTTCATGCAGCAGCAGGCGAAGTTCCTGCCAGTAGAATCGGCCGCGGCGCGCCGGATCCGGAACCTGGCGGGACAGCCGCGCGGCATCGTGTCCGAGCCGGTTGCGCAGCCAGACCCGGATCAGCAGCCCGATGGCCAATGCCGGCAGCAGGAGCAGGAACCATAAGGCGCCGAAAGGCTGACCGGACGCATCAGGATCATCCGGATCCTTGTCGTCCGGCCCGGGGTTAGGGCCGCCGGTCGGTGCAACCGTCGGCGTCGGGGTCGGGGTCGCGGTGACTGCCGGCGTCAGCGGGCCGCTTATCACCGGCGTGACGACCGGCGTCGGGTCGGGCTGGGTCGCCGCGGTTCCCGGTGTCGCGTCGACGCTGATCCAGCCGATGCCGGCCAGGTAGACTTCCGTCCAGGCGTGCGCCTGCTCGCCGGTCAAAATCCGGTCGGCGCCGTCTTCGGCCGGCGGCACATAATAGCCTTCGACATAACGCGCCGGGATACCGGCCAGGCGGCTCAGCAGGGTCATGGCGGTCGCAAAATAGACGCAGTAGCCCTCCCCGGTCTGCAAAAACCAGCTGACAAAATCCTGGTCGCGCGGCGGCACGGTCACGTCAAGCGCGTAGCGGTTGTTCGCCATCAGGTCATGGCGCAGCACCAGGACGCGCGCGTAGGGGTCTTCAATACCGGCTGTCAGCTGCAGCGCATGCTCGTACGGCAAACCGCCCGGACGGTACTCGGGCAGATCGGGCAGCTGCAGATAGCGTTCGGTGACCGCTGGCGGCACAGCCCGCTCTTCCGGCGGCAGCGACGCCTGGATCTGGCGGACCATGGAGGCAAACCCCGCTTGCTCGGTGCGCAGGACACGGCCGGTCAGCAGCACCGCTTGCTCCGGCTGGATCCAGTGCTTGCTGAACATTTGTCCGGAAGGCCGGAAATAGGCAATAAACGGATCCGGCTGGGCCAGGGAGACACGCAGCGGCTTGCCGGCGATAAACAAAGTGCGCGTCGGCAACCGCAGAGGCGACCAGCTGACATTGACCGTCCGGTTGAACTGGGCGGCGGTCAGGCCGGCCGTGTAGACATCCGGACGCTCCAGGTCGAAAACCTCGGTCTGCTCGGAGCGCCACAGCGGGCTGTCGTAACGGTAGTAGCTTCGATCCGGGTCCTGGATCCAGTTCCGGCCGTCGTAGATCTGGCTGACCGAACCGCGCAGCAGCATCGCCTCGGCACTGCCGCCGACCCGCAGCATGGGCGAGTCCGACAGGCTGGCCGGTCCGCCCAGGCGATCGACCAGCGGGTAGTAGCCGGCCTGCTGCAGCGAGAACGACGGCAATTCGCGCTGCTGGTTCGGAATCGCGCTGATCCGCCCGGACAAGTCGTCCATGAAGCCCTCGAAAGCCCGCGAATGAAAGAACGATGTCGGGATCAGGGTTGCAAGCAGCAGGGCCAGGCTGAGGGCCAGAGCCGCGAACGGGACCGATTGCAGCATCAGGCGCGCTGCCAGCGTTTGGCGGGTCGGCCGGTACATGCGGTAGGTCTTCTTCTGCTGCCGGGCCAGCGCCGCACACAGCGCCACGGCGGCCGGTACGGCCCAGGCCAGAACATAACCCTTGTCCAGCTGGATACCCAGCAAAAAAGCGGCGATCAGGGCAACGGCTGCCAGGCCAGGCAGATTGAAACGGACCAGGCCGAGATAGACCAGGAGCGCGATAAGCAGGCAAAGCAGCCCGGCCAGCCAGGCCAGCTCGGCCTTCGTGCCCTGCTGGTAACCGAGCAGAAAGTCAACCGTCCAGGTGGCGCGCCGGGCCCAGGGTTCCAGCAGCTCCGGCCAGCCTTCTTCGGGCAGCCAGCGGCTGCGGCTCAGCCAGAGCAGCAAGGCCGCCAGCAAGGCGGTTCCGCCGGATGCCAGCAGCTGGTAGCGGCTCCAGGTCAGCAGGGCCAGCAGCAGCAGCAGGGCCAGGATCAGCGGCAATTGGGTAAGTGGCGTTGCCGGCAGCCCGTTCAGTTTCAAAACCAGCTGGGACAGACCGGACGCGTAGAGCCAGCCAAACGCGAGCTTGACCAACGCCGCAGCCAGGCGGGCGCGCAGCGGCAATGGCTGGGCGGCCCTCATGACTGGACCTCCGGATTTTCAGGACTGTTTTTTTCAGCGGCCCGGAACGATGAAAACTCGGAGCGGCAGATCCGAACACCGGCTTGCTCCAGCGCCCGGATCATCGGATTGGGCGTGCGCGGCAGCAAAACCGATCCCTGCAGCATGACCAGCCAGACCGTGACACCGCTCAGGGCCAGCTGGGTCAGCTGCCGGCTGGTCGCATCGTCCAGGCGATTGGTCACCAGGATGAAAACCTGGCAGTCTGAGGCGCGTTCCCACTCCGCCGCAACCAGGTGTGATGGGTTCCAGTCACCGGTCTCCGCCAGCGCCGAAAGCAGCATCAGGCAGTCCAGCTGCTGTTCCAGGGATCCGGCCCGGGCTTCCCGTCTCCCCTCCTGCGGCCAAAAGACCAGCCGGACGGCGCTCGCGGAACGCAAAATGACCTCCGTCAACCAGGCAACGCTGTCGGAAAAATAGTCGCCGTAAGACGCCCAGGGCAGCTTGTCCGCCTGGGCCCGGTTCAGGTCGCAAAGCACCAGCACATCCTGCTGGAGCGGATTTTCGAATTCACGAATCATGAGTTCATCGAGCCGCGCGGACAATTTCCAGTGAGCCCGCTTGAGTGCGTCGCCGGGTTGCTGCTGGCGGATGTTGGCGATGGCGTCCAGTTCACTGCCCGGCTTCCAGGCTTTCTGCAGCTGGTTCTGCTGGAGCAGACTGGCCAGGTCCTGCAGCGGGTCGAAGGTGTACGGACGGGGCAGAACCGTCAGAAACGGCTCAAGCCGATCCGGCTGGCAACGGTAGAACGGCAACCGGACCAGTCCGAACAAATCGCGGCATTTCAAGCGGAGCAGGCCGACACGGAACAAGCCGCGGTGATGGCCGCTGAGCGGGAGAACCACCGTGGTTTCGCCCCGCTGCGTCAGGGCCGTCAGCCGTTTTACCCGCTCGGTCCGGCCGTCCTTGCCCGGCCGGGCGATCAGCAGCTCGGCCAGACCGACGACCTGGCGGCTGCGCAGCGTCAGGCGGACGACCAGGCTGGTCTGGTCCTTGCGTCGGATCAGGGTCTGGCGGATGCTTTCATCGATCTTGAGCCGGGTACGCAGCCACAATAAGGACCCGACCGATAGCAGCGGCAGCAGCAGCAGGATCATCAGGATCAGCTGCAGCTGGACCAGGCCGCTGTAGGCCAGAAAGCCCCAGGCAATCAGGATCAGCAGCAGCCAGCCGACGCCCCGGGCCGTGATCATGCTTCCGGAACGGGCACCTGACGCAGCAGACCGGCCAGAATATCCGGAATCGAGACCTGGTGCAGTTTGGCTTCAGGCTTGAGCAGCAGCCGGTGGCCCAGAACCGGATGCAGCATCTGCTGCACATCCTCGGGCAGGACGTAATCGCGCTTTTGCAGCAGGGCATGTGAGCGGGCGGCGATCAGGAGCATCAGGGCACCGCGCGGGCTGGTGCCCAGCAGCAGCTCTTTGTGTTCGCGCGTCGCGCGCGCCAGCAAGGCGACATAACGCCGGATCGCTTCGGCGCAATAGAGGCGCTCCGCCGTATCCTGCAGTTCGAACAGCTCGTCGACCGAAACGACAGAATTCAGATCCAGCAAGGGCGAACGCGCCGAAAAGCGCTGGTAAATGGTCATCTCCTCTTCGAGGGACGGATAGCCCAACGACACGCGCAGCATGAAGCGATCCAACTGGGCTTCCGGCAGCGGGTAGGTGCCGACCTGCTCGATCGGGTTCTGGGTTGCCAGGACCATGAACGGGCGGGGCAGCGGATAGGTCACGCCGTCGACGGTCACCTGGTTCTCCTGCATGGCTTCCAGCAGGCTGGACTGTGTCTTGGGCGAGGTGCGGTTGATCTCGTCGGCCAGCAGCAGCTGGCTCATGATCGCACCGGGATGGAATGCGAACTGGGCCGTTTTCTGGTTGTACAAGTTGAAGCCCGTCACATCGGACGGCATGACATCGGGTGTAAACTGGATGCGGCGGAACGTCAGGCCGAGTGAACGGGCCAGGGCCGACACCAGCGTTGTTTTGCCGATGCCGGGAATGTCCTCGAGCAGGATATGTCCCCGGCTGATCAGGGCGATCAGGATCAGGTCGATGGCGTCCCGTTTGCCGACGATCACCTCGTTGACATTGCGTCGGATGCGTTCCAGTAGTTCTTGGGCGTGTGCAAGCTCCATCTGTGCCGGTCTCCTCGTGTCTGCCTAAACCTGGTCGGCGATATTCAGGACCAGGCTGCGGGTGGCCGGCCAACCCAGGCAGGCATCCGTGATCGACTTGCCGAACACGTGCTCCCCGACGGATTGGCTTCCCTCTTCAAGATAGCTTTCGACCATCAGGCCCTTGACCAGTTTGCGGATGTCGGGGGACAATCGCCGGCTATGCAGGACTTCCATGGCAATACGCGGCTGCTCGGCGAACTGCTTGTTGGAGTTGGCGTGGTTGGTGTCGATCAGGCAGGCCGGGTTGACCAGTTCACGTGCAGCGTACATCTGCGCCAGACGCATCAGATCCTCGTAATGGTAGTTGGCCTGGCACTGGCCATGCCGGTTGACTTCACCGCGCAGAACCGCGTGAGCCAGCGAATTGCCGCGGGTCTGCACAGCATGTCCCTGGTAGGCGAAGACGTGGCCGTGCTGAGCGGCAAAGATGGCGTTGAGCATCACCGTGAGGTCGCCGCTGGTCGGGTTTTTCATGCCGGCCGGCTGGGTGATGCCGCTCGCCGTCAGGCGGTGCTGCTGGTTTTCCACGGAGCGCGCCCCGATCGCGACGTAACTGAGCATGTCGTCCAGGTAGGTGTGGTTTTCGGGGTAGAGCATTTCATCCGCGGCGGTCAGCCCGGAAACGGACAGCGAACGGATGTGCATCTTGCGCAAGGCAGTCAGGCCCCCGGCCATGTCCGGTGCTTTTTCCGGATCCGGCTGGTGCAAAATACCCTTATAACCCTCGCCGGTGGTCCGTGGCTTGTTGGTGTAAATGCGCGGAATCAGGACAAGACGGTCCGCAACGGTCTCCTGCAGGCGGCCCAAACGCTCCGTATAGGCGCAGACGGCATCCTCCTGGTCCGCGGAACACGGCCCGATGACCAGCAGAAAGCGGTCGGACTGGCCGTTCAGAATCTGGCGGATCGCCTCATCGCGGCGCGCTTTCAGTTCCGCCAGTTCCCGGGACAAGGGATAGCGGTCGAGGATCTCGGCGGTCGTCGGTATTTTTCCCAGAATGGTCACGTTCATCGTATCTCTCCCCTGACCGTGCAGGCGTTCATTATACCATACTTGCCGCGCCGCAGAAACGGCCGGCAAGTCGCCGCGTCAGGCGGATGAGCGGGGCGAGGCGCCGCGCCGGCGCGCACGTTTGTGCGCGATGCGGACGATCCCCTGATCGCGCAGGCCGGACGCCTGGAGCAGGTTGGCCACGACCTGGGGGCGACTCAAGGCGATCAGGACCCAGACGCTTTTGTTCTCCGGCTGATCCTGAAAAGACAAGATGAAAATGGCCGAACGCCGGACCGTGCTGTCCCGATGGCGGATTTTCTCCCGCAGGGCGGTGAAGATGCGTTTTTCCACGAGCAGCAGGCGGCATAGCTGCTGGTCGTTGATGCGGCGGATATTTTCCGGCGTGATAACCAGCGCCTTCAGCAGACTGGAGCGCGCCAGCGACCATTGGTCCTGCTCGGTCTCCAGAATGATTTGATCGCCGCTGTAGAACAAGGTCGCCGGCGTGTCGATCGGCAAGGGCAATCCGTTCAGGTGCCGGATGCTGATTGCCCAGCGGGCTTCCAGTTCCAATCGCCGCCGGCCCATCTGCCGCCTGTGCAAAAAATCCTGGCGCATCAGCACGACCAGCCAGGCCAAAGCTGCCAGCAGCAGGCTGGAACCGATCGCCGGCGGCAGGATCTCGCCCAGAATCAGAAACCCGAGGCAGGCGGCTGTGACGGCCAGCAATACTTTCATCGTCTCCCCTTCCGTATCGCCCGCCTAGCGGGCATAGAGCGCATAGATCACGGCCATGACCCAGCGTCGGGGCAGTACGCGGCTGAGCAGCGCGGCCAGCTTGTAAAACAAGCCTGGCGTATAGACCAGCGGCGGCCGGTTCCGGTTGGCCTGGCGGATAATCAGGCCGGCCATGCGGTCGGCCGGCATGCCCTTTTGTTCGTCGGCCGCCATGCGTGTGATTGAGCGCTGGCAACGTTCGGCGTAAGGCAAAGTGGCATCGGCAGCGCTAAGCACGCGGGCCTCGGTAAATCCTGTCCGGGTGTCTCCGGGCTGAACCAGCATGCAGCGGATGCCATGCGGCCGGACTTCGTTGGCCAGGGCCATGGTCAGAGCCGCCAGAGCGGCCTTGCTGGCTGAATAACAGGCCTGGAACGGAATCGGCAGCAGGCCGGCGACGGAGCCCAGTTGGATGATCAGGCCCGATTTCCGGGCGCGCATGCAGGCCAGAACCGGGCCCAGCAGATGGCAGGCGCCCAGGAAATTAGTCCCTATCTGGCCGGCTGCGTCCGCCGGAGTCATGGCCTCAACCGAACCGGCCAGGCCGTAGCCTGCGGCCTGGACCAGGATATCGATCCGGCCTTCCCGCGCGACAATCCTGGCCACGGCCTGGTGCGCGGCTTCAGCGTCGGTCACGTCGAGCGGCATGTTGAACCAGTCGCCCGCGGCCAGTGCTGCCGGGCCGTTGCCGGTATCCGGCAGCCGGCGCGCCAGTGCATAGACGCGATCCCCGCCGGCCGCGAACTGACGGGCCATTTCCAGCCCGATGCCCGAACTGGCGCCGGTGATGACGACGACGCGGCTCATGAGCAGGCCTCCTGACGTTCCGGGCGGGCCAACTGGTAGGCTTTGAGCTGATTTCGCCGGTCGCGCGCGTCTGGCAGGCAGGCGATCAGGTGCTGCCAGAAAGCCGGGCTGTGGTTCATATGGCGCAGATGGCACATTTCGTGCAGGATAACATACGTCTGCAGCGTTTCGGGCAGCACGGCACAGCGCCCGTTGAGGGTGATCGTTCCGGTGCGGCTGCAGCTGCCCCAGCGACTGACCATATCGCGGATCCGGATGGCGCGGGGCAAAGGCAGCTCGTGCTCGTCGGCCAGGGCCTGGATACGCGCCGGCAAATGCGCGGCAAACTGGCGAACCTGCTCCGGGCGGGCCGGTTCCAGGTGCGTCCTTGCGCGGTTCTCCTGTTTTTTGCGTGCGATCCAGGCGCTGTTGCTGCGCACGAAGTGGTCGATGCGGTCTTTGGGCAGCGTCAGCGGGCTGCGCACCTCGACGGTATTGTCGGCGCGCACGACCACGGCCAGGGATTTGCGCCGGCTGCGGACCAGCCGGTAGGCGGGAACGTTCTCAGCAGTCCGAGCCATAGCCAGACTCCAGGCAAAGGCGGGCCCGTTCGGCGTTCTTGCCGCCCCGGGCGAGCTGGTCTGCCAAAAACGAGGGATGTTCGCGTAAAAACTGCTGCATGTACGCTTTGGGATCGGCGATAAACCTGAGGATCTGATCCAGCTGCGCCGCATCGATCAGGCCGGTCGCGCGCGCCTGGTGAAACAGATCCGGATCGATCATCACCAGGCTGATCAGCCGGGTGCCTTCAGCCTCCAGGACCTGGCGGCCGTTCTGGTTGCGGTCGACCACTGCCAGGGTCAGCGGCATCCGGGCGCCGGTCCGCCGCAGCGCGGGCAGCCAGGAACGGGTGTAGCTGGACGCCTCCGTCACCAGGTCCGCGACATGGCAGACAACCTGGCCGGCCAGCGCGTTATCTCGCAGCAGCTCGGTCCGCTTGCCGTCAGCGGTACAGATGACGGCCGTCTGGTCCTTGAACAGGTAGACATGGGGCTTGCCCAGCAAATGGGCAGCGCCGACGGAAAAGAAATAATCGCGCCGCTCGCCGCCGGAGATCAGCGTGCCGGGAACGGATGTCAGCTGGTCGGCCAGCTGGTCCATCAACTGGCGGTAGATCGGGTTTTCCGCGTACTGGCGCAGCACCGCGGCATGCACCGCGGCCGGCAGATCCAGCGGACTGGCGGCCAGATCGTCGATCAGGCGCAGCAGGCCGTTGGCCGCGTCTTCGCCGCCATAGAGGAAATGCGTGTTGATGTAATAGGGACCCAGTGTACCGGATGTGTACCAGAATGGTTCAGCTGCCGGCGCGGCGCGCAGGGCCCTGGTGGCAAACAGCCAGTGGATCAGCTGTTCCCGGTCGATCGGCTTCATGGTTCCTCCTTAACTGGGCCGTTTCCGGCCCGGCTGGTTGGATCTAGTGTAACACAGGGCTATGGCCTGGAAAAGCGGGCGTGCTTCAGCCGCCCCACAGCTGGAGCGTGCCCCGGTACTCGGCCAGGTCATCGACTCCGTCAACCCGGGCCAGCGCCTGCATCTCAGCCAGGATATCCTGGCAGGCGGCCGGCCGGATCAGGCTGGCCGTGCCGACCTCAACGGCCGACGCACCGGCGACCAGGAACTCGAGGGCGTCCTGGCCGTTCATGATCCCGCCGACGCCGATCAGGGGCAGGTCGACCAGGCGGCTGACCTCGGCGACCATGCGCAGGGCGACCGGCTTGATCGCCGGTCCGGACAGGCCGCCGGTGTTGTTGCCGAGTACCGGCCGGCGGGTGCGGTGATCGATGGCCATCCCCAGCAGCGTGTTGATCAGGACGATCGCGTCCGCCCCGCCCCGCTGGGCGGCCAGCGCCATGTCGGCGATGCTGGTCACGTTGGGTGTCAGCTTGGCCCAGACCGGCTTTTTTGTCTCCAGCTTGACCTGGCGGATGAGCGATTCGATCTGGCGGGCTTCGCTGCCGATCAGCATGCAGCCTTCGCGGACATTGGGGCAGGACAAATTCAGCTCGATCGCGTCGATGGCGGTCTGGTCGAGCCGGCGGCACATTTCGCAGTATTCGTCGGTGCTGTGTCCGGCGACATTGACGATGACCGCGCAGCCCAGTTGGCGCATAAAGGGCAGTTCATCGCGCAAGAAGGCGTCCAGGCCCGGATTTTGCAGCCCGACGCTGTTGAGCATGCCGCAGCTGGTCTCGGCGACCCGGGGCGGCGGATTGCCCGCGCGCGGGTGCAGCGTCAAGCCCTTGGAGCAGATGCCGCCCAGGCGCGACAGGTCCTGGAAGCGGGCCATCTCCCGGCCGAACCCGAAGGTGCCGG
>LSQX01286807.1_pt1 | contig 24385 bp, 23 predicted proteins | sample 654561 | NCBI WGS metagenome assembly LSQX01 (sample SAMN04489861, study PRJNA283612) | anaerobic digester metagenome | isolation source: 4 biogas reactors fed with cattle manure at either 37C or 55C with and... | place: Denmark: Kongens Lyngby | collected 2014
ATGCAGTATTTGGACATTAATGAAATGAAAGAGTGTGAATAGCATGGAAAAAGCACCTACTCCACCTGGAGTAGGTGCTTCCATTAAAGGAGGCGGACAAGAAAATGAATTGGAAAGAACCTTGCCCCTATTATACTACCAAATTGTACTTTGTACTAGCCGAAGTTGAGTCCGTATAATGGTGTAAAAATGGTTTTCTGAAAAAATAGGAGAGCCATTAACAAATTCCTCAGTTAGAATAGAAGTTGGACAAACCAGAATTCTAAGAGGAGGAATTTGAATGGCTCAATACCAGATTACCGTAGATCAAGATTTTGACACGAAGTCCTGCAAAAATTTCACAGATTATTTCCGGTGTTGGCTGCTTTTTTGCGAACAATGGAGTTCCAAGAGACCGACTTACAAACGCAGACGCAATGTGGAAGCGACTGAGCCAGATTAACGCTTGGCAGTGTGACCTTGTCTCCATTGCAACTAGAAATTTGCATCTTTGAACAAAAAACACATGCACTAAGAAGGACCTAAACACAATGCGTCGTATTGATCATTCTGAAGACGTTTTCGCATAGGTTTTCACAACTTATGCGCGCTGACCATGGAAGGTGGCACTGATGGGAACTGAGCAAGTGACCGTTAGAGATGTGGCCAAGCGGGCAAATGTTTCGATCAGTACAGTTTCTCGCGTGTTGACCGGCAATGCTCCCGTATCCCTGGAGTTGCGTCAACGTGTGATCGAAGCCATAGAAGAACTGGGCTATCGGCCCAATGCCCTCGCTCGTGGCCTTCGTATGAGAAGAACAGCAGTGATTGCGCTGCTGATTCCGGACATATCGAACCCATTCTTTGGCCAACTTGCCAGCGTTGTGGAGGAAGAAGCTAGATCGAGAGGATTTGCCACCTTGCTTTGCAACAGTCAGAATAACAGAGAACGTGAATTGCAATACCTAGACCTTTTGTACAGCCAACAGGTGGACGGACTGCTTATAGTGACTTCAGAAAACATCGCTCGCGAACTAGATGAACTTGCGAGGGCAACCGGTGCAGTGGTTTGTGCATTGGACCGACGTATCCCTGAGTTTGATGGACCGTGGATTGGAACCGACCCTTACCCAGGTGCCTACGAAGCGGTCACCCATTTGGTAGAACTGGGGCACGAAAACATAGGCATTCTGCGCGGCATTAGGGGAAAAACGAGTAGCGATGAACGATATTATGCCATCGTGCGCGCCTTAGATGAGCATGGTCTACCTCCTCCCCGGTGGACCTGGACAGGCGAGTACACATTGCAGACGGGAATCGAGGCCGGAGCAAATTTAGCCCAGATGCCCGAGCAAGAGCGCCCTACGGCCGTCATTACCACTAGTGAGTTCAGTGCCTACGGACTAATTGAAGGAGTATCACGCCATGGGCTCTCTGTACCTGAGGAACTCTCAGTTATCGGGTTTGACAATACTGCAATTGCCGAAGTATTTCGCCCGCCCCTAACAGTCATTGCCCAACCGATTGAACGCATGGGGGCTATAGCTGTAGCAGAAATCGTGAATCTGCTCATGGCCCGAAAGGATCCCAAGACATCGCCAGTGGCACCTGTAGCCGGCACCTTGCGACCGCCCGAGCAAGACGAGCAGAGAACTAAGAACATAGTACTTCCCTCGTTCCTAGTTAAGCGGGAGAGCACAATAAAAGTGAGGTGAAGAGCCGTCTCCCATCTCGGCGTCAACCAAGCTTAGTGCCGCAGGGCCGGGATCGTGAGACGATAGTACGGCCATCACGTGCGGAGAAGATGATTGAAATGGAAGGAGGTCGATGCCACGCTCCATTTTCGCTGCACACCGCTGCTGCAATAAATCCAAGAGGAGGCATGACAAGTGACGAAAAGGATATTCGCGTTGATCGGTTTAGTGCTGTTAATTGTCACCGTTGCTGCAACAGTTGCGTTGGCAGAGGAAAAGATCACCTTGCGGGCCCTGCTCTACACAACTCAGCCACCTGCTTCTCTACACGATGCCCTGATCGAGAAATTCCAGCAGGAGAATCCCAACATTGAAATCGTGGTTCGGAGGGTGCCCTTCGGTGAGCTGTATCGTCAGACCATAATCTCTGTCGCATCGGATGATCCACCGGATGTCATCTATGTTGATGGTCCCATGGTGGCTTCCCTCGCCTACAACAAGATTTTGTTGCCCCTAGACGACTACTTCACGGAAGAAGAGATGCAGGATTTCCTTCCCGCTTCGGTCGAGGAAGGGTCTTACGAGGGCAAGTTCTATGCTGTTCCCGAAAGACAATCCGCCATCGTCCTGTTCTATAACAAAGACTACACCGATGCCGCGGGCATCTACCCACCGCAAACACTAGAAGAAGCTTGGACATGGCCGGAGTTTCTCGAAGTCTTGAAAAAGGTTACCAAGCGCGATGATACGGGCAACGTGGAGATTTGGGGACTAACCCAGGTAAGCAAGCATACCCTCTACTCCGATTTAACAATCGTCAGGTCTGCGGGGGAATCTAGAGAATCTCCTACGTTTAAGGCGATCAGTGATGACGGAACGACCGTTTCCGGCTATCTAGACACACCGGAAGCCAAAATGGCCCTTCAATTCTTACAGGATCTGCATCAGAAGTACCAAGTGACACCCGTGGAGCAAATGCCCGATATGTTTGAGAACGGCATGTCAGTGTTCCATATGTCCCCTGGACACACCGCTGGACGCCTCACCAGCGAGTTCCCTGATCTGAATTGGGGCGTAACTCCGCTTCCATATTTCAACACACCTATTACCCACACGGGTAGTTTCCATTTTGCCGTTTCGCGCAAAACGGAGTACCCCGATGAGGCAGTCAAGTTCGTTAAGTTCATGACCAATACCGAGAATGCCAAGTTCTTCTATGATGGCGTTCTGCAACTACCTGCGCGCTTCTCCGTATTCGAGCAGATTGATAGATACGCTAGCTACCCTGGGAAGATATCCTACGATGAGTTGGTACATTGGGGAGTACCACGGCCGAGCACGGTTGCGTACAGAGAATACGAATCAATCATCAATGAAATGTTGAAGAACATCAACTTAGGCGAAGACGTAGATAAGGCCGTGGAGTCGGCGGTGCGGCGAATTGACAGTGTGCTTGCAAGGTATGCGCGCTAGTAGGCAGCAATGAAGTGGGGGCTTCGTCCCCCACTCCACTTTATCCATGTCGTCCAGGATTTTTCCGGTTCATTTGTGCCGGTCACGAGTAAGAGGCAGGTTATCAGGGAGGTTCGCCCCATGACCAACGGAAAGAAAAGACTATTGTTAGCACTCTCACCCAAGACACGCAACGCGCTAATTGCCATGTTGTTCGTAATACCCTGCGCATTTTTCATCATCTTGTTTAGGTTCTATCCGGTAATCTACTCTTTTCGCTACAGCCTGTACAATTACAACATCATGTTCCCCGACTCTGCGACGTTTGCCGGTTTGGCCAATTACAAGTTTGCCTTTTTCCGGGACCCTGAGTTCTATAACAGTGTTTACGTAACGGTAAAGTACGCCTTGATGAAGGTCGTCTTCCAGCTTGTCCCAGGCTTCTTCCTGGCTCTGTTTTTGCGTCAACGGTTTAAGCTCTCTGGAGCTCTGAGAACAGCGTTGTTGACGCCAACAGTCACATCGCTAGTTGTGGTAACCGTAATGTGGAGTATATTACTGAACCCGCATTCTGGCCTAATCAACAGCGTTCTCCAGACCTTTGGAATTCCTCGCCAACCCTTCCTAAGCAGTTCCAAGCAGGCCTTACCCAGCCTTTTGGCCATGACGGTGTGGAAGGATATGGGATACGTCGTGATCATCTTCCTGTCTGGTCTTTTGGAAATCCCAGGTACTTTGTATGAACAAGCTAGCATAGATGGGGCCAATGCCTGGGTGAAAACCATCCGAATCACCATCCCCCTCATGAAGAGAACCTTTTTATTCTTAGCCACCATGATGACAATATGGTCCTTTAAGGTTTTTACTCCGATTTACCTAACAACAGAGGGAGGGCCCGCTCGCTCCACCAATGCGCTAGTTTACTACATTTACGAAAACGCATTCGTCTTCATGGATATGGGGTATGCCTTGGCCTTATCCATCCTCCTGATGATCATCGCTGCTGTGTTTTCTGCCTTTTATTTCCGAGTGTTTAGAACAGAGGACTAGCCGCCGTTCTTGGGAGAAGATGATGTTCCTTTGGAGGGAAGCCAGATGACGCATTCAACTAAGAGGGCCCTTTGGGGCCTAGGTCGCATAATCATCGCCGTAATAATCCTGATCGTTTTCTTATCTCCATTCGTCTTTATGCTCGGGGCATCGTTTCGTCTAGATCGCCACATTTTTGCCAACATCAGCCCGATTTCACTGCGGACTTTTGTTCCGAGATTAAGTGAACTGACCTTGGATAACTTCGTCGGCATCTTCCACATCATGAACTTCGGCAGGGCACTGGCGAACAGCCTGCTCGTGGGCATTTGCATGACCTCAAGCGTGTTAATCTTGAACTCCCTGGCAGCCTTTGCTTTTTCCCGTATCGCATTCCCCTTCAAGAAAGTGCTGTTCTTCGCCCTGTTGAGTACCATGCTCCTGCCAGTGGAGGTGGGCATGATTCCTATGTACAATGTTGTTAGGAACTTAGGATTTCACAACACCTTTGCCGCTTTGGTGATCCCGTGGATAGGCGAGCCTTTCGCCATGTTTATGCTTAAGCAGTTCTTTGACGGCATACCACGAACCCTAGACGAAGCAGCGATCATCGACGGCTGTTCCTGGTTCGGTGTATTCAGGCATGTTGTGATTCCCAACTCCAAATCCATTTTGGTCACGCTAGCTCTAATGCAGTTCCTCATGTCCTGGGATGGATTCTTCTGGCCTTTGATTGCTGTGGAAAGCGAAGCCCTGACCGTTGTCCAAGTAGCCGTTTCCAGCATGCTGGACCCTGATTACATTCGCTGGGGCTGGACCTTTGCCGCGGCTAGTGTGGCAACAGTGCCCATTCTAGCCCTCTTCTTGGCTTTCCAGAGGTACTACGTAGAAGGTATCAGCAGCACAGGAATCAAAGAGTAGTTCAGCAATGGAACAGAAACGCAACAAAGATACGAGGGAGAGAAATCATGTCCAAGACTCGACCAATAATTCTAGATTGTGATCCTGGCCATGACGATGTTCTGGCTATACTGCTGGCAGCAAATCACCCAGAAATCGACCTGTTGGGGATTACCACAGTGGCAGGCAACGCGACCATTGACAAGACGACCAAAAACGCTCTTAGCTTTTGCACGCTGGCAGACATCGTTGATGTACCCGTGGCCGCAGGGATGGCAAGGGGACTTTGGACCATAGACAGGGTAAACCGCGATTCCGAGATTCATGGCAAATCAGGCCTTGATGGTTATGACCTGCCTGAGCCGCGAATTAGCTGCGACTCCAGACACGCGGTGAACTTCATAATCGATATGGTACAAAAGAGCCCTCGACCCGTGACCATTATCCCCACCGGCCCTTTATCAAACATCGCTGTGGCTCTACTCATGGAGCCCGAGCTCAAAAGGAACATCCAAGAGATCATTCTCATGGGAGGCGCGGTTTACCTAGGAAACCGTTCCCCAGCTGCGGAGTTTAACATCTGGGCAGATCCCGCGGCAGCGCGCTTGGTTTTTGATTCAGGCGTTCCCATCGTCATGGTCGGTCTAGAGGCGACCCACAAAGCCCAGTTAAGGGGGGAACACATCAAACTGTTTAGAACCTTTAAACATCCCCTCGGGAAAGCACTCGGCGATCTGATGGAGTTTGCCTTAACGCGCTATCAACGAACCTACAGGACCGAGGGGCTGCCCATTCACGACGTTTGCGCGGTGGCCGTTGCCATTGATCGAGAAATAGCAACGCTGCAGAAAACTTTTGCCACCGTTGAAGTGAGCGGTGAATTCTGCGCCGGCCGGACGGTTTGCGACTTGTATAATAGGTACAACAGAGAACCCAATGCGGAGGTGGCCCTAGATTTAAAGGGCGAAAGGGTAATCGAAATGATCATGGAAGTCCTGGCGCAGTACGGCTGATGCGGCAATCCTGAGGAGAATCCCCGGAAATCCAGTAGAAAACCGCTAGGTGATCAGCCTAGCGGCCCTTTTCTCTCCCGAAACGGTGCATACGGGGCGGCGCAGACCGCTCCTAAAGAGCTTCCCGCCGCTACCACAGGTGACCTCACCAGGTCCGGCAAGCCTATCTCTTTACGGTAAACCATGCTCATCAAAGACTGACAGAATTCTACCGCTCAGCTGGTTTCTGCCAGGACATGTTCCCCTTGGCGACCGGGAGGTATTGGTCAATTTAAAGCCTGCCTGTATAACACCTCAGTGCTCGGTAATGCCCGGCCTTCTTAACAGTAGTACAAAAAGGCACTATCGGTACTGCTTGAGCAGCCCCGTGTGCCTCTTGTGCTGACAGTGAATGTTGGCACTTAGGCCTGGACATCTACGGGCACGTTTTTCTTCAAGGATTCAATGATGGCGGCAACCACCTGCATATTCTGTCTGCCCTCCGCCAAGGTCACCGCTGGGCCGCCTTTCCCCAGCAGCGCATCAACCCAGGCCCAGATTGAAGCCCGCATGGAAGCGGTGTAATCCCGCGGCACAAACACGGAAGGCGCCCAAAACTGTCGTGTCAATTCGTCGTGGGGATGGACCCACAAACCATCGTAAAGGTTATCGACAAAGTAACGGGCCCGGTTGGTAATGACCTCCACATAGTGAAACGGATGCTGGCTGTCGCGGATACCTCCCATAAAAGTATTGGTCAAAACCCCTATGCTGCCGTTGGCAAAGGCTAGATTCACCGTGACATCGTACAAAATGGACTGGTCTGCCATCCTGCCGTAGGCGTGCACTTGCTGGATCTCACCGTTGAGGTAAAGCAGGGTATCAATGAGGTGGCAGCACGCTTCCGAAACGAGGAAGTACTTCTCCGTGGCCCCCTCCACCTGCGGCGGGTGCTGGAACATGGAGATCTTAACCAGGTGCACCTGCTCGTTCCGGCTTAGGTGCTCCTTGAGCTTCTGGATCGGCGCAGCAAAGCGCTGGTTGTAGTTGACCCGCAGATCAGCCCCATGCCTCTCGGCCAGCTCTTCCAGCTGTTTCGCTTGGGCCAAGGTCGCGGTGAGGGGCTTTTCACAGAGCACCTGCTTGCCCAGCTCAATCAGGGTTCTGCAGATGGCGAAATGGCTTGCCAGGGGCGTGCATACGCTGGCGGCATGAAAATCCAGCTCAGCAGCCACAAGCTCCTCCAGGGAAGCACAGGCGCGGGCTCCAACTTCAACAGCCAGCTCCTGGGCCTTGGCGTAATCAGGATCCACCACGGCCACCACTTCCACTTCAGGATGCTCACGCAACAGGCGTGCATGCACCTGTCCTGCCCAACCACAGCCAATAATGACTACCTTCCGCTTCACGGTTCCACCTCACTCAGCCTCACTTTTGTGCCTAAGGCCATGCTCCTCGCCGCCGCTTCAATCCCCTGCGCGGCCCTGAGCATATCCTCCAAGGTGATGCGGGGCGCAGCCTTCTGGAGACAACAGTCGATGAAGTGATTGATCTCCAGATCCCCCATGGGCGAATAGCGTATGCCGCCTAGGGAAACACTTCCTTGCTTCTGCACCAGCACTGTGTAGTTGTCGTAGTTGGTGCGCAGAACGCCCTCGGTGCCGATCACCTCCAGGTTGACAAAGGGATAGGGCCAAGTCATGGTGGAGGCCAGGTTCAGCTGCACCAACGCCCCAGACGCTAAGCGAGCCCCGATCTGCACCGTATCAGCCGCCTTGATCTGGGGAAACACGAAGTTGTCCCCGTAGGCAAATAGCTCCACAAACTCCTGCCCCGTCACCCAGCGCACGATGTCAAAGAGGTACACCCCGAAGGTACCTAGGGGTCCGCCGCTCCTGGCGGGATCCCGTTCCCATTCCTGATGAACCATGGCCTCATGGCAGAGAAAGAGGCGGATGTTAATGGGCTCGCCCACTTCCCCGCGGCGGACCCGTTCGGCTGCTTCCAGGATGCCCTCTTCATAGCGCAGGGGCTGGCCAGGCAGGACCAAAAGGTTCTTGCTTTCCGCACACTCTTTGATGGCCTGCACTTCCCTGCTCACGAAGGACAGAGGCTTGGACACAAACACCTGGCAGCCCTCCTCTAGGGCCCGCAGGGTATGTACGCAGTGATCCGCGGTTTCGCTGGCCACCATCACCACATCCAAATCCCGCTGGAAGAAGGAATCCAAATCGTGGACCAGCTCCATGCCCACCTCACGGCAGAACTCCTCGGCGGTGGTGAAAGCACATTCCTGAACGTAGCTTGGGGAAGCGCCCAAATCGCAGCAGGCCACCAGCTCAACCTCTGGCCGACAGAGGAGCGCCCGGGTATAGTTAGTGGCGTAATGCCCCTGGGAGAAACCGATCAACCCGAATCTGAGCTTTTTCATCTTCCGCACCCCCTAGAGCTTGATGACCTGCCCAGTCTGCGCCGATCTGAGCGCGGCATCCACCAGCCGCGCGGCCTGATACCCATCTTCCACCAGCGGAGGTTCCTCCAGCTGGGATTCTCCCCGCAGGTAAGCAATGAACCGCCGGTTAAGGTTTAGATAGCCCCAGCTCACTACCTGGTCCCTCTCGGGCACCCGATACTCCAGCAGCTCTCCACCCATCTGGTAGACAAAACTATCCAGAGTACGTCCGGCAATTAAGCCTCCATCGGCAAACAGCTCCACCCGCATAAGTGCACCCCCGGGATCTACGCTGTATGCATGGCTCCCGTGATCGTGGAAGTGCAGGGAAGCCAGGCGCCCTTCAGGAAAACGGCAGATCACCACCGCAGTATCATCAAGGTGGGTTTCGGGCAGCCGCAGTCTGGAGGTGAAAGCTGCGATTTCCATCGGCTCCTCCTGCATAAGGTAGCGGGCCAGATCAAAGGCGTGGCTGCCCAAACAGTGCAGAATGCCGCCTCCCACCTCCGGCAGGCCCGCCCAGGTGTGGAGGAAAGGCGCGGTAACCATGGAAATGTGCAGCGCCCTAGGTCTGCGGTTCGCGAGCTGCCGGCGCATCTCCTCCACACCTGGTGCACAGCGATGGTTGAAACCCGCGGCGAAGGGCAGACCCTTTTCACCAGCCAGCCGCCGCATCTCTTCCGCCTCGTTGAGGCGCAGCGACAAGGGCTTCTCACAAAAAACAGCCTTGCCGGCTGCCAAAGCTTTGGTAACGTACTCAAAGTGAGAATCGTGCCTGGTGAGGATGTACACCGCATCCACACCGCTGTCCAGCAGCGCCTCCGCTGAATCGTAAAGGGCCGCGCCGGTCTCCTCGGCAAACAGCTGAGCATTTTGGGAACTGACATCGAAGGCCGCGGCGATGTCCACGTCCCACTCCAAACTGCTCAGAGCCCGGGCATGAATGTGCGCGATTTCTCCCGCGCCGATAAAACCTATTCTAACCGCCAATTAGTCCACCCCTTCTAGCCTACTTTGAACTCATCAACCAGGCCCGTAAAGGCACTCATCTGCTGCACCATTTCCTCCCGCATCTGGAGAGAGACATCTACTCCCACAGCGCGCAGGGCCTGGATCACACTTCCAACAACCGGTTCGCCCTGGGGAATAGAAAAGACCACCTGAGGGAACTTCTCCCTCAATCTGGCGCAGAGCGTGTCGATAACTAGGCGCTCCTTGTCGTGGCGAAAAACCCCGCCGGTGAGCACCACTTCCACGGGTTTGTCCTGCCCAAACAGTTTGTTGATGGCCACCTCCGCGGACAGGGCCAGCTCCTCGCCGTTGAACTTGAGGATGCTGCGGGCCACCTCATCTCCCTCTTGGGCCGCGCTGAAAACCAGGGGCACCAGGTTGGCAATGGGATAGGCCCGGGCTGAATAGTGGAGTATGGGAGAAAAATCCGCCAAGCTCTCCACCCCTAGGTAGTTGATGATGCGGTCATAAAGGAGGGTGGCAGGACCCCGGCCATCGAATCCTCGCTGCGCCGCGGCCATGGCCTGCAGGGCGATTTCCCGGCCCCCGGCAAAATCGCCGAACTCCCGGCCCAGACCGCCCACCTGCAGGCGGCGGCCCTCCTCGTTTACGGCGATACAGTTGGAACCGGTTCCGCAGATGATCACCACACCGCAACCCCGGGAACTGCCGAGAATGAGGGAAGCAATGGCGTCGTTGTCCAAGCCGTAGCGCTCCGTGGGGGTAATTTCCCTGATAAAGCGGTCAATGATGTTGTAGTCCTCGTCCGTATCCAAACCGGAAACGGCGTAAAACCCATAGGCAAGATCAGCGCGGCCAATGCCCGCCCTCACCTGGGCAATCTGGATGGCTTCTTGAATGTGCTTTTGGGAGGCATCCACGCCCACCAACTTGTAGTTAGCTGCGCCGCTCTGCCCGAAGGAAACCAGTTTTCCTTCGGTATCGGCTACCGCGCAGATGGTACTGCTGCCTCCAGCATCTATACCAAAAACGTAACCCATGGTCCTCCTCCTCGAACAGCGAAGCATCTTTACAGAGCCTTAGTCAGTCCTCCGTCCACCACGACCACCTGACCCGTGAGATAGGTATTGGCATTGGAGCATAGAAAGGCCACAACCTTGGCCAGATCCTCCGGCTTTCCATAGCGCCCCAGGGGAATCTCCCCTTGGGAGATGGCCCGCAGCTCTTCATAGCTGACCCCCGCTTCCTGGGCACGGCGCCTATCCAGCTCCAGCAGGCGATCTGTGGCTATTCTCCCCGGCGCAACAGTGTTGATCAGAATACCGTAGGGGGCCAGTTCCCGGGCCAGCGTTTTGGCCAGCCCCACCACACCCAGGCGAAAGGTATTGGATAAAATCAGCCCATCAATGGGCTCCTTCACCGAGGAAGAAGCGATGTTCACAATGCGGCCCCAACCCTGCCTGCGCAGATAGGGCAGTGCGGCACGGATCGCCCGTACATAGCTCAGCAAGTTCAGCTTGAAGGCCTGCTCCCAGTGGTCATCCGCCAAGTCTTCGAACCTGCCCGCGGGCGGTCCGCCCCCGTTGTTCACCAGGCCGTGGATAGTTCCGTACAGCTTTACCGTCTTTTCCACCAGGGCTTCGATCTGCTCGCCCTGGGTGAGATCGCAGACCTGGTAGTTGATCTCTGCACCCGTTGCTCCGCGCAGTTCCTCCGCGGCCTTTTGGAGTGCCGCCTCACTGCGGCCGGAGAGCATCACCTTAGCCCCGGCTGCCGCCAGTTCACGGGCGATGGCCCTGCCCAAGCCTCTACTGGAGGCCAGAACCAGAAAGGACCGACCTGCCAACCCCAAATCCATCCCTTGATCCCCTCCCCAGGTGAAGTGGGACTAAACTAAACGCAGGCGCCTCTTTTCCGCAAAGATGTCAAAGCTGATTAGACTTGCCATGTCACCCATCTTCAAGTGCTTCAACATGGCTTGGGCTGCCTGTTCCCCATCACCTGTTTCAATGGCGGCTATAATCTGCCAGTGCTGTTCCAAGACCCGTTCGGCAAAGGCCGGGATTTCGAAGGCCTGAACGACGATGGGCCGGTAGCGCTCCAGGAAGCTGTTGACGAGACTCAACGTCAAATGAAGGATAGAATTGCCGCTGAGCCGTGAAAGGAGCGCATGGAACTCTCGGTCCAGTTCGTGGGCATCCACCGCCCGCTGGGCCGCCCGATGCCTCTGGCAGCATTTTTTTAGTTCCCCCAGCCCCTCGGGCGTAATGTTTTCGCACGCCAGCCGCACCGCTTCTGTCTCCAGAAGCTTCTTCACATGCATCACGTCCCGCAGCTCATCCCGCTCCAGTTCCATGAACTTGTAGAGAGGGTCATGGTGCTTGAGGACGGTATCCGCAGATATTCTCCGCAGGAAGGTGCCTTTGCCCTGGCGCACGGAGAGAACGCCCAGATTCTGGAGCTGGCAGATGGCTTCCCGGACAGTACTCCTGCTCACGCCAAAGAGCTCCACCAGCTCCTTTTCCGTGGGTATCTTGTCCCCAGGCTGCAACTTATGCTCCGCCACATGCTCCATAATTTTGTCCATCACTTGCTCTACCAGGCTTTTCGCCGCCGCTTCTGCCATGGCAGTCCCTCCTAGAAACTGTTAAGGAAGTGCCCTCCCGGCCAGAACGCCCAGCGCCTTTCCGTGGCTGAAGGCAACTGTTCCGTTGACCAGTACGTGTAGAATCCCTTCCGACAGCTGCTTCGGCCGCTCATAGGTGGCCCTTTCACCCACGGTGAGGGGATCAAAGACAACCACATCCGCGGCCTTACCCCGCCGCAGCTCACCCCGATCTTTCAGCCCAAACCGCCTGGCCGGCACAGAGGTCATGCGGTTGATCAGTGCTTCCAAGGGCATGAACCTGTGCTCCCGCTGCAGCCGCAGGAACCGGGTAAAGGTGCCATAAGTGCGGGGGTGGGGATGAACAGCCGCGGACAGGGCATCACTGCCCACCATATAGTTGGGCCTGAGCAAAAGCTCCATAAGATCCCGATCCAGCTGCTCCCAGAGGGGCTCCTCTGGAGGCGGCTGCATATGACCCACAGCCAGATTGTTCTCCAGCAGGAGCTGGCAGATGAACTCGGCCTCATCCAGGCCCAAATCCTCCGCGACCTCCCGGAAGGTGCGGCCGATGAACTCACGGTGCCGCTCCTGGGCCACGTAGGTAATAATTCCTTCGTGGAGCAGACCCAAACCGCGCATATCAGACATAATGCGCCGGCGCAGGTGCGGATCGGCCAGTCTGGCCATTAAGGCCCCATAGCCGCCCACATTGGCCCAGCGGGGCATCATGTACAGGGCAAAGCCCGCGCCCGCAGGGTACGGATAGCACTCCAGGGTGATGTCCACCCCCCGCTCCTGGGCCGCATCAATGGGTGCCATCAGTTCAGCCGCCCGCCCGGGATTGAGGGTACCCGTCTTGAAATGGGAAAAGTGGAGGGAAGCACCGCTTCGCTCCGCGATTTCAATGGCTTCCTCCACCGCATCAAAGGGCCGGGCTGGATCGGGGAACACGGTGCGCAGATGGATGACAAAAGGCCGGTTGTACAGGGCAGCTACCTTACACAGTTCCACCAATTCTTCCGTGTCCGCGAAGGAGCAGGGGTAATAGCTGAGGCCGGTGCTGAAGCCCACCGCCCCTTCTTCAAAGCCTTGGGCTAGAAGCTTTTGCGCCCTGCGCAGGTTTTCCCCCTGCAGCGGTCCATCGGCGAAGCCCACCGTCTCCAGGCGTAGGGGCCCGTGGGGCACCTGGTAGGCCACGTTGATGGCCGTCCGCTTATCAAACAGCCGCCTGAACTGGGCCACACTGGACCACTCCTGGTCCAGCTGTGGATTTCCGTTGAGCCCGGCCAGGTACTTCCGGTACTCCCTGAGATTGTCTGGAGAAAGGGGAGCATAGGACAGGCCATCCTGCCCCAGAATCTCCGTGGTCACTCCCTGGGACAGGGCGGAGATATGCTGCGGCTGGGCTAAAAGCTGCAAATCGGAATGCACATGGGTGTCGATGAAGCCTGGGCACACCACCTTGCCCTGGGCTTCCAGGACTAGATCTGCTTCTGCCTCGGGGAAGTCCCCCACATCGGCGATCAGCCCCCATTTGATGAGCACATCAGCCCGACGGGCAGGAGCGCCGGTTCCGTCAATGACCTGGCCTCCCCTGATGAATATGGTTTCTCCCATCTGGAGCCTCTCCCCTTCCTAACGGCGCTCCTCCCTGCGGAACGCCTCTTCCCGGTGGAGCCAGCTGCGCATGATCCCGGCCACCACATCCAACCGCGTCGGCGGCTCTTCAGGTTCATAGGGGCCTGGACGCGCCGCAGCCTGCTCAAAAACCTCGATTAAAGCATCGCAGATGATCTCTTCATCTCCATCTTCCAAAAAGGCGGGATCGATGCTGAAATAATTGTAGGCGAAGTCATAATCATGGGTCTTGATCACCGGGTCGTGCTGGGCTAAAAGCTCGCTGATTTCCCAAACGGTAATCTTGGTCACCTTGGGGTCAACCTTAACCAGCACCCAGGCGGCGGAACCGGTCATGTTCGATTCCTCAACTTCCACCTCTACGCCGGGAATTCCTTCCAGGCGCTGTGCCATGCGGCGGGCTAGCTTTACTTGCCTGGCTCTGTGGGCGTCCCAATCCCGGGCCTGCCACTCGCGCATGGCCTCAATGGCACCGATCATGCCTTCCTTGCCAACCTTCATGGGACGGCCGATACCGTTATCCTGCAAAAAGCAGGCGTACACCAAGTCCCGGCGACCGGCGATCAATCCCACCGTGGGCGCGCCAAGCCACTTCTGACCGCTGAAGATGACCAAATCCGCCCCCGCGGCGATCAGTTCCCGTACCCGCAGCCCGGAAGCATCATCCACAATGACAGGCACACCCTTGGCCCTGCAGGTGGCGATGAAACGCTTGGGAGGAATCATGCCCGGGCCTTCCGCCCTGCCTCCAACCACGTAGAGAGCCCCGGCCACGTTTTCGTTCAGGGCATCTTCCAGCTGGTACACGGAACAGTCCGCGGCCTCCCCCAGTTCCCTGAGTTTGGCGCCGGTCATGCGCACCAACTGGTAGATGGGGGTTTCTCCGGCCATGATCACATGACCCTTTTGGATCACAAACTCGTGTTTTAGGCCTTCCACGTTGGGCAGTTCTTTGATGCTGGCTAGGTTATCCCCGGTCATGCACGCTGCTACAGCAACGGCAATCCCGGCAGCGGTGCAGCCCACCGCACAGCCAGCTTCCGCACCTGTAAATTGGCTCACGGCCCGGGAGACCCGGGCCTGCAGCTCCACAATTTCCACATTCATGGTGAGGGCATCAGCCACTGCCTGCCGCACGGCGGGACTGCATTTGGCTGCCCCCAGCACAGTGGAAGGGCCCCTGGCGTTAATTACCCTCGTTAAGCCATAGCGGTCGTAAACAGTCATGGGGGACATCCCTCCCGTTAGTCGCGGATCCTGACGATCATTTCGATTTCCACCGGCTGGTTGTTGGGCAGGACGTTGGTGCCAATGGCCGAACGGGCGTGTTTGCCCCTTTCGCCGAAGACCTGAACCATCAAGTCGGAAAAGCCGTGCATCACTGCCACCTGATCGTGAAAATCTGGGGTGCTGGCCACAAAGCCCAAAACCTTGACAATCTCCGCTACCCGGTCCAGATCGCCTAAATAATGCTTCAGGGCCGCCAGGAGGTTGATCCCCACATGCCGCGCGGCTTTGTACCCCTCCTCCACCGTGAGTTCCGCGCCCAGCTTGCCTTCGTAGATGAGGCCTCCCTCCGGGAGCTCGCAGCCATGGCCGGACATGAAGATCAGATCGCCCACCTGCCGCAGGGGCAGGGTGCCCCGGACATTTTCCACGGGGAGTTCAATACCGAGTTCCTTTAGACGTCTTTCTGCATTGCCCACTAGTCATTCCTCCTCAGTCTTTTAGGTCTAGTTGATAATGGCTGTTTATTGCTTCCACCAAAGCGGCGGCTTGTTCCACCCCGTTCACCAGGGGGTTGCTGGCCAGGGCCAGCAGCGCTTTGGTTTTGCTCTTTTCCACGGCGGCCTCCACCGTCAGCCGCTCGTACGCTTTGACCTGGCTGATCAGCCCCAGGATCTCCGGCTCCAGCCTGCCGATGGTCAGGGGCCTGGGGGGCTTGCTGCCCACGACGGCCGGAATTTCCACCACATCGGAAGCTTCCAGGCCGAAGATGGCGCCCTGGTTGGGCAGGTTGACAATTAGGACTTGATTCCGATCCCGGTAGATGCTCTCCATAATCTCCACGGCGGCGTGGGAGTAATACGCTCCGCCCCGCTTGGACAAGAGCTCCGGTTTGGCATGCTCCCTGGGATCGGCGTAAATCTTGAGCAGCTGCTCTTCCACCTTCATGACCTGCTGCGCGCGGGTCTCAGCCGCCTCCGCCTGCTCTTTGATGATGGCCGGGGTGTTGTAGAAATATTTGAGATAGGGCGAGGGTATCATCCCCAGAGCCCGCAGAAACTCCTGCGGCACCTTGGTCTTGGAGATGTTGGCAGGCTCCTGCAGGGTCTTGCTGAGCACCTGGCCTGTGACATCCCGTCCCCGGTGGTACACCCGGCGCACCCAGGCCAGGTGGTTCAAGCCCACGTAGTCCAGGAACACTTCTTGGGGATCCACCCCCAAGAGGCGGGCAATGTCCATTTTCATGTTGATGGGCACATTGCACAAACCCACCGCCTTCACCTGGGAGAATCGGGTGATGGCTTCGGTGACAATCCCCGAGGGGTTGGTGAAGTTGATCAGCCACGCCTCTGGCGCCACTTCTTCCATTACCCGGCAGATCTCTAGAATCTGGGGAATGGTGCGCATGGCTTTGGCAAAACCGCCCACTCCTGTGGTTTCCTGGCCCACAATGCCGTGGCTGATGCCTAGGCTTTCATCCCAGTGCCTGCCCTCCTGGCCGCCTACCCGGATCTGAGTGATGACGAAGTCGGCTCCAGCCAGGGCTTGGCGCAGGGAAGTGGTGATCTCAATCTTGAACCTGCTCCCCTGATGCTCCACCATGCGCTGGCAGAAGCCCCCCACCACCTGGACCCGCTTTTCATCTATATCCATAAAAGCCACTTCAGTCACGGGAAACGATTGGTGCGTTCTAATCAGTCCATCCACGATCTCAGGGCTGTAGGTGCTGCCCGCGCCGATCACCGCAAGTTTCATGTTATACCCCCTGTCCTGCGCCCGGGTGTTTTTCATACTGGGCAATGAGGTTTTCTTTCAGCTCTGGAGTAACTTCCACACCTGCCATGCGCAGTGCCCGGATTAGGGAGCCCATAACCGGGTCTCCCTGGGGCATGATGTACTGCACCTGAGCATATTTGGCACTCAACCTCTCTTTGAGGGCCGAAAGCAGAATACCCTGGGCATCGCTTTTGAACACGCCACCGGTGAGTACAACTTCCACAGAATCTGAGTTGGGGAAGAGCCTGCCGATGGCCACCTCTGCCAGGAGGGCCAGCTCCTGGCCGTTAAACTTCAGGATATCAATGGCCACCTCATCCCCTTCCGCTGCCGCCTCAAACACTAGGGGTACCAGGTTGGCAATGGGATAGGAACGCCGAGAATGGTGCAGAATGGGGGCAAAATCGGCTAAGGTTTCTACTCCCAAGTACCTCCGGATCCGGTCGTAAAGCACGGTTTCCCGGCCCCGCCCGTCGTATCCCCGTACGGCAGCAGCCATGGCCTGCAGCGCGATCTCCCTGCCGCCGCAAAAATCGCCGAACTCCCGTCCCAGGCCCCCCACCTGCAGTCTCTGGCCTTCCCCGTTCACCGCGACGCAGTTGGAACCGGTACCGCAGATCAAAACCACGCCCACTCCCGAGGATGAGCCCAGTTCCAGGGAAGCTATAGCATCATTATCCATCCCATATTCCCGGGCAGGATTGATTTTCTCAAGAAACTGGCCGATGATCTCCCGATCGCCGTTGACATCCAAGCCCGCTACGGCATAGAAACCGTGGGAGAACTGGATTCCCTGCAGACGGGCCCGCTCCTCAGCATCTGCAATCGCCCGGCGGATGCTCCCCTGGGCCGCCTCGGAGCCCACCAGCTTGTAGTTGGCCGGCCCGCCTTCACCAACGGCCAGCAGCCTCCCGGAGGTGTCCCCAATGGCGCAAATGGTTTTCGTTCCACCAGCATCTACCCCGAAAACGTAATTCAATGACACCACTCCTAAACTGATCCCTGAAAGATCCAAGAATGTAATCCGCTACCGCGTCCCGAGCCTCAAAGATGTTCCACCCAAACCCGCCCGTCTTCCCTGATGTTCAGGGCATAGCCGCTGCGCACAACGCGCGCTTGGAACAGGCTTGTGGTTACTTCAAGCCGGGGCTCGATGCTCCACTCCTCGGCGCCCTTCAGTACTGCGAAATCCGGGCAGTAACGGCCATGCTGGGCAAAATAGCTGCGCTGGCGGTAGTACAGGCGCCTCAGTTCCCACTTTACCAGTTCATCCTCGGGCAGCACAAACTCTGCTGGCCCCTCCGCAAAGAGCAGATAGCCCCATAGTTCGGGATAATGCATGTTCACAATACCCATGGGGGACCAGGTCCAGTTGTGCTCCCGGCGGCTGGGATCCTTAACGTACCGCCCCTCCTCCACCAGAAGAGGCCACTTTACCCGAGAAAAGTTGATGCGCCACAGATCACCTGCCTGGGGCGGCTGACCGTTCCGGGCACACTCCCCCAGTACCTTCCAGGGCAGAGCCATCTCCACACTCCAGCCCCTGTTTTCTGCTGCCGGATTGTTCAGCTCCCCTTCAATGTGGACCGCCGTTTTGATCCCCAGCACATCCCAGGCATTGACCCGGGGTCCTCCATCACGGTACGGCTTGGGCAGAAAGAGATCCCACAGCGTATTTAGGGCATTGATTTCCAGTTCGTAATAATTGCGGGTATCCCCATCGGGATCGATGAACACCTCGAAGTTGTTCTCGGCGCAGATGATGGCATCCCGCTCCGTTAGGGTGGCCCAGATCTGGTCTTCTTCCAGATAGGCGCCGATGTAGAGGTAATCATCATCCCAGAGCATCTTCACCCTGGTTTCTTTCAAGGGTTGGGGTTTAACTGGCCCCTCAATATCTACGAACGGTTCGCTCCAGGGCGCGGAGGTCCAAAAGGGCTTATCCAAACGCCCGTCCACAACCGGCGGCTCTTCAGCCCGCCGGCACACATAGTGCCGGGGCACATGCCCGGGCGGCAGGTTGGGCTCTGGTACGGACGGAAGGGGCGCTCCCCAGGCGGGACCCTTAAACACGGCTCTCCCTCCCGACGGCCTCCCCTAACCATCTGAGGTTGCGCCGGCTCATCATGCCGAAGTGGTAAACCTGCGCGCCGGCCCCGCCTGCCCTTTTTACAGCATCCAGCTGCCTTTGGATATCCTCCCTGCTGGTACAGGTGGGATAACCTGCCTGGATGCCCCCGAACACCGCTGTGCCCGGGAGGGCCTCCCGAGTCTCTGTCAGCAGCCTCTCCAGGCCGTGGGTGTGGCGTTCATAAGAACACATGATCATCCCATCAACCCAATTGCCAACGCTCAGGTCAAATCCCCCTAGGAGCCACTGGTCGGGGCTGGTCCATTCGATTAGGTGAAGCCTGCAGTCCTGGCGCACGCTCTCCCTGATCCGCCGCAGCAGCCCCATCACCGTGCCCACCCGCGTCTCAAGATAGGCCGTGAACTCAGGTTCCTCCAGAAGCACTTCGCCCTCAGCAAGCTCACCCCGGAAAAAGGCTTCCAATTTTTCCTTCACCAGCTTGCGCACGAGGACTCCATCCACACCCGCGGAGGCCGCCCGATGCAGACAGGCTGGGCAAAAGCACAGGGACAGCAGGAAACTGGCTGACCTGGTGAGCCCCACCAGGTCCTTTTCGTGGTGGTAACCATGGGGGAGGCCCAAAAAGCCCAGGGATTCCAGGTCGATGGCTGCGATGGCGTGGGCAGCCGCGAGGTCTTCCAGGAGCGTGACCAGATAATCTGCCACCCCTTCTTGGGCTGGACACAGGGCAAAGTAGAGGGGATCCCCGTAGGCATTGCGCACCACCAGTTCGGGGCTTGTCACCCCCAGGGCGGTGTTGTGGGTACACACGAACCACGCTTTGACCTCCATACCCCGCCGCTCTGCCCCGGAGATGAGCTCCCTCAGCGGTTCCTCCCCCTCAAGCATGCTGCTGAGTAGGGGCCTGAGGGCAAGTTTCTCCACCTTAGCTGGCGTGGGCCGGAAGTAAAGCACTCCGTCCTCGGCGAAATAGAGGCGGTGCTGAGGATGGTGCGGCGTAAGGATGAGGCCCGCGTGGTAGCTGGTGGCCATGCTTACCGCCTTTGCCCCAGCCTCCTCCAGAGCATCTAGGAATGCTTCCACGCCCAGGCCCGTTTGATCCCAAGGATAGGCCCAAAGTGCAACTTGAAAACCCGTGCTGATTGTCCTCAACTCCCCTTAGCTCTTCACTGCGCCCATGGTCAGTCCGCTGATCAGGTATTTCTGGAAATAGGTGAAGAGAATGACCACAGGCAGGGCAATAATCACCGAACCGGCCATGAGAGGCCCCCAGAGCACTTCCCGGAACCCGATCATCATGCTGATGCCCACCGGCAGAGTACGCATGTCTGTGGTACGCGTAATAGTGAGGGCAATGAGGAACTCCTGCCAGGCCAAGATGAACGCAAACAGGCCCACCGCCGCAATACCCGGCGCCGAGAGGGGCAGGACCACCCTGAACAGGGCGCTCACGGGAGTGCAGCCGTCGATCAAGGCCGCCTCTTCCAGATCGGGGGGTAGTGCTTCGAAATACGATTTGAGCATTAAGGTGGCGAAGGGCAGGGCAAAGGTGCAATAGGCAATGATTAAAGCCGTATAGGTGTTCAGCAGCGACAGCCGGATGAAAATCAGGAAAATGGGGATGATCATCAGCACCAGAGGAAACATCTGGGTAATGATCAGAGTGTTTTCCAGAACACGCCTGCCCCGGAAGCGGTAGCGCGCTAGGCCGTAAGCTAAGAAGGTCCCGATCAAAAGGGTAATGGCAGATGTGGCCACGGCCACAATCATGCTGTTTTTGAAGTAAGTTGGAAACGGAGTCTCGTTCCAGATAGTGCGGTAGTGTTCAAAGGTGATCTTCTTCGGAATCCAGTTGGGATTGGGCGAAAAGATCTCCGTTGGCCCTTTCAGGGACGTGGAAACCATCCATAGGAAAGGAAAAAGCAAGCCCACTGTAACCACACCCAGGGCAGTGTAGGTAAAAACCCGTTTGAGATAAAAACGCTGTTTGCGAGTCACTATGCAGTCACCCCTTTACCTGTCGGACTCCGCTGCCCTGGAGTTCTTGACTGAGAGCACTCCCAAGACACTCAAGATCAGCACTCCCACCGTCCCGATCGCAGCAGCGTAGTTAAACTTGAAGAAGTTAAAGGCATTGACGTAGGTATAAACCGGTATGATTTGCGTGGAATTGGCGGGTCCACCTCGGGTCATGAGCCACACCAAATCGAACTGGTTAAAAGTCCAAATACTGCTCAAAATGATGGCCACAATGCTGACTCCCTTGATGGAGGGCAGGGTGATGTACCACAGCTCCTGGAGTTTGTTGGCCCCGGCAACCAGAGCAGCTTCATAAAGGTCATGGGGAATGCTCTGCAGACCTGCCAGGAGCGTGACCGCGACAAAGGGCGTACCTTTCCAGATAGCGGCAATGATCACAGATATGAACGCCATGTCGGTGGATCCCAGCCAGCTGATGCCCTCACCGATGATGCCTAAGCGGACCAAAATATGATTGAGGATGCCGAATTGATCTGCATAAATCCACCGCCAGGTCAAAGCGGCGGCAATGTTGGGCACAACCCAGGGAATCAGAAGGATCCCGCGGAAAATGGACCTGCCGGGGAAATCCTGGTTCAGCAGCAGGGCGATGAATAGAGCCAGGATATACTGGATCGCCACAATGGTGATTGTCCAAACTATGCTGTTGCGCAGGGCCATCTTGAAGATCTTGTCGTTGAGCAGGGTGCGAAAATGCTGCAGGCCCACGAACTGCGCATTGCCCAAGTCAAGGGGCTGTTCCAGGTAGAAGCTGGAGAGAATGCCCTTGGCCAGGGGATACACCAAAATAACCGCGACGGCAAGAGCACCGGGCAGCACCAGTAGATAGGGAAAGATCTGTTTTCGTCTCTTCCAACTCAAAAACCGCAATAACATCACGCCTCCACATTCCGCCCAGATGGCGGGTGCGCGCAGGGCGCGCACCCTTCACCCCGGTGGTATACTACTTGTTGTTCAGTTCGTTGAACCGAGCATCCATTTCCCGCGCAAACTCTTCCGGAGTTGTGGTTTGGAGGATCAACCCTTGGATACCTGGGTTCAGGTACAGCTCACGGAACTCCTCGAAGGCCGGGGCCAGAGATGGGAACCTGGCAACCTTCAGCGATTCTGCGAAAGGAGCAATGAGTTCATCCTGCGCGTAGGGGAGCTCCAGGAAAGAATTGGTCCAGAACAAACTGCTGATGGTGATGGCGATTTCTTCAGCATAGGACATGCCGTCGCTGCTGTCCATCAAGAACTCCAGGAAAGCTCCCGCTGCTTCTTTGTTCCTGCTCTGCTCAGAGATGTGCAGATAGTTGGGATAGCCGTAGACAGCCAATCCACCTGGGCCGGCGGGATACATGGCGGTGCCCCACTTGCCCTCAAGTTCAGGATTGCTCTCCAGGATGACGTTGATCACCCACATGCCGTTGAACATCATGGCCGCCTGGCCGCTGACAAAGGCGTTCTTCACGTCCTCCCAGTCCATGCTCACAATCTTGGAAGGAGTGACGCCGTGCTTGTGGATCAGATCAACGTAGAAGTTGATGGCCTCAAGGCCGGATTCCGAAGAAAAGTAGCTCTTCCAGACTCCATCCACATATTCCTCCATTGGATTACCGGCCTGCCACATCCAGGGCATGAAGTAGTCGGTGGCCTCCCAGCTGCCCGCGGGGAACATCAGACCACAGCAGTCATCGGTGGTGAGAGCCTTGGCGTATTCAAGGAGCTCTTCCCAGGTTGTGGGTGGCTTCTCGGGATCCAGTCCAGCCTGCTCAAAGAGATCTTTGCGGTAGAACAAGCCCCAGGTTGCGCCTTCCCAAGGCAGACCATAGATGTGCTCGCCATCACGTACGGGAGCAATGGCGGATTCCAGGAAGTTGTTGAGGATTTCTTCAGATACGTACTGATCCACGGGGGCAAAAGCACCCATGCGCTGAAACTCCGGCGCCCAGGGTCCGCCCAGGAGCACGATGTCTGGAGCCATGCCCACGATCAAGGAGTTGGTGTACTGGGAATGGGCATCTCCCCAGCCAACAATGATCTGCTCAACTCTAATGTCAGGATTCTGGGCTTGGAACTCGGCAATGGCCTCATCGATGATCTTCTGCGCCTGGGGAATTGTGGACATATGCTGCATGGTGATCACTGTCTGGCCCAACGCGGTAGCCGGTATCAGCAGTGACAGCGCCAGCACGAGCACGAGCTTTGACACTTTTTTCATGAAACCTCTCCCTTTCTTATTTTTCCTCACGCTTGTTCGGTGCGGTTCAGATCAGCACTTTTGGCTCCGCACTCACCTCCCCTGCAGACTGATAAACTCTTCCCAAATTCGCCCGTCTTCACGGATGATGATCAGGCACCGGCCATCATGGGAGGGCACTGAGGCCTCAAAGCCGTTGGCCGTCGCTTCCATCCGGGGCGTAATGGACCAATCGAATTGACCCTTCAGCTCTGCAAAATTAGGGCAAAAGCGCCCGTGCTTCCACCGGTAGTTGCGCTGGGCGTAGTAGACCTGCCTGAGCTCCCATTTCAACCGCTCATCTGGATGCAGGACAAACTCAGCGGGTCCCTCCGCGAACAGTACGTAGCCCCACATTTCGGGGTAATGCATGTTCACAATGCCCATGGGCGACCAAGACCAGTTAGACTCCGGCAGGGGGCAGCCCGTTTCGGGATGGACCAGCTCTTGGTAGCGGCCGTCCACCACCTCCAGCGGCCAGTTCACCCGCAGAAAATTCATCCGCCAAACACAACCCACCTGGGGCGGCTGCCCGCTCTTGGCGCATTCCTTTAGGGCCCCCATGGGCATGGCCACCTCCAGGCTCCAGCCCCGGTTATCAGCATGGGGGTTGTTCACCTCGCCCTTAATGTGGACCGCAGTCATCAGTCCCCGCATGTCCCAAGCACTGATCCGAAAACCACCGTCACGGTAAGGCCGGGGCAGCAGGAGATCCCAAATGGTGTTCAGGGCGTTGATCTCCAGTTCGTAGTAGTGGTGGGTATCTCCATCGGGGTCGATAAAGATCTCGAAGTCGTTTTCGAAATAGAGCTCTGAGTCCCTTTCGGTTAGGGTAGCCCAGATCTGATCCTCCTCCAGCTCGGCGCCCACGTACAAGTACTCGTCATCCCAGAGCATCCTAAACCGCGTCCGCTTAGGCGGTCCCGGCAGATGCTCACCTTCAATATCCACGAAGTCCTCACTCCAGGGAGCCTGCTCCCAAAAGGGCTTATCCAAACGGCCATCTAGGGTGAAGGGCAGTTTGGTCCGCTGGCAGATATAATGTCTAGGCCGGAAGGGAATTCCAGGCACCTCCACTCCAGGCAGGGGAGTACCCCAGGCATGGGGCTCCGGCGGGAACTTCTTGGGTGGACTTGTCAACAGTAACCCTCCTTGTACAGGTCTAATGCTGCGGTGATTCTCTGCCCAGTCCTCCTTTGGGCACCAAAATCAGAAGATCATATCATCTGATGTTTTAATTGTTCGTGACCCAACCGCTTTTTCCTGCCTAACTTTTTGTTTTTCTTCCCCAACTTGAATTGTACAGTAAACGC
>LSQX01357369.1_pt1 | contig 24379 bp, 17 predicted proteins | sample 654561 | NCBI WGS metagenome assembly LSQX01 (sample SAMN04489861, study PRJNA283612) | anaerobic digester metagenome | isolation source: 4 biogas reactors fed with cattle manure at either 37C or 55C with and... | place: Denmark: Kongens Lyngby | collected 2014
TGCAAAAGCTCCAGTATCCTGCGCCGTGTGATCACTATCGCGCAGATCACCACTCCGGCGGCGCAGCCGATGATATGCAAAGCGCAGTATAATCCCAGCGGCCTTGAAATATGCCATATCGCGGTTCTGTTTACCCCCGCCAATACGACAAGCGCAATAATCATCCCGAATAGGCAAAGTATCAACTGTTCCAGTACCAGCATAAGCCGTGTGCGTTTCTTCGTCGTGCCGAGTACCCGCATGATCGAAGCTTCCTTCGCTGTTTGGATAACGATCAGTCCGGGCAGCGCGCCTCCCAGAAGGATCGCCACCGCCATGGCAATTGGGTACAGCGTCCCGATCAGCCTATATATCTTGTATATATTGTCCGCATCGCTTGTGTCCATTAGAAACATCGGCGCTGAATCCCTGATTTTGTCAATTGCCTCCTTGGCGTACGCGCGAAATTCGTCCGCCTTATGGTAGTCTGAAAGCTTGTATTCCGCCAGGTCGAGATACAGGATATGGCCAATGACCGGCCACATGAAATCTTCCGCCGCCACCGGAACATATACCATGCTCTCTTCGGACTGAGAAATGATTCGACCCACAACCTTGCAGTGTACTGCGTGTTTTTCATAAAGCCTTCTGGCTTCTTCCTCATTCGGATTATTAAGCAGTAGTGCATTCAAATACCCTCCAGTGGTCAACATCACCTCGTCTCCGAGCTCAACACCCAGCGTATCCATGAAGCCGCCGGGAAGCACGCATATCTTTTCTTCCAGCGTCATCACCGTCTTTTCGTCATAGCCTTCCAGAAATTCGATTTCCGCTCCGATGACGCGCCGGATATCGCTGGTCATGTAAACCTCGGCGGATATGTAATCAGCTTCGCTGTTCTTGTGGATATATTCGTAATACGGAGACTCGGCATAGCCCGAATCGGCGACCTTCAGCGCCGTGGAATACGGCATACCTCTGATAAAGCGCGCCTTTACGGTAATGCCGCGGTACAGTTCGCCGTAGGATCTGCGTACGGCGGCAAATTGGCCCATCGCACCAATCAGAAGCGCCGCCAGCGCCAGCGTCAGCAGCGACCGGATTATCGCGCGCCTTCCATGCCTTGCGATATACCGCAGTACGTGACGCGCCGCTCCCCGCCGCCTTTCAGGCAGATTTACCATAATGCCCGATAACAGTGGTACTGCGGCAAGGCCCGGTGCTGGAGAAAAACCTGCCGTTTCGGCGGTATCCGTCTCCTGTCCAAAAGCTTTGCCGCGTTTCATCCGGCCTCTTTGCCTGATCGCATTATCGTAAAGCAGCATAAGCGGCGGTTTTCTGCCGATGCCGCGCAGAACGGATACGGAAAACAGCGCCAGCAGCGCAAGCACGCCAAACCCTCCGGCAAAGGCTACGGAAACCGGCACAGTCGTGTCCATCTCAAGCCCAAGCGCCTCAAACGTTTTCATCGAATCTCCGGCGGTCCGGGCGGCGTAAACTATGGCGCCCGCGCTGCCCAAAGCCACCGCAAGCACAGCGAGCGCCAGCAGCGGTACAAGAAGCGTCCGGTTCGCTTTGCGTTTCGTCGTTCCCAGTGCCCGCATGACGGCGTATTCCTTCTTCTTTCGCCCGATGAACAAAAACACCGTCAGGGTGACCGCCGGTATCAGGGCCGCGGCGAACGCCAGAAGCTTTGACATCGAAAGCGTCTTCGTCCGAATGAATTTCTCCTCTATCCCCAGCCATCCTCCGTCCGTGAAGAAGATGGTCAGGCCCATTTCCTCCAGCTTTGGTATGCATTCCTCGGTAAACGCCCGGATGTTTTTCGCTTCTCCGACCACGAAACTGACTTCGCCCGGCTTGAATTCATGTCCCTCAAGCTCGCTTTCCGATAGCGGCAGAAAGGATAACGGCACGAATACCGTACTGTCCGAATAGGCCCAGTACAGGTCCGCATCCCGCATCTTCCAGGCATTGATGTCTACATAGGCACCGACGATTTCAAACTCCTCTTCAACAAAGGTGTCCGCGTACCTCTCCCTGGCCGACGCAACCGCACCCAGCGGCGCATACTGCTCAAACAGCTCATTTCCGAGCCTGAGCGATAATCTGTCCCCGAGGCTCAGGTTGTTTGCCTTTAAAAACGCGTCGCTGACCACACAGACCCTGTTCCCGCTTTGGCTGTCCTCGGGCGTCAACAGCCGTCCCTCGGTAACGAGGATCTTCTCCTCTGTAACCCTCCTGATTGCGCCCATATCGTCCGTGTAGACGACGTCGAAGGTATGCAGGTCGTCGTTTGTTATTTGAATCAGCTCGCGCAGCGGAGCGCATTCATCCAGCTCAAGGTAGTTTTCCGGCAATTCTGCGATTCCCGTATCAAGGGGAATCGGGTATATGTACGGCCACCAGTTGTACAGCATATCGTCACCCATACAAAAATGTTCGAAGCCTATCCAGCTATACGGCTCGACGCGCCCGACGAAAACATATCGATTTCCGGGAACCATGCTTTCCAGTTGTTCCATGTAACATCGATTGAATCTAGATACTACGACTACCCGACTAATATCTGTACAATAATAAGCACTGTCCAAATATTCCGGAATAGGAAGATCGAATGTACCGATTGCCACGCGCCGCATGTCTCCGTACTTCGGTAATTCCGGTATTTCCAGCCATTCGGTATTCCCGGCCAGCATCTCGATATCCTCCAGAAGCAATACACGCACAGGCTGATTTGGCCATCCACCAGAAGATGCATCAGGCGAGCTTTTGTACAACTCATTCAGCGTTGCCTCGAAGACGAATCTACCGGGATAGTTGAAATGCTCTTCATAGTTTTCCATCCGGTAATAATCTTCCGAAACGCCCGCCGTCATATATCGCCGGCCCATCGAGGTAACATACGGCAGCGAAGCCATCTCATCCATGACGGAGGCCGATATGCTCTTTTGATGAAAACGCTCGTAATGATACTTTTCCTCAAGCCACTTTTCATTTATCGGCTTATCATAATCTTTTATCCTCTCGGGGCTTACCGGACTGCGCGGATCCGTCAGGAGAAAATAAGGATAAAAAGGACCAAAAATGGATTCCCCCGGACCATACTCCACAGAACCGATTCCCCTGTACCTCCCGTATGCGCGCCGGTATTCCCGCGCCGTCAGCGCGTAATCCGCCGCGCTGTAGACCAGCATGAATGAAGCGGCTATGAGCAAAGCAAATGTCAGAAGCGTTTTGAGTGGAGACCGAAGCATCATCTTAATGGTCAGCATTAGTCGCATGGTACAGACTTCCTTTCCGGGCAGCTGTTTTTAATCATCTCCATATTGCCGATTGCCTTTTTATAGTTTAACAAATATTATAAAATTTTCAATATGCTAGCATGGCATAAAGGAAAAGGAATGGCAAGCCATTCCTTTTCCTTTATGCGGTTTGATGCGTTTAAGATTATTTGCCGAACTGACAGTCATTGTTTCCGGATTCGGTTGTCCACATCTCCAGCATATTGATCGGGTCGTTGAAGTCCGCAATCCAGCCGTTTCGGGCGATATCATAGTTGCCGGCCTTGCGTTCGTCAACAAACACGCTGAAATCGATGGCCTTGAGCGTCATGTTGATACCGAGGACGCCAAGATCCTGCTGGATAGCCTCGGCAATTGCGATATGGGCGGAGGTTTCGTTGGTCAGATACTCAAAGCTTATAGGCGTTGCGGCATCCAGCGCGCCGTTTTGGTCAAACTTGAATCCCGCGCTCTCCAATAAGCTTTTGGCCTTATCAATGTTGTCCTCGCTGTAAAATGGATTGTAGTATCCGACGCTCTCGGCGTCCGGATACGTGTACAAGGTGTCGTTAGACTTAAATTCTCCGCCGTGTCCGTCAAGCATAGAGGGAGGAATAAAGGTGTTGGCGGGCTGCTGTCCGGTTTGGGCGATGTTCTCCACAATAAAATCGCGGTCAATCAAAAGCGAGAAGGCCTGACGCATCGCATTTGCCTGCTCCACGGTCTTGCCTGAAAACAAATCGCTTTTAATATTGATTGAGATATAGTAGGTTCCGAGCTGATCTACAATATGAAACTGCGGATCATTGAGCAGTGCCGCGATCTCATCCGTGGGCACGGTATCGATAAAATCCAGATCTCCCGCGTTGTAGGCGGCGAAAACGGCGGCGTCATCGCTGCTGAGCATGAGTTCCAGCCTTTCCGTTTTCACATTGTCGGCGTCCCAGTAATTCGGGTTTTTTACATAGACCATGTTCTCGTTATGCGCCCAGGATTCAAGCATATAAGCGCCGTTGCTGATAAAACCCGCTTCCAGGGCCCAGGCGCCCGGATTGGTTTCGTTTTCGGGAGCGCCTTCCACTTCGCTTTGCTTGACCGGAAGAAATGTCGGAAACGCGCAGAGGTCAAGGAAATATGCGGTGGGCGCGCTTAGAACGACGGTAAAGTGCCTGCCGTCCTCGGAAGAGGATACCTGCAGGTCGTTGTCGGCAAAACCCGCGATACTGTTGAGCATATAGCTGTAGTCCGCTCCGGTGGCGGGATCCGCGGCGCGCTTCCATGAATAAACGAAATCATTGGCGTTGAGCTCCGAACCGTCGCTCCATTTAAGGCCCTCCTTGAGTGTGAACGTATAAGTCAGCTCATCATCTGAGACGGTATGGCTCTCGGCAAGGTCGGGGACCAGATTTCCCTCGGCATCATATCGGTACAGACCGGCAAAGGAATTTGCTGCAAGGGTAGCCCCGTCAACCGTTGAGTTCAAGGCGGGATCAAGCCTGTCCGGTTCGCTGCCCAGAAGCAGGCGTATTTTGTTGTTCGGTGCATCGGTGTACATGAAGTATTTGATTCCGTACGCGTTGGAATACAGGCCGCTAACCTCCGGCTTGAGCATATAAATGTCGTTGTAATAATAAATGGGGATTATGCAATATGTTTTCATCAGCATGTCTTCGGCCTGGTGCATCAACGTCTCTCGCTGAGCATAATCCGTCGAGGTCTTGATTTGCGCGATCAGCTCGTCATATGCGCGCCAGTCCGGAATCGGGTTCGGCTCTTCAGTTTGACCAGGCGACGAGGTTGGGGATACGCCGGGTGATTCGGTTCCGGGTGTCGCTTTTTTGGCGCAGGAAGAAAGCATACCTGTCAGAAGAAGCAATGCCAGAAGCAAAGCTATGTGCTTTTTCATGAAATGACCTCCATAATTTATGATTTTTGCCGGCTGACTGCCGCCTGAGCCCAACGCGGTGAGCGCGGCAAGAAATGAATGCCAACATTATTATTGACATTAGATGACAAAATCATAAATTACAGAGGTCAGATATTTTATACATTTTTTGACGAATTTGGCGAAATGGCATCGAAAGCAATCGTAAACGAAAAATGACGGCGCTTAAGCATGCCAACACGCGACAAGATGGCCGTTTCCTTTATCACAAAGAGGCGGACAGCTTTGTGTACACTTCTGCGAAACACGACGGCAGCGGGTTTGAAACGCGCATCCCTCGGGCACATTAAGCGGACTGGGAACATCGCCTTCCGGAACAATTCTGCGGCGGCTGCGCGCCGTTTTCGGATCGGGTATCGGTATGGCGGAAAGCAAAGACTGCGTATACGGATGCATGGGGTTGGTTTTGAGCGCGTCGGAATCGGATATCTCAACGATTTTTCCCAGATACATGACCGCAATGCGGTTTGATATATGATGCACCACAAGCAGATCATGTGCGATAAAAAGGTAAGCTACGCCGAGTTTAGCCTGCAGATCCTCAAACATATTGATGATCTGCGCCTGAATGGAGACATCAAGAGCGCTGACCGGCTCATCGCAGACAATGAATTTGGGGTTGACGGCCAGGGCGCGTGCAATACCGATTCGCTGACGCTGTCCGCCCGAAAATTCGTGGGCATAACGGGTGGCGTGCTCGGCATTTAGACCCACAAGCTCCATCAAAGAAAGGATTTTCTCCCGGCGCTCTTTTCTGCCGGAATACAGCTTATGCACATCGAAGGGCTCTCCGATGATGTCTTCAACGGTCATTCGCGGATTCAATGAGGAATATGGGTCCTGGAAAACCATTTGCATTTCACGGCGCAAAGAACCGATGGTTTTCTTTGTGACCTTGCAGCCGTTAAACAAGATTTCGCCGCCGGTCGGTTCGTACAGATGCAGCAATGAGCGCCCGACAGTCGTTTTCCCGCAGCCGGATTCCCCGACAAGACCCAAAGTTTCTCCGTGCCCGACGGTAAAGGAAACATCATCGACAGCCTTGAGCGGTTTTGTTTTAAACAGACCGGTTTTAATCGGAAAATACTGCTTTAGATTTTTAACTTCGAGCAGGTTTTTTGTTTTCATCGATTCGCTCCCGGAAACACGGTATTTTCGTCAGCCGCTTTCTTCACGTTCATCCAGCAGGCCGCCTTATGACCCGGAGAAAGCTCAAGCTCTTCGGGAATCTGTTCAAGGCATATTCTCATCGCATTGTCGCAGCGGGCGCAAAATGCGCATCCGTCCGGCATATTGAGCAGATTAATCGGCGTGCCGGCAATGGGTTCAAGCCGCGATTTATTTCCGGTTATGTCCGGTATGGACCGAATCAGACCCTTGGTATATTCGTGAGCGGGTGCGTAGAAGATCTGGTCGGCGTTTCCGCGCTCGCATACACGTCCGCCGTACATGATGAGGATCTCATCGCACAAATCGGCAATGATGCCCAGATCATGAGTGACCAGAATAACGGCCATTCCGAGCTTTTTTTGCAGCGATTGTATAAGCTCGAGAATCTGGGCTTGAATCGTCACATCCAAAGCCGTAGTCGGCTCGTCCGCGATCAGAATATCGGGCTGACAGGCCAGCGCCATAGCGATCATAACGCGCTGACGCATGCCGCCGGACAGCTCAAACGGATACTGTTTTATGCGCTTTGCGGGCTCATTGACACCGACCAGCTCCAGCATCTCCATAGCATGCGCCTTAGCCTGCTTTTTGCTTTTATCGGTGTGCAGCAAGATCGCCTCAGCAAGCTGATTTCCGATGGTGTAGACGGGGTTCAGGCTTGTCATCGGATCCTGAAAGATGATGCTGCAGCATTTACCGCGAAATCCATGAAGCTGTTTTTTTGTAAATCGGTTGATGTCTTTGCCCTTATATAAGATTTCGCCGCCGGTAATAAAGCCGTTATCGGTAAGGATATGCATGATCGAATAGGCTGTTACACTCTTTCCCGAACCGGATTCCCCGACAATCCCAAGGATCTTTCCCGGCTGCAGGCGAAACGAGACGCCGTTGACGGCTTTGACCTCGCCGGACTGTGTATAAAAAGAGGTTTTCAGATTATTCACTTCAAGAATATAATCACTCATCTGTTCACTTCCTTAACTTAGGATCAAATGCGTCCCGGAGCCCATCGCCCAAAAGGTTGAAGGAAAGGACGATCAAGCAGATGATCAACGCCGGAAACACAAGCTTGAACGGAAAGCTCTGCAGTCCTTCTCTGGCCGCGTTGGCCAAAGATCCGAGCGACGGCATCGGCGCTTGAACGCCAAGCCCGACAAAGCTTAAAAAGCTCTCGGTAAAGATCGCTGAGGGTATCTGAAGAGCGGTGGATATGATAATCACGCTGATGCAATTGGGCAGAATGTGTTTGCGGATGATGCGGCCCGGTTTTGCGCCGATTGCGCGCGCGGCCAGGACATACTCGTTTTTCTTAATAGTCAGGATTTGACCGCGGACCAGCCTGGCTTCGCCGACCCAGTAGAGGAGGCCGAAAACAATGAAAATTGAGATCAGATTCGTACCCAGTTTAGATAAGATTCCGATCGAAAGACCGCCCAGCACCTGATCTAAGACGACAGACAGCAGAATAATAATCAGCATATCCGGCAGAGAATAGATAATGTCGACGATGCGCATCATGATCAGGTCCGTTTTTCCGCCGACATACCCGGCGATGCTTCCGTAAATAAGGCCAATCACAAGCACAAGCGCGCTGGCGACCAGACCGACCAGAAGAGAAACTCTGGTGCCGTACACAACGCGGATAAAATAATCGCGGCTCATGGCGTCGGTACCGAAAATGTGCGGGAAAACCTTGCCGCCGGCCTCCCTATAGGCTTGTTCCTTTTCGGAATAGGTAAAGGGCGCAAGGTTTTTCGCAGTCTTGTCCCTGACGCCGTTAACGCTGATGATCTCGGAATATTTATAAGGCACAATCACCGGCGCAACGATGATTGTGACCGCAATGAGCAGCAGGATAATAATACTGATCACAGCCAGAGGGTTCTTAAACAGCTTGCGCATCCCGTCTTTAAAAAACGTCGTCGGGGTGCTCATGATATCTTGCTGCCGCTTTTCATCTTCTGTCAGAGGCTCAAACTTCGTAAGATCCAGCTGCACGCTGAGCGGGTGTTTTTTCGGAAACCCGTTATTGTTATTCATTTTCTCGCCTCCTCTATTCAAAAGTAATCCGGGGATCGACCGCCTTGTAGATCAGATCGCTGACGAGATTTGCCATAACCATCAAAGAAGCCAGAAAAATCGTCGTGGCCATGATCATCGGGTAATCTCTGTTTGTGATACCCGTTACAAATTTGGAACCCAGGCCGCCTATGGTAAAAACGCTTTCAACGACAAGACTGCCTGTAATAATGTAAGCCGTCATCGGGCCGAGATATGTAATAACGGGAATAATCGCATTTCGAAGCGCATGCTTGAAAATTACCTTCCATCCGGCGACGCCTTTGGAATAAGCGGTCCTGATATAGTCCTGACCCAGCGCATCGAGCATGCTGCTCTTTGTCAGCCTCGTGATATACGCCATCGGATATAAGGAAAGCGCGATAACAGGCAGCGTATAATGCGTCTGTGTCACAGACCAAACGGGAACCCAGCCCAGCTTGATCGAAAAAACCAGTAAAAGCAAAGTCGCCAGAACAAAGCTCGGTACCGCCGTGAAAAGCGTAGAGAAAAATATGATGATTCTATCGGCAAGCTTGTTTCGCATAAGGGCGGCCAGACTCCCGAGAATGAGTCCGGAAACAAGTGCGACCGCAACGGCTGCAATGCCGAGTCTGGCGGAAACGGAAAACGATTCAAAAATCGTAGAAGAGATATCCCTTCCCGTCTTGAGTGAAATACCGAAGTCGCCGCGAACGATATTGCCAAGATATATCCTGAACTGCTCAAGCACGGGCTTATCCAGATTAAAGCGTTTGAGCAGCATGGCTTTCACCTCGGGGCTCGGCGCTTTTTCCGAATTAAACGGACCGCCCGGTATGGCGTTCATCGCAAAAAACGTAATACATATAATAATAAAAACCGTCAGCACAGCCAGCAAAATGCGCTTGGTTAAATATCTGGTCATGGACATTTCTCCGTAACTGCCGGCAAGCCGCGGCCGCTTTTAGACGGGCGCAACGCCGGCGTAACTATATTTTAAAGGCCCGCATGGCCATAATACCGTTTTCCAACTTAATCGGAGAACAGTATTATGATACCGTTTACCGCTATATTTGTCTAATGAGAATATATTGAAACAAGGGAAAGCATAGGCAAAAGAAAAGCCGGCGAACGCCGGCTTTTCGCTGTCGGCGTTTTGTGCGCCGACGGATGATTACTATATGTATAATGTCGGATAGAAGCTCTGGAAATGCCGTGCAGAATTGGTGTATTTCAGGGAGAATTTGTGAAACCCTGTCATCGAACATGTTCTTTTTACCGAAACAGAAATCGGGCTCATTTCACCGAATAATTGGATTTATGCGGGTTATTTCGGTCACCCGGGGTTACGCCGTCGGTTTACGTAATTTGTTACAAAATTTTGTATACAAAGAGTTATGCACATTATCCACAGAGTTATGCACACCGATATAACCGCGAAAAAACAGGTGTTAACTTGATAAATGGGAAAATATGGGCGGCCAACGCAATTTGGTTTTCCTGCTCGGGAAAATAATGCGGGAAGTAGACATAATGCCGATCATATCCATGTTTAAGCAACGCCGTCAGAATAAGGGGGTGAGGCGGACAATAAAGCGGGCTTTTTGCCATCCTGAAGGGAAGCGCATCAGAAGATCAGAGAATCTGCGGGCATCGTGGCATAGGCGTTTAGATCGGAGTCGGCAAGAGCGGAGCCATTTTTGACATGTGCCATATATTCGTAAAAGCCCTGACAGCCAATCATTGCGGCATTGTCCGAGCAAAGGCTCAGCGGGGCAAGGTAGCAGGAAAGATTATGCTCTTTTGATGCAGCCAGAAGCGCCTTTCTGATGACCGAATTTGCCGCGACGCCGCCGGAACAGCTGATTTTCGCATAGCCCGCGCTCTGCGCCGCCGAAATGACGCGGAGAACCAGCGTATCGCTGATGGCCGCGCAAAGAGAGGCCGCCAAGGACGCGCAGTCCAGAGGTGTGTTTGTTTGCTTTGCGTTATGGATTAAATTGATTACAGCGGTCTTAAGACCGGAAAAGGACATATCAAATGGACTACCCTGCAGTTTAGCCCTAGGAAGGGCATACTTCGTTTCGTCACCCCCGCGCGCCAGATTGTCGATTGCGGGACCGCCCGGATAACCCAGACCAAGCGCTCTTGCCGCCTTATCAAAGCATTCCCCGGCCGCATCGTCACGCGTGGAGCCGAGAATGCTCATATCCGTATAATCGCGCACATCTATCAAAAGGCTGTGTCCGCCGGATACGACCAAAGCCAGAAACGGAGGCGCAAGCTCTGGGTAGGCGATGTAATTTGCCGCAATATGCCCGCGGATATGATGGACCGGAATCAAAGGAATTCTTAAGGCGAGCGCGACGGATTTGGCGAAGTTGACGCCAACCAGCAAAGAGCCGATGAGCCCCGGAGCGAATGTTACCGCTACGGCGTCAATTTGTTGTTTTATTAGTCCGGCTTTATTCAAAGCCGAATCAGCAAGCGCTGAGATCACTTCAATATGGCGCCTTGAAGCAAGCTCGGGTACGACGCCGCCGTAAATTTTATGCACATCAACCTGTGAATGAATTTCATCAGCCAGTATGCGCCTGCCGTCTTCGGTCAGCGCAACGGCTGTTTCATCACAGGAGGATTCGACGGAAAGAATAATCATGAACCGGTTCTCCCCTGTTTAAAATAAAGTGTCATTAAAACGGCGTCCTCTTTCGGACGCTCATAATAGCCGCGTCTTAATCCGACGCGAGAAAAGCCGAATTTCTCATACAGCGAAATGGCCGATTTGTTGCTCTCCCGCACCTCCAGCGTAAGGAAGGCGAGATGCAGCGAGGCGGCTTTTTTCACCAGAGTTTCCAGTAGCGCGCGGCCAACGCCCTGCCGGCGATACATGGGGTGTACCGCTATATTTAAGACATTCCCTTCGTCAAGAACGGCAAGCATTCCGGAAAATCCGATGAGCCTGCCGTTATCGCAGGCGGCATAATAGCTGCAGGCCGGATTGTTCAGCTCGGAAACGAACATGTCTTCCGACCACGGCACACTGAAGCATAGGCGTTCCAGCATGACGGCCTGTCCGATGTCCGAGGGTTTCATGGCGGTAATAATCATGTATTTGTCCTGTATTCTTCGATCAGCTTCGTCAGATATCCGTGTATCCGGGCGGCCGCCCTTTCATATTCGGCAAGGGAGCCGCCGAAAGGATCTTCGATATCGCAGTCTCCGATTGTCTTAATCAGATGGGCATACCCGGGATAAAGAGAGATGAGCGCGGCGCGGTGCCCGGCGGTCATGCAATAGATGCCGGACGCATTTTTAAGCAGTTTTTCGTGCACGGGTTTCGAGCGGTGAGCGGACAGATCCGCGCCGTATTTAAGCGCAGCTTTTATGGCATTATCGGCGGCGGGCATCGCGTTTATGACCGAAATGCCGCAGGAAACGGCCGATATGCCGAGCCCGGCGGCCGCAGCGTTAAAAATGCCCTCAGCCATCGGACTGCGGCAGGTGTTGCCGGTACAAACGAAAACGACAGGCTTGTTATTCATCACACACTGATTCCTTTCTATAGGGATGAGCGGCATGGCCGAGCGCTTAGGCGGCTATTTGGCATCATACCAGCTTTTTCCGAAATGCGCTTCCGCGATGAGCGGAACCGACAAAGTGACCGCATTTTCCATTTCCCCGGTCAAGATGGTACAGGCGGCCTCCGCCTCGGAAACGGGGGCCTGCGCGATGAGCTCATCGTGAACCTGAAGAAGCAAGCGGGCAGATAGCCCTTCTTGACGAAACCGGTTATCGACATTGACCATCGCGAGCTTGATGATATCCGCCGCGGACCCTTGAATCGGCATGTTCAGCGCGACACGCTCGCCAAAGGATCGGATGTTGTAATTGGAGGATTTCAGCTCCGGCAGATACCTTCTTCGGCCGAAAATCGTGGTGACATAACCGTCTCTTTTCGCCTGCTCCACGATATCGTGCATATATTGGCGAACGCCGCTGTATTTTTCAAGGTAGCTTTCAATGTAATGCTTTGCTTCCGCTTTACTGACATTGATGTCCTGCGCAAGCGAAAAATCGGAGATGCCGTAAACGATTCCGAAGTTGACGGCCTTGGCCCTGTTTCGCTGGAGAGAGGTTACTTCGCCCAAAGGAACGCCGAATACTTGGGAGGCCGTTACGCGATGAATGTCCTCGCCGGTCTCAAATGCCGCCGCCATCGCGGTATCCCCGGAAATGTGGGCAAGGATCCGCAGCTCAATCTGCGAATAATCGGCATCCACCAGAATCATTCCGTCACCTGCGATAAACATTTTGCGCAGTTCTCCGCCGAGCTCCGTCCGAACCGGTATATTCTGAAGATTCGGTTCCGTGGAGGACAGACGGCCGGTCGCGGTGGCGGTCATATGAAAAGAGGTGTGAATGCGTCCGTCGGGGGATATGACCTTGCTCAGTCCGTCCGCATACGTGCTTTTGAGCTTTGTCAGCTTCCTGAATGCAATCAGGCTTTCGATGATCGGATGCTTGCCCCTGAGCTTTTCAAGCACGTCGATGTTTGTGGAATAACCCGTTTTGGTTTTTGAAAAAGACGGTAGCATCAGTTTTTCAAACAAGATCTCGCCAAGCTGCTTTGTTGAGTTAATGTTAAACTCGGTGCCCGCGTGAGAGAAGATGTCCTTTTGCAGCAACTGAATATTATCCCCCAGCATTTTTCCGAAAGCGATGAGTTGCTCTTTGTCGACGAGAAAACCGATATGCTCCATATGCGCAAGGACCGAGCAAAGCGGCAGCTCTATGTCGCAAAACAACCTGTCCATTCCCTTTTCCTTTAAAGCGGGTTCCGCGCTTTTATAAATATCAGAAACAGCGTGCGCGTGCGATTTGAGCGCATCAATCGCTTCATTTTCCAAGCCGAGAAGACCGGAGGGGCCCTGGTCATACAAAGCCTCGGGCAGATTTACGCCGAGAAAAGTGGCCGCTGCTTTGGGTAGTGTATAGCCGCTTTCATTCGGGTTCATCAGATAAGCGGCAAGCGCGGTATCGAAGATAAAGCCGCCGTAATCCATTTTCATGGACAAAAGAGAAGTCATCAGGGATTTAATGTTGTGTGAAATCTTTTTTATGCCGGGTGAGAAGAAGCCGGTTAAGAATTCATCGTATTTTTCGGGACCGAGCGATGTCGACGAGGTAAAATAGCCCCGGTTGCCGTCGGTCACGGCGATGGCCTGCATGCTCCGAGTCATAACAAAGGAGACAAAAGGCGCGCTTTCGCAAAAAGACAGAATATCTCCGCTATCGGCAGAGTCGTTCCAGGAAAGTGTTGGCGGTAAATCCCCCGAAACCTCGTCTTCGGCAGCGCTGAGCGAAAACTTCTCGATCAGTTTATGAAATTCCAAACGGGTAAAGAGCTTGTAGAGCGCATCGTTGTCCGGCGGGGTCAGACGGTTTTGCCCGGGTTCAAAGCGCAAGGGCGCTTTTTGGTCGATCTGCGCCAGCTGATAGGACATCAAGGCCGACTCCCGGCCATTTTCAAGTTTTTTGCGTACCTGAGGTCTTAAATCCGGAGAATCCAGATTCTGATAAACCTGCTCGAGCGTGCCAAAACGGCGGATCAGCTCGGAAGCCGTCTTTTCCCCGATCCCGGCGACACCCGGTATGTTGTCGGAGCTGTCACCCATCAGAGCTTTGAGGTCAATGAGATTAACCGGAGGAAAACCGTATTCGGCAAAAAATGCGGCTTCATCGTATTCAGTGGAGTCTGTTTTGCCGCCCCGTGTCGACACGAGCTTGACGCGCACGTTTTGGGCGATCAGCTGGAGGCTGTCCTTATCGCCGGTTACGATCACGCATTCCCAGCCGAGGTTTGCGCTAACGGAGGAGATCGTGCCAATCAGATCGTCGGCCTCATAGCCGTCTTGCTCATAGAACCGGATATTCATTGCCGTAAGCACCTGCTTGAGATACGGAAGCTGAACGGCAAGCTCCTCGGGCATGCCCTTGCGTTTGGCTTTGTAGCCGTCATACATATCGTGCCGGAACGTCGGGCCCTTGAGATCAAAGGTTACGCACAACGCATCCGGAGAATCGTCCGCCAGCAGTTTTTGCAAAATCATGATAAATCCGTAAACCGCGTTGGTATAAAGCCCGTCTGATGTCGATAAGAGCCTTATGCCGTAAAATGCACGGTTGAATATGCTGTTTCCGTCCAGTACCATCAGCTTCATCGCGTTTCCTCCGATGCCTGTCATTTGTATGCCTTAGTGTATAGAATGCTTATATTATAATGTATTCAGAATAATATTCAATAAAAACCGTATATCAGGTATTATAATGCCTGCTGAACAATTCAAAAACGCTGTCAAAGCATTGCGGTTGTTGCGTTTTTGAATTGTTTATTCAGGCAGACAATCAATGCATCTGAAACGGCAAAACAGGCTTGTTTTGCTGTCAAAAAGAGCAGTTTTTGCTCTTTGGACATTATTATACCACAATCTGCATGACAGACAAACTATCGGATGACTGGGTTAAATCCGGCCGAAGCGGGACAGAGCAGCCGGGAAAATGACAGGTAAAACAAAGCGGATAGGGCGATATGCAAAGAAGCGGAAAGCACATTCCCGGAAAGAGGAAGCCCGATTAACCGGAGCAGCAGTATGGAAAGGTTTGCCGAAGTCAAAATGAAGATCAATGGCTTTACAAAATCAGATAATTTAATCGTCACCGCAACAACACGGGCAAGCCTCAGGATACTTAGCATAAAATTAAAAGCCTCGGTTATAAAGATGATGAAGAGATAAGCCTTGATTGCCCAGACCGGCAGCAGAAAATAGACAAGCACAACGCTGATAAAAGCGTCCATGATGTTTATGCCCATCGAGTAAAGCTGTTGTCCCAAGCCCTTGAGCATGCCGTCTGTTACCGTGTCCAGATACATAACCACAACGAGCGGAGCCAGTATCTTTATGTATTTTCCCGCGTCCGCGGTCGAATACAGCGCCGAACCGAGCTCATCTCCGAACATAAACAAAAGCCCTGCCGAGGCGATTGAAAAGGAGATACAGATGCGCAGTATCCTGTTGACGATCATATCCATTTTCGGTTTGTTTCCGGATACCTGCGCTTCGGTAAGCTCCGGAATCATCAGTTCGGAAACGGACAAAAAAAAGGCGGAAGGGAAAAACAGCATGGGAAAAACCATGCCCTGAATTACCCCGTAGGAGGAAAGGGCGGCATCGGCAGAGATACCGGATCTTTTCAGTCCGCTCGGAACCAGCAGGTGCTGCAGCGTAGATAGCGATACGCGCGCATACGCGGTGAGCGCCAGAGGGGATGCCATGCGCAGAAGCCTCCCGGTTACACCCGCCAGCTTTTTAAAAGCACGCTTGTAACGCCGCCTGTCCAGCAGATAAAGGACGAGGCTGAACAAAAAAGCGGCAGCGTCCGCAACGGCGGCGCCGAGCACCAGGGCGGCGCAGGAAAGGTCAATTCTGCCCTCGGGAATTTTCGGAATGAGCACAATGATGCAGCCGATCATGCAAAGCTGCTCAAAAACCTGCACGGCAGCATATTTCGACAGCTTCTGCACGGCTGTAAAATATCCGCTCATCACAGAGCACAAAGATAAAAAGGGAAGCCCGAAAGCGAGGATTTTCAGAGATAAGACAGTCCTTTCGTCTCCCACCCAGTCAGAACCGATGCGGTTTGCGCCAAAATAGAGCAATGCCATTGCCAACATGCTGAATATAGCCGCATAAGCAAACGAGCGCTTCATGACCACCCCGACACCGCCATGCCTGTTTAAACCGAGTTCTTCCGCTACAAGTCTGGTAACGGCATAACGGATTCCCGAGGTCGCCAGTGTAACCGCAAGCGCCTGAACGGACAAGATCAGCGTAAACAGTCCGATTCCGGACGCTCCGATTGCATTTGACACATATACCTGAAAAACTAGGCTGACCGATCTCATGTAAATCGATACAGCGGTCAGCAGAATGGTGTTGTAAACCAGATGCTTTCTCATTCTTGTTCCTCCGCATTGGGATGCGTGCTTATCCACTAAAGAGTATATAGCGGAAGACTTGTCTGATATGCTTGACACTTGCGTCACACATCATCGGCGGCGCTTTGCGCGCTCTTCGGCGTTTGGAAAAGTAAATTTCGCCGGTCTATGCAAAAACCGTATATATAATGACTTGACCAATTTTATAACGGAAACACATGCATTCGTAGTCAGAATGCACATATTATTAGAATGGAAATACTATCGAAATAGATTCGTAACATATGTACGTGCAGCTTGCGGGCGAGGCCGAAATGACCAAAGAAAATAAAAAATAAATAATCTTTGTCTTGATATTTGAATGATCTGTGTTATAATCAACAATATGCAAGGCACTAATATGTGCTTTTAGCATAAATCTGTGCAATTCTATTATTCCTCGGGAAAATGGTAGGTAAAGGAGAACACGGTATGCGCATCAAAGACCTCAAAAAAGACTGGATACGAAATAGGACGGTATATTTCCTGGCTTTACCGGTCATCATTTATTTCATTATCTGGCACTACATCCCAATGGCTGGTATCGTGCTTGCTTTTGAGAACTATTCGGCAAGAGGGGGTGTAACGGGAAGCGAATGGGTAGGCATTGATAACTTCTTGAACTTCTTTTCAAGTTATTATTTGAAAAGAACGCTGCTCAATACCATTGTTATCAGCGTGTACTCCATGATAGCCAACTTCCCCGCACCCATAATACTCGCCCTTCTGCTCAACGAAGTGGAAAACAAATATTTTAAGAAAGTCGTACAGACAATCAGCTACATGCCGTACTTTGTATCAACTGTTGTTATTTGCGGAATCATCGTTGATTTCTTCTCTTACAACGGCGCGCTAACGGATGTGCTTGTCAACCTGGGTCTGGTAGAACGTCGGGATTTAATGACGTATAAGCCGCTCTTCCGACCTATTTACGTAATCAGCGGAACCTGGCAGATGGTCGGATACGGCAGTATCATCTATCTGGCGGCGTTGTCGGGTGTTGATCAGGAACTCTACGAAGCGGCCAGAATCGACGGAGCAGGAAGATGGAAGCAGACGCTTCACATTACAATCCCGAGTATATCACCTACCATCATCATCATGCTGATTTTAACAATTGGAAACCTCCTGAATGTCGCAATGGAAAAAATCCTTCTTCTCTACAGACCGGTTACATATGAAGTTTCCGACGTTATCATGACATTTGTTTACCGGCGCGGACTCATCGAGGGAGATTACGGCTACAGTACGGCGGTTCAGATATTCAACTCCGTCATCAACCTGACGCTTCTGATTACCGCCAACGCAATAAGCCGGAAATACTCCGAAACAAGCTTGTTCTAAGGAAAGGAGGATAGTGAAAATGAAAATCAAAGATACACCTTCAAGAATCGTATTCAAGGTTATAAACTACATACTACTGTCGCTCCTTGCCTTGATATGTCTTGCACCTCTTTGGCACGTTTTGATGGCATCTTTCAGCAGCCCCACGCTTCTGGTTCAGCATACCGGGATTCTGCTGTGGCCGCTTTACGATGCAGATCATCCGCTGACGCTCGGTGGTTATTACATCGTCGTGAAAAATAACTCTCTGATCAGAGGTTATGCCAACACGATCTACTATGTTGCCGTAGGCTGCTTTTGCAGCGTTATGCTCGGTTCTTTGGCCGCATACTGTATGTCCAGAAGAAAAGCGATCTGGATGAAGTACCTGATTTTAATTCTCACCTTTACCATGTTCTTTAACGGCGGTCTGATTCCGACATATATGGTGAACAAAACGCTTGGGATAAACAACACCAGATGGGTTATGATTGTCATGGGTGTCATATCCGTGTTCAACATCATCATCATACGAACGGCATTCCTGTCGCTGCCCGAAAGTCTTGAGGAATCGGCTCAGCTGGACGGCGCGGGTCATATCACGATTTTACTCAAAATCATCTTGCCGCTGACAAAGGCGACGATAGCCGTTATCGCTTTGTTCTACTCGGTTGGTAAATGGAACGAATACCTGACTGCCGCCATTTATCTGACGGACAGAAATTTATTCCCGCTCCAGATTGTCCTTAGGGAGATTCTGATTGCCGCTACATCACCTCCGGGAATGGAAGGCGACATCAATACTATTCTGGGTGACGAGGGTAATGCCAAAAAGCTGGTTGAATACTCCACCATAATTTTTGCAACGCTGCCAATCCTTTGCATCTACCCGTTCATTCAAAAGTATTTCGTTAAGGGTGTTATGATCGGCTCCATCAAGGGCTGACATAAAAATGAAATTCTATGTGCCGCCGGCTATGCCAGGCGGCACATAGTTTTTATTTCAGCCGGGCGATTGCGATTTGAGCCATTACCTGTGAAAACAGTCCCGGCTTTTTGAAAGCAGTAAGATCGGGCCGTTTTATGACTGAGGTTTTCGTTTAAAACAGGAGACTGACTGCGGCAAAGATAAGTGAAAGACCGGGGGACGAAATTTCCGTTAATGAAATTTCGTCCCTTATTTGGCGGAGCGGCCTATCGCGGCTTATACTATCATTATTAAATATAAACAGTATTCCGTATAATTTATAAGATAATACAGATAAGGCCGCCGCTGCCTTCGTTTACAATTCGCTGCAGCGTTTCCTGAATCTTGCCCTGCGCATCCTCGGACATCTTTCTGATTTTATTCTGCAAGCCCTCGCCGGCAATGTCATACAATGATTTTCCGAAGATATTGGAATCCCAGATTTTGCCCGTGTTTCCCTCAAACTCCTGAAGCAGATAACTGATGATATCCTCCGACTGCCGTTCACCGCCGACAACAGGCGATACCTCCGTTTCAACATTGGCCATGATCATATGGATGGAGGGCGCGCTGGCTTTTAAACGCACGCCGTAACGGCCCGAGTGTCTGACGATTTCCGGTTCCTCTAGCCGCAGTTCCTCGCGGGACGGATAGACAATGCCGTACCCTTTTTCCCTTACATCGTTGAGCGCAAGCTTTACCCTGTCATATTCGCCTTTGATGCCAGACATATCGGTCAGCAAAGAAAGAAGGTCGCCGTCATCGGTTACCTCAAAGCCGGAGCGCTCGCTTAAGGTCTGATAGAAAAGCTCGCGCGGCAGCTCAACGATTGCGGCCACGGTACCCGTTCCGGGATTGACATCCCGAACGCCCGCATAACTGATGTTTTCGCTGTTCCCGATTACGGCGACGGCCGGTTCGACATCACGGATTCTATACATCTGCCCGCAGCTTTCTCGGATTGACGCTAACAGCGCAGCCTTGACAGGATGATCCATCGGGAGAGCATCCATCCAGGCGGGAAGATAAATGCCAAGCTCGCCGAGCGGGAACTCGTAGAGCACGGATTTTATGATTCCGGTAATGTCATTATCCCCGAGCTCGAGGCAGTTTACGGCGACACAGGAGACATCATATTTCTCCGCGAGCTGCGTTTTCAGATTCTGCGCATTTGCCGAAAACGGTTCGGTTGAATTGAGTAAAACAATAAAAGGTTTGCCGATTTCCTTAAGCTCCCGGACTACGCGCTCCTCGGCCTCCACATAAGCTGAACGGGGGATCTCCGTTATGGAGCCGTCGGTCGTCATGACGATGCCTATGGTGGAGTGCTCGGCGATTACCTTGCGGGTTCCGGTTTCCGCGGCTTCCGCCATGGGCACTTCATAATCAAACCACGGCGTTGTAACCATTCGCGGCATGCCGTCTTCATCTTGGCCGATGGCCCCGTCAATCATATAGCCGACACAATCGATGAGCCTGACGGAAAACTCGGCGCCGCCTTCCGTTTTTATTGAGACGGCATCTTCCGGAACGAATTTCGGTTCAGACGTCATAACGGTACGTCCGGAACCGCTCTGTGGAAGCTCGTCTTTCGCTCTTTCTCGCATGTATACATTTTCAATATTCGGAATGACCAGAGTTTCCATAAAGCGCTTGATGAAAGTGGATTTTCCTGTCCTCACCGGTCCGACGACCCCGATGTAAATATCTCCATTGGTGCGGAGAGCAATATCCTCATAAATTTTACGTTCCTGCACGCCGTAGTCCTCCTTGCGTTTATAGGTTGCTACATCATATGGGGATAAGCCGTGAAATATGTCTGGAAATCAATCAAAAGACAAATATTCTTGCTTGAAAACGCAAGAGAGGGCGAACAAAAAAGGTGAATCTTCTTAGCCTGAGGCAAAAAGATTCACCTTTTTTCCGATTGATTTACCGGTCCTCAAATTTGAGTGTCGCCTGATAGATCAGGTTTTTAAAGGCGGGCTCCGGCGTCAGCCTGATCAGTGAGGGGCTCAGTTCCATTTCCTTTGCGGCGATTTCCAGATGGGCGAGAGCCGCACCGCTGTCGAGGCACTGGATATAGGAGGTTCTGGGGTTATTTAAAAACGGTTTTTTTCGATAACAATGCAGCCGGCCCCGATCGTCTGCAACATAGGCGCAGGGCTGCAGATTGAACGCGGACGGGGCGAGCCTTGCCGCTTCAAGCATGGGGATAAAGCGTTCGTATTTCCCGAAGGCTATCTTTTTCATCGGCAGCCTGTCAGCTTCGGCTGTAGAGGCACGAAACGGCTCATCCGATCTTCCGAAAGCGATGGCTGAGACAAAGGGGAGGCTGTCGGGAAAATCATCCATTGCGGAGACGGTGACGCTGCCCTGCCATCTGGTCGCAATACCGAGGCGCGTCAGGTAAAGAGCGGCCATCTCGCCGATATAGCCCGAGTTTTGAAGGCTGAAGTTTTTCCGCTCAGCCCTGAGCACGAGGTAATGCGGTGCTTTGACGCCCGGTTCGTTTCTGCTGATACGTATGAGGTCAAGATAAGGGAGCGTGTCAAAATTCCAGTCTATGTCCTGGACAGGCGGGGTAAGGCCGGAAATAAAATCGACAAGATCCTCTATGAGCCGCTCGTCCAGCGGTTCGTCGATAAAGCTTGAAAAGCTTCTTCTTTTGATGATTTCATCTGTCATATCATAGCTACCTCGTTTCATGCCGGTCAAAGATACTGTTGCCGCGGCTGTCCGTGCCGACAAAAAGAGGGAGATCGGAAACGGTCATGCGCTTTATCGATTCGCAACCGAGCTCAGGAAAGGCGATTTCCCGAGCCGCGGTGATGTGCTTGGCGAGCAGTGCGCCGGCGCCGCCTACGGCACAAAAATAAACGGCGCGGTTTTCTTTTATCGCCTGAACAACGGGTTCGGAAAGATCGCCTTTTCCGATCATTGCGCACATGCCCAGCCGCAGCAGACGGGGAGAAAAAGCGTCCATTCTTGAGGATGTCGTGGGACCGCAGGAACCGATGGGCATCCCGTTTTTTGCCGGAGTCGGACCGGCATAGTAGATGACGCAGTTCTGTATGTCAAACGGCGGTGTAAAACCGCTGTCTAAAATTTCAAACAGGCGTTTATGGGCCGCGTCGCGCGCGGTGAATACGGTGCCGCTTAAAAGAACGCGGTCGCCCGCGCACAGCGGCTGAAGCGTGTTTTTTAAATTATCTGTATGCAGGCTAAAAGCGTTCAAGCATCGGATCCTCCAAACTGTGATTGACTATGCTGTCAAGCTGGGAAAGCGTATCGACTTTGCTGTTTAGCAGCTCGGACAGATTCATCAGACGAGCGCCGAGTTTATCCATTTCCCCCTTGATGTGCGCCGCCGTCGATTCCGTATCCATGCAGATATTCTCATATTCCGACTTTAACGCGTCAATCAGATCATAGCAGCGTTTAGTCAGATCGGCAGCCTTTTCCTCGGCGGCTTTTTCGATATTGACGGCGCGCCTGGACGCGTTGAGCTCCAGCAAAGCGATGCGCTCCTTTGACCTTTCGTACAATCCGATCGTTTCTTCGTATTCGGACAGGCGGCTTTTCAGAGCGTCAAGCTCCTCCGACCTGAGCCTATCTAAAGCCTTGAGTTCGGTAATCTCATTTTCCAGTTCGGTGATATGCGCCTGAAGACCCGCGAGTTCCTCGTCAGCCCGGTTTTTGGCCGAGACTGCCGAGGCATTGGCGGCAAGAGCCTCCTGAAGCCTCATTTCCAGATCAACGCATTTGGCTTCCCATTTTTCGCTGCTTGCTTTATATTCGTTGGACATTTGTGCATTTTTTTCTATATAACTGACGACATCCTTACGGTTGAATCCTCCAAAAAGACTGCCGCGAAGCTTGTTATCCGCACCCATCACATGTCCACCTTTCAATAATAAGTATATATCGTATCATGCCCTGAATGTGTATGAATCCACCTTGCTCTGTGCAAGCTTTACGGTAAAAAGCCGTTCATCTGCGGGCAATGGCGATAAGTTTGATGCGATGATACACAACATATACCTCTCTAGTATAAGACTCTGCGCCGACTTTGGCAATCACTAAAAGCGAAAACCTTGTCTTTTTATGGTCTTTTAGGCGGAAATACCGGCATAGGGCAAAAGATGAAAGGGATATACTAAAATACACTTCGTATCATTTTCGCCGGAATAATCAATAAATCTTGCGATACCGATGAAATATGATATAATACCTCAAGCAGGTACTCAGACCCCGAAACGAAACACGAGGTGATGTTTGTGACAGACCTCAGGCACCTGATCAGCGTCGAGGCGATTACGTCAAAACAGTGGGATGAGCTTTATACCCTTTGCAGAGACATCATTGATAACCCACTGGAATTTGCCGATTCGTGCAAGGGGAAGGTGATGGCGTCGCTGTTTTATGAACCCAGCACCCGGACAAGCTTTTCGTTTCAAACTGCGATGATGCGCTTGGGGGGCAGCGTATTTGGGTTTTCCGATCCGGGCGCGTCTTCCGTTTCAAAAGGCGAAACTCTGATGGATACGGTGAAAATATGTTCCGCTTACGCCGACGCCATTGTGATGAGAACCCCATGGGAAGGTTCGGCATTGGCGGCTTCTTTATATTCCGAGATACCCGTGATTAATGCCGGTGACGGCGGTCACATGCATCCCACGCAGACGCTGACCGACCTGACCACGATCTGCCAAAAGCGCGGCAAAATCGGGGGGCTGAACGTCGGGCTGTGCGGCGATCTGAAAAACGGGCGTACCGTACATTCGCTGATCATGGCACTGTCCAAGTTTCCGAACATCAGCTTTTATTTGATTTCACCGCGGGATCTCGCCGCGCCGGACTATATTTTAAGGCATTTAAAAGAGAACAAGCAAAAATACATTGAGGTCACCGGTCTGGAAGCAAGCCTTCCGCTGCTGGATATTTTATATATGACGCGCATCCAGAAGGAGCGGTTCACCGATCCGCTGGAATACGAGCGCAACAAGAGCGTTTATGTGTTGACGAAACGCAAACTCGACAGGGCGAAAAAGGATCTGCTGGTTATGCATCCGCTGCCGCGGGTCGACGAAATTGCCCTCGATGTGGACACGGACCCGCGTGCCGTATACTTTGAACAGGCAAGGTACGGCATGTATATCCGAATGGCGCTGCTGCTGACGATGTGCTCTCGGGCCAGATATACGCCTCCATCTTATGATATCGGAAAGGGGGCGATCTGCAAAAACGAGCGCTGCATCACACAGACCGAGCATTACCTCCCGAACCTGACAAGAAATGTACAAGGAGGCAGACAATGCCTTTTCTGCGAAAAGGAAATACCTTAGACCCGCCAATGTCGCGCAATGAGGCAAAAAGATGTTGACAACCCAATCCTAAGTATGCTATTATTTTTTGGCGACTGATGTGCGGGTGTAGTTCAATGGCAGAATCCCAGCCTTCCAAGCTGGTCGTGTGGGTTCGATTCCCATCACCCGCTCCAATATCGGAAGCGCCGTGTGCGAATCGGACGCGGGTTATCGCCTGATGTCATTTTGCAGGTAATGCGGTTGAACCTTTAGAGCCTTTGACCGGACCAATCGGACATATGCGCCAGTAGCTCAGCTGGATAG
>LSQX01362656.1_pt4 | contig 24372 bp, 21 predicted proteins | sample 654561 | NCBI WGS metagenome assembly LSQX01 (sample SAMN04489861, study PRJNA283612) | anaerobic digester metagenome | isolation source: 4 biogas reactors fed with cattle manure at either 37C or 55C with and... | place: Denmark: Kongens Lyngby | collected 2014
CAACGGCAACGCCGACCTCGCGCGCATCGGCCTGGACCGGCACTTCCGCGCCCAGGTCAGCGCCTGCACCTTCGGCGCCGCCAAGCCCGACCCGGCGATCTTCCTGGCCGCCTGCGAGGCACTCGACGTGCCTCCGGGCGAGGTGCTGCACGTCGGCGACCATCCCGAGGCCGACGTCGCCGGCGCCGCCCGCGCGGGACTGCGCAGCTGCTGGATCAACCGCCCGGCGGCGGACGGCCGCTGCGCGGAGTGGGTCCACGCCGAGGTGGCGCCCGACCTCCACTTCGATTCCCTGGCTGGACTGGCCGACTGGCTGGACGCGACCCTGGCCGCGCCCGCCCCCCGCACACGGAGCTCCCACACATGAACCTTCCCGACTGCCATGTCCGCGCCTCCGCGGCCGCTTCGACCCTGCCGCTGCACGTGCTCGGGCGCGACGGCCTCGCCGCCTGGCGCGCTGCCCAGCCGCCGGAGGTGGCGGCCTGGCTCGACGCCCACGCCTTCGAGGCGGCGCCGGGCAGCTGCCTGGTGCTCCCCGGCGCGGACGGCGGCGCGGCGGGCGCGGTGATCGGGGTCGGCGATCCGCTCGATCCCTGCGCATACGCCCACGCGGCGCGGGCGCTTCCGGCCGGCGACTGGCTGCCCGCGGGCGGGCTTCCCGCAGACGCCGTGCGCGCGCTGCAGCTCGGCTGGGGCCTGGGCAGCTATGACTTCCACCGCTACCGCAAGCGGCGGCCGGTGCGCGCGCGCCTGGCGCTGGCCGATCCGGATGCCGAAGCCCTCGACGTGCTCGCCGCGTGCACCCGCGTGCGCGACCTGGTGAACACGCCGACCCAGGACATGGGTCCGGAGGAGCTGGAAGCGGTCGCACGCGGCATCGCCGCTGCCCATGGCGCCGACTTCGAGTCCATCGTCGGCGACGCGCTCCTGGCGCTGAACTTCCCGGCGATCCACGCGGTCGGCCGCGCCTCCCACCGGGCTCCGCGGCTGCTGGTGCTGCGCTGGGGCGAGGCCGCGCACCCGCATGTCGCGATCGTCGGCAAGGGCGTGTGCTTCGACACCGGCGGCCTCGACCTCAAGCCGGCCGACGGCATGCGCAACATGAAGAAGGACATGGGCGGAGCCGCGCATGCGATCGCCCTCGCCGAACTGCTGATGGCGCGCAGGCTGCCGCTGCGCATCACCCTGCTGGTGCCCGCGGTGGAGAACGCGATCGGCCCGGACGCCTTCCGCCCCGGCGAGATCATCTCCACCCGCACCGGGGCCAGCGTGGAGATCGACAACACCGACGCCGAGGGACGCGTGATCCTCGGCGATGCCCTGGCCTATGCGGGCGAACTGTCGCCCGACGTGCTGCTCGACTTCGCCACCCTGACCGGCGCCGCGCGCATCGCCCTCGGGCCCGACCTGCCGGCACTCTTCAGCAACGACGACGCGCTGGCCCAGGCCTGGCTGGACGCGGGCGCGCGCGTGCGCGACCCGCTCTGGCGGATGCCGCTGTGGCGCCCCTACCTGCGCTACCTGACGAGCAAGGTCGCCGACCTCGCCAACGCCGGCTCGAAGATGGCCGGGAGCGTGACCGCCGCGCTGTACCTCGAGCGCTTCGTGCCGGCGGGCACGCCCTGGGCGCACCTCGACACCTATGCCTGGAACGACAGCGACCGCCCCGGCCGCCCGGCCGGCGGCGAGGCGCTCGGCCTGCGCGCCGCCTTCGACATGCTGAAGGCCCGCGCGACGCCGCCGGCGTGAAGCGCCGGACGCCCACGGCCGGGCCGTCCTACAGCCAGCCCTTGCGGCGCGCGAGCCGCGCCGCCTCGATCCGGTTGCCGACGCCGAGCTTGCCGATGGCCTCCGACAGGTAGTTGCGGACCGTGCCGCGGGACAGGTTCAGCGCGGTGGCGATCTCGCCCGCCGAGCGTCCCTCCCCGGCCAGGCGCAGGACCTGGCGCTCGCGGTCGTTGAGCGGGTCCGCCTGCGACCAGGCCTCCAGCGCGAGCTGCGGGTCGACCGCGCGGCCTCCCGCGTGCACGCGCCGCAGCGCCCCGGCCAGCTCCGCGACCGGCGCGTCCTTCAGCAGGTAGCCCTGCACGCCGGCATCCAGCGCACGGCGCAGGTAGCCGGCGCGGGCGAAGGTGGTGACGATGACCACCTTCGTGGCCAGCCCGTGGCGCTGGATGCGCTGCGCGAGCTCGAGCCCGGTCAGGCCCGGCATCTCGATGTCGGTAACCAGCAGGTCCGGCGCCGTGCGCTGGAGCTCGCGCCATGCCGACTCGCCGTCGCCGGCGTCGCCGACGACCTCGATGTCCTCCTCCATCGACAGCAGCGCCGACAGCGCCCCGCGCAGCATGGCCTGGTCCTCGGCCAGCACGATCCGGATCATGGCCCGGCCTCCCCGCTGCCCGCCGGCCGCGGCGCTTCGACGGACCGCGCCAGCGGCAGCCAGGCCTCGACGACGGTGCCCCGGCCGCGGACCGAATCCACCGCCAGCCGGCCGCCGAGGGCCTCGATCCGCGCGCGCATCCCGTCCATGCCGTTGCCCGGTGCGATCGCACCGCCGCGCCCGTCGTCGCTCACGCGCAGCACGACGCCGCCGCCCCCGGCGCGCAGCACCACCTCCGCGCTGCGGGCACGGGCATGGCGCTGGACATTGGTCACGGCCTCCCGCACCACCATGGCCAGGGCGGTCTCGGCCTCCGCCGGCAGCGCGCCGCCGGCCACCCCGCTCTCGTCCCAGTCATGGCGCAGCGACACGCCATCGCACTCGAGCAGCAGCTTCGCCGACGCCAGCTCGGCGGCGATGCCGGCCGACCGGATGCCGCTGACCGCCGAGCGCACCTGCGCCAGGGCTTCGCGCGCCACCCGGCTCACCGCATCGATCTCGCCGCGCGCCGCCGCCGGGTCCCGGTCGACCAGTCGACCCGCCAGGTCGGACTTCAGCGCCACCAGCGACAGCGTGTGCCCGAGCAGGTCGTGGAGGTCGCGCCCGATGCGCTCGCGCTCGGCCAGCGCGGCGAGCCTGCGCACTTCGTCGTGCGACAGCCGCAGCGCGGCGTCCTTGCGCTGCCCGACCTGCTCGGCGTGCACCAGCAGGCCGATGATCGTGGTCACCACCGGCATCCAGGCGATGGCCTGCCACGGATAGCCGAGCGCCACCGCGCTGGCCACGAAGATGGTGTTGAGCAGCGACAGCGCGAGCAGGTAGGCGCGCAGCGACGCGGGGCGACCGGCGCGCAGCATCACGCAGCCGAACACGAAATACGTCATGCCCGAGGGATACCAGGGCAAGAGGGCGATGGCGAGCGCGGCCATCGCCAGGGCGTAGCGCAGCGCCTCGCGCGCCGGGCGCAGCAGCGTGGCCGCGTACAGCAGGAGGAACAGCGGGTACGACAGCAGCGTGAGCCACAGCCAGCGCAGGTCGTAGCCCGCCGGCGAGAACAGCGGGGTGATGAACACCCAGGCCGTCCAGGCAAGGTGGACCCATTCGACCCACTGCGGTCGCCCGAGGCGAAGCGTGGACGCCATCAGCGAGTCCGGCGCCGGTGCGACCCATGCGCGCCAGCCCCGGGGATTCACGCGCGGCGGGCCGGGATGCTCCATGGCGCGATGATGCATCATGCCGGCAGCGTGCGCGGCGCCACGCCAGGGGTGCAGTGGCGGCGTTCACCGGACGCCGGTGACAGGTGTCAGGTGACGCCGTGCGCCCGATGCCGTCACACTTGGCCCCCTGCAGCCGTCGGGGACCCCATGAACACGAAAGCAGACCTGCTGCGCGAACTGCGCATCGAGCGCACTCCCACGCCGCCGCCATCGCGCACCGGGCGCTGGATCGCGCTCGCCGCGGCCGCGGCCGTGCTCGTCGCCGGCGGGCTGGCCTGGGTGCTCGCGGGGCGCGACCAGGGGATCGAGGTCCGGACCGCCACCGCGGTCGCGGCCGGCGGCGGCGGCAGCGCCTCCGCATCGGTCCTCGACGCGAGCGGCTACGTCGTCGCCCGGCGCATGGCCACGGTCTCGGCGAAGATCACCGGGCGCGTCCGCGAGGTGCTGATCGAGGAAGGCATGGCGGTCGAGGAAGGCCAGGTGATGGCCACGCTCGATCCGGTCGACGCCGACGCCCAGAACGACCTCGCGCGCGCGCAGCTGGCGGCCATGCGCAGCCAGATCGAGGGCGTGCGCGCGCAGCTGGTCGAGGCCGAGGCGAACGCGCAGCGCCTGTCTTCCCTGGTGCAGCAGCAGCTTGTGTCGCGCGCGCAGTTCGACCAGGCGGTGGCCCAGCGCGATGCGCTGCGGGCGCAGCTCGCCACCGCCCGGCGCAATGCGCAGGTCGCGGCCGAGCAGCTCCGCATCAGCGACATCGGCGTCGACAACACCGTGGTGCGCGCACCCTTCGCGGGGGTGGTCGTGGCCAAGGCGGCGCAGCCGGGCGAGATCGTGTCGCCGCTCTCGGCGGGCGGCGGCTTCACCCGTACCGGCATCGGCACCATCGTGGACATGGGATCGCTCGAGGTCGAAGTCGACGTCGGCGAGGCCTACATCGGCCGGGTGCAGCCGAAGATGCCGGTCGAGGCCACGCTCAATGCCTACCCCGACTGGAAGATCCCGGCCGAAGTCATCGCCATCATCCCGACCGCCGACCGCGGCAAGGCCACGGTCAAGGTGCGCGTGGCCCTGAAGGAGAAGGACCCGCGCATCGTGCCCGACATGGGCGTGACGGTGAGCTTCCTGGAGCGCGCGGCGGACGACGCCGCGGCCACCGGGGCCGCGCGCCCGGGCGTGCGCATCCCCGAAGCCGCGGTCGCCACCCGCGACGGCGGCGAGGTCGCCTTCGTGGTCGGCGCCGACGACCGCGTGGAGCTGCGCACCATCGGGACCGCGGCCGCCGCCGGCGGCCAGCGCACCGTGCTGTCGGGCATCGCGCCCGGGGAGGACGTGGTCCTCGACCCGCCGGCCGGCATGGCCGACGGCGACCGCGTCGTCGTCACCCAGTGACCCCACCACCCCAGACACCCACCGGAGGCAAGGCATGAGCACCCTGGTATCGATCCGCAACCTCAGCAAGTCCTACCAGCGCGGCCCGGAGAAAGTCGAGGTGCTGCAGGGGCTCGACCTGGACATCGCCTCCGGCGACTTCGTGGCGCTCATGGGGCCGTCCGGCTCCGGCAAGACCACGCTGCTCAACCTCATCGGCGGCCTCGACGCTCCGAGCGGCGGCGAGATCGTGGTCGGCGGCGACCGCATCGACGCCATGGGCGCCGGGCAGCTGGCCGCATGGCGCAGCCGCAACGTCGGCTACGTGTTCCAGTTCTACAACCTGATGCCCGCGCTCAGCGCGCAGAAGAACGTCGAGCTGCCGCTGCTGCTGACCAGGCTCGGGAGCGCGCAGCGGAAGCGCAATGCGCAGATCGCGCTGGAGCTGGTCGGCCTGTCCGACCGCGCATCGCACAAGCCCAGCGAGCTGTCCGGCGGCCAGCAGCAGCGCGTGGCGATCGCGCGCGCGATCGTGTCCGACCCGACCCTCCTGATCTGCGACGAGCCGACCGGGGACCTCGACCGCCAGTCCGCGGAAGAGATCCTGGGCCTGCTGCAGCAGCTCAACCGCGAGCACGGCAAGACCATCGTGATGGTGACCCACGATCCGAAGGCGGCCGGGTACGCCACGCACACCCTGCACCTCGACAAGGGCGTGCTGGTCGAGCAGCAGGCACACGCCGCCTAGGCCGCGCGACCGGAGGATCCCGCCATGAAGTACTTCCACCTCGTATGGGCGGCGCTGTTCCGGCGCAAGGCCCGCACCTTCCTGACGCTCGCGTCGATCGTGGCCGCGTTCCTGCTGTTCGGCCTGCTCGACGGCATCCGCACCAGCTTCGCCGAGCTGGGACGCAGCGCCGACGGCGCGCAGCGGCTGCAGACGGCGTCCAGGCTCTCGTTCATCGAGACCCTCCCGCTGTCGCTGCGGCAGCGCATCGCCAACATCGACAACATCGAGGAAGTGACCCACGCCAACTGGTTCGGCGGCGCCTACCAGGATCCGAAGAACCAGCTGTTCACCTTCGCCGTGGCCCCGAACTACCTCGACCTCTACCCGGAGATCGAGGTCGCGCCGGCCGAAGTGGAGGCGTGGAAGCGCACGCGCACCGGCATCCTGGTCGGCGAGGCGATGATGAAGCGCTTCAACTGGGAGGTCGGCCAGCGGATCCCGCTGCAGTCGACCATCTATCCCAACAGCGACGGCAGCCTCGACTGGGCCTTCGACATCGTCGGCGTCCTGCGCGCGAAGGAAGGCAGGAGCGCCGGATTCACCGAGGCGCTGATCCTGATGCACTACGACTACTTCGCCGAATCCACGCCGTACGTGGACGGTGACGTGGGCTGGTACATCAGCCGGGTCTCGGACGTGCGCCGCAGCGACGCCGCGGCCAAGGCGATCGACGCGCTCTCGGCCAACTCGCCGCACGAGACCAAGACCATGAGCGAGCAGGCGGCGATGGCCTCCCAGCTCAAGCAGATGGCCGACATCGGACTGATCGTGGGCTCGATCATGGGCGCCGTGTTCTTCACCCTGCTGCTGTTGACCGGGAACACCATGGCGCAGGCGGTCCGCGAGCGGACCTCCGAGCTTGCGGTGCTGAAGACCATCGGGTTCTCAAGCGGCAGCGTGCTGGCCATGGTCCTGGCCGAGTCGATGCTGATGGTGGTGATCGGCGGCGTGCTGGGACTCGGACTCGCGGCGGTGGTCGGCGCGGCCGCGACCGCGGGCAGCGGCGGCATTGTCAACCTGCCGCCGGTCGGGCTGCAGAGCTGGCTCATCGGCCTGGCCCTGATGCTGGGCATCGGCCTCCTGGTGGGCGCCCTGCCGGCGATCCGCGCCATGCGCCTGAACATCGTCGACGCCCTCGCGGGCCGCTGAGGAGCACGCCATGAACAGACTCAAGTCCTTCCTGCGCGCAGCCGGCCTCGTCGCGGTGCTGGTGGTGGCGCTCGCCGCCTGGATCGCGCTGCCATGGCAGGCACTGCTTGCGCTGGCGGTCGCCTTCGCGCTGTGGATGCTGCTCACCCGCAGCGGGCGCCAGGCGGCTTCGGTGACGCGCGTGGGCGTCAGCACCCTGGCGCAGCGCCTGGGCTCGTCGTCGGTCGTCGTGGTCGGCATCGCCGGCGTCGTCGGCGTGCTGGTGGCCCTGCTGGCGATGTCCGAGGGCTACCGCCACACGGTCAGCAGCAGCGGCGACGAATCGACCGCGATCGTGCTGCGCGGCGGATCCTCGGCCGAGCTCATGTCGGTGCTGGCCCGCGAGGCGATCACCACGATCGAGCGCGCGCCCGAGATCGCGCGCGACGCGGACGACCTGCCGCTTGCTTCTCCGGAGCTGGTGGTGGCCGCCAACCTCCCGATCCGGGGCGGTGCCGAGGGCGAGGATGGCAGCGTCCAGCTCCGCGGCGTCGGTCCGATGGCCTGGGCGGTGCGGCCCAACGTGGCCCTGGTGGAGGGCCGGCGCTTCGAGCCCGGCAAGCGCGAGCTGGTGGTCGGCAAGGGCGCGCGCCGGCAGTTCCTCGGCCTCGACCCGGGCACCGAGGTGCGCCTGGGCAACCAGCCCTGGACGGTGGTCGGGGTGTTCGAGTCCGGCGACTCGATGGAGTCGGAGATGTGGGCCGACGCCGAGGTCGTGGCCACCACCTACCGCCGCGGGAGCAGCCGCGCCTCGGTGTTCGCCCGTCTCTCCAGCCCCTCCGCGTTCAAGGCCTTCAAGGCCACGCTCGACGCCGATCCGCGCCTGCAGGTCGAGGCGCAGACGACGCTCGATTACTTCAAGGGGCAGTCCGAGGGCGTGTCGAAGGTGCTGCGCATCATCGGCATCGTGGTCGGCTCGATCATGGCCATCGGCGCGGTGTTCGGCGCGCTCAACACCATGTTCGCCAGCGTCGCCTCGCGCGCCCGCGAGATCGCCACCCTGCGCGCGATCGGCTTCCGCGGCATGCCGGTGGTGGTGGCGGTGATGCTGGAGACCATGCTCCTGGCCGCGCTCGGCGGGGCGGTCGGCGGGCTGCTCGCATGGCTGGTGTTCAACGGCTACACCGCGTCGACGCTGGCCGGCGGCGTTGCCCAGCTGACCTTCGAGTTCAGGGTGACGCCCGGGCTGCTGTGGCAGGGGCTGAAATGGGCGCTCGCGATCGGCTTCGTCGGCGGCCTGTTCCCGGCCGTGCGCGCGGCGACGATGCCGGTGACCGACGCGCTGCGGGCGGCCTGACGCACGCGCGGCGGCGGGTCAGGCCTGCTGGGCCACGATCCGCCGCCGCGCGCGCACGAAGCCGTCGACCGCGAATACCGCGAGCCCGCACCAGATCACGATGAAGCCGATGGCGCGGTCGCGGCCGAAGGGTTCGCCGAAGACCAGCACGCCGCACAGCAGCTGCAGGGTCGGCGCCAGGTACTGCAGCAGGCCGACGGTGGACAGCGACACCCGGCGCACCGCGTAGGCGAATCCGATCAGCGGCAGCGCGGTGAGCGCACCGCCGAGCACCAGCAGCAGGTTTCCGCCGGCGCCCCAGCGCAGGTCGGTGAAGCCGCCGCTGCCGTCGAGTTCCAGCCAGGCGAGCAGGGCCGCCGCCGGCACCAGCAGGTAGAGGTTCTCCACGCCGAGGCCGGCCACGGCATCGACCTCGGCCTGGCGGCGGATCAGCCCGTAGAGCGCGAACGAGCCCGCCAGCGACAGCGCGATCCACGGGAAGCTCCCGTAGTTGAAGGTCAGCCAGAGCACGCCGCAGGCCGCCAGCGCCACCGCCACCCACTGCGCCGGCACCAGCCGCTCGCGCAGGAAGGCCACGCCGATCACGACGTTGAGCAGCGGGTTGATGAAGTAGCCGAGGCTGGACTCGACGACGTGGCCGGCATTGACCGCCCACACGTACAGGCTCCAGTTGAAGCCGATGAGCATGCCGGACGCGAACAGCATGCCCGCCAGCCGCGGCCGCTCCAGCACCGCGCGCAGCCAGCCGCGGCCGCGGGTCAGGGTGAGCCAGGCCGCGACCAGCACCGCCGACCACAGCGCTCGGTGCGCCACGACCTGCAGCGAGGGCACGTGCTTGAGCAGGTGCCAGTACAGCGGCATCAGGCCCCAGATGACGAAGGCCGCGACCGCCATCCACAGGCCGCGGGCGTGCGCTCCCATGCTCACCGGCGCGCGTCGCCGGCGGCGACCTGGCCGGCCAGGGCGGCTGCCGGCCGCCGCGACGCGGCGCGGCGCCGGTGGGCCGTGGCCACCGTGATCGCGACCACGCCTGCCAGGATCACCGCCATCGCGCCGATGTCATGGGCGCCGAAGCGTTCGCCCGCGAGCATCACGCCGAGCACCACGGCGATCACCGGGTTCACGTAGGCGTAGCTGCCGGCGAGGGTGGCGCGCACGTTCTGGAGCAGCCAGGCATAGGCCGAGAAGGCGACGATCGAGCCGAACACCGCCAGGTAGCCCACCGCCAGCCAGCCGCGCAGCGTCGGCATGGATTCGATCCGCTCGCCCAGCAGCCAGCCGGCGCAGAGCATGAGCGCGCCGCCGCAGAGCATCTGCCCCGCGGCGGCCATGAACGGCGACGGCAGCGCGCGGCTGCGGCTCCAGACCGATCCGAAAGCCCAGGCCAGCGGCGCCACCAGCAGCGCCACGAGGCCGCTCGGCGACGCGGTCAGCGAACTCCCGGCGTTGAGCCAGATCACGCCCGCGAAGCCGATCGCCAGGCCGGCGAGTTCGATCCGGGTCGGACGCTCGCCGCGCAGCGCCGCGAACAGCCCGATCCACAGCGGACAGGACGCGACCGCCACCGCCGCCATCCCCGAGGACACCGTCTGCTGGGCGATGCACACCATGCCGTTGCCCAGGCCCAGCAGGAGCAGGCCCATGACGGCGAGGTCCCGCCACTGGCGACGGCTGGGCGCCGGGACGCCGCGCAGGCGGAGCACGGCGTACAGCAGGCCGCCAGCGGCGACGAAGCGCAGCCCCGCCATCAGCAGCGGCGGCCATCCGCCCTCGAGCGCGAACCGGATGCCCAGGTAGGTCGAGCCCCAGACCACGTACACCGCCGCGAGTGCAAGGGCGACCGCCAGCGCACCCGGCGGCGTGCGTGCGGGGAGGATCGGCGAAGCGGCACCCATGGTGGCGTCCGGGCGGACTGCTCCTGCGACGCGGGTTCAGCGCGCCCAGCGGCCGGGGCCGGTCGACTCCGGCAGGACCGCGGCCGACAGCTGGCGGTCGGCGTCCAGCAGGCGCACGGCGTCGGCGAGGATCGCGGCGGATTCGCGCAGCAGCGGGTCCGGGCGCTTCTCGGCGGCGTCCTCGCGCGCGGTGTCGGTGGCGATGTCGCGCTCGTTGGCGGTCAGGCCGTCGTCGTCGGCGAGCTCGGCCAGCGGGTCGAGCGCAAGCCCCAGGCGCTTGCGCTCTTCCTGGCGGGCCTGGCGCTTGGCGGCCTGGCGGTCGCGCTCGGCGCGCCGCTCGGCCTCGTTGAGCGAGATGTAGTTCTTCTCGGCCTCGGCCCTGAACTCGGCGACGTCCTCCTTCCACCACTGGAACTCGCGGTCCCTGGCGACGCGGCCCGAGTGCAGGGCATCGAGCTGCGGAAGCAGCGGCGCGAAGTTGCCGTAGCGCGTGTGCGGCACCGCCGAGATGCGCGTCCAGGGCAGAGCGTTGTCGTAGGTGCTCTCGCCGAACTCGCTTCCGTTGACCGTCGCCGGGAAGCGGATGTCGGGCACGACGCCCTTGTTCTGGGTGCTGCCGCCGCCCGGCAGGAAGAACTGCGCGATCGTCATCTTGACCTGGCCGTGGCGCTTGCCCTCGTTGGCAGGCCAGCGGTCGAGGTCGAACAGGTTCTGCACCGTGCCCTTGCCGAAGGTGGTCTCGCCGATCACCAGCCCGCGCCCGTAGTCCTGGATGGCGCCGGCGACGATCTCGGAGGCCGAGGCCGAGGCGCGGTTGACCAGCACCGCCAGCGGCCCGTCCCAGGCGACGCCGGCCTTGCGGTCCGCCTCGACGTTGACGCGGCCGCCGGATTCGCGGACCTGGACCACCGGGCCGGTGTCGATGAACAGGCCGGTGAGTTCGACCGCCTCGTTGAGCGAACCGCCGCCGTTGTTGCGCAGGTCGAGCACGATGCCGTCCATGCCCTGGGCGCGGAACTCGCCCAGGATGCGCGCCACGTCGCGCGTCGCCGAGGCGTAGTCGCCATTGCGGCTGCGCCGGCCCTCGAAGTCCTGGTAGAACGCCGGGAGCTCGATCACCCCGATGCGCTTCGCACCGCCGACCGCCGAGGCCGGGATGTCGATCACCTTCGACTTCGCGGCCTGCTCCTCGAGGCGGATCCGGGCGCGGGTCAGGACGATGCGCACGGGCTCGCTGTCGAGGACGGCCTCGACCGGGACCACGTCCAGGCGCACCTGGCTCCCGGCCTTGCCCTTGATCTTCTCGACCACGTCGTCGATGCGCCAGCCGACCACGTCCTCCATCGGCCCGCTGGTGCCCTGGCCGACGCCGACGATGCGGTCGCCGGGCGTGAACTTGCCGCTGGCCGCGGCGGGGCCGCCGGGGATCAGCTCGCGGATCACGACCACGTCGTCCTGCTTCTGGAGCTGCGCGCCGATGCCTTCCAGCGACAGCGACATGCTCTGGTTGAAGAGCCCCGCGGTGCGCGGGTTGAAGTAGTCGGTGTGCGGGTCGATGGACGAGGTATAGGCGTTGAGGAAGGTCTGGAAGGCATCCTCGTTGTTGAGCAGGGCGACGCCGTTGGCGATGTTCGCGTAGCGCTTGTCGAGGGTGGCCCGGATCTCGTCGGGCGACTTGCCGGCCAGCTTCAGCCGCAGCCAGTCGTTGCGGACCGACTTCTTCCAGAGCTCGTCGAGCTCGGCGCGGGTCGCCCAGGGCGCGTCCTCGCGGTCGTAGTACCAGCGCTCGTCGCCATCGAAATCGAAGATGTCCTGGTCGAGCAGCCCGCGGGCGTACTCGACGCGCTCGGCCACGCGCTGCTTGTAGACGGCGTAGATCTCCAGGGCCGGGCCGGAGTCGCCCTGGCGCACGGCGTCGCCCATCCGCGGCTCGTGGACGCGGAAGCGCTCGATGTCGCGGGCGTCGAAGAACAGCTTGTTGCCGTCGAGGGACTCGAGGTAGCGCCGGAAGATGTCCTGCGACAGGCTCGCGTCCAGGCCCCGCGGCCGGTAGGCGTAGCGGCTGTCCGAAAGCAGGCCGTAGACCAGCCGCGAGGTCGTGGCGTGGTCGGTCGCCGGCTCCGCCGGGATCGCGTCGCCGGCGGCCCGCGCCATGAGTGCCAGGGGCATGGCCAGGGCCAGGACGACGACGGTGGCGGAGAGGGCGTGGCGTGCTTTCATGCTCGGGGCTCGGTACTCACGATGGCGGCGCGGCGGCCGTGGCGCCGGGCCGGGCCGCGGGGCGGCCGGGTGCGGAGCATCGCACGGATGCGCGCGCGTTCACTCTAACCGCGGCCGGGGCCGGTGGTGTGAACAATCCTGCAAGCAGGCGCGTCCCGGGTTCAGGCGACGACCCCGGCCCCGGCGGCCTGGCGGTCGGCGTGGTAGGACGAGCGGACCAGGGGGCCGGAGGCGACGTGGGTGAAGCCCAGTCCCATCCCGTAGTCCTCGAAGGCCTTGAACTCCTCGGGCGTCCAGTAGCGCAGCACCGGGTGGTGGTGCGGGCTCGGCTGCAGGTACTGGCCGATGGTGACCATGTCCACGTCATGGTCGCGGAGGTCGCGCAGGGTCGCCTCGACCTGCTCCCGGGTCTCGCCGAGGCCGAGCATGATCCCGGACTTGGTGGCGATCTCCGGGTGCTGCGCCTTGAACCGCTTCAGCAGGGTCAGCGACCACTGGTAGTCGGCGCCCGGGCGGACGTTGCGGTAGAGGTCCGGGACGGTCTCGACGTTGTGGTTGAACACGTCCGGCGGATTGCCGGCCAGGATCTCCAGCGCGCGGTCCATGCGGCCCTTGCCGCGGAAGTCCGGGGTGAGGATCTCGACCCGGGTGCCTGGCGTGGCGGCGCGGATGGCGGCGATGCAGTCGACGAAATGCTGCGCGCCGCCGTCGCGCAGGTCGTCGCGGTCGACCGAGGTCACCACCACGTACTTCAGGCCCATGTCGGCGACGGTCTCGGCGAGGCGGCGCGGCTCGTCGGCGTCCGGCGGCTTCGGGCGGCCATGGGCGACGTCGCAGAAGCTGCAGCGCCGGGTGCAGACCTCGCCCAGGATCATGAACGTGGCGGTGCCGTGGCCGAAGCACTCGTGGATGTTGGGGCAGCTCGCGTCCTCGCACACCGTGACCAGGCGGCTGGCGCGGAGCCGGGACTTCAGCGCCGCCACCGCGCCGTTGGACGGGATCCGGACCCGGATCCAGGACGGCTTGCGGAGCACCGGGGCATCCGCGAACTGCACCGGGGAGCGCGCGATCTTGTCCGCCGCCACCTGCTTCGCGCCGGGCACCAGGGACGGCGGCGCCGCGTCGACGACGTTCAGAGGAATGGAGCGCGGGTTTGCAGCGGTGTCGGACATGCTTCCTGCCACGGGGGATCGCGACGAGCGGGGATGGGCGGATGGGCGCGGCTACGCGGCGGCCTCGACGGGCGCCAGGCCGAACTGCGCGGCCAGCGCCGCGACCAGGGGGGCCCGGGCGGCGTCGATGCTTGCGGGACCCCCGCATTCTACCACCGAGGTCACTTCCAGCCCTGCGTAGCCGCAGGGGTTGATCCGGTGGAAGGGTTCGAGGTCCATGGCGATGTTGAACGCCAGGCCGTGGAAGGTGCAGCCGCGGCGCACGCGGATGCCGAGGGCCGCGATCTTGGCGCCGCCGTCGACGTACACGCCCGGCGCGCCCTCGCGGCGCCGCGCGGCGATGCCCCATCCGCCGAGCGTATCGATGATGGCCTGTTCGATCCGGCAGACGTACTCGCGCACGCCGACCTTCAGCCGCCTGAGGTCGAACAGGGGATACGCCACCAGTTGGCCAGGGCCGTGGTAGGTCACCTGTCCGCCGCGATCGACCTGCAGCACCGGGATGCCCCCGGGAGCCAGCACGTGCTCCGGCCTGCCGGCCTGGCCGAGCGTGAACACCGGCTCGTGCTCGACCAGCCACAGTTCGTCGGGCGTCGCCTCGTCGCGGGCGTCGGTGAAGGCCTGCATCGCGCGCCAGACCGGCTCGTAGGCACGCCGGCCGAGGTCGCGCACCAATAGCGGAGCCGTCGCCGTGGCGGCTACAGCGTCCACTTCACCTCGGGATGCTCGCGCAGCGCGGCGTGCGCGCTCTCGTACTCCTCGCGCGAATTGGCGCGGAAGGTCAGCCGCACCGAGACGAAGCGGCCGGCGCTGGACTCGCGCAGGACCAGGCTCTCGTGGACCACGGTGAGGCCCGCGGCGCGAAGCAGGTTCGGCACCTCGACCTCGAGCCCGGCCGACGCCGGCCCCATCGCCGTGATCTCGAAATCGCCGGGGAACTGGAAGCCGTGCTCGGGATTGTCGGACTTGATCTCCATGGGCCGATTATGGGGCCGCCGGCCCGCCAACCCAACGCCACCTGCGCAACGACCCACGTCGCCCCTGCAACGAAGGGCGTCCCCCAGGCTCGTGAAACCGCGTTTGACGGGTGATGAACATCCCGACCGGAGCAATGGAGCCGCCAATGTCGCGTACAGTCCCCGCCGCCGTCCCCGCCGCCGCCCTCGCCGCCTGCCTGCTGGCGGCGCCGTCCCTGGCCCTGGCCCAGGTGGCCACCGATGTCCCGGTGTGCTCCCGCAACCTGGGCACCATCGCCGTGATCGAACCGACCGGCCAGAACTGGTGGACGGGCCAGCGCCTGCCGTCCCCGGCGGCCCTGATCAAGGTGTACGTCAACCGCTCGCGCTGCTTCACCCTGGTCGACCGCGGCACCGGCCTGCAGGCGATGCAGGCCGAGCGCGCGCTGGCCTCCTCCGGAGAGCTGCGCGGCGGCTCCAACATCGGGAAGGGCCAGATCCGCGCGGCCGACTACGTGCTCGTGCCCGACGTGGTATCGCAGAACCGCGACGCCGGCGGCACCAACATCGGCGGCCTCGTCGGCGGGCTGCTGGGGAACCGGCGCGCCGCCGCCGTGGTCGGCGGCATCAACCTCAAGCGCAGCAGCGCGGACGTGGTCCTCACCGTCACCGACGCGCGCTCCTCGGAGCAGGTGGCGATGACCGAGGGCCACGCCACCAAGACCGACGTCGGCTGGCGCGGCGCGGGCGGCGGCTTCGGGGGCGCGCTGATCGCGGGCGGCGCCTCGGGCTACGCGAACACCGAGATCGGCCAGGTGGTTGCCCAGGCCTACATCCAGGCCTACAGCGACCTGGTGGCGCAGCTCGGCGGACTCCCGGCCGACGCCTCGGCCGCCAACGCCGCCCAGGCGGTGACCCTGAGCCGGCCCGGGCGCCTGCTGAAGGCGGCCGACGGCCGCGGCGGCGCGGTGCGCGACCTCGAGCCCGGGATGCTGCTCTACCCGACCGGCGTCAAGGAAGGCTCGATGTGGGAGGTCGAGGACGAGGTGGGCAACCGCGGCTGGGTCAACTCCGCCCAGCTCTCGAACGCCCGCTGAGCCTCAGATCGACTGCCACCACATCAGCAGTTCGTGCCACAGGCGCTTGAAGAACCCGGCCTCCGGCACTTCCTCGAGCGCCACCAGCGGCGCCTCGGCGACCAGCTTGCCGTCGAGCATCACCCGCACCTTGCCCACCGCCTCGCCGCGCGCGATCGGGGCGACCAGGGTGCGGGGCACGTCCATGCTCGGCTGCAGCCTGGCGTACTGGCCGCGCTGCATGCTCACCAGCAACGGCTCCGCCACGCCGAGGGCCAGCTCGTTGGACTGCCCCTTCCAGACCTTCTGCGTGGCCACGGGTTCTTCGGCGCCATACAGCTGGTGGGTCTCGAAGAAGCGGAAGCCCCAGTTGAGCAGGGCCTGGGAGTCGGCGGCGCGCTGCGATTCGCTGGTCGAGCCCATCACCACGGAGATCAGGCGCTGGTCGCCGCGCTTGGCCGAGGCCATCAGGCAGTAGCCGGCGCCCGAGTGGTGGCCGGTCTTGATGCCGTCCACGCTCTTGTCGCGCCACAGCAGGACGTTGCGGTTGCGCTGCGTGATCGGGCCGACCGTGAATTCCTTGATGGCGTTGTAGGCGTAGTGCTCGGGGAAGTCGCGCGCCAGCGCGCGGCCGAGCAGCGCCAGGTCGCGCGCGGTCGAATAGTGGTCCGGCGCGGAGAGCCCGGTGGCGTTCACGAAGTGGGTGCCCTTCATGCCCAGGCGCGCAGCGTGTGCGTTCATGAGCGAGGCGAACGCGGCCTCGGTGCCGGCGATGTGCTCGGCGAGCGCGATCGCGGCATCGTTGCCCGACTGCACCGTCATGCCCATCTCCATGTCGACCAGCTTCGCGGTCTTGTTGACCTCGAAGCCGCTGTAGCTGCCGTCGGTGCCCGCGCCACCGGTGCGCCAGGCGTTGACGGTCATCATCACGTCGTCGTCGGCGCTGATCTTGCCGGCCTTCATCTCCGCCGCCACGACGTAGCTCGTCATCACCTTGGTGATGCTCGCGGGCTCGACGCGCTCGTCGACGTTCTCGCCGGCCAGGACCCGACCCGTCGCGTAGTCCATCAGCAGCCACGCGGTGCCGGTCACCGCCGGCGCTTCGGGCACGGGCAGCTGGTCGCTGCCCACCGGCGCCGGCGCGGCGGGCGCGGGATCCTGGGCAAAGGCGAGGCCGAGCGTGGCGGCGGAAAAAGCGGCAAACAGCGCGACGCGGACGGCGTGGGCTTTCATCGGTCGGGGAACTCCGGCTACTTCGGGCCGGCCGCGGACGGTCGGCGTGGACAAGCGGTCATTCTAACCATCGCCCCTAGTCGCGCACGGGATGCGGTGCACCGAACCCGAGTCCCGCGACGCGGGCGCTGAGCTCGGCGACGCCGGCCGGCGCCACCGGGCCGATCCGCAGCCGCCAGACGGGCCTGCCGCTGGCGGTCCCGTCGTGCAGGCGCGCGCCGGCGATGCCCGCGGCATGCAGCATCGACAGCGCGCGCTCGGCGTTCGCGCGCGAGCCGAAGGCCGCGACCTGCAGCAGCACGTCGGTCGCGCCGGCGACCGGATCCGCGCTCGTGGCGGATGCGGGGAGCGGTGGAGCGCCGGGCGCGGGATCCGGCGTGCCTGGCCGCCCGGTGGCGACGCGCGCGCGGCGCGAGCGCATCCACGCGTCGAACTCGTCGGCGGTCATGGCGCGGCCGTCCTGGTGCATGTCGAAGCGCCAGCCGGACGCGTCGCCGGCACCGACCGCGGGCGCGCCGGCCGGCTCCGCCGGCAGCGACGCCAGGAGGCCGTCCATCGCGCTCGGGGCCGCGGCGGCGTCGGCCACGGCCAGCCGGGTGTCGTCGCGGTGGCGGGCGTCCTCGCCCGGCGACAGCGCCCGCACCTCGACCCGCGCCGTGCCGCGGGGGTGGACGCCGATCCGGACCGCGGCGGCGTAGCTGAGGTCGACCACCCGCCCCTCGTGGAACGGACCGCGGTCGTTCACGCGCACCACGACCGAACGCCCGTTCTCGAGGTTGGTCACGCGCGCGAAGCTCGGCAGCGGCAGGGACTTGTGGGCGGCGGTGAAGGCGTACATGTCGTACACCTCCTGGTTCGAGGTGCGGCGGCCGTGGAACTTCTGCCCGTAGTAGGACGCCAGGCCGGTTTCGACGAAGCCCTCGGGGTCGTCGATCACGCGGTAGGAATTGCCCAGCACCGTGTAGGTCGGCCCGTTGCCGTAGCGCGACCGCGGCAGGGCCACGACCTCCGGCTCCGGGATCGCGTCGACGTCGGGCAGGTAGTCCGGGATGGTGTCGGCGACGCCCGGCTTGTACAGGCCGCCGGCGACGTAGTCCCCGCGGGTGGACGGATCCTCCTGGGCCGGGGCGTACGGCGAGACCTTCGGGCCGCCGCGCGGCTCCGGGCGGATGCCGGCATCGGGGGACGGCGCCTTCTTCGGCGCGCCGGCGCATCCGGCGCCCAGCAGGACCGCGGCGGCCAACGCCCAGCCCGCGCGCCCGGCGCCCCACGGCCTCATGGGGTATCGCGCCCCGCGATCGCCTGCGCCAGCTGGTGCACCGCAAGCGAGTACATCGGCGATCGGTTGTAGCGGCTGATGACGTAGAAGTTCCGGTAGCCGAGCCAGTATTCGGGGCCATCCGCGCCGTCGAAGGACAGCAGGGTGGCGCCCTCCGCCACGGGCTCCCCGGGCAGCGGCCGGTAGCCGCGCTCGGCCAGCGACCACAGCGGATGCACCGGTTCGAGGTTGTCGGGCCTGAAGTCCTCCGCGCCCTCGTCGCGGCTCGCGCGCGCCACCACCGGCGCGCCGCGCTCCCAGCCGTGCACCACGAAGTAGTTCGCGATCGAGGCGAAGACGTCGGGCCGGTGCGTCAGCAGGTCGCGGCGTCCGTCGCCGTCGCCGTCGCGCGCCCACAGCCGGTAGCTGGACGGCATGAACTGCCCCATGCCCATGGCGCCGGCATAGCTGCCCTTGAGCTGCGTGATGTCGAGCTGCGGCTCCTCCTCGACCAGCGCGAAGAGCTGCGCGAGCTCGCCGGCGAAGAACGGGGCGCGCTTGGGGAACCCGAAGGCCAGCGTGTACAGCGCGTCCAGCACCCTGTGGTTGCCGGTGACGCGGCCGTAGCTGGTCTCGACTCCGATGATGGCGACGATGTACTCGGCCGGGACCCCGGTCGCGGCGGCGACGCGCTCCAGGGCCTCGCGGTTCGCGGCAAGGAACTCGCGGCCGCCGTCGATGCGGGCCTGGTTGACGAAGATCGGGCGGTAGTCGCGCCAGGGGCGCACGGCTTCGGCCGGTCGCGACATCGCGTCGATGATCGGCTGCCTGTGGCGGGCCTCGGCGAGCACGCCGCGGATGCGGTCGCGGTCGACCCCGTAGGTGGTCGCGGTGTACTCGACGAAGGCGGCGATGCGGTCCTCGCGGCTGCGCGCGGGATCGGTCACTTCGGGCGGTGCCACCGGGCGCTCGGGCGGCTGCGGCACCGCCGGCAGCAGCGCCGGCTGGCCGGCGTCGGCGTCGGCGGGCAGCGCGGAGGCCGGCAGCGGCGGCGCGGTGCGGACCGCGACCGCCCCCGGCTCGGGCGCCGCGGCGGGTGGATGGACGTTGGAATTGGCGCAGGCCGCGAGCAGCAGCAGCGGCGCCGCAAGGACCGGCAGGCGCGGTCCATGGGTGGTGGGGCGCGGGCGTCGGTTCATGTCCGGCGAGGTTAGCACGCGGCCGCCGCGGGCAAGCCGCCCGTGTTCATGCGCGGTTCGTCCCCCGGCGTCCGCGCACCGGCCGTCCCGCATCCACCGCCATCACCACGCCCATTCCGGCGAGCAGCGACACCGCCGCCGTGCCACCGAAGCTGAGCAGCGGCATCGGCACGCCCACCACCGGCAGCAGGCCCGACACCATGCCGCCGTTCACGAGCACGTAGACGAACAGCGCCAGGCCCAGGGCGCCGGCGAGCAGGCGGCCGAAGCCGTCGCGGGACTCGGCCGCGATCCACAGGCAGCGACCCACGACCACGAGGTAGAGCGCCAGCACGGTGACCACGCCGAACCAGCCGAACTCCTCGGACAGGACCGCGAAGATGAAGTCGGTGGTGTGCTCGGGCACGTAGTTGAGGTGCGACTGCGAGCCCTGTCCCCAGCCCTGGCCGCCAAGGCCGCCGGAGCCGATCGCGATCTTCGACTGGATGATGTTCCAGCCGGCGCCCAGGGGATCCGACTCCGGGTCGAGGAAGGTCAGGACCCGGTCCTTCTGGTACGGACGCAGCAGCCAGATCCAGGCAGCCGGCGCCGCCGCGGCGACGGCCCCGGCGGCGGCCACGAACCACCACCACGACATGCCGGCCAGGTAAAGCACGAAGGCGCCGCTGGTGGCCACGAGCATCGCCGTGCCGAAGTCCGGCTGCAGCAGGATCAGCCCGGTCGGCACGGCCACCAGCAACATCCCCGCCACCGTGGTGACGAAGCCGGGCGGGGACTCGCGCTCGTTGAGGTACCAGGCCACCGCCATCGGCAGGCTGAGCTTGAGCAGCTCGGCGGGCTGGAAGTAGAACACGCCCAGGTCGAGCCAGTGCGCGCCGCTTCGCCCCGTGCCCACGAACAGCACCGCCACCAGCGGCACCAGCGATGCGACGTAGGCGGCGGGCGCCGCGTCGCGGAGGCGCAGCAGCGGAACCCGCGACAGCAGCCACATCACGCCCAGGCCGACGCCGTAGCGGGCGCCCTGCGACAGCACCAGCGCGGGATTCTGGTTGCCGGCGCTGTGCAGCACCGCCAGGCCGATGGCCATCAGCGCCAGCAGCGCGCCGAGCAGGATCCAGTCGAGCGTGCGCACGAAGCGCTGCAGCAACTCGAACAGGAAGCGGAGGATCGCGTTCACGGCCCCGCCTCCCCGCCGGCCTGCGCTCGCGCCGGCACCTGCACGCCGTCCACGACCATGGACACCGCGGACTCGACGTTGGCGAACAGGTCCACTGGCGGCGCCGGTTCGCCATCGGCGGGCGCGGGTGCCTCCGGCATCTCGCCCAGCAGCCAGGCATCGAAGATGCGCCGGGCGATGGGCGCGGCCGTGGCGCCGCCATAGCCGCCGTGCTCGACCACCACCACCAGCGCGATGGTCGGGTCCTCGGCCGGTGCATAGCCGGCGAACAGCGCCTGGTGGCGGAGGTGGTAGGGCAGGGTCCGCGGGTCCGTGCTGACGGTGCCGCGGCGGCCGACGCGCTGTGCGGTGCCGGTCTTGCCGGCCATGCGGTACGGCGCGCCGCGGGCCATCGCGGTGGCGGTGCCACGTCCGTGGATGGTGGCCTCCATGCCCTCCTGCACCGCGCGCAGGTGGGCCTGGTTGCCGGTGATGCGCGGCGCGTCGGCGCGCGGCAGGGGCGCCCAGGGCGCGTCGTATCCGCTGCGCCGCGCCTCCACCAGGCGCAGCGGGTTGAGCACGCCGCCGTTGGCGATGGCCGCGGTGCCCCGCGCCATCTGCAGCGCGGTGGCCACCCAGTAGCCCTGGCCGATGCCGGCGATGACGGTCTCGCCCGGGTACCAGGGCTCGCGGCTGTTGCGCGCCTTCCACTCCCGCGAGGGCACGATGCCGGCGGTTTCGCCGGTCAGGTCGATGCCGGTCGGTTCGCCGAAGCCGTAGCGGTGCATGTACTCCGCAAGGCGGTCGATGCCCATGTCGTAGGCGAGCTTGTAGTAGTAGTAGTTGATCGAGCGCGAGATCGAATCGCGCAGGTCGACCCAGCCCGCGGCGCGGCCGGCGTCGCGGTAGCCGCGGCTCTGCCCGGGGATGAAGAACTCGCCGGTGGAGAACACGCGGCTCTCCGGCGTTCGCAGACCGCTGTCGAGGCCGGCCAAGGCAACGAAGGGCTTCACGATCGAACCCGGCGGCCCGCCGCCGAGGACGTTGCGGTTGAACAGCGGCCGCGCCGGGTCGTCCATCAGCGCCCGGTAGTCGGTGCTGGAGATGCCGTTGACGAACAGGTTGGGGTCGTAGCTGGGCAGGCTGACCATGGCCAGCACCTGGCCGGTCTTCGGGTCCACGGCCACGGCCGAACCGTGCATCTCGCCGAAGGCGAGCACCATCGCCCGCTGCAGCTCGGCGTCGATCGACAGCTTCAGGTCGGCACCGGCGCTGGCCGGGACCAGGCCCAGGCGGCCGAGCGCGCGGCCCTCGACGTTGGTCTCGACCTGCTCGTAGCCCACGACGCCGCGCAGCGCCGCGTCGTAGTGGCGCTCCAGCCCGGTGCGGCCGGTGTGGGTGAACACGGCGTGGCCTTCCCCATAGCGGGCGATGTCGTCCTCGTCGGTGCGCCCGACGTAGCCGACCACGTGCGCGAGCAGTTCGCCGTAGGGATAGCGGCGGTTGAGATAGGGCACCAGCTCCACGCCGGGGAAGCGCCAGCGCTCGACCGCGAAGCGCGCGGCCTCCTCGTCGCTGATGCGCAGCTTCAGTGGGATCGCGCGGAAGGGGCGCGTTGCCCGGCGCGCGGCGTCGAAGCGCTCGATGTCCTGCGGCGTGAGCTCGACGATCTCCGCCAGCGCCTCGACCAGCGCATCGACGTCGCCGGCGTCCTCCGGCGTCACGTCGAGCCGGTAGGCGGGCACGTTGTCGGCCAGGATGCGGCCCTCGCGGTCCAGGATCAGGCCGCGCCCCGGGACCACCGGGCGCGGCTTGATGCGGTTGGCCTGCGAACGCTTGGCGTAGTCGTCGTGGTCGAGCACCTGGAGCTTGAAGTACCAGCCGGCGAGCCCGGCCATGGACAGCACCACCGCGACGAAGCCGAGCAGCGCCCGGGCGCGGAAGCGCCGCGCCTCCGCCTCCGGGTTGCGCAGGCGGCGGCCGCGCGGGCCCACCATCAGCGGCGGGCGCCGCGGCCCATCCGCAGCGCGTCGAGCAGCACGAACAGGGGCGCCCACAGCAGCATGCCGGGGAGCGGCGCCCACCAGTAGGCCAGCGGCAGCACCGGTTCCCCGAGGCCAAGGTGGATCAGGGTGCTGATCACGCGGTCGTTGAGCAGCAGGCCGCCGATGGCGAGCGCCTGCTGGGGCATCGGGAAGAAGCGCAGCTGGGTGCGGAAGCGCTGCAGGATGAAGGTCATCACCACCAGCCGCAGCGCCTGTTCACCGAGCAGGCCGCCGAAGGCGAGGTCGGCCACCAGGCCGGCACCGAAGGCGAAGCCGAGCCCCACCCGCTCGCTGTCCTCGATCACCCAGTAGGCGACCACCAGCGCCAGCCAGTAGGGCCGCAGCGGCTGCAGCAGCGCCGGCATCGGCAGGAGGCCAAGCAGCAGTGCCATCAGCACGCTGACCGGAAGCACCCACAGGCGCGCGCGCCCGCTCATCGCGGAGCGTCCCCGGACGGAGCCGCCCCGGCGGCGTCGCCGGCGCCGGGCGGCGCGGCGCCCACCGGCGCCTGGTCGCGCAGCAGCAGCACGTCGCGGCCGCGGTCGAGCTGGGCGGCGGCATCGACGTCGCCGACCAGGAAGGCACGGCTGTCGTCGGGGCGCAGCGCGGCGATGGTGCCGACGGGAAACCCGGGCGGGAAGCGGCCGCCCAGGCCCGAGGTCATCAGGATGTCGCCCACGCGGACGTCGCTGGACAGGGGCACGTTCCGCAGCTCGAGCACGTCGCTGCGCCCGGTGCCGTAGACGATCAGGCGCACCCCGGTGCGCGCCACCGCGACCGGCACCGCGTGGTCGGGGTCGGTGATCAGCAGCACCACGGCGGTGGTCGGGGTGGCCTCGATCACCTGTCCCACCAGGCCGCCGGCGTCGATCACCGCCTGGCCGCGGCGCACGCCGCTGCGGGCGCCGTAGTTGAGCATCAGGCGCTGGCGCGTCGGATCGAGGTCGACGTCGAGGATCGGCGCCAGTTGCACGTCCAGGCCACCGCGCTCGGCGGCGCCGAGCAGGCCGCGCAGGCGCGCGTTCTCCTCGGCCTCGACCTGCAGGCGGGCCTGCCGGGCCGCGGCCAGCAGCAGCTCGTTGCGGAGGAGCCGGTTCTCCTCGGACAGGCGCGCGCGGGTCGCGGCGTCGTCGCGCATGCTCTCGCCCAGCCGCGACGGCAACCCGGCAAGCCACCAGACCGGCTGCATGGCCACGCTGGCGTAGCCGCGGGCCTGGGCCAGCCAGTCGCCGCGGTGGTCGAGCACGATCAGCGATACCGACAGCGCCAGGTAGGCCAGCAGCTTCAGCGTACCGGCGACGTCACTGGATCGGGGGGCGGCGGGACCGGCGTAGGCGGGCACTGTCGGGGCCGGGCTCTGTCAGTTCACTCCGAGGCGAAGAACTCGTTGCCGTGCATGTCGAGCAGCTCCAGCGCACGGCCTCCGCCCCGCGCGACGCAGGTCAGCGGGTCTTCGGCGACCTGCACGTGCAGGCCGGTCTCCTCGCTGATCAGGCGGTCCAGGTCGCGCAGCAGCGCGCCGCCGCCGGTGAGCACGATGCCACGCTCGGCGACGTCGGCGCACAGCTCCGGCGGGGTCAGCTCCAGCGCCTGGCGGATGGCGCTGACGATGCCGGCGAGCGGCTCGCGCAGGGCCTCGAGCACTTCGCGCGAGGTGATCTTGATCATCTTCGGCACGCCCTCGGCGAGGTGGCGGCCGGAGACCTCGATCTCGACGTCGCGCTCCTGCGGGTAGGCGCAGCCGGCCTCGAGCTTGATCCGCTCGGCGGTGGCGTCGCCAATCAGCATGCCGTGGTTGCGGCGCACGTAGTTGATGATCGACTCGTCGAAACGGTCGCCGCCGATGCGCACCGACTGCGAGTACACGATGCCGTTGAGCGCGATCACCGCGACCTCGGTCGTGCCGCCGCCGATGTCGACGA